>Ga0307479_10006358_pt1 | contig 10843 bp, 9 predicted proteins | sample atmos_gasesECM4C_FD_203743 | JGI IMG/M metagenome (GOLD analysis project Ga0307479, IMG submission 203743) | Hardwood forest soil microbial communities from Morgan-Monroe State Forest, Indiana, United States - atmos_gasesECM4C_515 | ecosystem: Environmental > Terrestrial > Soil > Temperate...
CAACGCGAATCGAAATAAGTGCGGCTTTAGCCGCTGAGGGAATGATTCCGAGCTAAATTGCGCAAATTACTCTTCCAGCGTCGCAATCGTGTGCGCCGCAATTGCTTCGCCGCGTCCAATCTCGCCCGTGCCTTCGTTAGTCTTCGCTTTTAAATTGATTTGCTCGCCAGCGATTCCCAGCGCTTTCGCAATCGCCGCGCGCATGGCTGGAAAATGCGGCCCCAGTTTAGGCCGCTCGCAAATCACCACCCCGTCCAAATGACTGATTTGCAGCTTGCGTTCATCGAGCAGCTTCCGAGTGTGCTCGAGAAACACCAAGCTCGCCGCCCCCTTCCATTTCGGATCCGTATCCGGGAAATGCGTCCCGATATCGCCCAGCCCCGCCGCGCCCAGAAGCGCATCGCACAGCGCATGGCACAGCACATCACCGTCGGAATGTCCCACGGAGCCTTTATCAAACGGCACCTCGACGCCGCCGATCATCAGCTTCCGGCCCGCGGCGAGCCGGTGCAAATCGTACCCGATGCCCGAGCGAGTCATTTTCCCGCACGCTCCTGCTCGAGATAAAAGCGCGCCAGTTCCATATCCGCCGGCCGCGTTATTTTCAAATTGCGCTCCGAACCGAGAACGACGTAAACGTCGTGTCCGAAGCGTTCGACAAGCCCGGACTCGTCTGATGCCGTAACGCCGTCTTTCTGCCCGTCGCGGAATGCATCGCGGATCAGCGCATACTGGAAGGCTTGCGGCGTCTGCGCCAGCACAATCCGTTCGCGCGGAACCGTCGCCGTGATCAGCGCCATATCTTCCGGCAGGCTGGCGCGCTTCACTTCCTTCACCGTGTCAATCGCGGGTATGCCCAGAATCGCCGCGCCCCGCTTCCGCGCTTCCGCAATCACACGCTCGATCTGCTCCAGCGAGACGAATGGCCGCACCGCGTCGTGCACCACAACGATCTCGGTCGTCGGATCCACCTGCGCCAGCGCATTCGACACCGACTGCTGCCGCGTGTCGCCGCCGTGCACCACCCGCGCCGGCCGCCCGAGTCCCGCCTTTGCCACCGTATCCTGCAGCGAAACGATATCGTCCGCGCGCGCAGAAATAAAAAATTCGGTAATCGCCGAGCACGCCGCCAGCCGTCGCAGCGTGAAAAGAATCAGCGGCATGCCATCTAATTCGAGGAACTGTTTTGGCGTCTCGGCGCCCATGCGAGTGCCCAGTCCTGCGGCAGGCACAATTGCGGCAATTCGGCTCATCGAAGGGGTAACAGTCTAACGCAAGGAAAGCCCCGCAGGCGAGCAAAGCCTGAAGCGTCGAAATTCTGATTTCTCGAAAACGATTCGGGGTAAGAAACTGATGCAAAGTTCCGCGAGCGCCGTAGGCGCGGCAGAAGTTAGCCGAGCACGCAAAGGGTAGACCGCGCGCAGCCCCTTCCTTTCGCGGCGCCTTTCCCGCGAGCCTTCGATTTGCCCGCGCGGCGACTACGAACGATTCGATTCCGGATACAGCGGCCGCGGGGGACGCTCCCCGCCGCCTGAACTCTCCACCGCGCGCGGCCCGGGCTGCGATTCGCCTTGCCCCTGCGCTCCCTGCCCTTGACCCGCCATCGCTACGCGCGCCACTTGCTCGCCGCGCTCGTCGTAGCGCCCGAAAATCATTTTTCCCGCGGTGGTCTGATGCACGGACGTCACCGTAATATCGATCGTCTTGTTGATCATTTTGCGCGCGCTATCAACGACCACCATCGTCCCATCATCCAGGTACGCGACGCCCTGATTGTATTCCTTGCCCTCGCGCAAAATAAAAACGCGCATCGACTCGCCCGGCAGCACTACCGGCTTCAGCGCATTCGCAAGCTGATTCACGTTCATGATTTCGATGCCCTGCAGCGTCGCCACCTTGTTCAGGTTGAAATCGTTCGTCACGATCTTCGCGTCGTACCGCTTCGCGAGCTCGATGAGTTTCAAATCCACTTCCGCGATACTTGGAAAATCGTCTTCCGCGATCTGCACTTCTAAATGCGCCATTTTCTGGACGCGCTGCAGCACTTCGAGACCGCGCCGTCCGCGTTGCCGCTTCAAAGGATCAGCTGAATCCGCCACCAGCTGCAGCTCCCGCAACACAAACTGCGGAATGATGATCGTCCCATCCAAAAATTGCGCATCGGCGATGTCTGCCACTCGCCCGTCAATAATCACGCTCGTATCCAGCAGCTTCACCGAATGCTTCATGCTGCGCTCGCTGCCAAAAAGGCCGCCCAGCGCTTGCAGATTGAGCATATCGCCTTTGTTCGCGCCAAGAATCAGCCCGATGTACGCCATCACCAAGAAAATCGCCAGGATTAAAAACGACCGCGTGCTCTCCGGCATCGACGTGTGCGACAGCACCAGCGTCGTGAAATACGCGCCCAGGATTCCGAGAATCGAACCCGTCGCCGCGCCAATCAACCGCCGCATGCTCGCGCGCCGCAGGCGCACTTCGAACAGAATCACCGCGAGCGCAAACAGAAATCCCGTCGCCGCGCCCGCTTCCCTCGACACGCTAAACGGCCGGAAGTGAAATCCCGCAGCAACGCAAATCGCAGTGAATACCGCCCGAATCGCCAGCATGTCCCAGAAAGTTCCCACCTGATCCTGCTTCACGCGAGCGAGTACGTTGGATTTGTGCGGTGGAATTTCAGAATTTGTGGTGGTGTTTTGCGGGCGGCTGGGTCCGTTAGGAGTTCGTTGCATCATGGCACCTTATGAAACGTATGAAACGAATCGGCCGATGAAGCTCAATATCCGATTCACATTCTCTTGCGGCCCGGCTCTATGAAAATTTTTTGGGGCGCCGGAAGGAAAGTGGCCCGGAATAAGTGTTATGACGACGTAGTATAGCACCGGCACTCGCGCGAGAGTCAACGAAGGAACTAGCGAGGGTCATTAAGTCAGGTGTAGTACTTCGGCACGCGGCGACCGAGCGCGCAAAGAAGATCTGAAGTAACCGTGCCAATTTCCGGCGCGACGTCGGAAACCTCGATCGCGGATTTTCCGTCCTTGCCGTAAATCGTCACCACATCGCCGAGTGCAACGCCCGGCACGTCCGTCACGTCGAGCGTCGTCAAATCCATCGAAATCGTGCCCACCAGCGGCACGCGACGCTCGCGCAGCAGCGCGCAACCGCGATTCGTTCGCGCGCGCACCACGCCGTCGGCGTAGCCCGCATTGATCACCGCGATTTTCGATTGCCGCTCGGTGATGAAACGCGCCGAATATCCCACCGCTTCTCCCGGCGGCACGTCACGCAATGAAATAATCCGCGCCCGCAGCGAAAGCGACGGCTCGAGCGCCATCTGCGCCATCACCTCGCACCTTTTTTCCGGTGGATCGAAGCGCTGGTGGTAGCCGTAAAGAATCGCGCCCGGCCGCACCATATCCGCCCACGTCTCCGGCCGCGCGCAAATCGCGCCGCTATTCGCGAGATGCACGATCCCCGGCGCAACGCCCAGCGCCCGCAGCCGGTCGAGACAGGAACGGAACAGCTCTTCCTGCGACACCGTTTGCCCGCCGATAAAATCTTCTGCAGACGCAAAATGCGTGAACGTCCCTTCGAGTTCCAGGTGCGGGCAATCCGCCAGCGAGCTCGCAAATGCTTCCACCTCCGACGGCGAAATTCCCAGCCGGTTCATTCCCGTATTGATTTTTAGATGGAAGCGCACGCGCGAAGATTTTCCGCGCGCCGATTTTCGATGTCCCGATTTGCCGAGAAAATTCTTCGCCGCTCGCTCGAGATGCCGCAGGTCGTCGATGCGCGTGACCGTCGGCGTCAAATGATTTTCGAGCAGCCGCTTTTCTTCACCGGGCCAGAATCCGGTGAGCACGAGAATCCGTTTGCGAATCCCCGACTCGCGCAGCTCGACGCCTTCGTTCGCGCACGTCACGCCGAACCATTCCGTCCCGGCCTTTTGCAGCGCCTTCGAAATCGGCACCGCCCCGAGGCCATACGCGTTCGACTTCACGACGGCCAGAACCATCCGCTTGCCGTTGCTGCCGCGCTTGCCGCCGTGGCCGTCAACGTGCTTGCGTATTATTTCCAGATTCCGCAGGATCGCCTGAAGCGAAATTTCCGCCCACACAGGACGCCCGCCGACATGGATGGATTTCGTCATTTTGCCTGGCCTTTTAGAATGCCACGCCGCGCGGCGCCCGAGCGAACAAAAATCCGCCGCGCCGCCTACCGCGCACCGTTTGGGTAAACATGCCAAATTGGGCCCGATTTGGTTCGCCATCGCGAATTGTTGCAGGCCGGGTGCCAGGGCACCGTGCGATTGAGCGCCGTGCGAAGTCCCGCAAAATGAGACGCTTGCGGGCATATATGCCGCGAGGTCCCGGAGGGTTCCCGAGCCAACCTGCGGCCCGGCGAACACAGGTGTGGCAACGCCCACTCGCGGAAGCCGATACAATCGACGCCTTAGGCCCCGTTTACCGCCGATTAGAAGTGGTTTCGGAGTCATGTTTTCAAGGCCTTACGGGGATTTCTAATCGCGGCACAGTAGATTAGAAATCCCGTGTTCCGCGACCCGGCCACGGCGTCCCGCGAAAGCTGCAACTTGCGCAGGTGTAATAGCGCAAGCGGCGCCGGGAATATTCGAGCGGCCTCCATAGGAGGATGAATCGTCTCCCTTTCGTCGTGAGAATCGCCACCGGTGACGGTGGACGCAAAAATCGCGAAATATTTGCGATTAGAAATTTTTAGTAGGCTTTCTTTTCTATGATTTACGCTAAATTCTAATTCCAGATTTGCGATTAGGTTCTGGAAGCTAGAGGCTGGAGGTTGGGAGCTGGAGCACAGGAAGGGGATCGTCCTTTGAGCCCGAGTAGCGGCCGATAGCGGTGTGCGTCGCGAATCGAGTTCATTGGCGAGAGACGGACGTCTCCTTTGAGCCCGGGTGGCCGCCGATAGTGCCGTTCGCGTCGTCATATAAAAACGGGCAATGGTAGCACGGATTTGAGCGGCTGAAAATCTGTATTACTACGCGGGCCTGTGGAAAACGAGGATTGGGAATCAAGAGGCTAACGCTCTGGCCCTTCGTTCCGCAGAATATGCGGGCAATGCGAAAAGCGAAAGGAACGCGCGCGGGGGGGAGCCAAGCATGCATTGGTTGTGCGGGTTGTTACGGTGGCGCAGGCTGAAGCCTACGCTACTGAAAAGCCAAACTTGAAGCGGGATGAGGCTTGTGAGGCCGGGTGGGGTGGGGTTGCGTTGGTCGATCGGAGGGGGTCGTACGTCAAAAACCTCGGGTCTGAAGACCCGAGCTACATTAACCATCAACCACACGCGTCCCGGTCATTCGCGGCAAACGTAATGGCAGCTCGAATGTCCTCGGGTTTCAAGCTCGGAAAATCGGCAAGAGTCTCTTCGGCGAAATCTCCAGTTGCCAGGCTCGCCAGGACCGTGCGCAGTGTGACGCCTATTGCAACGAAATGTGCTTGGGGTTCAACAACCACAAGAACCCTTGTCTTTTCCGCGATACGATTCTTAAGCTGATTGCCTCACCGAATCTCGAATACAAGGAACTAACAGCACAACTAGCAAAACCAGCGGACTAGTTAGGCTTCTTTTGGTCATACTTATGATGCCAAGCAATTGTCTGATCCCCAAGATAATCAGGCCCTCTGAATTACACATCAAAATTCTTCACTCTATAGACATTCATAATGGCGGCTTTTTGCACGATAGATAAGAACGCTTCATGGTATATAACGACCCTGCCCGAAAAAGTAAGTTCTTGAATACTATTCATCTCGTCCCGGTATCCTCCACTCATGGCTACCTTTTTGGGTATATCATCTAGCGCTGGCTGCACGGCATCCACAAGGTTCAAGCACGCTTGGAGAGTTTTCTCAGACGTTTTCTCGGGCGATAAGGGGTCTGATGAGGGCACGTAAAACCCTACGAATTCGTTTTGGCCAGAAAATCTATATATAACTGCGCTTGATTGGCAATACCGTGCCATTTTTCCATTCAATTCCTACCGCGTCATCCGTGGCTTTCATAAAGCTCGGGAAATCTGTGTTAAATAGGCTTACGAGTGTTGGCTGCGGAGGCACCGCTGGCAAATTGGGCTTAGGCCGCGCTGCACCATGTTCGACCGTCACGTTCGGTTTGTCAGCTGTACCGGGATGCTCAGCCATGCTGGGATGTTCGGCCTTGGTAGTAACCTTGTCGTTCCTTCCATGGTTCTCCGTTGTGCCGCTAGGGGAAGCCGCTGGCGCGGGTACGGGAGGTGCTATGCTTATTCCTTGTCCATTCGTTTTGACCTCCCGATTCTTGGTCAGGCGTAAGGCTTCCATTAACCCAACCCCTACAAGCCCAAAAGCAAGAAATCCCACTATTGCCCTAACTGGGAATCGGTCTGAGGTAAAATACGCCCACATAAAAACCTTTCCGTATATCCACGCCGTAGCTAGATAGAAGCATACCCTAGCTGCTTTAAACGCCTTGAACTCATCGGCCAGCAAGGTAAACCCCGCGCCAATGAGTAAAGTCACCCCAATTCCAACTGCGAACTCGCCAAATATAAAGTCTAGAATTTCGCGAGTATCGTCCATATGCCAGAGGCATTATGCACCTCCCTGGCATGAAGTTTATAATCCTGCAAGAGTGCCTGTGCCACTTAGGATTCAGCGGAGCGTCAAAACAGGAAATAGCGCTGGGCTAGTGGAAGGATGGTGGCGGGCTCGCATGTGATGAGGTGGCCGTCGATGCGCACTTCGTAGGTTTCGGGATCCACGGTGATTTCTGGAGATGCGTTATTGTGCACGAGATCTTTTTTTCCGATATTGCGGCAATTTGCAACGGGGGCGGCGATTTTTTTCAATCCGAGCTTTTGCGGCAGGCCTGCGGCAAGCGCGGCCCGGGACAGGAACGTGATGCTCGTAGCGGCGGGGACACCGCCGAAAGCGGCGAACATCGGCCGGTAGAGAACCGGTTGAGGCGTGGGGATCGACGAGCCCGGGTCGCCCATCGCATTCCAGGCAATAAACCCTCCTTTGACGATCATCTCGGGCTTCACTCCGAAGAATGCAGGCTTCCAGAGAACGAGGTCGGCGAGCTTGCCCGATTCGATCGAGCCGACTTCGGCGGAGACGCCATGGGTGATGGCGGGATTGATGGTGTACTTCGCGACGTAGCGCTTCGCGCGGTAATTATCGTTGCGCGCGGAATCTTCCGGGAGCGGGCCGCGCTGCGTTTTCATTTTGTGCGCGGTCTGCCAGGTGCGAATGATAACTTCGCCGACGCGGCCCATGGCCTGGGAATCGCTCGAGATCATGCTGAGGACGCCCATGTCGTGGAGGATGTCTTCGGCGGCGATGGTTTCGGGGCGAATGCGGCTTTCGGCGAAGGCGACATCTTCAGGGACGTTGGGATTCAGGTGGTGGCAGACCATGAGCATGTCGAGATGTTCGGCGATCGTGTTGATCGTGAAGGGGCGGGTGGGATTCGTGGAAGAAGGCAGGACATTGGGGAATGACGCGATACGAATGATGTCCGGGGCGTGGCCGCCGCCGGCACCCTCAGTGTGGTAGGTGTGAATCGTGCGGCCAGCGATGGCGGCGACGGTGGCTTCGAGGAAGCCCGCTTCGTTGATCGTATCGGTGTGAATCGCAACTTGAACGTCGTACTCGTCGGCGACTATGAGACACGCGTCAATGGCGGCGGGCGTGGTGCCCCAATCTTCGTGGAGCTTGAGGCCGCACGCGCCGGCTATGACTTGTTCGACCAGAGGCGAATCCGTGGAGGAGTTTCCTTTGCCGAGGAAGCCGAAATTCATCGGCCACGCTTCGGCGGCCTGCAACATGCGAGCGAGATTCCAGGCTCCGGGCGTGCAGGTGGTGGCGGCTGTGCCAGTGGCGGGACCCGTGCCGCCGCCGATCATCGTGGTGATTCCGCTCGAAATCGCTTCGTAAACCTGCTGCGGAGAGACGAAATGGACGTGGCTATCGATAGCGCCGGCGGTGACGATGAGGTTTTCACCGGCGATTGCTTCCGTAGCGGCGCCGACGACGAGATCGGGGTCGACGCCGTCCATCGTGTCAGGATTTCCAGCTTTGCCGATTCCGACGATGCGGCCGTTTTTGACGCCGATATCGGCTTTCACGATTCCCCAATGATCGAGAATCACAGCGTTGGTGATGACGAGATCGAGCGCGCCGGATTGCCGTTCGCGGAGAGCGGTGCTGCTTTGGCCCATGCCATCGCGAATTACTTTGCCGCCGCCGAACGTGATTTCGTCGCCGTAGTGCGTGAAGTCTTTTTCGATTTCGATGAGGAGATCGGTGTCAGCGAGGCGAATGCGGTCGCCTTTGGTGGGGCCGTAGAGATCGGCGTAGGTGCGGCGAGGAATCTTGAGGGTCATTTAGAATTCGCTCCGCGAGTCGCTCTTCAAATTGTTCTTCGAATTGGTCTTCGAATTGGGCGGGCCGCTCGATTGGAATCCTTCTGTGCGCGCGCGTTCGAGCGCTCGCTTTTGCACTTCGGAATTTCCGAGTTCGCCTCCGACCAAACCATTGCCGCCGTGAATCACACGGGCGCCTCCGAACTCGGTGAGCTCCACTTCCTTTTCTTCGCCGGGCTCGAAGCGCACGGCTGTGCCGGCAGGATTATTGAGACGCATGCCGAAGGCCGCGGGCCGGTCGAACGAGAGGGCGCGATTGGCTTCAAAGAAGTGGTAGTGGCTGCCAACCTGAACGGGGCGGTCACCGGTATTTTTGACGAGGAGGCGGCGCGTGATGCGGCCGGCATTCGCGAGAATCGGTCCGGCACCTTCATCAAGAAGATATTCACCGGGCTTCATGCGTCACCGGATTGGATCGTGAATCGTGACGAGTTTTGTGCCGTCTGGAAAAGTAGCTTCGACCTGGACCTCGTGAATCATCTCAGCGACCCCATCCATCACCTCGCTTCGATTCAGAATCTTCGCGCCCGAACTCATGATCTGGGCGACGGTGTTTCCATCGCGGGCTGCTTCCATCACTTCGGCGGAGAGGATCGCGACCGCTTCCACGTAGTTAAGCTTCAGGCCGCGAGCCTGACGTTTGCGAGCGAGGTCGGCTGCAACGACGATCATCAGCTTTTCTTGTTCCCGAGGCGTGAGATGCATGAGTTATCTCCCAGTGAGATTACGAGCTCAACGTCAATTCACTTTTCGCGGCAGAATCGCTTCAGTGCCGTACAGCGTGAACTTCGCGGCACGCCAGAGTTTGTGGAGGCCGGCGAGAGCGTCGCGTCCGCATGTAGCCAGGCATCGGCAGATGATGCCGTGTGCTGGCAGTGTGCTGATGCCCCAAAGCGCGTCGGCCGCCGGAGAAAGTTCACACGCGACGTCGCGGAGGTGCTGTTCTAGCGCGAGCCACGCGCTGGGCTCTGGGCCGACGCGGCAAATGTAAAAAGTGGCCCAGTAGCGATATTTTCCGAGTCGAGCTGGCGAGGCGACGGGATAAAGCCTGGGCTCGACGCGGACGCGTTCGATGGCAATCGGGCTGCCGAGTGCAAAGATGTCGGTTTTCATTTCGACTGCGTCGTAAGCAAACAGCTCGCCGCGGGCTTCCCGGCCGGGAGCGAGAACTTCCCACCAGAACAGGCCAGCGCCTGCGTCGAGATGGATTGTTGTGCGTTGCGTGAAGCGGGAACCGGCAAACGGAATGAGCGGGTCAGGCAAATATTCGAGGCAGGCGTTTTGTGCGACGCGGATATCTATTCGCTGGGTGGCGGGATCTGCATCGGCACGCGAGCGGTAGATGCGGGTGGCGCCTGTGGTGGTGACTTGAACGTGCGCGCTCTCGCCGATTTCCAGCGACATAGCCAGCTGATCGCCGCCGAGCAAGCCTCCCGACACGTTGTGGACGTGAACGAGGGCGCTGCCATCTTCGACGATGAACGCACGGACGACTTTGAGCGGCGGTTCCTGTGAACTCGCTTTGAGCACAGCGGTTCCCATTGCGGCGTCATATTCAAAATTAAGATTGAGCGAGGCGTTTATGCGGGTGGCCGCGTGAGTTGCAGGGTGCGTTTGTTTGGTGGTTTCGTCGAGTGTGAGCATCGAGTCAGCTGATGAAAAGGCGTGTCCCAAGGGCCGGGTGCTCCATGGCACCCCAATCGAGCAATGGATTAAAGCAGCAAACATCGTCGAGGTGCGCGGAGAGGCTACGCTCTGCGGTTTCGATTATGGATGGCTTGAGATTCCAGAGAATTTGAGTGGCCGCGGTTTGTCCGAGCGGCAGCAGACGCTGGCAGGCGGAAACGAGACTGGCGACTGATTGGTGCAAGTAAGCGACAACCACTCTTTCTTCGCCGAATTCGAGCGCGCCGCCGACCAGACCTAAAGCCGGACTGTGCTCGATGACGCGCGGGTGCTGGAGGTTCGATGGTTGATTAGCGTCTTCCAGTGCGCTTCGAATGACCGGGAAGTCTCCGAGCGCGCTGACAGCCATGAGAAAATTCCGGCCCAGGGCTGCGCTGCCAGAACGGGTTTCGCGCGCCGGCTTCATGGCACTGAGGCTGGCGTTCAGGCGGCGCCATCGTTCGACTGAAAAGTTTTCGCCGCGATTGGTTGCGAGGTGAAATGCTTCGCGGCAAAAGGTGGCTTCCGCCATTCCGGACTCCTCGAGATAGCCGCGTAAGAAGTTTTCAAGGTCCAAGACTTTCAAAAGACCACGCGAAACGAGAGTTTCAAGGCCAAAGGAGTGGGCCAGGGCACCGATTGGCAGGGCGCTGTCAGCCAAGTGGAGCAGTTGAAGATAGGCAAGTGCCGGCGAGGGCGGCGGCGATGCACGCATTCGATCCGTTTCCAAGGCACTTAGCC
>Ga0307479_10006359_pt1 | contig 10843 bp, 11 predicted proteins | sample atmos_gasesECM4C_FD_203743 | JGI IMG/M metagenome (GOLD analysis project Ga0307479, IMG submission 203743) | Hardwood forest soil microbial communities from Morgan-Monroe State Forest, Indiana, United States - atmos_gasesECM4C_515 | ecosystem: Environmental > Terrestrial > Soil > Temperate...
CCCGCAAGGCGACCGCACCATCATTCTCGAAAGCTCGCAGCTTGGCCTGCAAATCCATGAATCCATCGGCCATCCCATCGAACTCGACCGCGTCCTCGGCATGGAAGCAAACTTTGCCGGCATGAGTTTTCTTACGCTCGAGAAATTGAACAAGCTGCGCTACGCCTCTGAAATCGTTAATGTGGTCGCCGATGCTCGCCTGGAGCACGGCCCGGGTTTGGGCACCTTCGGCTATGACGACGAAGGCGTTCCCGGTAAGCGCACCGACATCATCAAGAGCGGCCTTTTCACGGGCTATCTTTCGAATCGCGAGACTGCCGGAACCATCGGCTTAAAAGAGTCCGGCGGCACGATGCGCGCCGAAAGTTGGAATCGCCTGCCGATCATCCGCATGACCAATATCAGCCTCCTGCCCGGCACGTGGCGTTACGAAGACCTGCTCGCCGATACCGACGACGCCATCCTCATGGAAACGAATCGCTCCTGGTCCATTGACGACCGGCGCTACCATTTCCAGTTCTCCACGGAGATTGGCTGGGAGATCAAGCACGGCAAAAAAACGCGCATGCTCAAAAATCCCAGCTACAGCGGCATCACCACGGAATTCTGGAATGGCTGCGACGCCATCTGTTCGCGTGATCATTGGACCTTGTGGGGCACGCCCAACTGCGGCAAGGGCCAGCCGCAGCAGACCATGGGCACAGGCCACGGCGCCGCCCCTGCGCGTTTCCGGAAGATTCGCGTCGGCATGGCTTTCGCCAAATGAAGGCTAGCGTGGGCGAGTTTTGTCATTCTGAGTCCGCCTTGGGCGGACGAAGAATCTCTCCGTGAGCCAGCCGTGAACACACGAACGAAAAGACCCCGTGCCTCGCACCCATCCCGACGACGCGCCTCCGGCCCCGCCGTCGCAGAAGCTCATCTTCCTTCGGATGCGGAGTTGCACCACGTTGCAGAGCGCGTGCTCCGGCTTTCCGATGCCGATGAGACCGAAGTGCACATCGATTTTGTCGCCGACGCGCTCACGCGCTTTGCCAACAACACCATCCACCAGAATGTTGCCGAGCAGACTCTGAACATTTCCGTTCGCACCGTCTTCGACGGCCGAACGGCACGCGCAAGTACCAACAAAACAGACGACGAATCGCTGCGCCGGGCAGTCGCTGCGTCGGCCACGCTGGCGCGCAGCCAGCCAAAAAATCCCGATCTACTGTCGATGCCTGGGCCCCAAAATTATCCCAGGGTCATTCGCTATTTCCCTGCGACTGCGGGCGCTACTCCGAAAGACCGCGCCGTCGCTGTTGCCCGCGTCACCGAACTTGCCGAACAAAATAAGCAGACCGCCGCTGGCATTTTCTCCACCGGCGCGTCGGTCATGGCAATGGCCAATTCCAAAGAGCTTTTCGCCAGCTATCGCCAGAGCCGCGCAGAATTTTCCATCACGATTATGGAGCAGGATTCCTCTGGCTGGGCCAAGGCCAGCGCACCGGATCGCGACCAAATCGATCCCGATCAGCTCGCCCAGCACGCCAGTGACAAGGCTGCCGCTTCCCGCCATCCCAAAGAAGTCGAGCCCGGCCGTTGGACCGTGATTCTCGAACCTGCCGCCGTCCTCGATCTGGTGGGTTTTCTCTTCTACGATTTCGCCGGAACCGCCGTGCTCGATCAGCGCTCCTGCTTCACCAATCGGATTGGCAAACAGGTCATGGGTGAAAACGTCTCCATCCACGACGACGTCACGCACAAGTTACAGTCCGGCCCGCCATTCGATGGGGAGGGCATGCCCCGGCAGACTGTTTTGCTCGTCGAGCGCGGCGTGCCCCGCCATCTCGTTTATGCGCGCGCCACGGCCAAAAGAATGAAAACCAGGCCCACCGGCCACGGCCTGCCGCTGCCGAATCAGGATGGCGAAGCGCCCTTCAATCTCGTTTTCGGCGGCGGCAATACTTCGCTGGAAACAATGGTCGCCACGACCGATCGTGGAATCCTGTTGACCCGCCTCTGGTACATTCGCGAAGTCGATCCCTACGAAAAAATTCTCACCGGCATGACTCGCGACGGCACCTTCCTCGTCGAGAACGGGAAAATCTCGAGCGGCATCCGTAATTTCCGCTTCAATCAGAACATCTTGGAAATGCTATCGAATGTGGGGCAGATGAGCCCTGCAGTGCGAGCGGCTGGAGAAGAGTCTTTCGACATGGTCGTGCCCGCCATGAAGGTCCGCGACTTCCACTTCACCGAAGTCACGAAATTCTAATTCTGGCCGGCGGTATCGATAGATCGTCATTCCGGGGCCGCCGTCGGGCGCGTTTTTTGCGCGCCATCGCGTCTTCGGCGGGCGCAGGAATCCCTCTGATCTCAAGGGAATTTGACCAAGGCGTTGAGCGCGGTTGACTGTTACTCTTCTGATTCCGTTGCATCTGAATCCTATGCTAAAAGGGAACCGCTGACGGGAGGGCGACAAGATGGCTGAATCGCAGCAGGCAGTACACGAGCACAAGAAAGTCTCCGCGGACTGCCTGGACCAATTGTTCCTCAAGGCACGCACCCATTGGGTCTGGCGCCCCGAAGCCGTGCCCCTCGAGCTGCTGAAAGAAGTTTACAACCTTGCCCGCTTCGGGCCCACGAGTGCGAACTCCTCGCCAGCCCGGTTCGTTTTCCTCACTACGCCCCAAGCTAAGGAGCGGCTCCGTCCGGCGCTCTCTCCTACCAACGTCGAGAAAACGATGACTGCGCCAGTCACCGTGATTGTCGCCTGGGATACGGAGTTTCATGAGAAACTGCCACAGCTTTTTCCCGCCCGTGACATGCGCTCTATTTTCGCTGGCAATGCCGCGTTGCTCCACGAGACGGCCTTCCGCAATGGCACGCTCCAGGGCGCCTACTTCATGATTGCCGCGCGCGCCTTGGGTCTCGATTGCGGGCCCATGTCCGGATTCGACCAGCAGAAAGTTAACGCGGAATTTTTCCCCGACGGCAAATGGAAGGCCAACTTCCTTTGCAATATTGGCTTCGGCGATCCCAGCAAGCTCTTCCCGCGCAACCCGCGCCTCAGCTTTGACGAAGCCAGCCGCGTGCTTTAGCTGACGCTTCGCGTTTTCGCGTCGCCTCAAGTTCGGAAGGGAATCAGTGCGCCCAGCCGGCTTTCACGCAGGTAAAGGCCTGTCCACGCCAGCGCGGCGAAAACGATGGGGAAGAGCGTATTGAACATCGCGCTGCCGATGCGCAGGTTGGCGGCTACCGCCCCGCCAAGATATCCGGTGAGCAGAATCGTCCCGAGAACTGCCGTCTACGGAATTATATAGAAGACGGTGCACACGAGGAGCATGATCCCAATCGTGACAATCGCGTTCACCGGATACCCGAGCTGGGCTGACGCTTCGATCACGGCACGCACCTTCATCACCTTCGTGATGCTGTCGAATAAAAGGAACAGTACAACCAGAGCGCTGATGATCCGTCCGGTCCAGAGTCTTCCCTTCGAAACGGTGTTCGCTTCGGTGCGTGCTTGCATCGTTTTCCCTCGGTTGTGGTGGTCCGGTGCCGGCGCGCCAGCAACCGCCGCCGTAAACATCACGCTCGTGCCAAGTACTCCCCAAGCCGGTCCAGCGTCTGTCTCCAGCCTTCAGGAGCGCCGCGCGTGGCGTCGGATTCGAACGAATACGTTTGTTGCACAGTAACTTTGGTGTTGCCCGCCTGGTCGGCAAACGTCACCGTTGTCCACACCTGATGTCCCGGCTCATCGTGGATTACTCCCTGAAACACGATGCGCTCCGGCTCGACGATCTCGAGATATGTGCCCTCAAACGGATAATCTTTTCCGTCTGGTCCGCGCATCACAAAACGAAACTTTCCCCCAACGCGAAATTCCATCTCGCACATCGGCAGCGTGAATCCTCGTGGCCCCCACCAGTGCGCGATCTGTTCAGGTTTGGTCCACGCTTGAAAGACAAGCTCGCGCGGAGCGTTGAACACTCGTTCGATTGTTAGCTCGCGTTTCTTGGACCAACTCGCTCCGGCAGCGCCTGCCTCGCGCGCAGACGGCTCGTTTTGTACGCCTGTGATTCTCGCCAGATATTCGCCGAGCACGTCGAACGCACTCGTCCAGCCCAGTCTGTGGCCGTCGCGCGATTCGGCTGATTTGAAGCCACTTTGACGCAGCGTCATTTCGGTTTTCCCGGCGCGTTCGATAAACGTGACAGTCACCAAAGTCTCCTGGCTCGGCTTTCCTGTGGCATCGAGCCATGCATGCGTGAACACCAACCGTTCGGGCCGGACGATCTCGCGATACGAGCCTTCCAGGTGGTGCTCTGCGCCTTCGGGTGAGCGCATACAAATCCGGAAGCCTCCGCCCGGCCGGATGTCCGATTTCTCCGTTGTCGTCGTGAAACCGCGTGGCGCTCCTTGCCATTGCTGGAGGTGCTCGGCTTTCGTCCAGGCGTCGAAAACGAGTTCACGTGGCGCGTCAAAGACGCGCGTGATGACCAGATCCGTTTCCTCCGTGGAGCCCTTACTCATCTTTGCGTCGCTTGCCGCCATGTCCTTTCTCCTTTTTTTGCGATTTCTGTACCTCGCGCAAGTAATCGTCCAGGCGATCGAAACTCTGTGTCCAAAATCTTCGGTAGTGCTCGACCCAATCCGCAACGTCCCGCAGCGGACCCGCCGAAAGGCGGCAGGGACGCCACTGCGCATCGCGTCCCCGCGCAATCAGCCCGGCTCTCTCCAACACCTTCAGGTGCTTGGAGACGGCGGGCAGGCTCATTTCGAAGGGCTCCGCAAGCTCCGTCACCGAAACATCGCCGGAAGCCAGCCGCGCGAGTATCGCGCGCCGAGTGGGGTCAGCAAGGGCTGCGAAAGTGGTGCTCAGTTGATCGGCGGTTGCGACTGCTTCTGTCATTGTATTTAACCTATAGGTTAAATACATCTCCATCACCTCTCTGTCAAGCTATTTCTGTGCGATTCTTAACCCTCAACTTTGTTGAAAGGACATGTAGGAATGGTCCCTTATTTATGAACTCCGAATCTGCTCGCATCGCCGATCAATTGCGCCGTGCCTTTAGGGGCGACGCCTGGCACGGACCTTCCCTGCTCGATCTCCTTGCCGAAATCACACCGGAGCAGGCGCGTGCCCGCCCGATGCGTTCGGTACACGGCATTTGGGAGTTGGTTCTGCACATCGACATCTACCTGCAGGTTGGTTTCGACGCGACTCAAGGAACTCCCATGCCAAAGCTCTATGGCACCGAGAGGGATTGGCCTGCCCTGACAGCTGACTCCGCGGAGGCATGGTTCGACACGACGGATAGGTTGTTCCAAAATGCCGAGAAGCTGGCCCAGGCCTTCGAGAAATTTGACGAGGCAAAACTGCGCGACATCGCGCCCGGCCGCTCTTACGACTTCTACTACCTCTTTCACGGCATTGTGCAGCACAGCCTTTATCATGCTGGCCAGATCGCCATACTCAAGAAAGCGATCTCGGGCACTTAGCGGCGATCCGTCACCGGTCCGTTACAAAACAGCGGGGCGGGTGTTCGGCTTTCCAATTCTCCCGCCGAGCGAGACAATATCAGTATCGGCAGGAGGTCCTTCGAACGATGGACCGGCGCAGGTTTTTCTCCATGGCTGCGGGCGCGGGGGTTGGCGTACTGCTGCCCCTCACCGTCTACCGTTACATGATGAAGGGCATGCACACCGGCTATGCCAACGTGCGTGCCTATCTGAACGATGGTCCCGAAGCCGCCCTCCGCGCCATCACTCCGAATGACGATTTCTATCTAATGTCCTCGCATGGTGAACCCGCCGTCGATACCGAGAAATGGTCGTTCACCATCGACGGCCTGGTCGATCATCCCTTGCGCTTTAGCTACGACGAGATTCGCAGTCAACCGGCCTACGAGACGCCGTTCACGCTCGAATGCATTTCGAATTCGGTCGGCGGGGGCTTGATTGGCAACGCCGTGTGGCATGGCACACGTTTGTGTTCTTTGCTCGAGCGCGCCGGCATCAAGCCGCAAGCGAAATATGCGGCTCTCTATTCCGCCGAGGGCTATAGCACCGGCCACACTCTGGAGCGCATCTTGCGCCCAGAGAATTTCCTCGCTTGGGAGATGAATGGCGAACCTCTGTCGCGCCGCCACGGTTTTCCTTTGCGCGTGATTCTGCCCGGGAAATACGGGATGAAAATGCCCAAATGGCTGACGCGCATCGAATTGGTGGATCACGAATTTATGGGATTCTGGGAATGGCAGGGCTGGTCGAATTCGTCTGAGCGTCAATTGCAAGCCGCCATCGACGACCCACGCGACCGCGCGCGTGTCGCGGGAACGAACTTCGTTATCACGGGCTGGGCCGTGGCGAACGAAGCAGGCGTGCGCAAGGTCGAGATTTCTACAGATGGTGGCGATTCCTGGAACGACGCCCCGATCTTCAGTAATCCCTTGCCTTCCCAGGTGTGGGCGTTCTGGAAGTATGTGTGGATCAACCCGCCGAAAGGAACGCACACGATCACGGTTCGCGCCACCGACGGCAATGGCAAACTCCAAACTTCCTCATCCTCCGGCGAATGGCCTGACGGCGCCACCGGCTATCACGAAGTCACCGTCGAAGTCACCTAGGTTCCGTCGTCCCACCCACGATCAAGTGAGCCGTGTCATTCTGAGAGGATGTGACTTTTTTGATTTCTCGCAAAAAGTGGCGCTGAAAACAACGGGCTTAGATGCGAAAAAATCGTCATATCGCAATAAAGTCACATCCTCTGAGCGAAGCGAAGAGTCTCTCTTTGACCTAGCCTACGCCAGCGAGAGCCTTGTGGCTGCCGGCAGTTTTTACCGAAGATCCTAATGCTTCTGGTTGATCGTTTGGCGGGCTACTGCGACGAAAGAAACTGCAGGCTCGCGATTGTCTTCGCGATCACGTTTTCTTGGATCTGAATCAAGTCGGTATCCGCGGAAGTCATTCCCAAAATCGTGAACACGTCTTTTCCGCGGGCCAGCATCGTGAACGTAACCGACCAATCGTGTCCATCGAGGCTACCGTTGAAGCGCTGCTCGATGGCGGCTACTCCCGCGACGGTGATTTGCTTTTTGCCAATCTGGCGGTAGTTTTCATAGACGTCGCGCAGCGTGCGTTCCCGCTTTGCAGCCGCTGCTTCGAGCGAATCGTTCAAAGGATCGCGCCCAACGACCAGCAATGTGTTTTGGTCCTCGGTGCCCAGCGCGCCGATAGCATTGGGCAGCTGATCCTGAGGATTCTTGATCACCTGCCAGGTTGGCGGCTTGTACATCTGGAACCCGTAGGTTTGGTTCACGTACACATTGCCGCGCACTACCTCTTGCATGGGTTGAGGTCGCGGATCGGTGGCTTCGCCCGAAGGCAACAGCCCCGAAAGGTTGGGCAAGAGCGGGGAAGCGGGGCTCGCCGCAATCGCCGGCGGCGGAACGTTTGTGCTCGCCGCGGCAGACTTGCTTGGGGCGGTCACATATTTGGGGATGGGTCGCGGCATTGGCGATACTGCCGGTCTGTCGTTCGAAGTCGCACTAGTAAGCGCCGAAGGCTTCAAGGCGGGCGCCGGCTGCCCGGAATCCGGCCCGGCTTTCTTCTCGGTGGGAACGATTTCGGCGATGCTGTCCTTGCGCACGTAGGCAAAGCCGTACGTTGTTTGCACTTTGAATGCGCCGTCCTCGAAACCAACGATGGTGCCGACGATTTTCGAACCGTCTTTTAAGTGAAATTCGTCGGCGCGAGCTGTGCCCGCACACACGAGGAACGCGATAATGAGCGCGAAGCCAGGCAGGAAGAGACGCTTATAATTCGACCCCCGCATAAGCCTAGTATTTCAAAGGGCTTCCGCCTAAACAACCGTGCCGCGTTCCTTGATGTTCCAAACGGCAAGCCCCCAGTACCAGGTAAATGGCTCGGGGGAGTCGCAGATTTGGTCTGGTTTCAGAACGGAATTAAATGCTGGCAGGAACGAACAGATCCGGGAGGAATCTCGGCGATCCCTCCCGATTCATGAACTTACTTTCTACTTGGATGCTCGTGTCGGGCGCACTTGCAGCTGATCGTCCACTGAGAAAACGTTCGGCACCGAATTTGCACGTATCGCCACGACATTTTTGTCCATTTCATTGTCGACCGTGCCAACCAGCGTCACGTGTCCGCCTTTCACAATGATGTGAATCGACGGCAGGATTCCCATGGCGTATCGTTGCAGTTCCCGCGCGCCGTAGATGGCCCGGTACTCAGCGCGACGGATCTGGTCGTCCATAGGGCTGAGCGGCAAGACTTCAATATTGTTGTTTACTATGGTCACGCCTTCGATTCCTTTGACCGCAGTTTGCGCGTCATCTTTGGTCACGTGTTGCCAGACTTGGCCCGATAGCGTCACTTCAGAGCCCGTGACGCTGTATTGCAGGTTGTCGAAAACGCTGAGCCACGGCACTTGAACCAGTTGGTGGCCTACTTCGCGCGTCAGCCATTGTTCATAGTTTTGGCTACCGCGGTCTGGCGGTACGGGCCCTTGAGTCCTTTTATCTGCTGCTGACGTACCCACAGAGCCGATAACGCTCAAAACACTAACTAGCAGAATGAATTGCATCGAGCGGGGCCGAATAGTCGTGGTCATTTCATCCTCCCATCGTTTACTGTTACCTGTTAGTTGGATGTTATTCACTTGGACGGCGATGCACCGACGGGCGTGAGCGGGCACGTGGGAAACGCGCTATACGTTAGAGTTCTGTTAGGATGGGCGCCCGGTAGGAACCGCACCAAGCGCCAAATTTTATAGGATGTAAGGAGCCAGGCTTCGTACGTGTGGGTGATCGCGCATCGTGGCGCTTCTGGGATTGCGCCGGAAAATACACTGGCCGCCTTTCGCAAAGCGATCGAGTTGGGCGCCGGCTTCATCGAAACCGACCTGCAACTCTCACGCGACGCGCGCCTTGTGGCTTTGCATGATGACACCCTGGAGCGGACGACAAACGGCAGCGGCCCGGTTTCCTCCAAGGCCCTGGAAGAATTGCGCCGACTCGATGCGGGAAGCTGGTTCCGGGCATCCGGCCAAGAAGCGGACGCTCGTTTTGCCGGAGAGCGCATCCCCACCATCGAAGATATCCTTGCGTTCGGCCGCGAGCACGAGATCGGTCTCTTTCTCGAAATTAAGCCGACCGGCCCGACCGGTGCGGAGCACGCGGTTGTCGGCGCCTTGCATGCCTGCGGCGAAGTCCCGCGCAGCGTGGTTCTTTCTTTTTCGCCGAGCGTTCTCAAGCGTGTACGGCAGCTCGAGCCTTTGGCGGTGACCGGCTTTCTTTTCAGTGACCGCTTGCCGGCAGCCATTGCCACCGCCGTTGATGCCGGAGCCCGTCAGCTTCTGCCGCGAACCGACCGCGTCACCCGGGAACTAATTACGGAAGCCCACGCCCACGATCTCAGGGTGGTTGCCTGGACCGCCAACACGTTCGAGGAGATGCAGAAACTGATCTCCGTCGGCGTCGACGGCATCATCACAAATTACCCGGACCGGCTGGTCGAGCTCCTTCGCGAGACAAAGAACGCGAAGCCGTAATATAGCCCAGGGTGCCATCACGTCTTTCCGAGAGGCCTCGGCGCCTTTTCCCTAGATCCGCTTCGTTGCCACAAACAGTCGCGCAAATTCCGCCAACCCAATCTCCTCGGCCCGGGCTGTCGCTGCAATCCCGCATTCGCGCAAAAGAGCCGCAGCTTCGTCTTGCGGCACCAGCGAACGCAGGTTATTGCACAACGTTTTTCGCTTCTGTGCGAAGCAAACCTTAAGGAATCTTAGAAATCCCGCTTCATCCATGATCGCGAGCTTTGTGCGTTCGCCCGGCAGGTGCAAAGCCACCAATGCTGAGGAGACTTTAGGTGGTGGCTGAAAGGCGCCCGGCGGAATGCGCAACAATATCTCCGGACGCGAGTAGAACTGTGTGAAAGCAGAAAAATAACCAAAATCACGCCTGCCCGGACGCGCCGTCATGCGCTCCGCAACCTCAAGTTGTACGACCAGGAACGCCGCCTCGAGCCGATCGGCTTGCGCCAGCAAGCGGTGCACGATCGGGGAGGTAATGTAATAGGGCAGATTGCCATAGGCACGGAAGCGCTCGCCCTCGGTAAGTTCCGCCAGATCCAGCGCCAGCACGTCGCCCGCAGTGACGGTGACGTTCGAGAGTTCAGCCATTTGCTCGCGCAAACGCGGCAGCAGCATCGGATCGAGCTCAACAGCGATCAGCCGCCCCACCTGCGTGGCCAACAGAGAGGTCATCTCCCCGTGGCCCGCCCCAATTTCGACCCACAGATCCTGTTGGCGTGAGGCGTCCTTTGGCTCGGTAACTTTCGTCCGCGCAGCGGCCGCGCTATCTCCTAGCACCAGCCGGGCGATCCTCTCGCGCCAGGCCGCTCTGGCAAGAAAGTGCTGACCAAGACGTTGGCGTGCCACGGTGCGCCAGTGTAACAATTCCCGCGTGCCCGCGCGCGAGAGGCAATCGGGGTTGAGCGTCGGAACCCCGTCGAAAATTAAGTCGTGTCACGAGACGCCGCTAGCGCTACGATGCGCAAGAGGGAGGTCCGAATCGGTATTTTCGATTCAAAAATTGGACGATGAACGACTTTTTTAATGAGTCGTCGAACCCGGCACCTACAACAAAACAAGAGGATCAGCCTGCGCCTGCCAAAACTCCTCGGAAGGCTGGTGTGGTCCTTGGAGCGATCGCCGTCGTCCTTATCCTCGTTCTTGGTGGGGGGCTTGTATGGACGCTTGAGCTACTGAACCGGCAAATGCTCCAAATCAACCAGCAGACGGCCCAGCTTAACCGCCGCGTCGAGGGCGTCGAGC
>Ga0307479_10006360_pt1 | contig 10842 bp, 11 predicted proteins | sample atmos_gasesECM4C_FD_203743 | JGI IMG/M metagenome (GOLD analysis project Ga0307479, IMG submission 203743) | Hardwood forest soil microbial communities from Morgan-Monroe State Forest, Indiana, United States - atmos_gasesECM4C_515 | ecosystem: Environmental > Terrestrial > Soil > Temperate...
GCCCCGTCCCAGAGTCGCTGGTATCCTTAGTCGGGGCACCGAGCGCCATCCTCGGCAATGATGCGCGGCGGGATGAGCGAACGGTCGTCACGGGCCTTACTGCCCGGAAAGCAGTTGTTCGGGCGGGAACGCGAGCGCGAGGCGCTCGACGAGTTGCTAGCCGGCGGGCGCGGCGTGTTGGTCGTGCACGGCGAGCCCGGGGTCGGCAAGACCTCGCTCCTCGAGTACGCGGTCGAGGCTGGGCGCGAGTTCCGGATCGTCAGGACGGCTGGCGTCGAAGCGGAGATGGAGCTGCCGTTCGCGGCGGTTCAGCAGTTGTGTTTCCCGTTCCTCGGCCTCGTGGACCGACTGCCCGTGCCCCAGCAGGAAGCGCTCGCCGTGGCGTTTGGGCTCAGCACCGGCCTTCCACCCGATCCGTTCTTGGTGGGTTTGGCGGTCCTCGGCCTGTTGTCCGAGGCGGCCGAGGAGCGGCCTCTTCTGGCGGTTGTCGACGACGCACACTGGCTCGATCATGCATCGACACGGATGTTCGCTTTCGTGGCCCGCCGCCTGCTAGCCGAGCGAATCGCGCTCCTGTTCGGCACCCGACAAGTAGACGATGTGCTTAGGGGCCTCCCGGAGCTTCTCGTCTCGCCTTTGGCGCACCAAGATGCTCGGGCTCTGTTGGAATCGGTCTTGCCCGGTCGGCTTGATGAGGCAGTGATGGAGAGAATCGTCGTCGAAACGAGGGGGAACCCGCTCGCGCTTCTGGAGCTGCCGAGGGGACTGACCCCGACGGAGCTGGCGGGCGGGTTCGGCCTGCCGGACGCGGTGCCCCTGTCCGCCAGCATCGAGGAGAGTTTCACGCGGCGACTGGCGAGTCTTCCAGACGACGCCCGTCGCCTGTTGCTCATAGCCGCAGCCGACCCGGTCGGCGATCCGGCCTTGGTGTGGCGGGCAGCGGAGCGGCTCGGCATCTCAGAGTCAGCTGCCGACATCGTCGAAACAGAAGAGCTGCTGGTTCTTGGTCCTCGGGTAGTCGTCCGTCATCCCCTGGTTCGCTCGGCTGCCTACCGGGCAGCCACCCCAAAACAGCGGCGCGAGATCCACCGCGCCCTCGCCGAAGCGACCGATGCCGAACTCGATCCAGATCGCCGCGCCTGGCATCGGGCCCACGCTGCCTCGAAACCCGACGAGGCCGTAGCCGCCGAACTTGAGGACGGTGCAGCCCGAGCACAAGCGCGTGGTGGTTTCGCGGCCGCTGCGGCTTTCCTTGAGCGAGCCACGGAATTGACACCCCAGCAGCCGCAAAGGTCCAGGCGCGCCCTCGCCGCGGCCCACGCAAAGCTCCATGCCGGTGCCCTCGATGACTCGTTACGCTTGGTCGCGACAGCCGAGGCGGGGGTTCTCAGTGACCTCGAGCAGGCCAAGGCCACGTTGTTACGAGGCCAGATTTCGTTCCTTGCGACACGTAGCGGCATCGCCGCAGCGTTGCTGCTTGATGCCGCCGAGCGGCTGCGCAAAGTCGACCCGGAGCTGTCCCGCCAGACGTATCTCGAGGCATTGACGGCAGCCATCCATGCCGGACCGCTGGCCGGACCGGGCGCAACACCACGCGACATCGCGAAAGCTGCGAGTGCCGCACCACCAACGCGGAATCCACGCGGAGCCGACCTTCTGCTGGACGGTTTCGCCGCCCTTTACAGCGAGAGCTACGGCGCCGCCATGCCGATTCTGCGCCAGGCGCAGCACGCGATCGAGGGCGTAACGTCAAAGACCGAGCAGCTGCGATGGATGTGGGCGGCGACCGTCGCAACACTGCACCTTTGGGATGACGAAGGCTGGGAACGTTTGTCAGAACGGCATCTTCAGCTGATCCGCGAGACCGGAGCGCTCGGCGATCTGGCGACAGCCCTTGGTCACCGAGGCCAGATGCATGTCTTCGCGGGCGAGTTGGCGTTGGCTGCATCCCACGAAGAGGCTCTCCAAGAGGCGACACAGCTGACCGGAAGCCCCCTCGCCCCATACCACGGCGTGGGGCTGGTAGCCATGCGCGGCCGCGAAGTCGAAGCGAGACAGTTCTTCGATGCAGCTCGTGCCGAGGTGATCGGGCGCGGAGAGGGAGCTGGCCTGTCGTTCGTTGACTGGGCGGAGTCCGTTCTCTATAACGGGCTCGGACGCTACGCGGATGCACTGGCTGCGGCCCGTCGGGTAGTCGGTCATACGGAGCTCGTGACCTCGAACTGGGCGATGCCTGAACTGATCGAGGCGGCAGTGCGAGTTGGGGCTTTCGAGCTAGCCGCCCAGACCTATCGGTGTCTTGCGGAAAGAAGCAGGGCGAGTGGGACGGATTGGGCCCTGGGGGTCGCCGCTCGTTCACACGCCTTGGTAGCCGAAGATGGGCGTCCCGGTGACCTTTACGTTGAAGCTATCGAACGACTCGAGCGCACGCGCGTCGCCGTCGACTTGGCCCGCTCGCACCTGCTCTATGGCGAGTGGCTCCGGCGTCAGCGTCGCCGCCTACACGCCCGCAACGAGCTACGGACCGCTCACGAAATGTTCACCGACTTCGGAATGGAGGCATTTGCCGAACGGGCCCGCGTCGAATTACTCGCGGGAGGCGAGCGCGCTCGCAAACGAACGATAGCGACGTTGGACCAACTTACCCCGCAGGAATCACAGGTCGCTCGGCTCGCTGCGGAGGGTAAGACCAACAAAGAGATCGCTGCTGAACTCTTCATCAGCCCCAGCACCGTCGATTATCACCTGCACAAGACATTCCGCAAGCTGAACGTGAAGTCGCGGACGCAACTCGCGCAACACAAGTTGTAGCGCCCTAACGCGGCGACAGCTAGGTCGCCGCGCCGCTCGAAAGGCGGGCCTGTCCAGCTGCCTCAAGCCGTTTGGCGGACCACCAGGCCGGTTTGGCCCTTCTGGGAAGTGTTCGTGGGTTGCAGGGTCGGGCCCGTCCCCCAGTTGTGGGGTTGGTCAGCTCGAATGTCGTAATTCGTCGAGGCGGGCGGCGATAGGGGACCGTCGCCATGCTGTGGCGAGACTCCTGAAAGGGGATGGCGAGCGGCTGGAAAAAACCGGCCCTGAGCAGCCAATCCGTGATGGACCGGTATCGGCGGGGTGACTTTGACAAGAGTTCGTGTCCTCCGAGCAGCTCACCATCTCCCAGCTCATGACCGGACCGTGGTCACGAATCAGCCACTGAGCCGGCCTTCTCCCGCGTGCCTTGACCCAACCTGACGTGGGTGTCATGCTCGCTCGACGACCCGCGGAGCCTGCCTGTGACTTCCTCCCCACAGCACCGGGACGACGAGCACGACCCCTTCAGTGAGTTCGACCGCTCCCAGGGGGCCGGGGCTGTGCGCGACCCGTATCCGCGCTTTGCCGAGCTGCGCCGCCAGTCCCCGGTGCACCAGGGCACGCTGTCGTCCGTTACGGGATTCGTGCTCGACATCCCCTCCATGGGCCTTTACGGCATCAAACCCGAGCATCCGCCCTATGTCGCCGTCAGCCATGCAGCGGTCGAACGGGTGTATCGCGACGCGGCGACCTTCTCGTCGAAGACGCCCGAAAGCATGGGCATTGAGCTCGTGATGGGCCACACCATCTTGAACATGGACGACCCCGAGCACCGGGCCTATCGCGGACTGGTCCAGCAGGCCTTCTCCCGCAACGCCCTGGCGAGATGGGAGCACGAGCTCATCCGCCCCGTCATCGAGCGCCACGTCGACGCCTTCGTCCGGCGCGGATCGGCAGATCTCGTGGGCGAGCTCACGTTCTCGTTCCCCCTCGAGATCATCGCCGCCCTGCTCGGTCTGCCCGAAGACGACCTCGACACCTTCCACCGATTGGCGGTGGAGCTGTTGCTCATCGTGACCGATATCGAGCGCGGGCTCGTCGCCTCCGAGAAGCTGGGTGAGTATCTTGCCGCCATCGTCGCCGAGCGTCGTCAGCAGGCAACCGACGACATCATCAGCGTCCTGGCTCATGCCGAGCTCGACGGGCAACGCCTGAACGACGACGAGATCGTGGCTTTTCTGCGCCTGCTCCTGCCTGCGGGCGCCGAGACGACCTACCGGTCTTCGAGCAACCTGCTCTTCGGCTTGCTGTCGGACCGTGCCCAATGGGAGGCGATCGCAGCCGACCGTGACCTCATACCCCAAGCCATCGAAGAGGGGCTGCGCTGGGAGCCGCCGCTCACCATGACGTCGCGCACCTGTGTGCAGGACACCGTGCTCGAAGGCGTGCCGGTCACCGCCGGCTCGGAGGTGGCACCGTGCATCGGAGCCGCCAACCACGACGAGACGAGGTGGGAAGACCCCGACCGCTTCGACATCTTGCGCCCCCAGCGTCCGCACCTGGCCTTCGCCTTCGGGCCGCACATGTGCCTGGGGCTGCACCTGGCTCGTCTCGAGACCGCCTGCCTTCTCCACACCTTGCTGGACCGCCTTCCCGATCTGCGGCTCGACCCGGATGCAGAGGACACCCACATCACCGGGCTCGTGTTCCGGGCGCCGGCCCGCTTGCCGGTGGTCTTCTCGACCTGACCCTGGGAGACGGAGGGTGCACGGCGGCTGCCGTCAGTCCGACCATGAGCTCCACCGCGTCCCGATCCTCCAAACCGTTGTCGACGCACAGCGAGCGCCAGGTCCAGAACTCCACGGCGTGACCGATGGCGGCGCGCACCAGGTGCCGCCGCTTCGGGGATACCGAAAAGGGGCCGAGGAGAGCCTGACAGAAGAATTCGTGCCTGGCGTCCAAGCCCTCCCGATGCTTTTGCGGCAGAGACTGTTTGTCTCCGTAGATGCGCCTCAACATCGACTCGCCTGCCCGGTAGAACCGGTACAGGTCGGTGAGGGCGACCCGCAGCCTCTCGAACGGGTCGTCATACAGTAACCACTCGCTCGAGTTTGGCGGGACTTGCTGAGTGAGCCAGTGGTTCGAACACGCCTCGAAGAGGGTCGTATCGTCCGGAAAGTGCCGGTAGACGGTGGCCCGCGTCACGCCGGCTTGCTCGGCGACGCCCATGACCGTGGTGGCAGCGGGCCCCACCGTGCCGTGGAGGGTGACCGTGGCCTCGATGATCCGTTGCCGGGTGTCTTCGACGGCCGCCGAGCGCTTGGTCATTCGATAAGGGCGGGAACCTTTTCTGGACCCCCTTGACACTGGGCCTCCCATGGTAGAGATTTCATTATACATCAGTGTTCGATCAATTGGAGGGTGCCATGTCAGCCGTCGTTCCGCCGTTGACCGTGCTCCAGCCCGGGGAGGGTCGGGTCGGCCACCTCGGCACCATCGGGGTCTGCTTCAAGCTCTGGGGTCACGACACCAATGGAGCCTTGTCGATCGTCGAGCACCCGTTTCCGGTGGGGTCGATCGTCCCACCGCACCTGCACACACGGGAGGACGAATACTCGATCGTGACCGAAGGGGAGATCGGGTTCCGCAGCGGAGATCGCGAGGTGGTGCTCGGACCGGGCGGCTACATCACCAAGCCGCGAGGCGAGGTCCACAGCATGTGGAACGCCGGGAAGACCCCTGCCCGGATGATCGAAATCATCAATCCCGCCGGGTTCGAAGGCTTCTTTTCCGAATTGAGTGACCTGCTGAGCGCTGGTCCGCCCGCACCTGAGGCCCTCGCCGCCATCGCCGCCGACTATGGGCTCGAGTTCAGTGCTCCCGCCTGGATGGCGGACGTGGTCGCCCGATACCACCTGACCCCGCCGCCCGGGCTTTAGGCCCCAATGCCGCCGGATCCAATAGGGCGGCATTATCCGGTACGCATCTCACCGGCCCTGGAAGGGTGTGGAGGCAAGGCTAGTTGTCCGTTTAATGGGCCAGTGACCACCGTGAAATCACGATGAATCGAAGTGATGCCGTACCGCCGCGGCTGGCACGCTCGTTGGGCATTTGGCTCGGCCTTCATGATCTTGGGCGCGACGGCGGCCGTGGCATGTGGCACTCAGGCGGTTTCACGCAACAGAGGCATGCCGGCGGTCACCTCCACGTCGTCGACGACTGAGCCGGTCACCACCACCACCACCACGACCACGACCACGACGACGACCACAACGACGACCAACGTGCTGCGCCCGCCAGCGCTCCCGACTCCGTCGACCACAACGACATTGCTCCCGTTCACGATCCTGGGTGCTCTTCCGGCGGGGCGCCCGCTGAGCGGCAAAGTGATCGGCGTCGATCCCGGTCACAACGGTCTGAACTACACGGATCCCGCATACCTCGACCAACAGGTTTGGAACGGCCGTGAGTATGAAGACTGCGATACGACCGGCACACAGACGCCAAACGGGTACACCGAGGCGCAGTTCAATTTCAACGTCGCCACGTACCTGGCTTCCGACCTGGAGAACGAGGGCGCTGGCGTCGTGCTCACCCGGTCGACGAACAACGGGATCGGGCCGTGCGTCGATCAGCGGGCGGAGATCCTCAACGAGGCTCAATCGGCCGTCGCCATCGACATCCACGCCGACGGCGGGCCGCCGAGCGGGCGAGGCTTCGCCATCTTGCTACCGGTCGCCGACGGCCTGAACGACGCCGTCATCGGTTCCTCGCAGGCCTTTGGAGAAGATGTCCTTTCGAACTTCTCCGCCACGGGCATGCCGATCAGCACCTATGACGGCACCGACGGATTCTCATATCGAGATGACCTCGCCGGGCTCAACCTGACCACCGTGCCCAAAGTGTTGATCGAATGCGGGAACATGCAGAACTCCACCGACGCCTCGGTGCTGACATCGACCGCCTTCCAACAGAGTGCTGCAGTGGCCCTTGCCGACGCCATCACGGCCTTCGTGGGCTGACGAGCAAGCCTGAGAGCTGGTCTGGTTCGACCTTACGGACCGACCTGGACCACCACAGTCCGAGTTCTTGTCCTCTCGCCCAGAGCCAATCGGGGCGCGTCACGGGCCATCGGCGTACCCTTTCGGGGTAAGAGCATCAGCTCCCCGTCGCTGCGGCGGCAGGAGGAGGAGCATGGTCGAAGCACGGATACGCGAAGCCCTCCGACGGCGGGCCGTCGAAGCGTGGGACGACACCAAGCGGTTGCATCACGAAACCGCCCGGGTCATCGTGGAGGCTCAGCACGGCGTTCAGTCGAGCCAGCAAGCCCGTGCCCAACGGTCCTCGACTCCGTCTCCGAGCTCAGGTGCGGAGGACCTCCGGCCCATCTGGGCAGGCCACTTCTCGCTGTCGATCACCGCGCGTGAAGTCGAATATCTGGCTGATCGTGCCATCCGGAAATCCAAAACCGCAATCGAGGACCGCGAGGCGGCCGACGGGGGAGCGGGGCTGGTGGCCTCAGCCCACCAGTCGACCTTGGCTCGCCTGGAATCGCTGGTAGGCGAGAGGACGGGATTCTTGGCCACGGCGCGTGATGCCGGGACTGCTCTCGGACTCGTCATCAGCACCCAACCCGATGTCGCCGTGGTCGACTCGAGATTGGGTGTTGCCAACGGCGCCGACTTGGTTCTGACGGTTCCCTTCTACGCACCGCGTACGAGAGTCCTTCTCCTCGCCGATGACGACGTGGCCGCTGTCGCCCAGGCTGCCGGAATCGAAGTTCTCTCCAGCCGTTTCTCCGACGAAGCGCTGCAATGCTGGGTTGCGGAGTGGGCGGCATAGGCCGCCACGACAGACGTAGGCGTCAAACTCGACGTTCGGGCACCTCAACGATCCCGGGCTCGGGCACGTCGACGACACCTGGTTCGGGTACCTCGACCGGACCCAGCGGTTCTTGGGGGCCCTGAGGCTGAGGAGCATCGGGCTGCTTGCGGCTCGGCAGGCACGGTAAAAGGGCCCGTGGGCTCAGGCTCTGCGGGCACGGTGACGGCTCGCTCTTGGTTTCTCGAGGCTCGAGCGCCGAACTCCTGGTTGGCGATGTGACGGTCCCTCGGTGCCATGGGACCTCCTCCGTTGGGTCGCCTCCAGTTGCATTACCCAGCCCGGCCGAGTCCGCCACGTGGAGGGATCCACCCGGACTATCGCGATGCGTGGCCCCGCCGTGGTGACCAACGTCCGCCGGCTGGTGCCGTGTTTAGAGTTCCCGCACGATCCGGGCGGGGTTCCCCACGGCGAGGACAGCGTCCGGGAGATCTCGGGCTACGACGGCTCCTGCTCCCACGACGGTGTTCTCACCGATGGAGACACCCGGCAAGACGATGGCGCCGCCCCCGAGCCAGACGTTCGAGGAGATGGTAATGGGACGGGCTGATTCCCATTTGGCCCGACGAGCGTCGGCGTCGAGGGGATGCGTCGGAGTGAGGAGCTGGACGTTGGGGCCGATCTGGACGTCGTCGCCGATAGTGATGGCAGCCACGTCGAGCGCCACCAACCCGAAGTTCACGAACGTTCGATCACCGATGCGGATCTGCCACCCGTAGTCGCAGTAGAGGGGCGGCCGAACCTCGGTCCCCGCCCCGATGGCACCGAGGAGCTCCCCCAGGATGCGGCGCCGTTCCTCCCCGTCGTCGGCCGCAGTCTGGTTAAAGGCATCCTGCAGCCGCCGGGCGCGGAGCGCATCGGCCACGATCTCTGCATCGTCGGCACGATAGGGCTCGCCGGCAAGCATCCGTTGGCGTTGGCTGGCCGGCGGGTCGGCATCAGACTGGGCACCAGGCTCTGTCGGCGGGGGGTGAGGCACGCACCACAGCGTGCCTCATCGGAGCCCCCCCCTTCGCCCGCGAGCCGCTAGGTGTCTACGACCCACCGTTTTCGGGTTTGCGCCGCGCCCTTTCAGGTGGGCGCGGGGTTGCCTCCCGCTTCTTCCATGGCCGCCTCGAGGGTTGGGAACAACCTGAACACCTGATCGAGTCCCGTGATCTGGAAGAGCCGGAGCAGTCGGGAGTCGCTCACCACGAGATGGAGGTCGCCACCTCGCGACTGGCAGCGGCGCTGGAGGACGACCAGAGCGTTCAACCCCGACGAGTCGACGAAGCGGAGAGCCGTCAGGTCCATGATGGTGTGGCGGATCTCTGCGTCGAACGGGATCGAAAGCGCTTCCACGAACCGGTCGACGTTGCTGAAGTCGAGCTCGCCCGACAGTGCGACCACCGTCAGGCGCCCACGGTCGGTGACAACGATGTCAAGGGCCGCATGTTCTGGCTCCGACACCGGATCAGAAGCGGGCATACATCCGCTTCGATCTAGAGACGATCCATGAGTTGTCGATGAGGGTCCTGTTGATCATGTCCACGATCACCGGGCTGTTCGTTGACGCCTGGAGATCGTCTGAGTCGGTCATTTCCCCGTGGATGCGCTGGTCAATCCTCTGGGCCCGACTTCCAGCACTCCGCGTCGCCGGCGGCCGGTCCCAGCCAGCGACAGAGGAGTCACGACGACGTCGACCCACCCCTGTCAGTGCTTGACTGATTTTCATGCGTGTGGTGGCCGTCGACTGGTCGGGCGCCGCCAGTTCCTATGGACAGCGCAAGCACATATGGATGGCGGTCGTCGATGAAGGCGTGCTCATCTCTCTCGAGAACGGGATGAGCCGCAGGGAAGTCGTTGACACCCTCGTGAGCATGGCGTCTGCCGATAAAGGTCTGATCGTCGGGCTGGACTTTGCATTCGCCTTCCCCGCTTGGTTCACGCGCCAGCGCGGTCTCAAGGAGGTGGGGGAACTGTGGGCCCTGGTCGAGGGCGAGGGCGAGGATTGGCTCCAGTTGTGCCCAGCGCCGTTCTGGGGTCGTCCCGGCGTCGCGCGACCGGATCTGATCGAGCACTTCCGGTCCACAGAATCGGCTTGCGGCCCGGTGGGCGGAACCAGGCCAAAATCCGTCTTTCAGATCGGCGGGGCAGGAGCGGTGGGCACCGGATCCATCCGGGGCATGCCTTTTCTCTCACGACTTCGCCAGTCGGGCTTCAGCATCTGGCCGTTCGACGGCGCCCGGGCGTCCTTGGCGGTCGAGATCTATCCCCGACTCTTGACTGGGGCCGTACGGAAGGCGAGAGCGGCGGAGCGGAGGTCGCATCTCCGTGGATGGCCTATCCCATCCTCTCTGCGGGCCTTTGCCGAGGAGAGTGAGGATGCCTTCGATGCCACTGTTTCCGCGTTGGTGATGTTTCGCCACATCGAGGAATTGCGCGCCCTGGATCGGAGTCGCGATCCCAGGACACTGCTCGAGGGTGCGATGTGGGCTCCGCCGGCAGGTGCTTGCGACGATCCGTAGCGCCCGAAGACACCGCCGAAGTCCGAGCTCACGGGCCAGGTTGGTATGCCTAACCGTCCGATAGGATGACCCCGCTTTCGGGCACCCGGCCCCATCGTCTAGTGGCCAAGGACACCACCCTCTCAAGGTGGAGACACGGGTTCGAACCCCGTTGGGGCTGCTCCATGGGCTTGACCCCTTAGGCCGGACCAGCGTTATGAGAGTTTGGTCGTGAGCTGCCGGGAGGTAGTCCATGCCCAAGCGCTATGCGAGGGAGTTCCGACGGGCCGTATGTGAGCGCCTGGTGGCCGGCGAGCAGGTGAGCTCGCTGGCCAAGGAGCTGGAGGTGTCCGAAGCGACCCTCCACCGCTGGAAGGGCCAAGCGCTGATCGACGCCGGTCGCGCCGAGGGGATCAAGAGCTTTGAAGTCGACGAGCTCGCCCAGGCACAGAAGACCATCGCCGAGCTGGAGGCCGAGCTCGAGGCCGTCAAGGCGGCGAGTGCGCTGTTCAACGGGGAAGAGCCGGTCAGCCCAAAAGGCGGTGCCAGGTTGCCGAGGGCCTGAGCAACCTGGGCTATTCCGAGCGCGTGGCCTGTCAGGTCGCTGGGGTGTCGCGTTCGTGTTACTACGAGCACAAGTACCACGTCCCGAGCGACCGTCAGATTCGTCGGCTTTTGCTCACGG
>Ga0307479_10006361_pt1 | contig 10841 bp, 10 predicted proteins | sample atmos_gasesECM4C_FD_203743 | JGI IMG/M metagenome (GOLD analysis project Ga0307479, IMG submission 203743) | Hardwood forest soil microbial communities from Morgan-Monroe State Forest, Indiana, United States - atmos_gasesECM4C_515 | ecosystem: Environmental > Terrestrial > Soil > Temperate...
CTTGCTTCTTAAACTTATTCATAAAATAACAGACCCGGCCTCGAGTTGAGCGAATCAATCCCCCGAGTGTCTTATGACTGATCTTTGGGATGACCGCGGTTGGCTTGCGCAACTTGTCGTAGCGGGCAATTAGCAATAGTGCGCGAGCCAAGCGTTCCTCGCAGGAGCTTAAGTGCTGGTCGATTAGGTCCTCTTCAATCCGGATGTTCCGTCCAAGCAGGCAGGCGATAAAATGGTCTGAAAACTCATGGCCACTGTGGAGACCGCGCATCATCTCCTTCTTTTCGATGACCAGGATCTTACATCGCGTAAGTGCGGTAGCAGTCGCCGTGCGTAACGCTTGACCCGTCATGCAGCCCGCACCCAGGTAGTCCCCACGATGCAGAATCCCGAGGACCGTTTCCTTACCCCGCTTCGACTTTACTGTGAGTTTCACTTGCCCTTTCTCGATGTAGAACACTTCCTTGCCGGCGTCGCCCTGCGAACAGATGGCCTGCCCCTCACGAAATACGGCGATCATGCTTTTCGCGCCCATTCCTGTTAGAAAAACTGCCGGGCGAAAAGACCTCTGGCGTCGACGAGTCATTGCGGTCTCAAGAATCCTGCTCTTGATCTTGGTGGAGTGGCGTTTTCACGGATAAATCAGTAGCAAACTCGTGCGCGAATTTATGTCCAATTGTGGACAGGCTGTGCAGTAGGCAAATTGCCGCTGGCTGGTTCCGTTCGAACATACTCATCATTAAAGAAGTAAGCGACCATCATAAGCCCCTGAATTTATCGCGGCTTGCAAATTGAAAGCTTAAAAATGAACTGACGTACTAAAGGTACTGGGAGATTGCGTACCCATCTGTTTTTTTCGCAGGTGTACAAAAGTGGATAGATGCCATTTTGCACTGACTGTTAGCATCCGCCCCGGTTTTGGGTCTGAAGATCGCCGCGACAATGTTTGTCCCGCCCTGTCAGCGACGATGAAAATAAGCCCATCCAAGGAGCTTTTGATATGAAAAGAGTTTTGTTCCTTATTTGCATGTTGAGTATGGGCAGCCTGGCCCGGGCGCAGGCGCCCGATCTGGGTGCGGCGCAGAGTTTCGCGCTCCTCGCTGGCTCAGCGGTGACCTGTACCAACTCCACGGTCAACGGAGACGTGGGCGTGTCCCCCGGCACCGCGGTCACTCAGACCTCGTGCATAATTAATGGGACGATTCATGCGGACGACGGGGTCGCGGTTCAGGCCAACATTGACTTTTTCAGCGCGTACGCTGCGCTCGCGCTCACGCCGTGCGGCCAGGTCTTGACGACCCTCGACATCAACCAGACGCTTTCGCCCGGTGTTTATTGTTTCGACGCTGCGGCGACGTCTACGAACCACGTGTTGACGCTCAACGGGTCCTCCACGGATACCTGGATTTTCAAAATCGGAACCCTCGGGACCGGCGCCCTGACGGGCACCAGCTTCTCGGTGGTCACGCCAAACGGTGCCCCGCCGCCCTGTAACAACGTGTTCTGGTGGGTCGCCCAAGCCGCCACACTGACGGATTCGCAGCTCGTGGGAACGGTTCTCGCGGGTGATGCCATCACCGTCACCCGTGGAACCTTCGACGGTGATGCTTTGGCAAAAGCTGCAGTGACGGTCACGGGCACCACCGTCAGCGCTTGCGCTCTAGGCGTAGGCGGCGGCCCAGCGCCGTCCCCGATCAAGGTGACGGGCGGGGGTCAAATCCCGGTGCCCGCCCCTAATTCGACTGACCCGACTGCCGGCGGCACCGGCCGGGCCAGCTTCGGCTTCAACGCTGGAACGGGCAACGGCGGCGGCGGCGGCCACTTCAACTATGTCAATCACGTGACCGGCCTGCACGTCAATGGTCCAGTCACCTCCACCCAGGTGATTGCGATCAATCCGGACGGGTCACCGAAGAGGGTCCTGTTCTCCGGGACCTGCGACGGCAGTGGGCCGGCGTGCTCCTTCTCCGTCACCGTGGAAGACCATGGCGAGCCCGGCATCAACGATCAGTTCGGTATCGCGGTGACCGGTAGGGTGTCCGAGGTCAGGTCCCGACGCCTCATCAGCCGAGGGAACATTGAGTTCCATAAGTAGCGGTTGACCTCAGACTGCTGGGTCCCCGGGGCGCGACCTGTGTCGCGCCTCCGGGCACTCAGGGCTAGGGGAGACGAGGAACTGACGAACTACTTTCAATGGCAGTCTTCCCCAAGTATCCCGCTGGCTCTGCAGATACGGCAATTTGGGAAGTGGAGTCGCGCCATCGAACCCATCTAGACGCATCTCGCGCTTCTCGGAAAATGATTCGTTGGGTTTCTACATCGTCGGCACGTACGCGACCAGTTTGAGCCCCCTGAATTTATCGCGGCTTGCAGATTTAAAGCTTAGAAATAAATTGACGTACTAAAGGTACTGGGAGACTGCGTACCATCTGTTCGTTTCGCAGGTGTTCAAAAGTAGACAGATGCCGGTCTGCACTGGCTGTTACCATCCGCGCCGGTTTGGAGGCTCGAAGTCGACTCGACAATGCTAGTCCCGCAGTGTCAGCGACAATGAAAACAAATCCAGCCAAGGAGCTTCAATATGAAAAAAGTTTTGTTGGTTATTTGCATCTTAAGTACGAGCAGCCTGGCCTGGGCGCAGGCGACGGCGCCATCACTGGGCACGGCGGCAACCTTCGCAGTCCTCGGTAGCGCGGTGACCTGTACCGGCCCCGGCGTGATCAGCGGAGACGTGGGCGCTACCGGCGCGTTCACAAATACCCCCGTGTGCACGATTGCGGGCGGGACGCCCCCTGCGACCGACACGGCCGCAACCCTGGCGCAAACTGCCCTCACCACCGTGTATCAGAATGCGCTTGCCGCGAACAGCAGTTGCACGCTTCCCCTCCTGCCCGCTGTCCCGCCCGCGTCATTCACGCTCATGCCGGGCGTGTATTGCAGTACCGCGGCGCTGACGTTAACCAACATCACCTTGACACTCGACGCCGGTGGCAATGCCAATGCGGTCTGGGTTATCAAAATCGGCGCAGGCCTCACCGGCACTGAGTTCCAGGTGGTCATGGCTAACGGCGGCCAACCCTGTAACGTGTATTGGCTCGTCGGCGCCGATAGCACATTAACCACTTCGACGTTCCAGGGAAACATTCTCGCAGGTGGGCCGACCGGGAGCTTCACTAGTACCGGCGGGACCTTAATCGGACGTGTCTTGGCGAATGGTGCCGTGACCTTGACTGGCCCCAACATCCACGGTACCTGCGCCCTCGCGGCTCAGGGCGGAGCGGGCTGCAAGAATGACGACGATAACCGTGACGAGGACAAAGACCATGACAGGGGCGATGATCATGACAGGAACCATCGTGACAAGGACAAAGACCGGGACCATAAGGACAAGGACCATAGGGACGACGACTAAACTGAGAACAGTGTTCGGAGGCGCGACCTGTTGTTTCGCGCCTCCGGGCACCCACGGCTAGGCGAGACGGAGGGACTGAAGATTTACCGCCAGCCAATAGCAGCCTTCCCCGAGTATCCAGCATCCGCCCAGCCAGGGAGCTTTGACATGAAAAAACTTGTGTTGGCTATGTGCTTGTTGAGCATGGGCAGCCTGGCCTGGGCGCAGTCGGCGCCGTCACTGGGTCCGGCGCAGAACTTCGCCGTCCTGGGCGCCTCAACGGTGACTAATGCGGGCCCGACCGGCATCGCCGGAGATTTGGGTGTGAGTCCAGGTACAGCGGTCACCGGCTTTCCTCCGGGGACCCTGACCGGAGGAGCAATCCACGCGGGCGATGCCACCGCCACCGCGGCTCAGGCCGCTGCACACACTGCATACGCGGCTCTCGTAGCCGAGCCCTGCGGGACCAACTTAACTGGGAAGACTCTAGGCACCAGTCCCGGCGCGGTCACACTCTCACCTGGCGTCTATTGTTTTAATTCTTCCGCGCAATTGACCGGAACTCTCACTCTCAACGGCAATGGTGTCTACGTTTTCAAGATAGGGAGCACGCTTACGACAGCGAGTAACTCCTCTGTTGTCCTGGCCAAAGGAGCGACGCCAGGAAAGGTGTTCTGGCAGGTCACTAGCTCTGCCACTCTTGGAACGAACACCGCTTTTGAAGGAAGCATTCTCGCGAATATCAGCGACACCGTCACCACCGGCGCCAGCGTTACCGGTCGAGTCTTTGCGCTGACGGGCGCTGTGACTCTCAGCGGGAACCACATTCACGCCGCATCGAAATAAACGGGTAGGCTGGCACGTACCAAGCGGATGTGAGCGACGACGAGTCGGCTACAGATAGCTCCTCTATCCGCCTGTCAAATGGCCACAGCGCCTCCGGGCACCCAGGGCTAGGCCAGACGGGATACTGACGATTACTGTGGATAGCAGGCGTGACTGTTGAAAAAGTCTTCGTGATTAGCGCGTGAAGACGAACTGGGAAAGTCGAACGGTTGGAATGACAGGTATCAGAGCAGGCACCAATTCCGGGCGGTGATAGCGCCAGGATTGCGCCCCCAGAGCCAACAATGCGGGGAGACATACCAATACATAGCGGGGCTCACACGTCTGTAACTGCGTCAGGAATGCGGTGCGGATCACGATGAATGCCACGATCAGGGCGATTCCAGGACTTTCGCGCCAGTGCACAGCGCCTATTAACGCCAAGCCCGCGTACAGAATATTTAGGAGTGCGAATCCAAGGGTGATCTTGAAACCTGCCGGACTTTGATGCCAACCATCGCTCAGCGGCCACATTTTTCCGGAGTAGGGGAGCAAGGCAGTTCTCGGAGTGAACCACATTACGGCTGCGCGTTCAATGGGAATCCATACATAGCTGCGTATTGGATGTCGCTCGGTGCGCTCACTGGCCAACTTCGCGAACTCCATATCCGATTGGAGCGCCATGCCGCGTTCGCGATTGTAACGCTCGAGAAGAGAAGCAACCCGACTCCGTTCTTCGAATGAATCAAAGGCGGAGGCAGGGAAATCGCTCAGTGCGATTGGGTCGGCAGGTAACTTCCACGTGGAAAGATAGGCGTCCCGGGAACGAAACATCCATGTCTTTGTCCAAGCGTAAAATCCGGTGGGCATGACATCACCGAAAGTCTCTGCGTAACGCGGGGAGAGGAACTGTACTCGTCCAAGCGTGTGGGCATTACGCGCGGCCCACGGGGTCAACGGCAGTAACAATCCAGCGGTCGCCCAAAGAGTAGCCGCCGTCAGTTTTCCCCAATTCACAGGCCGCCACCAGCGCAGCCAATACACCAGAAGGACCGTGGCGAGAAGTAGCGGTGTCTCGGGCCGAACGAGCGTGCCGAGGCCCACAACAAGCCCACCCAGAAACCAAACCCGAACGAAGCGAAGAAGATCGATCCTCTCTCGAATGAGATCGAGCTGATAGCCGGAAAGGAGCAGAAAGATGAAAATCGCCAGCGTCGTCAGAAACGTTGTGAGGACCTCGGTGAGGGGCACAGCCGCATAATTCGCCGTAAAAGGACAGAGAACCGCCAACCAAATTGCTGCCGTTGTGATTCGATTACGGATCGGTTCGCTGGCTCCGGCCGCAAGCCGTGCGGCAATGCATACGGTCAGAATGCATGTTGCAAGATCAACGAATGCTTGGGCCACAAATACTGCGTTTCTCCCGAGGCCTGCCAGGGAATAAATCAACGCCAGAAATGCGGGATATCCGGGCATGCGCACATCGGATGGATACAGGTGTCCATTTGAGAAAAAGCCGTAAACCCCATGATAGAGCCAATTACGGGCAAGTTCTTCATAGTAGGGCGTGTCTCCAGAGTAAAACGGGAACTGCCAGATAAAAAAAAGCCGCAACCCGAAGCCAACGAGCAAGGCAGGGAACAACTGTTTGTAGAAAGACTTGGTCAGCATCATTTTGGTCGAAGTGCGAATCCGAGAGAAGCGACTTAGATTAGAACCTGCGTGATAGGACAACTGTTCAAAACGGAACAGACCCCGCTTTTTTAGCGGCATATGGTGAGCATGAAGGGGCAATCTCTAGGCTGCTCATTCATATCATTATGGGGTGGCTTAGGTGGTTCCGGGCATGGCTTCCATATTAAAACTGGTTCAGAGCGAAGTCCGGTCTGAGCCGAGAAATATCCATCCGGAAAGCGCGCCTTCTCACAGACGCCGTTCCCTCCGTGTCCTTTTCATCCATCGCGATGCAGACGTAGTAGACAGCTGCCTGGAAGAGCTCAAGAAAGCGCAATTCACCGTCAGCGCCGATTTCGTTTTGAACTTGGCACAGTGTACGGAATGGCTGCACTCCCAGTCGTACGATGTAGTCGTTGCGGAGTACCCCAGCCCGAGCTGGAAAGGATCGCAAGCTTTGCAACATCTACGTCAGGCGGTGCAGGAGATCCCACTGCTCTTCGTGACCACCGCCATGGGAAGTGAGTCCATCGCGGTACTAACCGCTCACGGTGCTTTCGACTACGTTGAACAAGAGCATATCGCTCAATTGCCCATGGCCGTTCGCCGAGCCCTGAACGAAAAGAAACTGCGCTCCGAGCTGGAAGAGGCCGGAAAGGCCTTGCGGCATTCGCAATCGCTGTATCGCGCGCTGGTGGACAACCCCGCTTACGGAATATGCCGGTGCGATGCGGAAGGGAAGTTTCTCGACGTGAATCAAGCCCTGGTAACTATGCTTGGTTACGCAGACAAAGAGGAACTATTGGCGGCAAACGACGCGTCCGATATCGTCCTCAATCTTGGCCCGGAGACGCCATTGGCCAGCCGCTCCTCCGAGACGATGCGAATGCAGCCTGTCGAAATGGAGTGGAAGCGGAAAAACGGCACGATTCTGAAAGCCGGGCTCAGCGGCCGCGGCGTCTTTGACGAGCATGGAGATTTCGATGGCTATGAAATCATCGCTGTTGACATCACGGAACAGCGGGCGCTTGAGGATCAACTACGCCACCAAGCATCGAGCGATTCGCTGACGGGCTTGGCCAATCATCGCCGTCTTTTCGATGTATTGCAGGCGGAGATCTGCCGAACAAAGCGTACCGAGCGGGAATTCTCTCTTTTATTGCTGGACCTCGATGGATTGAAAGAAATCAACGATCGATTTGGGCATCAGGCGGGAAACCGGGCGCTTTGCCGGCTGGCGCAGATCCTGGCTGACTGCTGCCGGTCCGTAGACACCGCAGCGCGGCAAGGCGGGGATGAGTTTGCTCTGGTCCTGCCGGAGACAGGCGTAGCCGCCGCCACATTGGTAGGACTGCGAATTTGCGACCTTCTTGCGAAAAACGCCGAAGAGCCCAGGCTCTCCGTCAGCGTAGGAGTTGCCAGTTATCCAAAGGATGCCGATACCATCGGAACCCTGCTATACGCAGCGGACAGGGCCCTATACGCGATGAAAGACGAGCGGTCAAGAGCCGCCCGGGTCAATCACATCACTTAGTCATTTTTACCGTATTCGAAAACCGGGGTTTGTCCTGACCGGGAACGAACCCGAGTAGTCAAAGCAGATGTGCGGTATCGAACATCTTCTACCCGATTGCAAATGCATACTCTTTGCGTGCCAAGGATTCCGAGATGGAACCCTTGAGCCAGGAGGAAGAAGACATGCACCGTGGCTATCGGTATCTTTTCAGTTCCTTTTTTCTTACTGCAGCTCTTGCCGTACCAACGGCAATGAGTGCTGCGGCCAGGCAGCAAGACAACGGACGTCAAGAAGAAAACCATCGAGACGATAAGGACCGCAACCGGTTCTACGATCGTGACCACAGGGACTATCACAATTGGAATGACAACGAAGACCGTTCCTATCGCGTGTACCTTGGCGAGAGACACAGCGCGTACCGGCCGTTTGCGGAAGTGAAGCATAAGGAGCAAAAGGCCTATTGGAAGTGGCGTCACCGCCATCCGGATCATGATAACAACGGAGGCTAGCCACTAGGCTACGCCACGCGCACAGGAAGTCTGCATGCTCCGGCCGAGAGAGCGCGGCTGTGGCATGCGTGGGAATCGGCAAGTGCGGGGCCTGCGCTCGAATGGCCAGTTGCCATGAACTAGCCTTCAAGCGCACAAATTCTCACCTCAGCGGGAAATCAACAAACGTGAGTTTCAGCCGCGCCATTGAGGACATTGCGGCTTGAGTCAGTCGTGCAGCACGACGCTCAAGAGAGAAGTGTTGATCTGAAGACCGCCGTTGTACTTGATGAAGCCGAGCTTCCTGAATTTGTTCATGAAAAAATTGACCCGCGAGCGCGTTGTGCCGATCATTTCCGCCAGCGTTTCTTGCGATAGATTGGGAATTACTGCGTGAGGCTTGTCTTCTTTGCCGTAACGGGCAAGCAATAGAAGAGTGCGGGCGAGGCGCTTCTCGCTCGAATTGAATAGCTGATCGACCAAGTCCTCCTCGATTCGAATGTTCCGCGCCAGCATGAAACTGATGAAGCGGTCGGAGAGGCCATGCTGCTCGTGAAGCACCTTGAACATTTCACTCTTCTCAATGACGAGCACAGTGCAGAGCGTTATCGCGCTAGCCGTCCCCATGCGAACGGACTGACCTGCCAGGCAGCCTTCACCAAAGAAGTCGCCCGGACCCAGAATGGCGACGACCGCCTCTTTGCCGACTTCATTAACCACGGAGAGCTTCACGCCGCCTTCCTGTAAGTACAGTACGCTATTAGCGGAATCATCTTGAGAGTAAATGATCTCCGCTCTTTTAAACTTTTTAACTTTTCTCGCCACCCCGGCCGAATCGAGAAAAGCTTGGGCATCAAATACGCCTTCTTTCCCGGAAATACTATTGGATTTTTTGTAGCTGGGACTCATAGCTCCTTCCATAACGCCACTCCTTAAAGCAATTCTTAGCTCCTTCCATAACGCCACTTCTTAAGGCAAGACTTAGCAAAAACCTGCACTCAAGACAAGACTTTTTTGCGTAGTGGCAATGTCCTAGTTGAATGACGCTACTTTTTCGATAGCTCGCCCTGGAAATGACCTTCAACCTCCTCATGGCTAAGCGGGTTTTTCACTTTGGTCAATACAATGGAATAAACGACCTTGTTGCTTTCAACCTGCGCGGTGATAAACGCCTGGGTCTCCAGGAGTTCCTGACTGGTGAATTTCACCCTTCTGCCGTCTGCAAGTGTTTTAGTCCACTCTTCGTCCACCGTTTTTCTCCTGAGGTTTTGAAGGTAGCACTGCGGCACCGGGCAAGTCTATTCGCCGTTGGTAAAGACAAAACTTACCTTCGTAAAGAGCAACTACAGGTATGCGAGCGGGCGGGGCACTAGAAGGGCGCTTACCTTCAACCAGAGCTGGGCATGCTCGTTTCATCGCCGAATTCCTGGTTTGTTATTTTTTCTTGATGAGCTTGGTTCGCCCTCTAGGTCTGACCCTGCGCTTGACTGCATGACGGACGGTGTTCAGTCCCAACTTTCCCACAAAGTTGGCTAGATCGGATTCGACAGTGCGGAGACTGATCTTCAGCCGGGCACCAATATCGGAACTGCTTGCCCCGTCCAAGACCAGCTGCAACACCTTTCGCTCGCGCGTTGTCAGCGTGCCAGAAAGCTTCAGCAAAGTGGTCCGAAACTTTTGCAAATATCCACGAGTGAAAGCCTCGGAAAGCAATGGACTCAGGTAACGCCGGCCCGCAACCACATCGCGTATGGCTTGGAAGAGGTCAGCACCACACGACTCTTTGACGAGATAACCAGCCGCGCCGCTTCGGAGTGCATCCAATAAATACGCCTCGTCTCCGTACATCGTGAGGATAACCACACGAGTATCTGATTTCAGGCGTGAGATCCTGCGTGTGGTTTCCAGACCGTCCATGCCAGGCATCATGAGATCGACGATTAACACCTTGGGCTTGTGGCGCTTGACCAGTTCGAGCGCCTCGATCCCGTTAGCCGCTTCGCCCACAACGACAAATTCTGGATCCGATTCCAGCAAGAGGCGCAGCCCTTGCCTCACGATAACATGGTCATCAGCCAGCGCGACGGTAACCATGACGCCTTTCAAGAGCACCTTGAGCCCTCTTTCATCCAGAGACGCGCAGCAACGAAGGGTGGCCTGTCAGATCGGGCTCTGCGCTTGGAGCCTACACCATCAGAACTTGGCCCCTAAACCCTAGAATATCATGGAGCTTTGTTGGAAAAACGACGACTTTCTCGCAGAAATTTGACTGCCATCTTTGTTTCCGGAGCCGGGGCCAAGTCCTTGACCGCAGCGGAACTTAGCTTGAGTAAGAAAACGTGTCTCTCGTTTTTGCTCCAGTGTTCTCTTTTGAACATACATTGCGCCAAGAACACTCGAGCATGGTCAAGCCCCTAATACAAATTGTGCTTCTCTTTTTGCCTAGGATAGGATTGCGAAAGAGAAGCATACCAGTGGCGTTCCGCTGGTGCTTGCACTGACAATCTCCGGATTTAATCTGGATTAAAGGACGGACCGCGGTGGCCACAGCAAAACGAAGGGTACAAGGGAGAAACGCAGGGGGATCGCAGAAAAGAGGGAAAGAGCTTCTGAAGGTGTCGACCGGCATTGCCGGGCTGGATTTGGTGTTAGGCGGCGGCCTGCCCGCCGGACGCGTGACCCTTCTCAGCGGTGGTCCCGGGAGCGGCAAAAGCATGATGGGCTTGCAATGCCTGCTACACGGCGCCAGTGCCGGCCAGTCGGGAATTCTGGTTATGTTCGAGGAACGCGCTGCGGCCGTGCGCCAAAACGCTCGGAGCCGGGGATGGGACCTGGCCCGGCTAGAGAAGAAAAACAAGCTCTACCTGATGGATGCGCGTTTGGATCCTGAAGCTATAGTCTCCGGCGAGTTCTCCATCAAGGGCATGCTGGCTATCCTTAATCACCG
>Ga0307479_10006362_pt1 | contig 10841 bp, 12 predicted proteins | sample atmos_gasesECM4C_FD_203743 | JGI IMG/M metagenome (GOLD analysis project Ga0307479, IMG submission 203743) | Hardwood forest soil microbial communities from Morgan-Monroe State Forest, Indiana, United States - atmos_gasesECM4C_515 | ecosystem: Environmental > Terrestrial > Soil > Temperate...
AGGAGCGCGCTCTGCAGCGCGAGCGACTCCACCGGGGTGAGCGCGGCGTCGTACTCGCAGAGCTCGCGGTCGCGGTTGTCGAGGAAGATCTGCACGACCTGGCAGGCCATCTCGTAGGTCGAGTACCAGCGCGGACCCACCGCGATGTCGGGCACGCCCGCGTAGAGGATGTGGTGGGCCTGGTCCCAGCCCACCGCGCGGGCGATCTCGACGGTGGCGCGCGCCCGGTAGGACTTGTGCCCGGTGGTGTAGGAGCGGTTGTAGAGCACGCGGTCCTGCACGTCGATGAGCCCCGCGAACACGAGTTGGGCCAGCAGCGGGGTGCGCTTGCTCGGATCGGCCGCCGCCTCGTCCCACAGGCCGAGGAAGACCCGGTAGGCGTTGATCACCTCGCCGCGCTGCACGAGGGTGAGCCACGTGTTGAGCTTCTCCGGCCACGTGCCGTCGATCGGCAGCGGGGCCTGATCGGGCCAGTGCACCTCGGGCAGCGGCGGCTTGCCCTCGAACTTGATCTCGTAGAGCCGCACGTAGTGGCCCGGCATCTTGCCGATGAGCTGGTTCCACGGGTCGAGCCCGGTCGGCATGTACCAGATGGTCTGCGCGAAGGGCAGGTAGGTCAGCTCGGGCGGCATCAGGGGCACCAGGTCCAGGCCGGCGCGCGAGCTGAGCAGGCAGTGGTCGTTGTTCACGAAGCGCACGACGCCGTCGTCGAGGCGCTGGTGGTAGGGCACGTGGGTGTACGGCGCGTGGATCCGCACGAGCTGCCCGACCAGCTGGGGGATCGGCACTCCGCCCCGCACCAGATCGTAGAAGATGTCGCTGGCCCCGCCCTGGTCGCGCTCGAGGATCTTGTCTTCGAGACGCGCGTAGGCACTGCCGACTTCCGGGAGCCGATCGGTGGAGAGGGCCATGGCGACGCTCCTTTACGAGTTGCCGAGACTCTGGCACTCCTAGGCGCGGCTGTCAAATCGCCCGCACCGCGGGGGGCTTGGCGGCGCTCGCGCTGTCTGCTAGGCTCCGCCCGACATGGCGACGACGGCCCCGAGCACCCGCGGACTCAAGCAGGTCGCCTGGCTCGACTGCCCGGGCGGCGGGCAGGTGTCGGTCGACGGCACCACCGCGTACGTCGCGCACATGAAGGCGCCGCACGGCACCAGCATCGTGGACGTGAGCGATCCGGCCCGGCCGCGCGTGCTCGCCACCGTCGAGGTGCCGCCCGAGACGCACTCTCACAAGGTGCGCGCGGCCAACGGGCTCATGCTGGTCAACCGCGAGGCGCAGCCCGCGCACCCGCGACCCGCCGGGGTGACCGGGGGCCTCGTGATCTACGACGTCTCCGACCCGGCCCGGCCGCGCGAGATCACCTTCTGGAAGTGCGGCGGCGCCGGCGTGCACCGCTTCACCTTCGACGGGCGCTACGCCTACATCTCCCCCGAGATGGACGGCTACGTGGGCAACATCGTGATGATCCTCGACCTGCACGATCCCACCCGGCCGCGTGAGATCGGCCGCTGGTGGATGCCCGGGCAGTGGACGGGCGGGGGAGAGCAGCCGGCGTGGTCGGGGCGGCACCACCGCTGTCACCATCCGATCCGCGCCGGGAACCGGCTATACGTGAGCTACTGGCACGGCGGGTTCGTGATCCTCGACATCGAGGACATGGCCAAGCCGCGCTTCGTGTCCGGGCTCGACTGGAGCCCGCCCTACATCACCCCGACCCACACCGCGCTGCCGCTGCCGTTCCCGCTGCACGGCCGCCGGATCATGCTGGCCGCCGACGAGGACGTGGCCAAGACCGCGCCGGGGCCGCCCTCGTTCATGTGGCTGGTCGACATCACCGACGAGCAGCACCCGGTGCCCATCTCCACCTTCCAGGTGGCCGGGGTGGACGGTGAGCCGCAGCCCGAGTTCACCGGCTGCCACCAGCCCTGCGAGCGGGTGACCGGGACCGAGATCCCGGTGGCCTGGTTCGCCCACGGCCTGCGCGTGGTGGACGTGGCCGACCCACATGCCCCGCGGGAGGTCGCCCACTTCCTGCCCGAGCCGCCGGCCGGGCACGCGCGGGTCTCGAGCAACGACGTGGAGGTGGACGGGCGCGGCCTGCTCTACCTCATCGATAGGGGCCGGGGTCTGCACATCCTGGAGCGGATTTAGCCGGCACTCCGCCCGTTTCACGGACGCCCCGCCGCGGTGTCTCAGGGGCATGAATACCCGAACCGATCACGGCTTCCTAGTCCTGGCCGACGTTTCCGGCTTCACCGCCTTCGTGACCACCACCGAGCTCGAGCACGGCTCGGAGATCATCGCGGCCCTGCTCGACGAGGTGATCGAGCACCTGTCGCCCCCGCTCGAGATCCAGGAGATCGAAGGCGACGCGGTCTTCGCCCTCGCCGGGGCCGATCTCGACCTGCCCCGCACCCGGCTCCTGGTCGTGCTGGAGGAGGCGTTCGCCGCCTTCAAGAGCCGGCAGCAGGCGATGCAGGACGCCGACGGGTGCCAGTGCGGTGCCTGCCGGCAGATCGCGATCCTCGACCTGAAGATGGTGGTCCACCACGGGCCCTTCCTGCGGCACACGGTCGGCGGGCGGAGTCGGGTCACCGGCACCGCGGTGATCCTGGTGCACCGGCTGCTCAAGAACGGGCTCGGGCGGAAGGGCGGCTACGCACTTCTCACCGAGCCGGTGCTGCGCTCACTGGGCATCGACGGCGAGCGCGCCGGCCTGCCCGTGTACACCGAGCGCTACGAGCACCTGGGCGACGTTCGCTGCTTCGTCCGCGACCTCGTCCCACTCTCCCTCTCCTCAGGGGGGAGAGGGCAGGGTGAGGGGCCCGGGGTTCTCTACCCGCAGGCGATCGCGTAGACGTCGCTGACGCCGCCGGGCAGCCGCTCCTCGCGCCAGGACCGGCCCGCGTCCTCGGTCGCGAAGATCTGCCCGGTGCGGCTCGCACAGTAGACGCGGTCGGCGTCGCGCGGGTGCAGGGCCACCGCCATCATGGTGGACTCCGCCTTCACCCCGCGGTCGAAGCGCGACCACGTCTCCCCCAGGTCGGTGCTCCGGTAGAGCGAGCCGTCCTCGCTGCGCGCGGCCGGGCTCAGGCACGCGTAGAGCACGCGCGGGTCCTGAGGGGAGACGCGGATGTCGCGGCCGTAGGTCAGCGGGGAGAAGCGGCCGACCTCCATGTCCTGCCAGTGGGCGGCGCGGTCGGTGCTGCGGAAGAGACCCATGCGCAACGCGAGGAAGACGGTGCCGCTGGCCGCCCCGCTCACGCAGAGGGCGTGGCCGTCGAGCATGCCCTCCATCTCGCTGTCGCTCACGATGCGGCTCTTGAGATGCGGCAGGTCGGAGAGCGCGACGAGGTCGCCGCTGCAGTCGTCCCACGTCTCGCCGCCGTCCAGGCTGCGCATCGCCCCGCCCACCTCGAGCGCGGCGTAGATGTGCTCGGGCTGCGCGGGGTCGATGGCCATGCGCATCACCCGGCACGCGAACGGCATCTTCACCCGCTCGGCCTGCACCGCCTTCGGCAGCCGGCGCCACGTGGCGCCCTCGTCGTCGCTGCGGAAGATGCCGACCGGGGAGGTCCCGGCCAGGAGGGTGCGGGGCCGGGTGGGGTGGACCAGGATCGACCACACCTCACCGCCGTTGTCGGGGAAGGGGAGGCGCTCCCAGCGCTCGCCGCGGTCGACGCTGCGGTAGGGCCCGTTCTGGGTACCCACGTACACCACGTCGGGATTGGTCGGGTGCACGGTGATGGCCTGCACGTGGGTCATCTCCGGGAGCCCCTTGCTCATGAGCTCCCAGGCGTTTGCCCCGTCCCCCCGGCGAAAGACGCCGCTCGCCGTCCCGGAAGTCCACCGTGCCGCGCCGACGTAGATGTGAGAGGGCCCCGTCGCCATGTCCGCACCCCTTTCCGGTGACCGTCGTGTCCGGGTGGTTTCGTGCGCCACAGCATAGCAAGGGCGACCCCGTGCGCAAGCCCCCGGGGCGGCGGGGGAGCCGGCGCACGAATTCCTTGGCCCCCGCGGCGGGACAGCCTAGCCTGCCTATGATGGCCCCTGACTCCCCCGGGACCAAAGACGTCGCGGGCGCATCCACCGCCTTCCTGCCGCTCGCCCAGGTCCTGGAGGAGGAGTTCGTCGCGCTGCACGGGCCGCTGCCCCGGGGCCCGGGCCGCCCTGACGAGGGCGGCCGGATTCCCGCCCTCTACGAGGCGATTCACGCGCTAACCGAGAAGCGCTCCGCGCTCTGCCTGTCGGGAGGCGGCATCCGCAGCGCGACCTTCGCGCTGGGCGTGCTGCAGGGCCTGGCCCGCGCCGGGCTCCTGACCCAGTTCCACTATCTCTCCACCGTGTCCGGGGGCGGCTACATCGGCTCGTGGCTGAGCGCGTGGATCCACCGCAGCGGCAACGACGCGGAGAAGGTCGCCGGCGAGCTGGCGTCGCTCACGCCGCGGGCCAAGCTCGATCCCGAGCCCGGGCCGATCTCGCACCTGCGCGAGTTCAGCAACTACCTGAGCCCGCGGGCGGGACTGATGACGACCGACGCGTGGACGCTGCTGGGCACCATCCTGCGCAACATGATCCTGATCTGGCTGGTGCTGGTCCCGTTGCTCGCCGCGGCTCTCATGCTGCCGCGCCTCTACCTCTCGCTGCTTCTCTGGGTCAACACCGCGGGGGCGTCCTTCAGGCCCGGCGCCCTGCTGGTGGTCGGGGGTGTGCTGCTCGCCTGGGCGGTGGCGTACATCGCCGCGACCATCCCCAGCAGCACCACCGCGCGCCGGGGACAGGGCAAGTTCCTCGTCTTCTGCCTGCTCCCGCTGCTTCTCGGCCTGGGCTGCCTGACCATCTACTGGGCCGCGATCTCGGGCCGGGCCGGCGCCGCGGCCGGGGTGCCACTACCCGGGCTCTTCGAGTTCGCGCGGTTCGGCGTTCTCGTGCACCTCCTGGCCTGGATCGGGTACACGCTCTGGCTCCGGAGCCCGTGGGGCCACCGCCAGCCGCCGCGCGCCTCGCTCGGCGGGCGGCTGGTGAACCTCGTGGCCGATTTCCTTGTGGTGGTCGTCGCCGGCGCGGTGGGCGGAGCGATCGCGTGGCTGCTGGCCGCCAAGCTGTTCAGCCGCGTGGCCTACGCCGTGATCCTCTATGCCGCGCTGGCTCCCGGGTTCGTGGTGGGCGCATTCCTCCTCGCCGCGACCGCGCTGGTGGGCCTGCTGAGCCGCTGGACCGAGGACGACGATCGCGAGTGGTGGTCGCGCTGCGGCGCATGGTTCCTGATCGCGGGCTGTGCGTGGACCGTGTTCGGCGCGCTCGTCCTGTTCGGGCCGGTGCTGCTCTCCGACGTCTGGATCAGCCGGGCCCTCGCCGCGGTCGGCGGGGTGTCGGGGCTGATGGCGGTGGTGGGGGGATGGTTCACCAAGCTGACCACACGCGACCGGACGTCCAGCCAGATGAAGGGGAGCGACCGGCTCATGGCCCTGGCGGTGCCGCTGGCCGGGATGGTGTTCACGGCGGTGCTGGCGATCGGCCTCTCCACGTTGATCTCTGGACTACTGGGCTGGTTGATCACCCGGAGCGGCGGGCGTCCTGGTGTCGTCGCCGGTCGACATCGTCGCCGGCGTGGCGGTGGCGCTCGCCGTCCTCGGGCTCCTGATGGCGTGGTTCATCAACACCAACCAGTTCTCGCTCCACGCGATGTATCGCAACCGGCTGATCCGGGCGTACCTGGGAGCGTCCAACAGCGATCGGCACGCGAACCCGTTCACCGGCTTCGACGACAACGACAACATCCAGATGCACGAGCTGTGGCCGCGCTCGTCCGGCGCCCCCGCCGGCGCGCCCGCCCCGCCCCGGCGGCTCCTGCACGTGGTCAACATGGCGCTCAACCTCGTGCACGGCGAGCGCCTCGCCTGGCAGGAGCGCAAGGCGCACACCTTCACCACCTCCGCCCTGCACGCGGGAAGCCTGGTGGTCGGATACCGCCGCACCCGCGCGGGCGCGGGCGGCCCGCGGGCGCACTACGGCGGCAGCGAGGGCATCTCGCTCGGCACCGCGGTCACCATCTCGGGCGCGGCGGCGAGCCCCAACATGGGCTACCACTCCTCCCCGCTGGTCACCTTCCTGATGACGCTCTTCAACGTGCGGCTCGGGTGGTGGCTCGGGAACCCCGGGGTCCGCGGCGACCACACCTTCTACCTCCCGAGCCCGCGGGTGGCGGTGCGCCCCATCGTGGCGGAGGCCTTCGGCCTCACCAACAGCACCGGCCCCTACGTCTACCTGTCCGACGGCGGGCACTTCGAGAACCTCGGGCTCTACGAGATGGTGCTGCGGCGCTGCCACTTCATCGTGGTGAGCGACGCGAGCTGCGACGAGGGCGGCGTCTTCCAGGACCTGGGCAGCGCGGTGCGGAAGGTCCGCGCCGACATGGGGGTGCCGATCGATTTCGAGGGCGGCATCGGCATCCTGCCCCGTTCGGCCGATCCGGCCAAGCGGGCGGCCAGCCTCTACTGGGCGCTCGGCCGCATCCGCTACTCGATCGCCGACCCGTCGACCGCGCCGGGAGCAGCCCCGGGCGCGCGCGACGGCTGGCTCCTCTACATCAAGCCCGCGTTCTGCGGCACCGAGCCGCCCGACGTGTGCGAGTACGCGATGGCCCACGACCGCTTCCCGCACGAGCCGACCACCGACCAGTTCTTCAGCGAGTCGCAGTTCGAGAGCTACCGGATGCTTGGCTCCTACGTCATTCAGCAGATGAGCCGCGAGTGGACGGGCGGCTCGCTCGCCGATTTCATCGCCCACGTCGCGGCGCGGCTGCCCGGGGCGGGCCGCCCCGCCTGAGCCGGCTCGCTCAGGCGCACCACTCCCGCGGCCCGTCGTCCGCGAAGCCGCACTGCTCGCACGGGCTGTAGACGTGCCACGCGGGCGGCATCGCCACCGCGAGACGCAGCGAGAGATCGTCGCCCACGTTCCGGATGTGGTGCACGGTGCCGCGCGGCACCCACACGATGTCGTCCTTCGCCGCGTTCACCACCACGCCGCCGGTCAGCTCCCACTGCAGCTGCCCGCCCAGCACCACCCACCACTCGTCGAATTCGCGGTGCCAGTGCGGCCGGTTGCCGCCGCCGGGCGGCGAGGCGATGAGGGTCACCAGGTTGCGCTCGTCCGCGATGATCCGCTTCGACCAAGGCGCCGGGCCCATCTGGGCCACGACCTCGCCGACCCGGGTGAGGAGCGGGCTCGCGCCCGGCGCGGTGGGACCGAGGGCCAGGCGGGTGATCGCGATGGTGACCGGCGATTCGACGGTGGACATGGGGGAGCCTCCCGGCTGAGAAGCATACCCGCCGGTGCCGACGGCGCAAGCGGTTGCGGGCGCCCCGACCGCTCGCATATGATCGGGGCTCTGGAAGGAGGGCGGGCCATGTCACTGACGATCAGAGCGCTCCACCCCCTGTTCGGCGCGGAGCTGGTGGGCCTCGACCTCAACCGGGTGGACGACGCGACCTTCGGGGAGATCGTCGCCGCGTTCGACGAGCACTCGGTGCTCCTGTTCCGCGGGCAGGCCCTCACCGACGACGAGCAGATCGCGTTCAGCGCGCGGTTCGGCCCCCTCGAGACCACCATCCGCAGCATCGCGAGCCGGGACGGCACGCCGATCCACATCTCCAACCTCTCCAACGTGGACGGCGAGAACCGCCTGATCCCGAGCGGGGACAAGCGCAACCTGTTCAACGCGGGCAACCAGATGTGGCACAGCGACAGCTCGTTCAAGAAGGTGCCCGCGCACGCCTCCCTGCTCTCCGCCCGCGAGGTGCCGCCCGAGGGCGGGGAGACCCAGTTCGCGAGCATGCGGGTCGCGTACGGGCGGCTCCCCGCGGACCTGCAGACCTTCCTCGAGGACAAGATCGCGGTGCACAGCTTCGTCTACTCGCGCGGGCTGGTGGACGACGGGCTGATGCCGCCCGACCACGCGGCCCAGGTGCCCCCGGTCCGCCAGGCGCTGGTGCGGGTCAACCCCGCCAACGGCCGCAAGGCCTTCTACGTGGGCTCGCACGCGTGCGAGATCGCGGGCATGCCGACCGCGGAGGCGCGCGCGCTCCTGCGCGAGCTGCGCGAGGCGGCCACCCGGCCCGAGCTCGTCTACACCCACCGCTGGCGGGTGGGCGACCTCGTGATGTGGGACAACCGCTGCACGCTCCATCGCGGGCGGCCGTGGGACGAGTCCCGCTACCGCCGGGTGATGCACCGGACCACGGTCGCAGGCGTCGGGCCCACCGCGCCCGACGAGCCCGCCGCCGTCAGCCCCGCCCGCGCCGAAGACGTGGCCTGGGGCCGCGCCCAGCTCGAGCTGGTCTAGCTGCCCGCGGTGCCCACCGAAGCGGAGCGCGCGAGCCCGTCCACCGGCGAGGTGGTGGTGATCCGCCATCCGCTCGTGCAGCACAAGCTCGGGCTCATGCGGAAGAAGGACACCGCGACCTCGGTGTTCCGCAGCCTGCTCGCCGAGATCAGCATGCTGCTCGCCTACGAGGTCACCCGCGATCTGCCCACCCACGAGGTGGCGGCGGAGACCCCGGTGGCGCCCACCACCATCCGGCTCCTCGACGGCAAGAAGATCGTGCTGGTCTCGATCCTGCGCGCGGGCAACGGCCTCCTCGACGGCATGCTGCGCATCCTGCCGAGCGCGCGGGTGGGCCACGTGGGGCTCTACCGCGACGCGCGCACGCTCAAGGCGATCGAGTACTACTTCAAGCTGCCGCATGAGATGGCGGAGCGCGACGTGGTGGTGCTCGATCCGATGCTCGCCACCGGGAACTCGGCGATCGCCGCGGTGACCCGGGTGCGGGCGACCCATCCGCGCTCGATCCGCTTCGTGTGCCTGCTCACCTGTCCGGAGGGCCTCGCCGCGTTCCACCGCGCGCACCCGGACGTGCCGGTCTACACCGCGGCGATCGACAGCCATCTCAATGAGCACGGCTACATTGTTCCCGGGCTCGGCGACGCGGGCGACCGCCTCTTCGGCACCCGATGAGGCTCGCGGGCAAGGTCGCCCTGATCAGCGGCGGCGCCCGCGGCATGGGCGCAGCGGAGGCGCGCCTCTTCGCGCGCGAGGGCGCGCGGGTGGTCCTGGGCGACCTGCTCGACGCGGAGGGCAAGCAGGTGGAGGCCGCGATCACCGCGGCGGGCGGCGAGGCGCTCTACGTGCACCTCGACGTGACGAGCGAGGCGGAGTGGGAGCGCGCGGTCGCCACCGCGGTCGCCCGCTTCGGGCGGCTCGACATCCTGGTGAACAACGCGGGAGTGGGCGGGGGCAGCCGGCTCGAGGACACCACCGCGGCGGCGTGGGACCACGGCATGGACGTCAACGCCAAGGGGGTGTTCCTCGGCACCAAGGCCACGATCCCCGCGATGCGGCGCGCGGGGGGCGGCTCCATCGTCAACATCTCCTCCCAGCTCGGCCTGGTGGGCATGGAGCGCAGCAGCCCCCAGTACCAGGCCTCCAAGGGCGCGGTGCGCACACTCACCAAGCTCACTGCGGTGCAGTACGCGCGCGAGCGTATTCGCTGCAACTCGGTGCACCCCGGCCCGGTGGTGACTCCCATGACCGAGGCGCGGCGGGGCGATCCCGGCCACTACGAGTACATGGTGTCGCGCATCCCGCTCGGCCGATACGGCGAGCCCGACGAGGTCGCCTACGGCGTCCTCTACCTCGCCTCCGACGAGGCCCTGTTCGTGACGGGCAGCGAGCTGGTCATCGACGGAGGATGGACCGCGCAGTAGTCTCCCCGCCACTTTAGCCGGCCCAGGAGACAGACGTGGCTGACTCGCTTGAAACCTTGAAGGCTGAGCTTGAGCGCTTCGGCCAGGCAAACGATGCCGCGACGAGCGAGCGCCCTCGTCGCATGCTCAACATCACCCGCGACACCGGCGAATTCTTGGTCGTGCTCGTGCGCGCTACGGCCGCGCGGCGAGTGCTGGAGATCGGGACGTCCAACGGTTACTCCACGCTCTGGCTTGCCGACGCGGCAAGGGGGATCGGCGGCTCGGTCACTACGGTGGAATTCGCTGAATACAAGATCGGGCTCGCCTCGGCTAACTTCGCACGCTCTGGGCTTTCACCGTTCATCACGCTGGTTCACGACGACGCGGGTCGCCTCCTGCAGCGGAGTGATCCAAGCGCGTACGACTTGATCTTTCTCGATTCCGAGCGCCCGGAGTATCCCGGCTGGTGGCCACACTTGCGTCGTGTTCTACGCCCGGGAGGCTTGTTGATCGTGGACAACGCGACGTCTCACGTCGAGCAGATGGCCCCTTTCGTCGCATTGGTGACGGCCGATGCCGAGTTTGCGACCTGCCTCGTTCCAGTGGGCAACGGCGAGTTTCTTGCCGTGAAGACGTCGTCGTGAGCTTGAGGGGATTGGTTGCAGGGTGGGTGACGAAGTATGTTGCACATCTGTGCGAATTGGGGCTCGTATCGTCCGGACAAGGTTGTTGATCCGAGCGGGGTGTCCTAGTCGCCAGGGAATGGGCCAGCCTTGACTACGAGGCAGACGAAGAGAATGGCGGCAACGACCACGATGGCGAACCCGACGCCGATCAACATCCAAATCCAGAACATCGGCCGGCTCCTGAACCCGAGCCACTTCTCATCGGGACGAACTGAGCGGCGATGAGGCCGACGAAGCGGACATTCGCAACGAGGATCGGGGTCGAGGGGTCGGGGCGGGCACGGTGACCTTGGCCCCTATCGTTCGAATTCGCCGGCAGAGTTGCGGTGGCCAGCGGAGCGAGGACTGTCCAGGGACCCGAGTCAGGGGCCTCCTCCGCCCCTGCGAGCCGGACGGTTACTGCTC
>Ga0307479_10006364_pt1 | contig 10836 bp, 6 predicted proteins | sample atmos_gasesECM4C_FD_203743 | JGI IMG/M metagenome (GOLD analysis project Ga0307479, IMG submission 203743) | Hardwood forest soil microbial communities from Morgan-Monroe State Forest, Indiana, United States - atmos_gasesECM4C_515 | ecosystem: Environmental > Terrestrial > Soil > Temperate...
GCGGCGAGCGGGCTCAAGGACCGCGTCTTCAATACCGCCTTCGGCGACACGATCATCTATCTCGAGGACATCAGCCCGTCCCGCGTGGCGCTCCAGGGCCTCCTGGTCTCGGACGAGCGCGACCCGCGGCTCACGCGCGTCATCACCGCGCGCGAGGGCCGGCTCCTCACCGACGAGGAGACGCACCGGATCACGCTCCGGCTCATCGACGGCGCGATCAACGAGAGCGACGTGGCGCCGATCCCGCCCCTGAACCCGGCCGCGCGCCCGCCCGGCTCGGCGCCGGCCCCGCCCCCGAGCGGCGGGGCGGCGACGGCGGCGCGCTATCGCCAGACGGCGTTTGGCATCTACGACATGAACCTCGCCGTCGAGTCACCCTTCAGGAGCGCGCCCCGGATCGAGAAGCCCGAGAAGAACTTCTCGATGCGGCAGCTCGACCGCGCCGTCCGCGACGCGCGCGCCCGCGGCGAGCCCGCCGCGCCGTACCTCGTCGAGTATCACAAGCGCTTCGCCCTCGCGGTCGCGGCCATCGTGTTCGCGTTGGTCGGCTTTCCGGTGGCCGTGCGCTCCCCCCGCGGCGGGCGGAGCCTGGCGCTCGTGGCCAGCCTCGCGATTCTCATCGCCTACTACCTCCTCCTGACCTCGCTCGAGGGGCTCGCCCTCTCCCAGCGGCTCCCGGCCTGGCTCGCCGTCTGGCTCCCGAACCTGCTCTTCGCCGGGCTCGGCCTGGGACTCCTCGGGCTGGAGGTTCGCGGGCTCGCGGCGCCCCGGCTCCGCTGGCTCTGGGGCCTCGTCGACGTGCTCGCCCGGCGCGCGGCGAGCCCCGCGCGAGCGGCCGAGCGGCCGCGCGCCGCCCGCAGCTCGACGCACCTCGTCGACCGCTACCTCGTCCGCTCGTATCTCGGCTTCTTCGCGACGGCCCTCGGCGTGGCCTCGGTGCTGTTCGTGATCGTGGACCTCCTGCAGACCGTCGACCGGTACCTGCGCGTCAAGCCGCCGCTCCTCTATATCCTCGAGCACTTCCTCTACCGGCTCCCGGTCGCCGTGTACGACGGCCTGCCGGTGGTCACGCTCGTCGCGACGATCTTCCTCTTCCTGACGATCAGCCGCTACCACGAGCTGACGGCATTGAAGGCCGCCGGCGTGAGCCTCTACCGGGTGAGCCTGCCGATCCTCGGGCTCGCGATCCTGACCTCGATCGGCGCGGGGCTGTTCCAGGAGTTGCTGGTCCCGACCCTCAACGAGCGCGGCGAGGAGCTCGATCGCGTGAAGATCCGCGGCCAGCTCCCGCGCCACCTGCAGCTCCAGACGCGGATCTGGCTGCGGAGCTCGGACAGCCGCTTCTTCCGCGTCGAGCTCCTGGACCCGGTCACGCAGGACATGCACGGGGTCACCATCCTCGAGATCGACAAGAACTTCCGCCTGCTCAACCGGCTGGACGCCGCGATCGCCCACTGGACGCCGGCCGGGTGGGTGTTCCAGGACGGGGCCTTCCGCGAGATTGGCCCGTCGGGCGGGATCCTCACCGTCCCCTTCCTGCGGACGGCCCTCGAGCTGCCGGAGACCATCCAGGATTTCACCGAGGTCCAGAAGCCGGTCAGCGCGATGAGCTTCGTCGAGCTCCGCGCGTACATCCGACGGCTCCAGGAGAGCGGCCACCAGGTGGGGAAGTACCTGGTCGAGCTCTACGGAAAGCTGGCCTTCCCGCTCGCCCACCTCGTCATGGTGCTGGTGGCGATCCCGTTCGCGCTGCAGTCCCCGCGCGGCGGGCGCCTGGCCGGCATCGGCATCGCGATCGGCATCCTGGCGGGCTACCTCGTCGTGCACTACTCCGCGCTCGCCTTTGCCCGGGCCGACCTCCTGCCCCCGCTCCTGGCCGCCTGGACGGCCAACATCGTCTTCGTGGGGCTCGGCGTCTCCTTGCTCCTCCGCGCCCGCACCTGAGGGTCCCCCCGGTGGGAGCCGGGCGCCGGGCCGGGCGGGTCCCGTCCCCGGGGGGCCCGGGGCCGCTCGGCGCCCGCGGCCGGGCTCGGCGGCGGGGGCGCGGTCAGCGGCGAAGCGCGCGGAGGGCGTCCTCCAGCCGCTTTTGCTCGAGGCCGTACGTCGCCCAGTCCCCCCGCCGGAGCGCCTCCTGGGAGCGTGTCCAGGCGTCCCACGCCCGCCGGACGTCGGCGTCGAGGGCGGAGGCGGTCGCCGGTGGGCCGGGCGCGGCCCCGGCGGCGACCGCCGTCGGTTCCGGGCGCCCGCCGAAGATCCGCGCGAGCGACTGCTCGAGCGTCGGCTCCATGGCGATCGTGTTGCCGTAGGCGACGATGACTCGCCGGAGCTCGGGGAGCGCCCCCTGCTCGGAGGCGGCGAGGTAGAGCGGCTGGATGTAGATCAGCGACTGATCGATCGGGATCGCCAGCAGCGAGCCGCGGATGACCGTCGAGCCGCGCTGATTCCACAAGGTGAGCTGCTGGGAGATGACGGGGTCCTGGTCGATCCGCGCCTCGATCTGGCGCGGCCCGTAGACGAGCTTCTGCTTTGGGAAGTTGTAGACGATGAGCCGGCCGTAGTTGGGGGGATCCGACCGGGCGGCGAGCCAGGCGATCATGTTGTCGCGGCGGCTCGGGTTGAAGAGCGAGAGCAGCATGAACTCCTCGCGGGTCTCGCCGGGAAGCCGCATGATCGTGAAGTACGGCTCCATCTCGCTCTCCCGCCCGTCGACCACCCGGTGGGGCACCGCCCACAGGTCCTCCTTGTTGTAGAAGACCTGCGGGTCTTGCATGTGGTAGACGGCGTACTTCCGCGCCTGGATCGCGAAGAAGTCCTCGGGATAGCGGAGGTGCCGGCGCAGGTCCGGCGGCATCGCCTCGAGCGGCCGGAGGAGCCCCGGGAACGCGTTGGCGTACGTGCGCACCAGCGGGTCGCTCGGGTCGGCCAGGTAGTACGTCACGGTCCCGTCGTAGGCGTCCAGGGTGGCCTTGACGGAGTTCCGGATGTAGTTGCCGAGCCCGGGAATCGGATCCGAGTACGGGTAGCGGTCGGTGATGGTGTACCCGTCGAGGATCCACACGAGGCGTCCGTCGTCGGTCACCACGATGTAGGGGTCGTGGTCGAACTCGAAGAACGGCGCGATCTGGCGGACCCGCTCCTGGACGCGCCGGTAGATCATGATCCGGCTCTCCGGGGTGAGGTCGTTCGAGAGCAGGATCTTCGGCTCGCCGAACCGGATCGCGAAAGCCACCTTCCGGAGCCACGAGGAGACGGCGACGCCGCCCCGGCCGACGTAGGTCGAGTACACGTTCTGGTCGCCCGAGGGGTAGTCGAGCTCCTGCGAGCGCGTGCGGACGAAGGCGTAGGCGTTCGAGACCTCGCCGTAGTAAATCTCTGGCCGCGTGATCGTCCGGAAGCCGGCCGTCGAGTGCGGCGGGATGTCCTTGACGAAGAATTCGGGGAGCCCCTCGGGGCTGATCCGGTTCACCGGCCCGACGACCGCGCCGTAGCCGTGCGTGTAGGTGAGGTGCTCGTTGATCCAGATCCGGCTCGGCAGGTGGGCGTACGACAGCTCCCGGGGCGACAGCATGAGCTGGCGGTACTCCCCGTCGATCAGGTACCGGTCGTTGTCGACGTCGACGAACTTGTAGTAGGTCCGGATCTCCTGCAGCTGGCCGTAGGTGCGGAGCAGGGGCCGGTAGTCCCAGAGGCGGATGTTCTTGACGGTCGCGGCGTTCCGCTCGAGGGCACGGGCGTCGAGGGTCTCGGCCACCGGGAAGTCCTTCTCGACGACCCGGTCCAGATCGTAGGCCCGCCGGGTCATGCGGACGTTGTACTCGATGAACGGCCGCTCGGCGACGAGCTCGTTCGGGGTCACCCGGAACCGCTGGAGGAGGGCGGGGTAGATGCCGAGGCCCACCACCCAGGCGATGCCGAGCGCGATCACCGCCCCCGCGACGACCCGCAGCCCGGGCCGTGCGATCTGCACCAGGCACCCGACGGCGGCGAGGAGGGCGAGCACGGCGAGCCCGCCGAGGACCGGGAGCGACGCGTGGACGTCCGTGTACGACGCGCCGAATACGATACCGCGCGGCGAGAAGACCAGTTCGAAGCGGTCGAGCCAGAACCCCACCGCCTTCAGCACGAGGAGCGCGGCGACGAGCGCGAGGAGGTGCGTCCGCGCGCCTTGCGCCAGGCGCGGGCCCCGATTGGTGAGGACGAGGCTGCGCTGGAGGACGTACAGGACGAGCGTGAGGATCAGCGTCGCCGCGCCGAGCGTGAGCGCCCAGCCGTGGACGAGCCGCCAGAAGGGCAGGCTGAACACGAAGAAGCCCAGGTCGCGCCCGAAGAGGGGGTCGACGGTGCCGAACGCCACCTGATTGCGGTAGGCGAGGATCGTCTCCCAGTCGGCGCTCGCCCGCATGCCGGACACGAACGAAATGACCAGGAGCACGAGCGGCAGCGCCCGGCGGATCAGCGGCTCGATCACGACGCGGCTCGGCAGCCCCAGCTGGTCCTCGAGCTCCCACAACACGTCCGGCGGCGCCGTCCGCGCCGCGAAGGCGAGGTTGGCGTACAAGACCACGAAGACGGCGAGGCCGACGCCGATGACGAGGGAGCCTCGGAGCGACAGGATCGCCAGGAACACCTGCGCGTAGCCGACCTCCTGGAACCAGAGCCAGTCGGTGTAGAGGGGAACGACCGGCGCCACGAGGGCGAAGATGAAGACGGCGAACGCGAGCCAGAAGACCGCCGGCGGGACGTTGCGGGCCATCGAATCTCCCCGGAACCGGCCGGGCGGCCGGTCTACGTCCCGTGGGTCCAGGACGCGAGGTACGCTTCTTGCTCCGGCGTGAGCTCGTCGATCTGGACGTCCATGGACGCCAGCTTGAGCCGGGCGATCTCGCGGTCGATCTCGCGGGGCACCACGTAGACCTTCTTGGCCAGCGTCCGGCCCTGCTTGACCAGGTATTCGGCGGACAGCGCCTGGTTGGCGAAGCTCATGTCCATGACCGCGGCGGGGTGGCCTTCCGCGGCGGCCAGGTTGATCAGCCGCCCCTCGCCCAGCACGTAGATACGCCGACCGCCGCCGAGCACGAATTCCTCGACGAAGGGCCGCACCGGCCGGCGCGCGCGGGCCATGGCGGCGAGGGAGTCCAGGTCGATCTCGACGTTGAAGTGCCCCGAGTTGGCGAGGATCGCGCCGTCCTTCATCCGTCCGAAGTGCTCCGTGCGGATGACCCCCTTGTTGCCGGTGACGGTGACGAAGACGTCCCCCACCTCGGCGGCGCGCGCCATCGGCATCACCCGGTAGCCGTCCATGGCCGCCTCCAGCGCGCGCATCGGCTCGACCTCGGTGACGACGACCTGCGCCCCCATGCCGTGGGCCCGCGCCGCCACGCCGCGCCCGCACATGCCGTAGCCGGCGACCACCACCGTCCGCCCGGCGAGCAGGATGTTGGTCGCGCGCAGGAGCCCGTCGATCGTGGACTGCCCCGTGCCGTACCGGTTGTCGAAGAGGTGTTTGGTGTCGGCGTCGTTGACCGCGATCACCGGAAAGGCCAGGACGCCCGCCTTCTCCATCGCGCGGAGACGGACGACGCCGGTCGTGGTCTCCTCGGTGCCGCCGATGACCTGCGGCAGCAGGTCGGCCCGGGCGCCGTGGAGCTGCGTGATGAGGTCGGCGCCGTCGTCCATCGTGAGCTGGGGCCGGATTGAGAGCACCGCCTCGATGTGACGGTAGTAGCGGGCGTTGTCCTCGCCCTTGTGCGCGAAGGTCGAGATCTCGTGCTCGCGGACGAGCGCGGCCGCGGTGTCGTCCTGCGTCGACAGCGGATTAGAGGCGCAGAGCGCGATCTCCGCGCCGCCCGCCCGGAGCGTGAGCATGAGAACGGCCGTCTCCGTCGTGACGTGCAGGCAGGCGCCGATGCGCGTGCCCTTGAGCGGCTGCTCCTTGGCGAACCGCTCCCGGACCTGCCGGAGGACCGGCATGGACTGCTCCGCCCATTCGATCCGGAGCCGGCCGGCGCCGGAGAGCGAGGGATCCTTCACGTCGTGCTGGACCATCCGGCCGTGTCCTTTCGTCGATCGAGGGTCTCACAGACAACGACCCCGGCGGTGCCCCGTCGGGGTCGAGGATCGGGCGTCGGCGTCAGATACCGGCGTCGTCGCGCAAGTCCTTGACCCGATCGATCCGTTCCCAGGTGAACTCCGGCTCGTTCCGCCCGAAGTGCCCGTACGCCGCGGTCTTCTTGTAGATGGGGCGGCGGAGGTTCAGGTACTTGATGATCCCGACCGGCGTCAGGTCGAAATGGCGGCGCACCATCTCCTCGAGCCGCTTGTCCGGCACCTTGCCGGTGCCGAAGGTGTCCACCATGACCGAGACCGGGTCGGCCACGCCGATCGCGTAGGCGACCTGGACCTGGGCCCGCGCCGCCAGCCCCGCCGCCACGATGTTCTTGGCCACGTGGCGGACCATATAGCACGCCGAGCGGTCGACCTTCGTCGGATCCTTACCCGAGAAGGCGCCGCCGCCGTGCGGGCAGGAGCCGCCGTAGGTGTCGACGATGACCTTCCGTCCGGTGAGCCCGGTGTCGCCCATGGGGCCGCCGGTGACGAACCGGCCGGTCGGGTTGATGTGGAAGACGGCACGCTTGCGATCCAGCAGGTGCGGGGGGATCGTCGGCAGGATCACCTGCTCGATCACGTCCGATCGGATCCGGCTCTGATCGACCTCCGGCGCGTGCTGGGTCGAGATCACGACCGTCTCCACGGACACCGGCTCGCCGTCGACGTACCGGACCGAGACCTGGCTCTTGCCGTCCGGTCGCAGGTAGTCGAGTTGGCCGGCCTTCCGCACGGCCGCGAGCTTCTGGGCCAGCCGGTGCGCGAGCATGATCGGGAGCGGCATCAGCTCCTCGGTCTCGCGACAGGCGTATCCGAACATCAAGCCCTGGTCGCCGGCGCCGAGGTTGTCGACGCCCATCGCGATGTCGGCCGACTGCTCGTCGATCGCGGCGATGACCCCGCAGGTCTCGTAGTCGAAGCCGTACTTCGCCCGTGTGTACCCGACGCTCTTGACCGTGTCCCGCGCGATGCGCGGGATGTCGACGTAGCAGGAGGTCGTGATCTCGCCGGCGACGACGATGAGCCCCGTGGTCAGGACCGTCTCGCAGGCGACCCGGCCCGTCGGATCCTGGGCAATAATCGCGTCCAGGACGGCGTCGGAGACCTGATCGGCCATCTTGTCGGGATGGCCTTCGGTGACCGACTCGGACGTGAAAATGTGCTCCTCACGGGCCATGTGTGTGTGCTCCTCCCTTGGCGAAATTATCGCTCATGCTAGCACGGCGGCCGCGACCCCCTCAACCGCGAAGTCGCCGCTTGACCTCCTCGAGCAGCGGGACCGCCCACGGATCGACGCCCCGCCGCAGCGCGAGGTAGTAGCTGGTCCACTGGCCGAGGTAGACGAGCGAGAGCAGGCGCGCGAGCCGTCCCTCGCCCCGTGACCACGCCTCCGAGACGCCCCCCGCCACCGGGCCGATCATGGCTCGGAGCAGGTCGAACCGGCGGCCGATGTCGGGGTGCTCGCCGCGATCCCGCAGGAGGATGGCGTACAGCCGGCCGGCGTCGGGGGCGCGCCACGCCTCGATCTCGTTGTGATTCATCTCTGGCAGCGCGCCCGCGACGGCCAGGCGCTTGGCGTTCTCCTCGATGTCGGTCTTCCACCGGTACGCGACGGCCCCCGTCAGCTGTCCCCCGTAGGCGACGGGCGTCCGATCGCCGATCTCGAGGGCGAGGTGCTTGGCTTCGTTCTTCCCGGCCGGCTCGGCCGGCCCGAGCTCGACGGCGAGGGCCTCGACCACCTCGAGTGCCTCGGCGACCTCGGTCGGCGGCAGGGTCGGTAGCCCCGCGCTCGCCAGGATCCCCAGGAGCGGAAAAAAGAGGTAGCCGAGGGCCAGGCGCGGCGGGAGCCCGCCGGGGAGCCGCACGAGGGGCGCCTGGTGGCGCGCCGCCAGCGCGCCGAGGCGCCCGCCCTGGGTCACCGCCAGCACGACCGCCCCGGCGGCGAGCGCGGCCTCAAACGCCGAGACCGCCTCCGCGGTGTCGCCCGAGTAGGAGGCCGCGATCACGAGCGTCCCCGGCCCCACCGCCGCCGGCAGGCCGTAGCCTCGGTGGGTCAGCACCGGCACGGGCAGCCGGTCCCCCGCGCACGCCGACAGGAGGTCGCCGCCCGCCGCCGACCCGCCCATTCCCGCCACCACGACCAGGCGCGGCGGGCCCGCGGGGACGTCCGGCACGGGCCGGAGCGCCTGCGCCTCCCGGCACTGCGCGGGGAAGCGGCTCAGGACCCCGCCCATCCCCTGGGGGTCGAGGCGGCTCCGCGCGGCCGGGTCGTCGAGCGTCGCCGCGCGCGGGTCGACCGCCGCGCGGGGCTCACTCACGGTCGATGTCCCGATGCACGACGGTCGGCGGAAGCCCGCGCTCCTCCAAGAATGGCCGCAGCGCCTCCACGAGCGCGACCGACCGGTGCCGGCCGCCCGTGCAGCCGATCGCGACCGTCAGGTACGCCTTGCCTTCGCGCCGGTAGAACGGCAGGAGGAATTCCAGCAGGTCCCGGAGCCGCTGGAGGAACTCGCGGCTCTCGGCGTGCTTGAAGATGAACTCGTGCACCCGCTCGTCGCGCCCGTCGAGGGCCCGGAGTCCGTTGACGAAGTGCGGGTTCGGGAGAAAGCGGGCGTCGAAGACCAGATCGGCGTCGTAGGGGATGCCGTGCTTGTAGCCGAAGGAGATCAGTGACGTCGCGAGCCCCGGGCGGGCCTTCCGCGTCCCGTAGAGCTCGATGAGCAGGTCCTTGAACTGATGGACGGTGAGCGTGGACGTGTCGACGATCCGGTCGGCGATCTCCCGGAACTGGGCCAGCGCCTTGCGTTCGGCGCGGATGCCGTCGAGGACGTTGCCGTCCGGCGCGAGCGGATGCTTGCGCCGCGACTCGTGGTACCGGCGCACCAGCGCCTCGTCGCCCGCCTCCAGGAAGAGCACCTCGACCGAGTCGTTGCGGCGGCGCAGCTCGCCGAGCGCCTCCACCAGATGCGGCAGGTACTCGCCTTCCCGCACGTCGATCCCGAGCGCGACGTTCCGGATGTCGCGCGTCGACCGCGCCGTCAGCTCCGCGAACGTCGGGATGAGGGTCGTCGGCAGGTTGTCGACGCAGAAGTAACCGATATCCTCGAAGCACTTGATCGCGAAGCTCTTGCCGGCGCCGCTGAGCCCGGTGATGACGACGAAGAAGATCGGCCGGACGGCTGTCGTCACGCTTCCCGCGCTCCGCCGGGCCCCTACCGCCGCCGCGGGGCGAGCCGGCGCTGGTGCGACGGCAGGATCCCCAGCTCCTCCCGGTACTTCGCCACCGTCCGGCGCGCGATGGTCAGGCCGCGTCCCTTCAGGATCTGGGCGACCTCCTGGTCGGAGAGGGGCTTGTTGGTGTCCTCGTTCGCCAGGAGGTCCTGGATCATCTTCTTCACCGACACCGACGACACCATCTCGCCGTCGCCCGAGGCGATGCCGCTGTGAAAGAAGAACTTCAGCTCGAACAGCCCCTGGGGGGTCTCCACGTACTTGTTCGTGGTGACGCGGCTGATCGTCGACTCGTGCATGCTGATGTCCTCGCCGACGTCGCGCAACGCGAGCGGGCGGAGGTAGGGCAGCCCCTTGTCGAGGAACTCGCGCTGGAACTTGACGATGGACTGGGTGACCTTGCGCAGCGTGCGTTGCCGCTGCTCGACGCTCTTGATCAGCCACATCGCCGACCGGAGCTTTTGCTCCACGTACTGTCGGGCCTCGTCCCCCGAGCTCCGCAGGAGCGAGCGGTAGAGCGAGTTGACGCGGAGCCGCGGGATCCCCTCCTCGTTGAGGACGACCGCGTACTCCGAGCCCATCCGGATCACGGAGACGTCCGGCACGATGTAGCGGGAGTCGTTGCCCCCGAACGGGCGCCCCGGCTTCGGCTCGAGGCTCATGATCTCCTCGATCGACTCCATGACCCGGTCGAGGGGCAGCTTGAGCGCCCGCGCGATCTCTTGATACCGTCGTCGGCTCAGATCCTCGAAATGCTGCTCGACGATCTCGATCGATACGGGATCGGGGTTGGGATCGCGACGGAGCTGGAGGAGGAGGCACTCCTGGGCGGTGCGGGCGGCGATGCCCGGCGGGTCGAACAGCTGGACCAACTGGAGCCCGCGCTCCACCTCCGCCGGGGTCGCGCCGCAGCGCTCGGCGATCTCGGCCACCTCGGCCCGGAGGTAGCCGTCCTCGTCGAGGTTGCCGATGATCTCCGAGCCGATCCGGCGCAGGCCCGGGTCGTCGGTCGCGAACCGCAGCTGCTCCTCGAGGTGGTCGCCCAGCGAGGAGGCGGAGCGGACGATGTTCTCGAAGGGCAGGTCGTCGTGCTCCTCCTGGGCGACGAGCGAGCGCTCCTCGTGGTCGTCGAAGAGCACCGCCGTCAGGTCAAACGGCAAGTCGTCGGTCTGCCGCTCGTCGCGGGGGACCTCGGGCACCGGCTCCGGGGCGGGGGCGGCCGCCTCGGGCTCCCCCGGAGGCGCCGGCCCCTCGCCGTCGACCGGGACTTCCTCGAGCAGCGGGTTCTCCAGGAGTTCCTTCTGCACGACCTCCTGCAGCTCGAGGGTGGAGAGCTGCAGGAGCTGGATGGCCTGCTGGAGGAGCGGCGTCATGACGACCCGCTGGGACATCCGCTGGGTGAGGCGCGCCTCCATCGCCATCCGCTCGGCTCCCCCCCTCCCTAGAGCGAGAACTTCTCGCCGAGATAGATCTCGCGCGCCTTTGGGTTGTTGGCGAGCT
>Ga0307479_10006365_pt1 | contig 10836 bp, 9 predicted proteins | sample atmos_gasesECM4C_FD_203743 | JGI IMG/M metagenome (GOLD analysis project Ga0307479, IMG submission 203743) | Hardwood forest soil microbial communities from Morgan-Monroe State Forest, Indiana, United States - atmos_gasesECM4C_515 | ecosystem: Environmental > Terrestrial > Soil > Temperate...
GTTCGAGCCCAGCATCACACGGAGCGAGTTTGCCCGCATTTTGAAACCCGGCGGCTGGGTTGTGGTGATCTGGAACGAGCGGCTCACGGACACGACTCTATTTTCGCGCGATTATGAAGCGCTCCTGCGAGAGTTTGGCACGGACTATGCGCGCGTGAAGGAAAGCTATCCGCGTCCCGAGCACATGCGCGATTTTTTTGGCAGTAATGCATACCGCGAACGCGATCTGCCGAACGCACAGGATTTCGATTTCGAAGGACTTTCGGGACGCTCGCGCAGCAGTTCCTACGTGCCGGCGGCGGATCACCCGAAATTTGCGCCCATGATGACGGCGCTGGAGGCGATCTTCCGCAAGCATGCGCAGGACGGGCGCGTGCGCATGGAGTATTTGACGCGCCTCTATTTTGGGCGTCTGGATTCGCATAGGGACCAGGCATGAAAGTCGTTTACAACTGGCTGAAGGATTTCGTTGCCGTGACCGCGCCTGCGGAGGAGCTGGCGTCGCGGCTCGCTCTTTCCGGCACAAACATCGGCGGCCTCGAAAATGGCCCTCACGGCCCGGTGATGGATGCCGAAGTCTCTTCCAATCGCCCCGACTGCCTCGGGCATTACGGAATCGCACGCGAGGTGAGTGCGATTTATAAGCTGCCACTGAAATCAGCCGCGCCAAAGCCTGCGGAAAGCTCCGCGAAAGTCAGTGACGCCTTGCGCGTGGAAATTCAAGCCCCGGAACTTTGTGGACGCTTTACTGCGCGCGTGATTCGCGGCGTGAAAATCCAGCCGTCGCCCGAGTGGCTGAAGGACCGCCTGGAAGCCTCCGGCGTGGCCAGCATTAACAACGTCGTGGACGTGACGAACCACGTCATGCTCGAGCTGGGTCACGCACTGCACGCGTTTGATTACGACAAAGTGCGGGATCACCGCATCATCGTGCGCCGCGCAAAGCCCGCTGAAAAAATGAGGACGCTCGACGGCATCGAGCGCACTCTTGATCCCGGCATTTGCCTGATCAGCGATGGCGACGGATCGCGCGCGGTGGGCATCGGCGGCATCATGGGCGGCGCGGAAACAGAAATTTCCTTTTCCACAAAGAATGTTTTGATCGAGTGCGCGTGGTTCGAATCGGTCGCGATTCGTCGCGCGACGCGCTCTCTGAAATTGCACACGGAGGCTTCCACGCGCTTTGGCCGTGGCGCCGATCCGGAGATGGCGGAATTGGCCTCGCGGCGCTGCGCGGAATTGATTTTGCAAGTTGCCGGCGGTGAATTGCTCGCCGGCGTTGTGGATGTTTATCCGGCCAAGCGCGCGCCAAAGAAAATCCCGTTGACGCGTGCAGAAATTTTGCGCGTGATGGGTGCGGACATTCCCGACAAGGAAATCGAAACGATTCTTACGGCCCTGGGCTTTGCTCCCAAGCGCGTGGATGAAAGCCGGGGAGCCGCTGGCTCGCTTCTGGCAGCGTGGCAATGCACGCAGCCCTCGTGGCGCGCGGAAGTCGAACGCGAGATTGACCTCATCGAAGAAGTTGCTCGCGTCTACGGCATGGACAAATTCCCGCCGCGACTTCCTGCCGCGCGCCAAGGTGCGGGGCGCTTGCCGCATTACGAAGCGGAGTCTCGTGTGCGCGAGCGGCTGATCGGACTTGGCTACCGGGAGATCGTGACCATTCCGCACGTGGCGCAGGAGCGCGATGCCCTCTTCCGTCCGGTGAATGCTGCGCCCGCCCGGCTTGCGAATCCCTTGTCGGAAGAAGCGAACGTGCTGCGCTCGACAGGCGTTGTCACAATGGCTGCGGCTCTGGAGTGGAACGTGAATCACGGCCAGCGCAACGTTCGCCTGTTTGAGATCGGCCGCCAGTATCGCCTTGACGGAAGCAAAGCCATCGAGACGCCAGTCTTGACAATGGGTGCCACCGGCGAAGCCCGCGAAAAAGCTCTGTACGACACGGCGCGCGACTATGAATTCGTCGATTTGAAAGGCGACCTCGATTCCATCGGCGCTCTTGCAGGTGGTCTGCGCTGGGCCGATTCCCCCGCAGCCGCCGAAACCTCAAAAGGCAACGCAGCGTGGCTGCATGTCGGGCGCCAAGGGCAGTTGTTTCTCGGGAAGGAAAAAATCGGCGAGGCGGGACAGCTCGCGCGCCGCGTCGCCGAAAAGCTCAAACTGCGCCAGGATGTTTTCCTCGCTGAACTGCGTCTCGATCCGCTGTACACGGCTGTTCGCGACGCGAGAGATTCGCGGCGCTACGATCCGGTGCCGCGGTTCCCCGCCGTGGAGCGGGATTATTCTTTGCTGCTTGCTGATGGCACGCGTTTCTCGGAGGTGAGGGAGGCAATTCGTGCGCTGAAGATCCCCGAAATCGCATCCATCGAAGCGACCGATCTCTTCCGCGGGAAAAACGTCCCGGCAGGAAAATATTCCTTGCTCGTGCGCGTAACGTTTCAGAGCCGTGAAACCACGCTCACCGACGCGCAGATCAATGATTTTTCCGCACAAATCGTCGCCACCCTTGAAAAAAATCTCGCCGCGCAGCTCCGCGCGAGCTAAGCCCCCCTTCACCAGGGGGCCCCAGCCGCCTTCTTCAGTGGGCGGGGTTTCGTTCATCCAAACAATCCTGCCGACTCAGGTGAAAGACCCACGGTCCGAAGACCGCGGCTTCTGCAAACGTGCCATGTCGTGCTCCTCTGAATGTGATATCTTGGCGCAAGTTCCACGGGGAACACGACCATGAGCGGACCGGTTAAGGTACAAATCTTTGGGCAAATGTATGCCATCCGGGGAGAGTTGGACGAAAAGTACGTCCAGAAGCTGGCTGCCTATGTGGATGAAAAGATGCGCGTGATCTCCGATGCGACGGCGACGGTGGATACGCAGAAGCTCGCGGTGCTTGCGGCGCTGGCGATTGCGGACGAGCTCCATAGCACGCAGAAAGAACGCGGCGATCAGGAAGAACTGCTACGCGAACAAGCTGAGCGCTGCCTGACGCTTGTGGAACGCGCGTTAAAACAAACCGCGTAAGTCAGCTGTCAGCTCTTCGATCTGAATTTTCCGTGAGGAACATGCAAGCGAAGAAAGCAGGCAATTCCGCGTTCGCGAGTCCTCACGGAAAACTGATCACCATTCCTGCTGGTCCGTCATTGAGACCACTTCGTGGGCGTGCGCTCCCAGCGATGTCTGCGCAGTTCGGCGCGGATGGCCGCGTCCAGCGGGCCACGATCGCCGGCGGCGATATTGGCTTCGACGTGCCGGCGCTTGCGCATGCCGGGGATAATGGTGCTGACATCTTTGTTGTTGAGGATGAAACGCAGCGCCATCTCCGGCATAGTGAGGCCGTCGCGAAGGAGCGGCTTGAGCGCCTCGGCGTGAGCGACACTGGCCCTCAAATTTTCCGCCACAAAATAAGTGTTGCGCCAGTCGCTCTTGGGCCATTTGCTATCTAGCGTGAGTGTGCCGGTAAGCGTGCCTTCATCGAAGGGTACGCGGGCGATCACCGCGACGTCTTTGTCGCGGCACGCGGGAAACAGCTCATCTTCGGGATTCTGATCGAAGATGTTGTAAATAACCTGGACGGCGTCGACGACGCCATCGCGGACGCCGCGAATGCCGTTCCAGGGTTCCCAGCGGTTGATGCTGATGCCTACGGCGCGAACTTTGCCGCTCTTGCGAAGTTTTTCGATGGCGCGCGGAAGACGCACATCGTCGAGCCAATCGTCTTCCCAGGTATGAAACTGGATGAGGTCGAGCGTTTCAACGCCGATGTTTTTCAGGCTCTTGTTAAGGTATTCTTCGATGTAATCCGGCGGGTAGGATTCGTCGAGCGAAAATTCGCGGCGGCTGGGCCAGCGGCGGTTCTTCGGCGGAATCTTCGTCGCGGTGTAGAGCGTTTTGCCGCGATTCGTCCGAAGGATTTTCCCCAGCAGCTGCTCGCTGTGGCCATCGCCGTAGGCCCAGGCAGTGTCAAAGAAATTGCAACCGAGATCAATTGAACGCTGCAGCGAATCGAGAGATTCCGTGTCTTGCGAGCCGGTCCACCCTGCCATGCCCCACATTCCGTAGCCAATTTCACTGACTTTCCAGCCGCTGCGGCCAAAGCGACGATAATTCATTGAAGGAAGGCTCCTTGGTCTGAGCCGCTTATTATACGCCGGTGTTGCGAAGCCGCACGTCGCTCATGGTTTCTTAACAATAAGACCCCCCATCGCATTCGATTGGATAGTGGGCGATTGTTGGATATTCTCTGGCTGCCCTGGCCGTCCGCCTGATATTCTTTTTCTAGCCGATGCCCGCCATTTCGAAAGTCTTATTTATCCTTGCAGTCCTTATCTCCGGCAGCGGACTCGTTTCTCCGCCTGTGGCTCTCACCGCCGGCACTGTGTTTGGGCTGAGCTTCGCTCATCCGTATTCTTCCTGGAGTAGGATCTCCGCGAGAATTCTTTTGCAGGCAGCCGTGGTGGCTCTGGGCTTCGGCATGAATCTCCATGATGTGATCAAGGCAGGGCGCAGCGGTTTTCTGTATACGGCGCTGGGAATTTGCTTTGCGCTGGCCGTGGGACTCGCTCTGGGCAAATTGCTCGAAGTTCGTGGCAACTCGTCCTATCTGATCACCGCCGGGACGGCGATTTGCGGGGGCAGCGCCATCGCTGCCGTCGGTCCCATCCTACACGCCAACGAAGAAGAGATGGCCGTATCCCTCGGTACGATTTTTATTCTGAATTCCGTCGCGCTTCTGATTTTCCCGCCGATTGGCGTGCTGCTGCATCTCTCGCAATCGCAGTTCGGTTTATGGGCAGCGCTCGCAATTCATGACACCAGCTCGGTCGTTGGCGCCTCCGCGCGTTACGGCACCCAGGCGCTCGTCATTGGCACGACTGTAAAGCTCGCTCGCGCTCTATGGATCGTTCCTCTCGCCCTGGCCACCGTTGCGCTCACGCGCGGGCGATTTCCACGCCAAGACAGCAATTCAGAATCTTCGCCTAGCCGCGCCCCAATTCAACTTCCCTGGTTCATCCTTCTTTTTTGCCTCGCGGCTCTCGCGAATACCTATCTCCCGGCCTTCAAAGGCGTGACTCAAGCATTCTCCCGTCTGGGCAAGCTCGGCTTAACCGCAACGCTTTTCCTGATCGGAACCGGCATTTCACGTTCCACTCTTCGCGAAGTGGGTTGGCGCCCGATGTTACAGGGTGTGGTTCTGTGGATGGCGGTAGGGATCGCCACGCTTTATTTTATCCGCAAGGGCATTATCGCGTTCTAGAACATACGCGCCGCCCCGACGCCAACGAACACCTCAGCCTAAATGCCGCCGCTACATGAGATGGTGCGGAGCGCTCCAGCCTCTCACGGGGCTTGCAGACCAACACCGCACAGAATAGACTCACGACCGGATTCCATCGCGCTTCGACCCGAAACAATTCTCCTTGGGAGGTGAACCGTGAATCGCCGAATCAGCTTGCTATTTGTTACGCTTCTCTTTGCGGGGATGTACACCGTCCACAGCGCATTTTCGCAAGCGCCGCAAGCCGCGCGCCGTGCCATTAATCTCTCCGACGATAACCCCCAATTGCCGTTCAGTGGGGCGATACTCGCCGGAAATACGCTTTACCTCTCCGGCCGGATCGGAGTCGATCCAAAGACCGGCAAGGCTCCCTGGGAGATTGACGTGGAAATCAAGCTTCTGCTCGACCGCGTGAAAGCTACGCTGGCGCAGGCTGGGATGAGCATGGATGACCTTGTCTACGTACAGGTCGCCTGTACCGACCTTTCGCTCTACGACAAATTCAACGCCGCCTACCGAAGTTACTTCACGACGAAGGACCTGCCAGCGCGTGAATTCATCGGCGCTGGATCGCTCCTGCGCAGCGGGCATTTTGAACTGCAGGCGATTGCAGTCCGGAGATAGACCAGAGTCAGAAAAAGCCGAAGCAAGAGAACGTGGCAACCGCCTGGATGCCGTAACCCTTATCAAAAGCAAAGTCTGGACCTCGCGCAGTTCGGCCATATATGGGCATTTCCGACTAGCCCATATACGGGCGTATGCTCACATAGCAGCATATTTCTAGAATATTCAGGGATTTGCTACGCACTAAAACCTTATTTATGAACAGTTTACAAAACATGGATTTCAGAATCCATTGGTGGTATTCGTGCATCCATTAGGCCTCAGCGGGGTGGTACATATGTTGAGAATTACAACGGTCAAGAAGGGCCGCAAGGTCACCCTGAGTGTGGAAGGCAGGCTGGCGGGACCTTCGGTGGGGACGCTTGAGCAGTGCTGGCGGGAGCTGCGTGCCGCCTCAACCAACGAGAAGTTCAGCGTAAATCTTTGTGGGGTCAGCTTCATCGATGCGGCGGGAAAAGTATTGCTGAAGGAGATCCATCGCCAGGGCGGGCAACTCGTTGCCGAGGGGTGCCTTAACCAAGCCATTGTGCGCGAAATCGTGGGGAAGGAATTTGGGCGGGACCGTCACGCGAACGGTGGCCGGGGGAAAGGTTCGCACATCATTTTTTATTTGGCGTTTTTCAGCCTGCTGGCTACCCCAAGCTTGAGCCACGCGCAAGGGACGCCGAAACCCAGCGCGTTGCCTGCAAATACGCCGGGACAAGTATTGCGGCTCACGCTCGATCAGGCAGTAGGGCTGGCGCTGAAGCAGAACACCACGGCGCAGATTGCGGTGCTCACGTATGCCCAGAGTCTGCAAGATAGGAACATCTCGCGAGCGGCGTTGCTGCCCGACGCGAATTTGAGCGTGAAGGATCAGGCGGAGCGGCTGAATCTCCAGGCGCAGTTTGGGGGTAGGAAGATTCCAGGATTTCCTCAGCACGTGGGGCCTTATCAGATTTTTTCCGCAGGACCAGCCTTTGGCGGGCCAGTTTTTGATTTGACGCTCTGGGAGCGTTATCAGGCGGCGCGCGACACCGCGAACAGCAGCAAGGCCACGAGCCTTTCTACCCGCGAACAGGTGATTTTGCTCGTTGTGTCTCAATACATCGGATCTTTGCGCGCCATCGCGAACGTGCAAGCCTCGCAATCGCGAGTCACTCTCGCGCAAGCGCTCTACGATCAAGCCGCGGATCTGCAAAAAGAGGGCGTGGGCACGGGAATCGACACGCTGCGCGCGAACGTCGAGCTGCAAAACGAAAAGCAGCGATTACTCGAAGCGGAAAACGACCGCGAGACATCGCTCTATGGCTTGAGCAAGCTGCTGAATCTTGATCCGCGGCAAGCGATCGAACTGGCGGATTCCCTGAGCTTTTTCGACACGCCGCAGCCGGAAGTAGAGCCGACTATCGATGCAGCGCTTGCCGAACGGCAGGAGTGGAAGGCGCTGGAAGAGCAGATCAAAGCCGCTGGAGCGGACAAAAAGGCTTCTCAGTATTCGCGGCTGCCATCGCTCCGTTTTGATGGGAATTGGGCGTATCTGGGAACTTCGTCGGCGAAGGGGATCCCGACTTACACCTACGCGGCTTCTGTGAACATGCCGCTCTTCACCGGTGGCCGAATTCGCGCGGAGATTATGCGCGCTGACCTGGAGATTCAGAAGTTGGCGCAGCAGAAAGATGATTTGCGGAACCAGATTGGGCTGGACGTGAAGACGGCGCTGTTAAGCCTGAGTTCGGCGCGCAGTGAAGTACAGGTGGCCAACCTCGGTGTGCACCTCTCGAAAGAAGAGGTGGACCAGGCACGCGATCGCTTCAAGGAGGGCGTAGCAAACAACATCGAAGTGATCCAGGCGCAGGATGCGCTGGCACGCGCGAACGACAACCAGATCGCGGCGCTGTACCGCTTCAACCAAGCACGCGCCGACCTGGCCCGCGCGATCGGGCAGATGGAAAAGGTTTACGCCAAGTGAGGGGACGATGAGCATCGAGATCGAAGTTGGACTGGAAAACGCGGCGAAAGTAAAACCAACCCTGGAGTTGCCTCTGGAGGAAGAAGCTCCGAAGGGATTGTTGAATTCGAAAGTACGGCGGCTCTTTCTGCTTGGTGGAGCGGTGCTGGTCGCGGCGGTGGCGGGCCTTTTCTTCTATTTTCACAACCGTGAAAGCACGGATGATGCCCAGGTCGACGGACACATTACGCCGGTAGCGTCGAAAATTTATGGGCGGGTCGCGGAAGTGCTGGTACAGGACAACGAGCAAGTGAAAGCCGGACAGGTGCTGGTGAAGATTGATCCGCGGGACTATCAAGCAAGCCTTGATCAGGCAAAGGCAGCGCTGGCGCTGGCAGAAAGCGAAGCGCAATCCGCGGGAGTGGATGTTCCGCGCACGAGAGAAAACGTGGCGAGCGGCACGTCCAGCGCGGATGCCCAGCAAGCCGGCGCGGAAGCCGATCTGGCGCGCGCGCAGGCGACGTACGACCAGGCTCGAACGGCTGACCTGGCGTGGGCGCGGGCGAACGTGGATAAGAGCCGCGCCAACGCTCAGCTTGCACAAGCCGATCTGGTGCGATACACGCCGCTGCTGGAAAAGGGCGAAATCTCGAAACAACAATATGACGCGGCGAAGGCGAACGCGGACGCCACGGCGAGCGCGCTGAAAGCCGATCAGGAAAGATTGGCGCAAGCCGAGCGCAACGTGGACATTACAAGAGCGCAATTGAATGCAGCGAAGGCGCGGGTCGATCAGGCACGCGCGACAGTGAGTTCGGCGCATGCGGAGGTGATGCAGGTGAAGATGCGCTCCGCGGATGCGCAAGCAAAGTTCGCGAAAGTGCAGCAGGCCCGCGCGGCGCTGGAAGCGGCGCAGCTCAATCTGAGTTATACGGAAATTGTCGCGCCCGTGGCCGGCGTGTCCACGCACAAGCAGGTGGAGGCCGGACAGATCGTGCAGGCGGGACAAGGCTTGCTCGTGGTCGTGCCCCTGCAGGACGTGTGGGTCACGGCGAATTTCAAGGAAACCCAACTGAAGAACATGAAGCCCGGACAGAAAGCGGAAGTCAAGGTGGACACGTACGGGAAGACGTTTCCCGGACACGTGGACTCGATCGCTGGAGCAACCGGCGCGGTGTTAAGCCTCCTGCCGCCGGAAAACGCAACGGGCAATTACGTGAAAGTGGTGCAGCGCATTCCCGTGAAGATTGTGCTGGATCCGATTCCGCCGGAGAAAGCGATCCTCCGGCCGGGGATGAACGTGGACGCGACGGTGGTGACCAACTGAATTTTGTTGGAAAGCGGGAGCAGGGCGAAATAGGCGCGTGCTGCGAAGCGTAGTACGAATCAGAGGGAAGAAGGCAGAAAAGAACGGGCCATGCGGAACAGGATTTTAGGCAAGCTGCGAATGCCGGACGGGACGATCAACCCCTGGGTGATCGCGGTCACGGTAACCCTCGCGACGTTCATGGAAGTGCTGGACACCTCCATTGCCAACGTAGCGTTGCCGCACATTGCCGGGAATTTGTCGGCGGGCGCGGATGAATCCACCTGGGTGCTGACGTCGTACCTGGTGTCAAACGCCATCGTGCTGCCGCTTTCCGGCTGGTTCTCCGGGCTGATCGGTCGAAAGCGTTTTTACATGTCGTGCGTAGTGTTGTTTACGGTTAGCTCGTTCCTATGCGGCCTGGCGCCCAGCCTTGGCGTGCTGGTGCTCTTCCGCATTCTGCAAGGCGCGGGCGGAGGCGGCTTGCAGCCGAGCGAGCAGGCCATCCTGAACGATACCTTTTCGCTCGAGAAGCGTGGCATGGCGTTTGCTGTGTACGGAGTAGCGGTCGTCGTAGCTCCCACCATTGGCCCTTGGCTTGGAGGGTGGATCACGGACAATTTTTCCTGGAGATGGATTTTCTACATCAACGTGCCCGTGGGGATCATTTCGCTGCTATTGACCTCGCTGCTCATCAAGGATCCGCCGTATATGAAGCGCACGAGCCTAAAGAGCGGCTTTCGCATTGACTACATTGGCATCGGGCTGATCAGCCTTGGCCTGGGCAGCATGCAGATTATTTTGGACAAGGGGCAGCGCGAAGATTGGCTATCGTCCGATTTCATTCGTATCTTCTTCGTGTTGATGATCATCGGCCTTGTGGCGGGAATCATCTGGGAGCTGCGCGAAAAGGAACCGGTCGTCGATCTGCACATGTTGAAGGAGCGCAATTTCGCGATCGCCACGCTGGCGATGTTTTTCCTCGGCTTCGTGATGTATTCGAGCACGGTGCTGATCCCGCAATTGTTGCAGCAGTTGATGGGTTATACCGCAGAACTTGCGGGGCTGGCGTTGTCCCCGGGCGGCGCGGTGATCATGTGCATGATGCCGGTGGTGGGGGTCCTCGTGTCGAAGGTGGATACGCGCGTCCTGATCAGCTTCGGCTGCGTGGTATCCGCTTTGGCTCTTTTTGTGATGGCGGGCTGGGATCTCGGCCTGGATTTCGGCCACGCCGTGCGCGCGCGCATGCTGCAGACTTTCGGGCTGGCGTTCTTATTCATCCCGATTAACGTCGCGGCGTTCGCCTATGTGCCGAAAGAAAAGACCAACATGGGGACGGGCATCATCAATCTGGCGCGCAACGTCGGCGCGAGTGTGGGTATTGCCACGGTGACGGCGATGCTTGCGCGGCGCACCCAGTTCCATCAGACGCGTCTGATCGATCACGTCAGTAACATGAACTCCGCGGTGCGCACGATGACCAATAGCACGACGCTGCGTCTAATATCGCACGGCTCAAGTGCAGCCGCGGCGGCCGCGCAATCGCACGGCATGATCTACAACATGGTGCAGCGCCAGGCCGCCATGCTTGCTTTTCTGGACAACTTCAAGTTTCTCGGCATCGTGTTTCTTGCGGAGATTCCGGCTTTGCTGCTGATGCGGAAACCCAGAGTGCCGGCTGGAGGAGTGCCGGAGCACTGAACG
>Ga0307479_10006367_pt1 | contig 10834 bp, 8 predicted proteins | sample atmos_gasesECM4C_FD_203743 | JGI IMG/M metagenome (GOLD analysis project Ga0307479, IMG submission 203743) | Hardwood forest soil microbial communities from Morgan-Monroe State Forest, Indiana, United States - atmos_gasesECM4C_515 | ecosystem: Environmental > Terrestrial > Soil > Temperate...
GGCGTTCCACCTGGCGGCGGGGGTGGTGCCGCTGCGGCGCTGGGTGACCAGCGCGGCGCGCGACGAGGGCTTCTTCACCATGGACATGCTGCAGCGCGCGATCAACAAGTGGCTGCCGCGCGGCCTCGAGATGTTCGGCGACGAGCGCGGCGGCGGCACCAACGTGCGCTACGGCCTCAAGCCGATGAAGAACGCCGAGGCGCAGGCGCTCTACCGCGACGAGGTGGAGAAGGTGGTGCGCGACCTCAACCTGCGCTACCTGCGCGCGCGCCTGCCGGAGCTGACCCTGGCCGAGGCGCCCAAGACGCTGGACCGCATCCTGGCCGGCGAGGTGGTCTCCGGCGTGCGCCCCGAGGACCTGCTGCGCCTGCCGCACCCCGAGTTCCTCCGCCGCCGCGGCGTGCCGGCGTTCCGCATGGTGGGCACCCGCGGCGAGGGCTTCGCCGACTACCACGAGTTTCTCCACCATCTCGCCGCCGTGCTCCCCGAGTCCTACCGCGCCGGGCGCGACTACAAGGACTACCTCGACGCCCTGGCCAAGGTGCGGCGCGGCGAGCTGACCGCCGAGGCCGCCGCGTCCCAGCTGCCCGCGCTGCGGCGGGTGGGCGGCGCCTGCCCGTGCTCGAAGTCGGTGCGCTGGGTTGTGGACGCGCCGCCGAGCCGCCAGGCATCGCCGGCCCAGCCGCCGGCCGGCAGCGGCGGCTCGCCCGCTGGCGCCTCGCCCGACGGCGCTGCACCCGGCGGCACCGGCGCCTGATCCCGGCCGCCTGCCGCGCGCCCCGCCCCTGTCCCGAGCCCAGGAACCGCGACCGCGACCTCCTCCCTCCGACCCCGGCGTCCGGCCCCCATCCCAACCCGCTCGATGCCCCCGGCCGACACGAGCAGCCCTTCCCGGCGGCCTTCGCGATGAGCGCGCTGAACCGCCTGCTGGTCACCACCCTGCCGCTCGTGCCGCGCTTCATCGTCGGGCGCGTGGCGGCGCGCTACGTGGCGGGGGCGACCCTGGACGACGCGCTGCGCGTGGTGGGCGAGCTCAACCGGCAGGGGGCGATGGCGACCATCGACGTGCTGGGCGAGGAGGTGAGCGAGCGCGCCCCGGCGCTGGCCGCGGTGGAGGAGTACCTGCGGGTCGTCGCCGCCGTCCAGGAGCGCGGCCTCGATGCCAACGTCTCGGTTAAGCTGACCCTGCTCGGCCTCAAGGTGGACGAGGGCTTTTGCCGCGACAACGTCGACGTCATCGCCGCCGCCGCCCGCGCGTGCGGCAGCTTCGTGCGCATCGACATGGAGGACTCGACCTGCACTGACGCCACGCTGCGCATCTACCGCGAGCTGCAGGCGCGCCACGGCAACCTGGGCGCCGTGCTGCAGGCGTACATGCGGCGCACGCTGGCCGACATCGCCGAGCTGCCGGCCGAGGGCGCCAACGTGAGGCTGTGCAAGGGCATCTACGTCGAGCCCCGGCGTATTGCCTGGAAGGGCTACGACACGGTGCGCGCCAACTTCGTCCGCGCGCTCGAGAAGCTGATCGAGCGCGGCATCTATCCGGCCATCGCCACCCACGACGAGTACCTGACCGCGGCGGCCACGGCGTTGATCGACAAGCACGGCCTGCGGCGCGAGCAGTACGAGTTCCAGATGCTGCTCGGCGTCGACCAGGAGCTGCGCGACATCCTCATCGCCGCCGGCCACCGCCTCCGCGTCTACGTCGCCTACGGCCGCGACTGGTACCCCTACTCGATGCGCCGCCTGCGCGAGAACCCCGAGGTCGCGCGCCACGTGCTGCGCGCCCTGCTCGCCCGGCGCTGAGCTCATCCCGGCGGCGCGGCGGCCGGCGGCGGCGGCCGGCAGCGCCAAAGCGGGCTGCCGGCCCGGCATGCTCGCTCAAGGGGCCCGCAAGAGCGCGGCGACGTTGGGCCCGCAGCGGGCATAGTGACGGGCGTTCCAGGTATAGATCGCCTCTGCTTGCGCCTTGAGCGCGCAGGCCGCGAGCAGCGCGTCGTAGATCGCACCTCCCACGACGCCAAGGCGCGCCGCGGTTGCCAGCGCGCCGGCGTATTCCTCGGCGTCCAGAGCGACGAGCGCGAGGCGCTCTCGAACGTCCCCGATGAAGAGCATGGCCTGCTCGGCGCTGATGCGGTGCCGCCCCGGCATCCGGGTCAACGTGGCGTACAGCTCGGCGAGGCTGTGCGCCGCGCAACAGCTCTCCCGTTTGTCGAACTGGATGAAGAGACGCAGACTGGCCTCGTGGCGGATGTGGTCGCCATAGAAGACCGCCACCAGCACCGAAGTGTCGAAGAAAGCCTTCACCCGCAACCGCCGAGATTGTCGAGATCGCGCTCCTCGCGAAGCTGCTCCATCATCTCGTCCGTGGCGGACGCGGAAAGAGGCTCTCCGGTGCGGAAGACCCAGACCCCATGCTCTTTGACGAGAGGCCCGGTTCCCCGGACGGGGCGCAGCGTGATCTGCTCGCCTGTAGCCTCCAGCTCCAGGGCATCGCCGGCCCCGAGGCCCATCTTCTCGCGCAGCGGCTTGGGAATGACCACGCGCCCCGCCTTGTCTAACCTCAGGTGCACAGACATGGTGGCATGATGAAGTGGGGCGAACCACCTGTCAATACCATTTCGGCTAGCGCGGCCAGGGCCGCCTTCGGCCAGGGTGGTCTACGCCTTGGCGCTCTGCCACTCCTGGTAGACCTTGGGCACCTCGCCGAGGAAGTTGGGGTGCTCGGGGCGCCAGCCGAGCTCCGCGCCGCGGCGGCTCTCGACGAGCTGGTCCAAGGCCAGGCAGTCGGCGAACGGGCCGAGGGTCTTGCGCGCCTCTTCGAGCGGCACCGAGCGCGTGGCGCCGCCCTTGCCGGCGGCCTCGCTGGCGGCCCGCGCCACGTCGGCGAGCAGCACCGCGTTGCCGTCGACGGCATGGAAGACGCCGCGCGCATGGTGCTCGACGACGCGCCGGTAGAAGCGCGCCAGGTCCTCGACGTGGATCATCGGCAGGCGGTTGGTGCCGTCCCCGACGTACCTCGCGGCGCCTTCCTTCTCCGCCGACTCGAAATAGGAGCCGATCAGGCCGCCCCGCCCGCCGTAGACCAGGCCGGGGCGGATGACGGCGCTCGCCAGGTGATGGATGCCGGCCTCGAGCGCCAGGTGCTCGTGGCCGACGCGCCAGCCGACCAGCGCCACCGGGTGGTCGGTCGGCGCGCCCTCGAAGGCGGGCGCCTTGCCGGTCGCCCCCAGCACCCAGACGCCGGAGGTGTAGACCAGCGAGCGCGCCTTGCCGGCATGGGCGGCGGCGCTCAGCGTCTCGACCGCCGTGCGGTCGGCGCGCACCCCGCCGGGGCCGTTGTCGAAGGCGGTGTGTACCAACGCGTCGTGCTCGGCGGCGTGCTCGCGGTAGGTGGCGGGGTCGGCGATGTCGCCGATCACCGCCCGCGCGCCCAGCCGGCGAAGTTGCTCGGCCTTGGCGTCGCTGCGCACCAGGCCGGTCACTTCGTGGCCGAGCGCCACCAGCTCGCCGACCACCGCATGCCCGATGTACCCCGTCGCTCCGGTGACGAATACGTACATGCTCTGCGCCCTCCCCGGCGGAGGATGTTAACAGCTGCCCGGAAGCCGCGCGGCGGCTGCGGCGCGCGGCTCCTCGCGCCTGCCGCGCCCGCATCCCCAAGCGCGTTTTAGGTTTGGCGCCTTGCCGCGCTGCGGCAGGCAGCGACACTCTCCGTTTGACGGGCGGGGGTGCCGGTGTTAGCATTTTTTCCACGCCAGCTCCGCGCGGGGGTGCCAAGGCACCGGCGACGGCCAGATCCTGACCCCTGTGCGCGCACGCCAGCATCGCCGAAACCATGGACGACCCTCCGGACGCCGCCGACCGCAAGAGCGGACTCGAGCTCGATCCCGACACCGACGGCATCGATCTCGCGGCGCTGCAAGAGAGCAGCACCACGCAGACCTTCGAGACCGCGACCCGCGAACGCATCGAGCGCGGCGCCGGCACAGCCGAGTCCGAGGCCGACGTCATCCTGATCGCGCACCCGGATTCGCAGCGGCTGGGCTCGCGTTACCGGCTGTCCCCGGGCACGGTGCTCGAGATCGGTCGCTCGCCGCTGGTGGGCCTCAGCCTGCCCGAGGTGATGTCCATCTCGCGCAAGCACGCCCGCATGCGCTACGCCGGCCCGGTGGTGACCATCGAGGACCTGGGCTCGACCAACGGCACCTTCGTCAACGGCCATCCCATCCAGGGGCGCACGGTGCTGAAGAGCGGCGACCGCTTCCAGACCGCGGCGGTGCACTTCAAGTTCCTGCACGAGCAGGACGTCGAGAGCGCCTATCACCTGGCGATCTACGACCTGGTGGCCCGCGACGGGCTGACCGAGATCTTCAACAAGCGCAAGTACGAGGAGGAGGTGCAGCGCGAGTACGCGCGCGCCGTCCGCCACCACCGGCCGCTGTCGCTGATCCTCTTCGACCTCGACGAGTTCAAGCAGATCAACGACAGCTTCGGGCACCTCTGCGGCGACTTCGTGCTCAAGCAGGTGGCGTCCCTGGCCCGCGACCTGACCCGCCCGGAAGAGGTGCTGGCGCGCGTCGGCGGCGACGAGTTCGCCATCCTCGCTCCCGAGACCGGCATCCACGGCGCGGAGACGCTGGCGCTCAAGCTGCGCGAGCGCATCGAGGGCTTCGAGCACCGCTACGGCGAGGTCAGGATAGCCGTCCGCTGCTCGTTCGGCGTCGCCGAGCTGGCGCCCGAGATGACCAGCCCGCAGGACCTCTACCAGGCCGCCGACGCGGCGTTGATGATCGCCAAGCGCAGCGGCCGCAACCGCGTCAAGGTGCGCACCGGGCCGCGCGCCGCCGGCGCCGGCGGCGGCGCCACGGCCGGCTGAGCGTCACGCCGCCTGAACGGTCGGCGCCGGACACGGCGTCGAGGTCAGCGGGAGCTTCTCGCGGCTGCCGGGTGTGAGGGCCGGATCTACTTACAGCACGAGCATTTGGAGGCCGCGGTCGTGTTGTACCAACGGCCGTCCCAGCGCGGCGAGGGGGTTTTGCAGGCCGTAGGGCACTTCGCGACAGCCTCCTGCCGGGTCCAGATCATCTGCGAAGCCGTCCATGCGCAGGTCGCGTCCTTATAGGGAGGCGGCGGAGGCTTCACCGCTGCCACCAGAGTCAGGTCCTTGCTCAGGCGACTTTCAGTTTGCACCCCCCTCGCTCCATGTACTTTGGACCCGAACACGGCCAGCTGACCCTTGCCGACCGTGAGGTCGCGGTTCAGCTGGAAGCTCCACTGCGCTGCCGTCGGCTTGCATGGCTCGTCACGCTTGTCAGGGCCGGTGTTCGAGCCCGACCACTCGGCGAGAGGATCCCCGACCGGGGGAATGAGGGGAGCTGTGCCGCCTCCCTGGACGTTGCCGGCGGTGGCAGTGACCTTGGCGCTGAATCCGCGCACCACGACGGGTTGTTTCTCGCAGCAGGTGAGGTCGTTGTCGAGACCTCGAGATCTTCTGCATGAGGGGGCGTCGTCGTTCGCGGCATAGACGGTGTGCACCTCGATCCACTGTCCGGGCTGAGGCTGCACGCCGGGGAGGATGACCCGCTCGTCCGCCGGCCCCTGCGGGTTTTCGACCGGCACATGGTAGTGCTGGTCGCAGAGGTAGAGGTGCTGGCCGGCGTCCAGGATCTCGTCCCCCTTTGGGCCTTTGATCTGGGAGACGAAAGCCGAGTCTGAGCGGACGTTCGGAGTGCCGTTGTAGACCCCGGGCCAGGGGTCGGGGTCGACGAAGCGCGGCGATTGAGGAGGGTAGGGGGGCGTGCGCTGGGGGCACGGGTCCGCGATGGCGGCGGGGGCTGTCATGGCGGCGAGCAACAGAGCGGCTCCGAGGCAGCAGCCAGCCTTCTCGAAGGTGGTCACCGGATGCCTCCTTTCGGTTGGCTTGGGGGCCGAGCGGGCTCGGCCGTTTGCAGCCAACCTGATGTGCAAGGTTGCGAGAACCGTACGTCGCAGCTCTCGGGAAGACAACACGAGTCTACAGCAGCGACCGGCCGCCGCACCCGGCGACCCGGCGCTCACCGCCCGGCCGGCGCGGCGCTCGCCGGCGGCGGCGGGCCCAGCAGGCAGCTCTCGAGGAAGGCGATGGCCACCGTGCCCAGGTAGTCGGCGTTGGCCTTCTTCTGGAAGCCGTGCCCCTCGTCCTTGGCCAGTACGTACCAGACGGGCACGCCGTTGGCCGCGACCGCGGCGGCGATCTGGTCGGACTCCGACACCGGCACGCGCGGGTCGTTGGCGCCGGCCGCCACCAGCAGCGGCTTGCGGATGTCGCCGGCATGGCGCACGGGAGCGATGCTCTCGAGGAAGGCGCGCATCTTGGGGTCGCGCTCGTCGCCGTACTCGACGCGGCGGAGGTCGCGGCGGTAGGCCTGGGTGTGCTCGAGGAAGGTGACGAAGTTGCTGATGCCGACGCTGTCGAAGCCGCAGGCCAGGCGGTCGCTGTAGTGGGTCATCGCGGCGAGCGTCATGTAGCCGCCGTAGGAGCCGCCGGCCACCATCACGCGCGCCGGGTCGAGGTCGGGCTGCGTGGCGATCCAGTCGAGCAGCGCGCCGATGTCCTTGACCGAGTCCTCGCGCTTCTCGCCGTTGTCGAGCGCCAGGTAGGTCTTGCCGTAGCCCGACGAGCCGCGCACGTTGGGCGCGACGATCGCCACGCCGAGCTCGTCGGTCAGGTAGTTGAGGCTGCCGCGGAAGCTCGGGCGGACCTGCGCCTCGGGGCCGCCGTGGATTTGGATCTCGACCGGCCGCCGCCCCGGGAAGCGTTTCGGGTCAGGGGGATAGACGAACGCCGGGATGGTGCGGCGGGCGCCGCCCTGCCGGGGGTCGGCGTCGAAGGTCGGGTAGCGCACCAGGCGCGGCGCGACGAAGCGCGCCGGGTCGAGGCCGCCGGTCTCGCTGGCGGTCCAGCGTTCGAGCCGGCGCGACTCCACGTCGTAGGAGTAGACGTCGAGCGGCGAGCGCGCCCAGGTGACGGCGAAGGCCAGCTCGTGCGAGCCGTGCCGCCCGCCGGCCGCCGTGCCCGCGACGCGCGGCACGCCCCGCAGGTCCCGGCCGCCGGTCGCGGCGCTCCTGCGGAAGCGCGGCCGGGTGGCCAGGCCGGGCGGCAGCTCGGGGGCGGGCAGCGCCCTCCCGGTCCACAGGTCGAGCAGGTGGAGGCGGCTGACCCCCTCCTCGTTGGCGAAGAAGGCGAGGACCTCGCCGTCGCTCGACAGGTCGAAGCCTTCGACGTCCCAGGGCACGTCGCCCGAGAGCACGGTCTCGGTGTGGGCCGCCGGGTCCAGGCGCACCAGGCGGAGGAGCTCGCCGTCGCGGTCGCTGGTGGTGTAGACGGAGTGGCCGTCGGCCGCCCAGCGCCCGCCCTGGTAGGCGACGGTCGGCGACGACGGCGCGGCGGACCGCCGCGGGGTGAGCGGCGTGACCTTGCCGGTGGCCAGGTCGACCGCGGCGAGGTACGACTCGGCGGCGGAGATGTCCTCCTCTACCAGCAGGCGCGCGTCGTCGGCGGTCCAGTCGAGCGGCGTCCACTGCCCGGCGAGCTCGGCGACGCGCCGCTCGCTGCCGGGCCGCGACGGGTCGGCGGTGTAGAGGTCGAAGTCCCGCCCGTTGCGGGCGTTGCTGACGTAGGCGAGCAGCTTGCCGGAGCGCGACCAGAGCGGCGACTCGTAGCGGTGCACGCCGTCGCTGAAGCGCACGGCGCGCCCGCCGCGGCGGTCGAGCAGCAGCAGCTGGTAGTTCTCGGCGCCGCCGGCGTTGAGCGAGATCACGACCTGCGCGGGGTCGCTCGGCCGGTAGGCGCCGCTGGTCACGGGCTCGTCGTAGAAGGTCAGCTGGGTGCGCGCGCCGAGCGGCATGGCCACCTCGTGCAGCTGGACGGCCTGCGCGAAGCGCGTCAGCACCAGCAGCCGCCGCTCCTGCGGATGCCAGTCGGCGAAGGCGGCGCTGCGCATGTTCTCGTAGGGCAGCAGGTCCTCGGCCAGGCGCCGCGGGATGGGCGGGACGTTGCGGGCGACGATGCTCGCCGGGGTGGCGATGCGGTTGTCGGCCTCGCCGGCGGTGGCAGCGGGTGCGGTAGGCGTCGCCGCTTGCGGCTGCGGCCCCGGCGGCGCCGGCGACGGCGCGGTGGCGGCGGGCGTCCCCGGTTGCCCCTGCGGCCCCGGTGGCGCCGCGGCCGCGGGTGCCCCCGGTTGCCCCTGCGGTCCCGGCGCCGCCGGCGACGGCGCGGTGGCGGCAGGCGTCGCGGCGGTTGGGGCTGCGTGCGCGGCGCGGACGGCCATGGGAGCGAGGCCGACCAGGCCGGCCAGCCAGGCCATGCACGCCAGCGCGGCCAGCCAGGCCAGGCGGCGGCGGTGCCGGGCGCCCGCGGTGAGGCGGAGGAGGGTCGAGCGGCGGCGCGGCAGCAGGCTCTCGGCGTTCATCGCGGTCTCCATCGACGGGGTCTCGAGCGGGAGTGCATGGGGCGTGCGCGGCTACGGTCAGCCGAAGAGCGGCAGCTGGCCGGCCGCGGCGCGCCCGGCCGCGCCCCCTTTGGCCGCGTCGCCCGCGTCGCCAGGCTTGCCCGCGTTGCCCGCGTTGCCCGCGCCGCCCGCCTCGGGGGCCGGGCGCCGGAAGGCGGCGGCCGACAGCTCGGGCAGCGGCTGGTCGAGGCCGTGGCGGCGGCGCGCGGACTCGAAGAGGGCGCGGATCTGCTCGGCGAAGATGCCTTCGCCGCGCATGCGGCTGCCGAAGCGCGGATCGTTGAGCCGGCCGCCGCGCAGCGCGCGGATACGGTTGAGCACCTTGTCGCGCCGGTCCGGGTAGTGGCGCTCGAGCCAGGCCTCGAACAGGCCGGCCACCGCGCCGGGCAGGCGCATCACGGTGAAGCCGGCCGCCCGCGCGCCGGCCTGGGCCGCCGCCTCGAGGATGCGCGGGATCTCGTGATCGGTGATCGCCGGCACCACCGGGGCGACCATCACGCCCACCGGCACGCCGGCGGCGGCGAGGCGGGCCACCGCCTTCAGGCGGTCGCGCGGGTGCGAGGCGCGCGGCTCCATGCGCCGGGCCAGCTCGCCGTCCAGGGTGGTGATGGAGAGGACGACCCGTGCCGCCTGGTGGCTGGCAAGCTCGGCCAGCAGGTCGAGGTCGCGGGTCACCAGCTCGTTCTTGGTGATCACCGCCACGGGATGGCGCGCCTCGGCGAGCACCTCGAGGCAGCCGCGGGTGATGCCCAGGCGCCGCTCCACCGGCTGGTAGGGGTCGGTGACGCCGCTCATCGCCAGCGTCTGCGGCTGCCAGCCGGGCGCGGCGAGCTCGCGCCGCAGCAGCCGCGGCGCCTCCTCCTTGACCAGGATGCGGCTCTCGAAGTCCAGCCCGGCGGAGAAGCCCAGGTACTCGTGGGTGGGACGCGCATAGCAGTAGATGCAGCCATGCTCGCAGCCGCGGTACGGGTTGAGCGAGAACGAGAAGCCGACGTCCGGGCTGGCATTGTGGGTGATCAGCGAGCGGGAGGTGTCGCGCAGGTACTCGGTCTCGCACCGGCCGGCGTCCGCCGCGCCCGGCGGGTCCGGCCGGCCGGCGGCGCCTCCGGCATCCGCCGCGTCGTATGCGCCGCTGGCCTCGGCGCCCTCCTCCATGTCCGTCGCGCGGCCGGCGTCCGCCTCAACCTCCGAATCGACCTCGACGCGCAGGCGCTCGAAGCGGTTGGCCGGGTTCTGGACGGCGCCGCGGCCCTTGGGGGCGGGCGCGCCAGGGGGTGCAGCAGGGCTCCGCACGCCGCAACTGTACCGCATGCGTCAACCCGCCCCGCCAGGCTGCGCGCGCGCGGGCGACGGGGCGCCGCCCCCGCGCGGCAGGTCGCTGGTGGTCTGTGCCCTCTCCGCCGGCCTCGCTTAGCGAGTGGGGTGCCCACTCCTCGCTGCTCCTCGCTGGTTGACCGGTCCTTTTCAATAGGTCATAATCAAAGCATTGACTACTTTCAGGGGGTGCACGTGGACTCTCATCAGCCCGTGTCCGGCTCATGCCATCCTCGCTGCCGGCGCATCCCACGCTCGCCGTCGGTCCGGCCGCCGATCGCCCTGGTGATCGCGGCGCTGGCTTTGCTGTCCGCCAGCACCGGGCTGGCCGCGCCTACCGCCCTTACCGCGCAAGCTCATGGCGGCGCCAGGCCGGCGGCTACCCGGATTGCCGATCAGGCCGCCGGTGCGCTGACCGCCGGCATGGTCACGGACGACGACGGAGGAGTCATCGCCATCCACGACCGCGGCGGACGGGTGCTGCAGCACGCCCAAATCGTGCTCATCTTCTGGGGCAGCGCGTGGACCGATCCGGCGACCAGCCCGTCGCAAGCCGACTTCGTCAACGCGCTCACCGGCATCATCTACGGGCCCTGGGGTACGATTCTGGCGCAATACCGCGGAGTCGGACCGCTTGCGCTCGAGCAGGTCGTGACCGTGAGCTCCTCGGACCCGCCCCTCAAATTCACCGATCCCGAGATTCAAGCCATGATTGAGGCACAAATCGCCAACCACGCTCTCCCCGTGCCGTCGAGCGCCGTCGATCGCGTCTACGCGGTCCTGATGCCTGCGGACCGCTCATCCGGCGACAATCCGACGGCTTACGGCCAGCATCAGGTCTATTATCGTTCCGACGGCGCAGCCGTCTTCTGGGCATGGGTCGAAAACGATGGCACGCTCACCGGTCGCTATTCGATTCCCAGGGCCTTCACGCACGAGATCGCCGAAACCTGTTCCGATGGCGACTTCAACGGCATTCAGGTCGATACCGTCACCATGATCAACCAGGAGATCGGCGACGTCTGCGA
>Ga0307479_10006368_pt1 | contig 10834 bp, 14 predicted proteins | sample atmos_gasesECM4C_FD_203743 | JGI IMG/M metagenome (GOLD analysis project Ga0307479, IMG submission 203743) | Hardwood forest soil microbial communities from Morgan-Monroe State Forest, Indiana, United States - atmos_gasesECM4C_515 | ecosystem: Environmental > Terrestrial > Soil > Temperate...
AACTCACCGGGCGTGCCAGCGACGGCTGGATCTGCCCGCTGAACATCTATTTCCCGCCGGAAGTGATCGCGGAGAAGCAGCAGCTCATCGACAACGCCGCGCGCGGAGCCGGCCGTGACCCGGCGGCGGTGCGCCGGATTTACAATGTGATCGGCGCGATCGGCGCGTCCCACCGCGGGCGCGGCCTCGTGGGCGATATCCCGCTCTGGATCGATTCCCTGACCCGGTGGGCCATTGACCTGGGCTTCGACACGTTCATCTTCTGGCCCAAAACCGAGCCGCTGGCCCAGGTAAAGACGTTCGCCACCGATGTCGTTCCGGAAGTGCGGCGGCGCGTCAACGCACTACGCGGGCGGCAGTGAAGGGGTGGTCACGCTCCGTGTCACCGACGCCGGGTGTTCCCGGGGGCGGTGTGGCTCAATCCGCCGTGCCAGACGAAGCCTGCGGGCTTACTCAGAGGTCGTGGGGTCAATCATATTCTTGACCAGCGAGACGCGGTTGGCGGGGAACCCGCCCTGCCTCGCGTGTTCTCGCACCATCTTCTCGTTCGGAGCGATGTAGACGCAGTAAATCTTGTCGTCCGTCACGTAGCTCTGCACCCATTGAATCTGAGGTCCCATGCCGCTCAGGACGCCGCACGATTTCTGCGAGATCGCCCGGAGTTCTTGGGGGGACAGTTTGCCTGCGCCGGGGATATCTCGCTCGATAACATATTTGGGCATACGACCAAACCTCCCATGCTGTCGTTTGGTGAGGAGACTTCTGGCGGGCCATGGTCGACCCCTGCCACCAGAGGCCTCACCCCCCCTTGGCCATCTGCCCCCGGCGGCTCACTTCTTCCCTTTGCGGCGGGAACGCTTTTTGGCCTGGCGTCCTCCCGTCATTTCGGGTTTCCGGAGGGCCGCGCCGTGCATCGGCATGCGGGGCCTCCGCTTCCGGTCCCTTTGCTCCGCGTGGCGATCGGCTGGTGACTCCATCTGCACCGTCTCCTCAGACCCGCAGCGGGCCCGTGTCCCGGCGTCTGCTCCTACAGTCTCTGGAGGTGCGTGTCCTTGAATCCGCTCGGGTACTTGAGCCCGTACCCCAGCAGCCGGTCCATCGAGATGTGGGCAAACAGAATGAGCGACACGCTGATGACCACGGAGTTCGTGCCGAGGAGTCCCGCCCCGGCCAGGATTGCGGGCAGCATGTATGTGTGAATCGCGTTGTACACTGCCGCTCCCGCGCGGGGACCTGCCAGATATCCCAGCATCGAGAGGTCGGGCGCCACCAACAGCACGACGAAGAGGACCCAGCTGCCCCCGGTTCGACCGTAGAGCAGCAGGGCTAATGCCAGGCCTGCGGCGCCCTCGCCGCGGATCAGCACGCCCGGCGCGAGAATGTTAACCATGTGTCACCCCTCCCGGATGCCCGCCGAAACGCCGCGCCCTCGGCGCCGACGTCGGCGCAGCCCCACCTCTGCCCAGGCCGTGAGCCAGAACGCCCCGAGCTCAACCGTAGGGGCCGGAGCGAAGGAAGACCCCGCACAACATAGAATCGGCTCAGATTAGCACCTGCGGCCGACGTCCGAGCGCGAGGTCGAGCGTGTTCTTCGCCATTTTCCTGGTGTCCGTGGCGGCAGGAATCGGAGGGGCGATCCTTGGGCTGGGCGGCGGCATCATCATCGTGCCGGCGCTCACGCTGCTCCTGAATCTCCCCATCCGCTTCGCGATCGGGGCGAGCATCGTCGCGGTCATCGCGGGGAGCAGCGGCGCCGCCGCGGCGTACATCCGGGACCGGATGACGAACCTCCGGATCGGCCTCGCCCTCGAGACCATGACCACGATGGGGGCGCTCACCGGCGCGCTCGTCGCGGGATATGTGTCGCCGCACTGGCTGTACCTGATCTTCGGGCTCCTCCTCGCCTACTCGGCGGTCGCCCTGTTCGGCCGGCTCAAACTGGAACTGCCCGGCGAGGTCCCGTACGACCGGCTGGCGGAGCGCCTCCGCTTCTCGGGGGACTATTACGACCAGGCCCTGGGGCAGCGGGTGCACTATTCGGCCACCGGTGTGATCCCGGGGGCGGTGATGATGTATCTCGCCGGGATCTTCTCGGGGCTCTTGGGCATCGGGAGCGGGCTGTTTAAGGTGATGGCGATGGACGTCGCGATGCGCCTCCCCATGAAGGTGTCGACATCGACCAGCAATTTCATGGTCGGGGTGACGGCGGCGGCCAGCGCCAGTGTGTACTTTACCCGCGGAGATATCCCGGCGCCGATCGCCGCCCCAGTCGCGCTCGGCGTCCTGGGCGGCGCCTGGTTCGGCACCAACCTCATGGGCCACCTGCGCAACACCACGATCCGGAAGCTCTTCATCCCCGTTCTCATCGTCGTGGCGGTCAGCATGATCGCGAAGGCGATCAGGTCCCCGTGAAAATGGGACTCGGCCAGGTCGCCGGGACAGGCGCGGCGGGCGACGCGGCCGTCGACATGGGCCCCCGGGTGCTCGTCAGCAGCATGCTGCGCTACGGCGTCCTCCTGGCCTCCGTGGTCATCCTCGCTGGCCTGGTGTTTCTGCTGGTCCAGGTCGGCCCGAGAGCGTTTATCTCCATGCCGAGAACGAGCATCTCCGAGAGCACGGACCTGACCTCGATCCGCGCGGTCGTCGGCGAGCTCCTCCCGCCCGAGCCGGAGGCGGTCATCGAAGCCGGCATTCTCCTGCTCATCGTCACGCCGGTGTTGACCGTGGGGGCCACCGCGATCGCCTTTGTCCTAGAACGCGATTGGCTGTACGTCGCGATCACCACGTTTGTGTTCGCCATGCTCTTGCTGGGGTTCGCCATCGTCCGCGGGAGCTCGCTCGCAGGGGGCTAGCGCCGGCCCGGCTCAACGCCCGGTCCACCGCGGCGCGCGGCGCTCGCGGAACGCGACGATCCCCTCCTGGCAGTCCGCTGACGCGTAGAGCATCCGCTGCAGCTGACCCTCCAGGTCCAATCCGGCCTCGAGGGTCCGGCCGAGCCCGTACCGGATCGCGCGCTTGGCGGCACGCACCGCCAGGGGCGCGTTGACGGCGATGGCCCGCGCGGCCTCCCCGGCCGCTCGAAGGAGGTCCTCGGGCGGCGTCACGGTATCGACGAGTCCAATCCGGTAGGCTTCCGACGCGGGGATCCGCCGCCCGCTGAGGATCAGCGCCATCGCGCGGGACGATCCGACCAACCGCGGCAGGCGCTGGGTGCCGCCCGCCCCCGGGAGGATCCCGCGGGAGACCTCCGGGCAGCCGAACTCAGCCGTGCTCGCGGCCCACCGCACGTCACACCCGAGGGCCACCTCGCACCCACCCCCCAGCGCGAACCCGTTCACCGCGGCAATCACCGGCACCGCCAATCGCTCGAGGTCAATCGGGATCTGAAAGATGCGGCGGTTGTGCGCCCAGATCGCGTCCGCCGATGCGCCTTCCCGCTCCTTGAGGTCCGCGCCGGCCGAGAACGCCCGCCCTTCTCCCGTGAGGATCAAAACGCGCGCGCCCGGGTCTTGGTCGACGCGCGCCAGCGCCTCCAGCACGGCCACGCACAGTTCGCTGCTCAGGGCGTTGAGCGCCTCGGGCCGGCGAAGCGTGAGGGTGAAAATGCCGTCCGCGCCCTCCAGGGTGACGAGCGATGCCGCCATCGTGCGCGCCTCCTTTTTCGGCGGGAGCCGAGGAGAGGACCCACCTCGCTCCCGGCGTAACCTCTTCCTGACACGAGCCCTTCCCCATGATAGGTGGTGCAGCCGCCTTTGAACAATCCCGGAGGACGTCCCGGACTCGACCCCGCGGTGAGAAAGCAGGTCCTGCGGCTCCTGCACTACGGGCTCTATGTGCTGACGGCCGCGGTGGGGAGCGATCTGGCCGCCGGCACGGTCACGTGGCTCTCCCAGGCGTCGTTCACCCCGCTCCTCGTGATGGCCGGGATCAAACGGGACGGCCACGTGCACGCCGTCCTCGGCCAGAGCGGGGCGTTCGCCGTCAACATCGTCGGGGCCGCCCAGCGGGAGATCGCCTCCGCGTTCTTTCGCCCGGCTAAGGTCGAGGGCAGGCGCATCAACGGCTTTGCGTTTGAGCGCGGTCCGGCGACCGGCGCGCCGTTGCTGACCGACTTGCCGGCCTGGTTCGAGGCCCGCGTCACCGACGCCGTCCGCCGCGGGGACCACACCGTCTTCGTCGCCGAGGTGGTCGCGTGCGGGGTGCGCGACCCCCAAGCGACATCGCTGGCGCTGTCGAAGACCCCCTGGTCGTACGCCGGGTGACCCCATGCCCCGACGGCTCCCCCGCGGTGCGCCGCCCATCGCTTCGCACGCCCAGCTGATGCTGACCGAGGCGCGCGTTGGCCGTCTCGCGACCGCCGACGCCGAGGGCCGGCCCCACGTCGTCCCCATCTGTTTCGCGTTCGATGGGCGCCACCTCTACTCGGCGATCGACAGGAAGCCCAAGCGGGCCGCCCCCCGGCGGCTCCGGCGGGTGCGCAACATCGAGGCCAACCCCCAGGTCGCGCTGGTCGTCGACGACTACGTCGAGGACTGGAGACGGCTGCGCTTCGTGCTGATCTCGGGGACCGCTCGGGTGATCGCAAGGGGCCGGGAGCACGCCAGGGCGATCGCGCTCCTGCGTGAGAAGTATCCGCAATACCGGGGGATGCGCCTGGAGGAGCGCCCGGTCATCAAGATCTCACCGCGCCACGTCGCCGCGTGGGCGGCATCGCCGTCGAGGTGAACGCGCTCGAGCGCCTCAGCGGGCGGGACCGCCAGATCACCACGGCACCCAGGGAGGAACACATGGTCACCATCAAGGATCTCCTGCTGAATCATCTCGTCCTCCACTGGAAGCGCGGCACGCTGGAGGCCTGGGATGGGGTCAAACCCGTGGTGCGCGCGGGCGCGTCCACCGAGCCCGCCAAGCACCTGCGGGCGCTACAGGGAGCCTAGTGGCGCGACATGAGGATTAGCGGAGCGCACCATACCAGCTTCACCGTCTCGAACCTCGACCGCTCCCTGGAGTTCTACGTGGGACTCCTGGGGTGTCAGGTCCTGTGGCGTCGGGAGATTGAGGAGCAGTACTTTCGCGACATCGTGGGGTTCCCGCAAGGCCGGGTGAGGGCAGCGCACCTGCGCATCCCCGAGTCCCCGCACATCCTGGAGCTCTTCGAGTATCTTGCTCCCCGTGGGGCGCCGGCCGACGTGCGGACCAACAATCCCGGCAGCGCGCATCTTGCGCTGTTGGTAGACGACCTGGCGGCCGTCCACCGAGAGCTGGCCTCGAAGGGCGTCCGGTTCCGCTCGGACCCGATCACGATCGACGCCGGCGTGAATCGAGGAGGGCGGAGCGTCTACGCGCTGGACCCCGACGGCATCACCGTTGAGCTCCTTCAACCCCCGATGGCCGCTGGGAACACCCCGGCGGAGCAGTCGGGGACGAGGCGCTGAACGCGTGGGCGACGACGTGACCGCGGCCATCAAGGCGGCGGCTCAGTGGTGCGGACAACTGGAGTACCGGCGGTGGTTCTGGGGCGAAGCGCTGGCATTCGATGCGCTCGTCGCGGCCGCCGACGCGACGGGTGACGGGCAGCTGCGGACAACGGCGGAATCGCTGCTGCAGGGGTGGCCGGCCGAGATCGCGTCGCGTGCGGCGCAGCCGATCGACGTGTACGCGCCGATCCGGGCGCTGGTGCGGCTGCACCAGGGAACCGGCCGCGCCGACTACCTGGGCGCCGCGGTTAAAGTCGCCCGGCACATCGCGTTGGGGCCGGCGACCAAGGGAGCGTTCCTCCACCAGCTGAAAGGCTACCCACCCATGGTCTTCGTCGACTTCATTTACTACGTGGGACCCTCCCTCGGGTTGCTGTCGCAGGTGACGGGGGAGACTGCGCTCCTTGACACCGCCGTCTCACAGACCCTCGGGCATCTGGACTGTCTCCAGGATCCGGCAGATGATCTGGTCCGGCACGTCTACGATCCGGCCCGCGGCGAGACCAACGGGGTCCCCTGGGGGCGCGGGAACGGGTGGGCGCTCCTGGGGCTGGTGGACACGCTCGAGATCGTGCCCGCCTCGCACCGCGGGCGGGGGCTCCTCGAACAGCGGTTTCGGCGTCTTCTGGGGGCCTGCCTGGAACGCCAGGCTGCCGGTGGCCTCTGGCACACGATTCTCGACGACCCGGCGTCGCCGCTGGAGTACTCCATCTCGGCGTTCTTCTACGCGGCGCTCGCCAAGGCGCAGCGGCTCGGCCTGGCGGCGGGGACCAATGAGCCCGCGGCCAGCGCCTGGCGGGCGACCTTCGACCACATCCGGCCGGACGGAGGGTTCCCGATCTCGATGACGGAGTGGCCCGATTGGGATCCGCAGGCGTACTATCGCAGGCCGGTGGGGATCAACGCGTGGGGACAGGGCTGCTTCCTCAGGGCCGCAAGCGAGCGTTTGGCTGGCGAGCGCCTGGCGCCGGCATCGTGACGGCATCGACCCGGGGGGAACCGCGCATGAAGATCACCAAGATCGAGGCGGCAACGATTCGCACCGGCACGGTGTCGGGAAGGATCGCGGACGGCGCCCACGACGACGTCATCGTGCGTGTGCACACCGACGCGGGGATCACGGGCGTCGGTGAGGTCGATGCCCCGCCGAGCGTGATCAAGGCCATCATCGAGGCGCCGACCTCGATGCTCTGGGCGCAGGGGTTCCAGGACCTCATCATCGGCGAAGATCCCCTGCAACCGGCGCGCATTTGGGAGAAGGTCTACGAGGGCACCATCTACGCCGGGCGCCGGGGCCTCGGCATCATGGCGCTGGGCGCGATCGACATCGCCATCCACGATATCGCCGGCAAGGCGTTGAAGCAGCCGGTGTACAAGCTGCTCGGCGGCGCCGTGGGGCGGCCCGACTATAGGATTGCGGATGGCGCCCATCGCCCCTACGCCGTCCCGTACGCGAGCATTCTGCCGGCCGGCGAGACCGTGTCGGCCTACCACAAGGATGGACTGGCCAAACTGGGCAGCGCCATCGAAGCCGGCTTCCGCGCCGCGAAGATGGAGATCCTCTACGCGGATCGCGGCGACGACCGCTCGGTGCTCGACTTGATCCGCGCCAGCCGCCGGTTGGCAGGCGACAGGCTCGACCTCCTGGTGGATGTCGGCTACCGATGGCACGATGCCAAGTCGGCCATTCCGGCGGTGCGGGCGATGGAAGAGCACAATGTCTTCTGCCTGGAAGCGGCCCTCCACATCGACAATCTGCGCGGGTACGCGGAGCTGAGTGAGGCGAGCACCACCCGGCTTGCGGTCGGGGAGATGCTCACGACCCGGTTCGAGTTCCTGGACTTCATGGATCGCGGCCGGGTCAACGTGGTTCAGCCGAGCGCCGGGCGCGTCGGCGGGCTGACCGAGGCCGTTCGGGTGGGGCGCCTGGCGCACGATCGCGGGGTGCTGTGCGTCCCGATGGCGTGGAAGTCGGGCATCAGCATCGCGGCCAACCTGCACCTGGCGGCCGCGCTCCCGAACACTCCGTACTTCGAGTTCATGGTCTTGGCCGACGATGTCTCCGACGTCCGGCGGCGCCTGGTCACGCCGGAGTTTCAACTGGAACATGGCGTGATCCCGCTGCCGGCCCGTCCCGGCTTAGGGGTGGAGGTGAACGACGAAATCCTGGCGGCGTATTCGATCCGCTAACTGGTCAGATCTTCTGCCGCCGGCGAAAGATCCCCAGGCCCGCAAGGCCCGTGCTGACGAGGAAGACACTGTTCGGCTCGGCGACGGCGGCAGCCGTCAGGTCGTAGGTAAATCTCGTGTCGCCTTGGGGATCGCTGACGGTGATAAGGTCCCCGGCCGCGTCGTAGATGAAGTTGGTCGTCTCGGTTGGGTCCGCGATCGAGAGGAGATCACCGCTCACGTCATAGGTGTAGCCGGTGAGGATCCCGGTTGGATCGGTACTGGACACGAGCCTCCCGCTCCCGTCGTAGGCGAAGCGGGTGGTCATGCCGGTCGGATCCGTGTCGGAGAGCAACCTCCCGTTCAAATCGTAGGTGAAGGTAGTGACCCCGCCACTTGGGGCCGTGCTCGAGACCAGCCTCCCGCTTCCATCGTAGGCGTACCGGGTGGTCATCCCCGTGGGATCCGTGCTGGAGATCATGCGCCCGCCGGAGTCGTAGGTGAACGTGTTGGTCCCGCCTGTCGTGGCCGTGTCGGACACCAGCCTCCCGCTCGAATCGTAGGTGAAGGTGCTGATCCCACCACTTGGGGTCGTGCCGGCCAGCAGCCTCCCGCTCAAATCGTAGGTGAAGCCGCTGACCCCGCCATCAGGGGCAATGCTGGAGACCAGCCTTCCGTTCGTATCGTAGGCGTAGCGGGTGGTCATCCCATTGGGATCCGTGTCGGAGTTCGTGCGGCCGGCCGAATCGTAGGTGAAGGTGCTGACATGCCCCAACGGGTCCACGGCCGAGATGATGCGGCCCGGCTGCGGCCCCAGGCTGGTGATGCGCCCGTCCGAATCTGCGATTCGCAAGAGTTGGCCGGATTGATCCGAGGTGAGCGTCTCGTTGCTCCCGAGGCTGGCCAGGACATTCAGGACGCCGTTCGGCGTCACGGTGCCGTCTGGAAATCCCAGCGTGCAGTCTGCGCTGGCATTCCCCGGGTCGATGACGCTAAATGTGCTGGGGCCGACGAAGCGCACCCCCGGACAGGAGAACACGGGGCTGGCGATCGCTCTCTGTGGCAGGAGGACCCACAGCATCGCGACACAGCACACCAAAATCCTCACGTATGACCTCGCTCTCTTTTCTCGCGAGCGATGGAGTCCTGTAATCTAAGGAGTCCTGTAATCTAAGACGATACTACCGAGGTCTCTCGAGCCCGTCTTTCCTTCCGATGAACGACTCCGGACTATCTGTCGGATGGCGAACGGGATTTCGGTACGCCGGGTCCAACCTAACGCCGGCCTCCCCTCGCGGCCAACTCGCCGCGCACCAGCGTCGCCGCCTGGACCATCGCCTTCATTTTGTCGACCGCCAACCAGCGCACCGTTTGGCTGAAGCCGCAGTCCGGCGCCACCCACAGCTTGTCCGGGGCGCAGTGCCGGAGCGCGGTGCGGATGCGGTCCGCGACGACCTCCACGGGCTCGAGGGTGCGGCCCTTGACGTCGATGACGCCCGCGCACAGGATTTTCGCGCCGCCGTGCTCCTCCCAGAGCTCGATCTCCGACATGGACCTGTTGGCGAACTCAATATGGATCACGTCGGCGCTGAGGTCCTTGAAATGCGGGGCGAAGGCGGCAAAGCTCCGGTGCGAGGTGGCGGGCCGGCCGCGGAAGTTCCCAAAGCACAGATGGAACCCGATCGTGGCGTCGACGCCCTCCACGCAGGCGTTGAAGATCCGCACCATCTCCTCCACACCGCCGGGGACCGTCCAGTACGCCGGTTCGTCGAATTGGACGTGGCGGCAGCCGGCCGCCACCACGTTCTTGAGCTCCCGGTTGACGTAGGGCACGAGCGCCCAGGCGATCTCGCGCTTGTCCGCGTACACCGTCCCGGGGTGGATCCGAAACGCCTGCGTCACCGGGCTCTGCATCGTCGAGATCAGCGGCTTGCGGGTGCGGCTACGGGCGTACGTGAACTCCGCGACGGTGCCGTAGCCGTTGGGGACGGTCAACGGCGCGACACAGCGAAACGCGTCGAGCTGATCCGGCCCGGGATACCCGAGTTTGCGTGGGGACTCCATCGGCTCGAGGCCGTGCACCTTGTCGTGGAAGTTCCAGGTGAAGTCGGCGCGCTGCATCTCCCCATCCGAGACGATATCCACCCCGGCGTCTTCCATGTCCAGGATCGCGAGGTTGACGGCGTCCTTCAGGGTCTCGTCGATGTCGGCGGGGCCCATTTTGCCCGCTGCGACGGCGTCGCGCACGACCCACATCCAGCCCGGCACCCCGTGGCTGCCGATGACCTGGGTCGGGATGAGGGGGAGATCGGTGTAGGTGTGCATGGCGAGGGGTCCGGAGGGGCCGCCTCAGGAGAGTCCGGCGGGCCTCGATGAACGGCCCGCCGGCTTCGAGACGGCGCGAAAGTTCGCCGGCAGCGCCGCCGTCGATCCCCGCACCAACAGCTCGGCGCCTTGGATGACGATGTGCCGGATGGGGGCCTCGCGGCCCCCCAGGATCCCGATGATCAGGTCGACGGCCTGGCGGCCCATCAGGTCCAGGGGCATGCGCACCGTGGTGATCGCGGGATCGACCTGCTCCGCGGCCAGGATATCGTGAAATCCCATGATCGAGAGCTCGGCCGGGACGCCGACCCCCGCGTCTTTCGCCGCGCGGAGCGCCCCCAGCGCGGCGACGATGTTGGCGACGAAGACCGCCGTCGGCCGCGGGGCCGACCGCAGCAGGCGCTGCATCGCCGCAAACCCCGCGTCGTATCGGAAGCCGCCTTCGACGACCATCGCGTCGGGCAGGGCGGCGGCCCGGAGCGCCCGGCGGTACCCCTCCAGCCGCCGCTCCGCCGTGTCCGTCCCAAGCGCGCCGGTGATGTGCGCAATCCGGCGGTGGCCCAGGGCCAGGAGATGTTCCACGCCCATTTGGGCCCCGGCGGTGTCATCCGCGGTCACCGAGTACGCGGCCCCTGGGGCGTGCCGATTCACGAGCACGTACGGCAGGTGGAGGGACTTCAGGGTGGCGGTGAGATCGGCCTCGCGCCGCGCCGTCGCAATCAACACGCCGTCCACACGTTTTTCCGCCACCGATCGGATGGCGTTGAGCTCGCGGTCGGCGATGTCGCCGGTATTGGAGATGAAGAGGTTGTAGCCGAGCGCGAGGGCCGCCTGCTCCGCTCCCCGGATGATGGTCGCGTAGA
>Ga0307479_10006369_pt1 | contig 10832 bp, 11 predicted proteins | sample atmos_gasesECM4C_FD_203743 | JGI IMG/M metagenome (GOLD analysis project Ga0307479, IMG submission 203743) | Hardwood forest soil microbial communities from Morgan-Monroe State Forest, Indiana, United States - atmos_gasesECM4C_515 | ecosystem: Environmental > Terrestrial > Soil > Temperate...
CCCATAGACCTACCGCGTCCGCCGCAAACGCGAGCGGCTTCCTTCTGACGGCTTTATCGAACGCGCGCACAGCGCTCATGTCTCCACGCGCTTTCAACCTTGCGCGCGTCCGATAAAGCACTAACGTGACTCGGGCGGAATCGGTGCCCGCCTTCCGCTTGGGTCAGTGGGCTGTCACCTTTAACATTGGAGTTAAGATTCAAGAGGATGGAACGGAGAGAACATGCGATTAGCTATCCTCTGCTTTCTAGCATTCGCCGTGCTTCCGTCGGCAAGTTGGGCGCAGGTGCCGGTTTTCGAGGTCAATCACGCAGACAGCTCGGTTAAGTTCAACGTAAAGGCGTCGGTGGCGATAGCCGGTACTTTCGACAAGTGGGACGCCAGCCTGACGTTTACATCTCCCGAACTATCGACAGCTGTTTTGGACATCAAGATTCAGGCAGACAGTGTGAATACCGGAAGCGGAATGAAAGACGGCAAGCTGAAGGGCAAGGACTTCTTCAACGTGAAAGAAAGTCCGTTGATCACCTTTCACTCAACAAAGGTTGTAGAGACAGGTCCGGACACGGTTGAGCTCGACGGCGACTTCACGATTCGCGGCGTGACCAAGCCCGAAAAGCTGACGTTTACAGTTATCGGCAAGGGGACTGGCACCGGCACGATCACAGGCACAATGGCCTTCGACCGTAAGGACTACGGGATGAATAAAGGCATTCCCTTCGTCACGATCGCCGACCGCGTCGAAGTGACTGTCGACCTCAAAGGGAAGCGAGTCAGCGGGCCTCCGGTGGTGTGGAAACAATAACTGTAACCTTCTTCGCTTCTCGTAGTGGCGTGCTTGCCAGAGCGAGCTTCACGCGCGTGCGCCTTCTGGTGTGATCGCCCAACCGTCAGACGCAGGGCGTTGGTCTGGATCTGACTCTCAGCCTCTATTTTCAGGGAATTTAGAAAGTACAAGGACTTGACGGTGGTATCCGATTTCGAGCCGTTACCTCTATCCATGCTGGTAGTTTTCCCAGTAGCCCAAATACCTTCGCCCAGTGAACATGGACGCGATCCTTGATGCATTGCTGATGCACTGTAACGAAGTCTGCCGCTGTGCTCCGGTACGGCCGGTGACCGCGTCAATTAACGAAATGCGATCGCCGTATTCAGCGGATCAAGAGGAGAACTGACATGAAGTACGTTTTCACGGCCCTGCTGATCGTGGGGGTGATTCCCTTCGCCATGGCACAGGCTGCCCAACCGCCCGCCTGGTCCCCGGCAAAGAGTATCGGGATGTTTGCTTACCCCAAGAACAAGCAGACCGCTGACCAGCAATTAAAGGATGAGAGCGATTGCTATGGCTCTGCCAGGCAGAACACAGGAGTTGATCCTCAGGCCCCGGTGCCTACCGGTCCGAGCGCGCAGCAACAGCAGGCTGCGCAACAACAATCTGCCCAACAAGCCGGGAAGGACGTGAGCAAGGGTGGGACCGTGAAGGGTGCCGCAGGAGGTGCTGCCGGAGGTGCTGCTATTGGCGCGATTGCAGGCGATGCGGGAAAGGGAGCAGCCATCGGTGCCACCGTAGGCGCGGTCTCCGGCAGGCGCAAGCAGCGGATGAAAGAAGAGAAAGCTAAGGAGCAAGCTGCTCAGCAAACAGCCCAGACGCAACAACAGGCCCAATCTCAGGCGCAGGCGCAGCAGAAAGGTGCCACGGATTCGTTCAAGAGAGCATTTTCTGCGTGCATGGATGCCCGTGGGTATTCAGTTCAGTAAGGCGTATTAAGCGCTGCTTTTTCGTACACGCCCACCTAGAGTGTGCCGAAGAGTGGGAACTTATAGGTAGAGATCTCTGCTCGAGCCGAGAGCTTGCAATCTTCGCCACCGCGCGGATCTGACGAGGGTTATTTCGGACAGAAGTAAAGACTTCGTATCGGATTTCAAAATCGACTGGAGAACGTTTATGCGAATGTTCATGGCCATGTGTGCTTCTTTTGTCCTGCTATGTGTAAGCGCTTCGGCTCAGACCGCAGGCGTTGCTGCGAAGCCCCTTAGCGACACCGACCTTCAATTACTGCGCTCGGACGTCCAGGCGGACAAGAACAAAATCATCGCTGACACGATGCAGTTCACCGATGCAGAATCCACTGCATTCTGGCCCGTCTATCGAGATTACGCGCGAGACCTGCAGGTAATCGGTGACGATCGTGTGCAGGTGATCAAAGATTACGCTCAGAACTATGACAGCCTGGACGACAACAAGGCCAAGGACATGGTGCAGCGGATGATCAACATCGAGGATAGGACGCTGAACTTGCGCGAGGACTATTGGCCAAAGTTCATGAAAGCCCTGGGAGCAAAACGAGCCGCAAAGTTCTACCAGGTGGATAACCGGATCACGCTGCTCATCAATATCCAGCTGGCGGCCAATATCCCCTTGATTCCGTAGCCGATGCGTGTGCTTTGGGCTGATTTCCAGCAATGAGGGCACAGCAGGCGACGCGCCAGGGCACGAGCCCAGCCGAGCGCGTTTCAAATCGAAAGGAGCAGAGTCATGAAGCCACACGCTAGATGGATCTTGGCGTTTGCAGTGTTCATGTGTTGTTCAACTCTCGGATTCTCGCTAGGCAGCGTGGTACCTCAAGAAGCTCAAACTAGGCAAGGCGATCAGGCGGTACCAGCATCCGACGTAACTACCAAATCAGTCACCGCGGTCGGCTACGAAGTTGGCGGTGGCAGCACGAAAGTGGATCTGAAGGCCACCGACTTGATGCCCGATGCGAGTGGTCAAGCAAAAGTCGAGATCAAGTCGAAGGCGGGAAGGACGAACGTCGACGTCGAAGTGAAAGGCCTCAAGCCACCGTCGTCACTTGGCTCGGAATTTCTGACGTATGTGCTTTGGGTGGTGACGCCCGAGGGACGTACCGGTAATACCGGCGAGATTCTCCTCAACAAGAACGGCGACGGCAAACTGAGCGCAACTACGCCGGCACAGACCTTCTCATTGGTTGTCACAGCGGAACCGTATTTCGCCGTCCGCGTACCCAGTGAAATGGTGGTTCTGCAAAGCCAGCCTCGGAAAGACACAAAGGGGAAGATTTTCCGGGTCAGTGAGTACAAACTGATAAAGCGGAGCCAGTACGAGAAGATGGGAAACCCTTTGGCGCTGACGCTCGATCCGAATGTTCCACTGGAGATATATGAAGCGCGCAATGCGGTGGACATCGCCAAGTCCCGTGGGGCTGACAAATACGCACCGGAGATCTTTTCCAAGGCAGAGGCCAGCCTGAAAATAGCCGAGAGCTCCCTCGCGAGCAAAGCAGACAAAAACACAGTCATCTCGACTGCTCGACAGACTGCGCAATTCTCAGAGGATGCAAGGGCGCTGGCGGCGCAGCGCCAGGAAGAAGAGCGTATCGCGAAGGAGCGTCAGGACGCCGCTGCGAAAGCCCAGGCTGAAGCTGAAGCTAAGGCCGCAGCCGAAGCCGCTGAAGCCAAGGGTAAAGCGGATGCTGACGCCGCTGAAGCCAAGCGAAAAGCAGATGCCGAAATCGCTGCCCGTGAAGAGGCTACGCGGGCTGCACAAGCCCAGACCCAGGCTGCCGAGCGGGAGAAACAGCAACTTCGCGCCCGTCTGCTTGACCAGTTCAATCGTGTCCTGCCTACCACCGACACGCCGCGCGGCTTGGTCGTCAATATGGGCGACGTTTTATTCGACAGCGGCAAGTCTGATCTTCGGCCTCCAGCGCGTGAGGCTCTGGCTAGGCTTTCCGGCATCGTGCTCAACTACCCTTCTCTCCGCCTGGCTATTGAAGGCCACACGGACAACACCGGTAGCGCCGAGTTCAACCAGACTCTCTCAGAGAAGCGCGCCGATGGGGTGCGCGACTACCTCGTCACGCAAGGACTGGACAGCGACAAGTTATCGGCGCAAGGCCTCGGTATGGACAACCCCGTAGCAGACAACAGCACGTCGACAGGTCGGCAGAAGAACCGCCGGGTCGAAATCGTCGTTTCCGGAGAAGTGATCGGAACACAGATCGGCGCCAACAACTAGCATAACCGCGGCGAAAAGCGCCATCGCGAAGCTGCCAGTGCGATGCGCTCGAAGGATGACAGGCTTGGCAGCCTTGGGCTTACCAGGGGCCTTCTCGCTGTAATCCGGGTCTAAACCAGGCTGTGCTAATAATTTAACGATTGTCGAAAACAGCGCTTCACTCAACCGGGTCAAGTAGCCCGAGTCGAGGTTTACCACTCTGGAACTCTTGCCGAGAGGCAGAGCCGGATGATGAGTTCTTCTCAAACACACAAATAGTCAGCAGAGAAAACAATGAAATCGAAGATGATCCTTGGCGCGCTGTTCGCGGCTGTGATGGTAGCAGGTCGGCGCGGGTGTGGGCACAAGATAACAGTATTGACTCGGATATCCAGCTGCTGCGGGCTGATATGCGGAACGATAAGGTCAAGATTGAGATACTTGACCAGCTGAACGTTATTGCCCTGTTCGCCGTAGATGAACTCGTCCACCAGGTGCCAGGCCACCATGACTCCGAAGCCACCAGGCGCAATCTTTGGACATCTTGAGTTAGCGGTCGAGGGGCGCAGTAACAGTGGTTAGGGGAGGATGTCAGGAACCCTTGCGCCATCTCGCCTACCGCAGCTTGCGGCGACGACCCGTTTACAACGTTTGCGCGCAAACGTACACTTGCACGCCTTATCCAATGTGGCTCTTGCAAAGGACTTGGTCACATTCGGGCAGCCGATGTCCCTGACCGGGCCTTCGGCTGGAGGCTGAAGGAGTTTACAGGCAATGAATTTGCTGAACTTTCCGCTTCTCGTGTTCGCTTTGTCGCTCGTGGTTCTGTCGCTCTCAGCGCAAACTGGCGATATTCTTCGCAGCAGACTGCACCCCTTGCAGGAGGAAGAGCGGGCTGATTTCCGTATTGTGCTCGGCGCAATCCTGACGCTGCTGGGGCTGCTTATCGGTTTCGCTTTCTCGATGGCCACTAGCCGGTACGATCAGCGCAAGAATTACGAAGAGGCTGAGGCCAACGCGATCGGTACAGAGTACGTACGGGCCGACCTGCTGCCTGCTGGGGACGGGTCCAGATTGCGTGAGCTACTGAAGAAGTACACTGATGAGCGCATATTGTTTTACACGACTAATAACCCTCGGACGCTTGCGAAGGTCAACGCGGATACAGCTGAGCTGCAAAACGAGTTGTGGTCTGCCGTCCGGACGGGGGCTGCGCAGGCCACACCTGTGGTTGCTCTCGCGGTTTCCGGCATGAACGATGTGTTGAACTCGCAGGGATATACTCAGGCTGCATGGTGGAACCGTATCCCTATTGCGGCGTGGGTGTTGATGGCTGCAATCGCCATCTGCTGCAATTTGTTGCTCGGATACGTTGCACATCGTACGAATCGTCGCCTGTTTCTAATCACACCGGTTGCGGTGTCCATCTCGTTTTTCCTGATTTCCGACATTGACAGCCCACGCTGGGGCGTTATCCACGTGGCTCCCGAAAATCTGCTCAGTCTCTCGCAGTCCCTGCACGCGCGTTAGCCTGAAGGTTTCCGGCCGTCACTGCGGGACCGACGACTTGAGCTACATGAACTCGTGGACATCTTCCCTGACGGAGGGAACAGATGGCGGATGCCTCCTGTTCCGGAGGAGTGCCGTAAAAACCAAAGCAACCGGCACCAACGGCCACAGTTCAGTTGATGAGGTAGGTGGAGAACGTATTCGTTCTGGGTAGGATTCTGTGGTCACGACCCCAAGAACTGCACTTTCATGCAGACACCGCTACTCTCCGCGCCTCACCGTGCAGGAGCCAGGTTTCGATCTCCCCTTTTCCTTTAACCTGAATGACACCACGGCTATCGAACTCGAAACTGTCCTTCAAACGTTCGTACACGCTTGGCGTTACTTGAATTTCACCTGGCACCCCAGTTGATTCCGTGCGGCTGGCTAGGTTGACCGTATCGCCGCAGTTGGTGACTCTGAAAGCATGAGTTGCGAATATCTGTGGCGGAGTCGTTAGCCGAGACAGGAGCGAAGGCCGCGCCCCAAGCCTCGCCCCTGGGCGGACTCTGTAAAGCGAGATTTCGGACGTGATCCGCTCCTTGGCTACACTGGCAAAAGGATGAAATGGGTGCGACGAAGAGCGCCAAAGGCCTTGCTAGTCAGCGCTTACTGAAGTGCCATCTCCTTACTTCGGAATCCCGCGACAGGAGATACCACTGCGTGTTGTCTCCGCCTAACCGCAAGCCGTCGCAACTTGCCCCAGCGATCAGCATTGCTTCTTCCAGCCAGGACACGCACTCGACCGCCACAATTCTTCGTTCACGCCGAACACAAGTTTTTAGTTTTCCTATACTTTAAGCCACCTGCTTGTCTCGCGCCGGCTCTCTCTTACCAAATGCACCGGCTTTACCGGACATCAGCAACTGCTCTCCTTCGAGCCGGCATCAAGCTGCAACTAGAGGAGCTTCCTGACTTATCGTGATCCCTTTCCCTGCGAGATGGTACTGGAAGAAGCTGTAACTCCACGGCCCTAATTCGAGATACAAGCCCGACGCTGCCATTTCATCTCCGTCGCGGTCGTAGGTCGCATCCGAAAGGGCATCAATCAAACGCCAGGTCTTCCCTCGGACTTCTTTCCAGGGAACCTGCACGCGGGCTTGGACAGCGCTGTCGCTAAGATTGACTGCGATGAGACGTCGATCATCGTCCTTAACCCAGCTCCAAGCCACGAGGTTTTGACAACTTTGATTGTCGGGCCATCCACTGCGCTGGCACAGTTTCCATTCACCATCGCGAAATATCGGGGCATTGATGGCTGCCAAGAGTTTGTCGTAGAAAGTCTGCAAAGCGCCGTTGGCGGGCTCTGCCGGGCGTCTGCCCAGAAAAACTGGTAGTCTTACTCTCCCGCCTTCGAATTGTCCTTCGTGGAAAAGTCTTGCCCCCGGGAGAGTGGATATGGTGACTGCGGCAGCCTGCTCCTTTGCGGGGGAAAAAGTTGCTGCGGCCCGAGGTTCATCGTGGTTTTCTAGGAAGCGAAGTAGCTTCCGCTGGTAGGCAAGGTCACCACAAAGATGAAGCCGAACAGTCTCTGCATCTTCATGCTCCAGTCGATCATAAAGCCGCTTGTCGTAGCAGAAATCGAACCCATGCTGTTGCAGTTCCCACTCTAGATCCCAGTAAGCCTCGGCAATGAAGCGGAAGTTCGGATGCGCTCTTCTGACGGCAGGGATCACGTCAGCCCAGTACTCGGTTGGCGGTCGTTGCCCTGCACGGCTACCCCACGTGCGCTCGAAGATCTGATTCAGCAGAAGCATGGCCATATCACAACGGACGCCATCACACTGAGCCGCGATACTGGAGACGGTTTCAATCACAGCTTGCCGAAGCCCGGACTGAAACGCATTGAGCTGCAAAACATCTGGCCATGGCGGAAAGTAAGGGTCCCGTCCGCAGGCGCAGACACTTCCCTGTACCTCAATGAAGGATGCCGGGGCGTTCCTCGCATCCTCGGCGCTCCCGCGAATGAAGTACTCGGGGTGCTCGATGACCCACGGGTGATCCGGTGCGACATGGTTCGGCACAAAATCCAAGAGCAGCTTCATGCCGCGCTTGGCAAGTTCTCGGCGGGTGATCGCGAGACCTTGGGGCCCTCCGAGGTGCTTGTCAACGACGTAGCGTCTTATGCAATAGGGAGATCCAACATTGTCTTCTGGCTTGAAATCGGGCAGAGCTCGACGGAAATCGTCAACCAAATTCTTGTTCTTGTTGGCAATGGCAATGCCCGCAGGACTTCGTTCCCAAACCCCCATGAACCAGACGGCATCGAATCCGAACTTGGCGATGGCGTCCCATTTGGCTGAGGGCACGGAACCTAGGTCAACCGACGTTCCAGTTTTCAGGCTGAGTTCAGAAAGCCAGACCCAGGTATTGATTTCGTACAAAGTGGGATATTGCGGCCAAGTGGACATAGTTATCTCCTATTTCGATTCGTCTTCGCAAATGCGCCACCGCAAATGTGCGGGTGAACCGTTCTTAGCAAAAATATGCCGCGCGACCACCTCCCGAGAAGTCGTATTCCTTCGCGCAGTCGTATTCTCACGCGACATGCGGCTCCGCTGAGGCGGCAGTTAATGAGCGGTCGGCGACCACCTCCGAGAAATCGTATTCCTTCTGGCAGTCACCGATCACCACTCGGGGAAGTCCCAGGGCGTGTAACTCTCGGACGATCTCATCGCGGTAACGCACCTTGATGTGTGTGACAACAACCTTGATGCCGGGCGGCATCTTGCCTACTTCCCCGGCGAGCATCTCGGGGGTGAGATGAAAGGATGTCTCCGCTAGGCGCTTCATCGAATTCGGGAAACTCGCCTCCAAGAACACTGCTCTGAGGCCGCGGGTCTTCTGCGCGACTTCCCACAACCGTTCCGTTGGGCCAGTATCGCCAGCAACGATGACTGCAGTCTGGTCGTCGCTGATAACATAACCGAAGGTCGGGACCTGATGGTTGACGCGAACTGGTGTGATGCGGAGACCATCGGCTTCAACCGGCAGTTCAGCCTCTAGGGGACACAGGCGCAGGAACGGGTGCATCTTCTTGGAGAGAAAGACGAAGTCCGGCCACATCACATCGTTGAAGATGTACCGCTGCACAGCATCCAGAGTCTCCAAACTACCATAAATCCGAGGGCATTCCCCCACCGGCGTCCATGCGTTCTCGAGGAAAATGGGCAGGCTCGCAATATGGTCGAGATGTGAATGCGTAAGGAATACGTGCCGGATGGTTTCCTGCTCTTGAGGAGTGCCGTGCAATCCCAGACAACCCGCGTCGACGGCTAGCGTCCCGTTGATGAGATAGCTGCTGACATATTGGCGCCGCGTGTTGTCCAGCGTCGCCGTCCCCAACATTTGCACCCTCATGCGACCGCCTCATCTGCCTCCAACTGAGAATTCAAGAGCCAGGTTTCGATCTCCCCTTTTCCTTTCACCTGGATTACACCCCGGCTCTCGAGCTCGAACTTACCTTTCAAGCGCTCGTACACGCTTCGCGTGACTTGAATCTGACTTGGCACGCCTGTCGATTCCATACGACTGGCGATGTTCACCGTGTCGCCCCAGAGATCGTAAATGAACTTGCTCGCGCCGATGACGCCAGCCACTACCGGACCGGAGTTGATCCCGATGCGCAGCTGAAGATTCGTTCCTTTCTCCTTGTTGTATCGCCTGATCGCCTCCATCATGCGGAGCGCCATTCGAGCCATTCTGTCAGCGTGATCGGAGTACGGGTGGGGCAAGCCGCAGACAGCCATGTAACAGTCCCCAATGGTTTTGATTTTCTCTATGCCTAGTTCATGAGCTTCCCGATCGAACAGAGAGAAAATGCCATTTAGTATGTCCACGATTCGTTTCGCGGGTGTGTGGCTGGACAGCACCGTAAATCCAACGATATCGCCAAACAATACGGTAACGTCCGCAAAGTTGTCCGCAATCTCATGCTCGCCTCCTTTCAGGCGGACTCCAATCTCTGCCGGAAGGATATTGAGCAGCAGAGCTTCATTCTCGCGGTTCTTCTGCTCGATCACCTCCGTCTTCTCACGAATACTCTTTGTCATGGAATTGAAAGTGTCGGAGAGGACTCCGAGCTCGTCCTTCCATTTCCACTCGACCTGCGCAGTAAGGTCACCGGTTGCCACCTTCGCCGCGGCATTCACGAGAGCATTGACCGGACGCAGGATCTGGCGCGTCATGAGCCACGCACCTATCGCCGTCACCAGCAAAAGGCCCGCGCCCCACCAGCCGAACATCCGCCCCATGGCGCTTATCGGCTGGAGCGCCTCATCCAGCGCCATCCGCGACAGGATCACCCAGTGGAGATCTTTGATATGCAAGGGCATATACGACACCAGGAAATCCCCTTCTCCCAACGTATCTCTCTGGATGAGAGTTCCTTCCTTGCCTTCAAGGGCCTCGGACACTGCAGTGGGAGACCTGGTCGGGAGCTGAAGAATAGTTGTCTCGTAGAGACGGATCCGTTGCACTTTCTCATCAGGTATGCCGTTGGCGCTCAGCTTGGCAATAAAATCGTCCGGGTGCTCCAGATATTGGCGGCCATTCGTACGCAACAGACGATCCTCTCCGACAATGACCGAGGCGCCGGTCTGCCCCAAGCCGTACTTTTCCCATCCCCGCTTGCCGGTCATAACATTGTCGATGGCGTCTGTCGAGAGCTGGAGCGCGAATACGCCGATCCGCTCCTGCCCATCGTAGATGGGGCTTGCGACGAATTGAGTCGGCTCTCCCTTCGAAGCCTCATAGGGTTCAACGTCGGAGAAGAAGACAGCGTCCGGATTATTAGTAGCCAGACATCGCTTCAAGACTTTGGCAAGATTGCTATTCCGATAGGGACCGTTCAGGAGGTCAGTGCCAAAGTCTCGGTCTTTGGACACGTCGTAAAGAGCCCTTCCAGTGTCATAGTCGATGAGGTAGAGATCGTAATAACCGAAACTTTCAATGAGATGCCTGAATGCGCTCTGGTACTTTTCGTGGACTCGACTATAGTCGCTGCCGTCTCCGGCATTTGCCAACTCATATCGCTGCTCCGGAGGATGCGGGTTTTTCACGATATAGAGATACTGAAGCTGAAACGCCGCCGGCGAAGTCGGCAAGTAATCCTCGAGGTGCGGACGGGCCAGCTTGAGTTTCTGCATTTCGGGATAGAAGTTCTCCTGATAATCTGCGCGCACTGCAGCCTGGGTATCCGCCGGAATGGAAGTCGCGTCCAGCTTGCGATAAGCCGCGCGGAATTCCCTCGCGGCATCGATGAACA
>Ga0307479_10006370_pt1 | contig 10831 bp, 10 predicted proteins | sample atmos_gasesECM4C_FD_203743 | JGI IMG/M metagenome (GOLD analysis project Ga0307479, IMG submission 203743) | Hardwood forest soil microbial communities from Morgan-Monroe State Forest, Indiana, United States - atmos_gasesECM4C_515 | ecosystem: Environmental > Terrestrial > Soil > Temperate...
GTTGCTGTATGTCGTCGAGGAAGCCTGCAAGATGAAAAAAATCTCGCTTCGCGGCGCCACCGTCGCGATTCAGGGATTCGGCAACGCCGGCGCCACCGCCGCGCGCCTCTTCGCGGAAAAGAAAGCAAAAATCGTCGCCCTCAGCGACACCCGCGGCGGTGTCACCAACACCCGCGGCATCGACCCCGTCAAAGCGTTTCGCTACAAGGAGCGTTCCGGCACGGTCGTCGGCATGCCGGGCGCGTCGCGCATCACCAACGACGAGTTGCTAACCATGAAGTGCGACATCCTGGTGCCCGCCGCGCTCGAAAATGTCATCACCCTCCACAACGCCGAAGCCGTCAAGGCCCGCATCGTCGCCGAAGCCGCCAATGGCCCCACCACCCCGCACGCCGATGAAATCCTCGCGCGCCGCGGCGTCATCGTGCTCCCGGACATCCTCGCCAACGCCGGCGGCGTCACCGTGAGCTACTTCGAATGGGTGCAGAACCAGGAAGGCCTCATGTGGGATGTGGACGAAGTCAACGCGCGCCTGCAGAAAATCATGGTCCGCGCCTTCCACGAAATGGTGGACACCATGCGCAAGCATCACGTCCCCCCGCGCGCCGGCGCCATGATCCTCGCCGTCGGCCGCGTCTCCGAAGCGACTCTCATCCGGGGCCTCTTCCCGTGACCTGAGCAGGATTTTTAATTGGAAATCTCTTCTATAGGGATATCCGGACGCCAGGCGTGGATAGATTCCAACGCATCATCCAACTTGCCGTCCAGGTAGCTGAAACTTACTGGAAGCCAGTCTTTCCGAAACCATCGGAGTGGTATGGCGGGCTGGAAAAACCACGCAACTCGCTTGAAATAAGGTCTTGCGTCCCGCACTCTGAGATTCAACGTTTTGTAAACTCCTCCGCGAATATAAGTGGTCCTTGCCGCAACCTCGACAATGTCATCCCAAGGAATAAATCCAAATCCTGACATGTGCTCTTCGATTCCTTTCGAATTGATTCGTAGTAGAGGACCGTCAGTCATGAGACAACGAACTTGCGTGGCTCCAAACCAGCCGAGTAGAAGAACCGGTAGCGCGAACAAAACGCGAGAGTCGAGGTCTTTCCAACTCCGTATATAAGAGCCGATTATGTAGAGTAGAAGACCTATCGACCCACCAATCGCGACAACCACAAACCACAGAACGACCTTCGACCATGCCGACAGTCCGAATGTTCTCTCACTGGTCGCCGCCATTGGCAAAATCTAACGCATCAGGGAAGAAGGTGAAAGTCGAATTTGGTAAATTTCTTCTTGCGTTGAACAACTCACGCGCGTACATTCGCAGATGCCGGTCCGTTTTGGCGACGAGACCGGCTATTTTCGTCGTTGGAGCAAGAAAAGACGATGACCACGAACGGACACGGCCACCCAGCGCCGCCGATTCTGTTGACGATCTCGGGTTTCGATCCTTCCTGCGGTGCAGGCACCGCCGCCGATTTGAAAACTTTCGCCGCTCACGGTTGCTACGGCGTCGCCGCCATCACCTCGCTCACCGTCCAGAACACGCAAGGAGTCGAAACGGTTCACAACACGCCCAGCGCTGAGTTGCGCGCGCAGCTCGAAGCGCTCGTAAAGGATTGCGACATCGCCGCAGTGAAAATCGGAATGCTCGGCAACCGCGGTAACGCGGCCGTGGTGGCGGAATTTCTCGATGGTCACAAGTTTGCCCACGTCGTCCTCGATCCCGTGATGAAATCCTCGAGCGGAGCGGAACTCCTCGACGCCGCCGGAATCAAGTACCTCGCCTCCGAACTGCTCAAACGCGCCAGCGTCATCACCCCCAACGTTCCCGAAGCCGAAATTCTCACCGGGCTGACGATCAAGGACGTCGCCGATATGGAATCCGCCGCGCGCAAGCTCTTGGAAATGGGAGCCCGCGCCGTGATCGTCAAGGGCGGACACATGGAACGCGCTAACGACGTGCTCTTTGATGGCACGGAAATCTTTCAGCTAGCCGGCGACCGCGTGAAAGAAGAAACCCTCCACGGCACGGGCTGTACCTTTGCGTCCGCGTTTACGGCGCAGCTCGCCGCCGGCCGTTCTTTGTTCGAAGCCGCCACCCTCGCCAAAGCCTACGTCACCAAAGCCATCGAAAAGGGTTACCCCATCGGCAAGGGCCGCGTCCCCCTCGATCATTTCTACCGCCAGCGCATCGAGCCACCCGCCCGCGGTATCCACGAAGTCCCCCAACACGGCATGCACCCCGCCGCCGAACCCGCCGCCCACTGAGAATGAAGCGTACTTGTCCGCAGGCCGCGACGCAGTTCTCTGCGCTCTCTGTGCCTCTGCGTTTCGTTTCTTATTGCTTGTAGACGATGCGGCCGCCAACGATCGTGGCCATCGGACCACCCTTAAAGTTCCTGCCGTCGAATGGAGAATTGCGGGATTTACTCGGCGATTCTTTCACGTGGTAGGTCCAAGTGTGATTCAGTCCAAAAATTGTCAGGTCGGCGGGCTGGCCCGCCGCGATTTTGCGTTCGATACCAAGTACCCGCGCGGGGCCCGTCGTGAAAAGCTCGACCATCCGCATCAATGAAAGCCGCCCGCTTTGCACCAATTGTTCCAGCGCCAGCCCCAGCGCCGTTTCGAATCCCAAAATCCCAAATGGCGCGCGATCGAACTCCACATCTTTCAAAGCAGCCTCGTGTGGAGCATGATCCGTAGCAATCGCATCCACTGTTCCGTCCGCCAATCCAGCCAGCAACGCTTCCCGGTCTTCGCGCGCCGCCAGCGGCGGATTCATCTTGAATTTCGAATCGTACTGCACGTCCTCATCGATCAGCGTGAAATGATGCGGCGTAACCTCGCAGCTGACCCGCAGCCCGCGCGACTTCGCCCACCTCACCTGCTCCAGCGAAGCTTTTGCCGAAAGATGCGCCACATGCAGCCGTGCCCCAGTCAATTCGGCAAGCTGCACGTCGCGCGCCACGCAAACCGATTCCGCCGCCGCCGGCATCCCGCGCAAACCCAGCCGCGTCGAAGTCACTCCCTCGCGCATCACCGCACCCCCAGCCAGCGAAACATCTTCCGAATGCTCGATCACCGGAAGCTCCAGCGACCGGCAGTAATCCATCACTTGCCGCGCCAGCTTCGCCGTCGCAATCGGCTTTCCATCGTCCGAAACCGCCACGATCCCCGCTTCTTTCATCGCTGCGATTTCCGCAATCGCTTCGCCTTTGCTCCCCACCGACGCCGCCCCAATCGGCCACACGCGCACGCTTCCGCCAACCTTCGCCCGATCCAAAATAAATCGCGTCACCGAAGCATTGTCGTTCACCGGCTTCGTATTCGGCATGCAACAAACCGCCGTGAACCCACCGCGCGCCGCTGCCTGCGTGCCCGTCTCGATCGTTTCCGAAGATTCCTGCCCCGGCTCGCGCAGATGCACGTGGAGATCGATAAAGCCCGGCGCGACAACCATTCCTCTCGCGTCAAACACTTCCGTACCCTGCGGCGACGCAACTCTCCCTGCCGGCCCAACCTCCTTGATCTTCTCCCCATCCAGCAAGACATCGAGCGTCGCATCCGTCTTCGACACTGGGTCAAGCACGCGCCCGTTCTTAATCAGAAGCATTCGCGGATTCCTTCGGTTTCACTTCCAGCGCCGGATGCGCGTCCGTTTCCGTCGCCCCGCTGATCAATAGATAGAGAATCGCCATTCGAACCGCCACCCCGTTAGTAACCTGCTCCAGGACGCACGATTGCGGCCCGTCCGCCACTTCCGGCGTAATTTCGATACCGCGGTTCATCGGGCCCGGATGCAGCACAATCGCATTCATGCTCGCTCGCCGCAGCCGCTCCGCATTCAACTGGTACAGCAAGACGTAATCGTTCGCGGAAAGCGGCGGGTCATCCAGCCGCTCGGTCTGCACCCGCAGCATGATGATGACGTCCGCCCCCTCCAGCGCTTCCTCGATCCGGTACACGCAGCGAATCGGTGTTCCCGGTGCGATTTTCTCCAGCTCGCGCGGAACCCACATCGCCGGCCCGCACAAAGTGAACTTGCATCCGAATTTCCCCAGCAGGTGAATGTTCGAACGCGCCACCCGGCTGTGCAGGATGTCGCCTAGGATCGTCACGTTCAAATTCTTGATCGTCCCCAGCCTGTCGCGAATCGTCAGCGCGTCTAGCAACCCCTGCGAAGGATGTTCGTGCGTCCCGTCCCCCGCGTTCACTACGGGAATGTCCAGATGCCGCGCCACGTAATCCGTCGCGCCCGAAGCCGCGTGCCGCATCACCAGGCAGTCCGGCTTCATGGCATTCAGGTTGAAAACCGTGTCCAGCAGCGTCTCGCCCTTCTTCAGGCTGGAGGCCTCTGCCTGCAAATTCATGGAGTCCGCGCCGAGCCGCGAAGCCGCCGTCCCAAAGCTGATGCGCGTGCGCGTCGACGTTTCGAAAAACGCCAGCGCCACCGTCTTCCCCCGCAACGTCGCCAGTTTTTTCAGCGGATGCTTCTGAATTTCCTGAAAGGGTTTGCTTTGATCGAGGAGAAATCCTAGTTCGTCCGCGGTAAGCGGTTCGAGCGCCAGCAAATCGCGGAAGTTGTGACTCAATGTCCCTTCTCGGATGTGAAACCACGCAATTCCAGAAAATTTTCCAAATCTACTCCACGCGGTCAACCAGCACGACGCGTTCTTCCTTATCAATCTCTCGCAGCCGGACCTCAATAATTTCCGTGTCGCTCGTCTGCACATTGCGGCCGATATATTGGGCCTCAATCGGCATTTCGCGATGCCCGCGGTCGATCAGCACGCAAAGCGCAACCCGTTTTGGCCGCCCAAGGTCAAAGAGCCCATTCATCCCTGCGCGAATCGTCCGCCCGGTATATAGGACGTCATCCACCAGAACAAGGTCCATATTATCGACGCCGAACGGAATGTCCGAGGATCGCAACACCGCCTGCGGCGCCACTTTCGAAAGATCATCGCGGTACAAAGTAATGTCCAGCACGCCCACGGGCACCTCCACTCCGTCGATCCCGCGCATCGCCTGCGCAATCCGCTGCGCCAGCGGCACGCCCCGCCGCACGATCCCGATCAGCGCCAAGTTCTTTGTTCCGCCGCTTTTCTCCACGATTTCGTGCGCCAGCCGCTGCAGCGTGCGGTCGATTTCCGGCGCGGACATCAATTGGGTTTTTTCGACGATGCGCATGGTCGGGTAATCCTATCATTCCTGCCCGCGCTCCGGCCAATCCGCTCCGCGCTCATCGAACCGTAACACGGTCGTAGTAGACTCTTGGGCGGATTGGGAGGCGAGGCGGTGTTGGCCATGGCTCCGAGCATATTTTTGTGGAAGCACACTCTTTTGCAGCGCGGGATCATGGCGGCGGCAGTTTTTCTCGCTGGCAGCATTCCTTTTGTTCCGCGCATCGCGGCCCAGGCCCCGCCGCCTCGCGCGACGGTCCCCAAGACGTCGCAAGCGCCCGCCAGGCCGAAACTGGTCGTGCTCCTGGTCATCGACCAGATGCGTGGCGACTATGTGGACAAATTCCTCCCCCAATGGACCGGCGGCCTCAAGCGCTTGGTTGAAGAAGGGGCCTGGTTCCGCGATGCCGCCTTTCCCTACGCCGCCACGGAAACCTGCGTCGGCCACGCCACGATCTCGACCGGGGCATTTCCCGCTACCCACGGCATGGTCGCCAACGCCTGGTGGGACCGCAAAGACCAGAAAATGGTCACTTGCACCGCCGATCCCGACCCCAGCGTAAAGAACATCGGCTACGCCGGCGCCACTCCGAAGGGCGCGGACACCGCCTGGCGGATGGAAATACCTTCCTTCGCCGAGGAATTGAAGTTTCAGACCAGTGGAGCAACGCGCATCGTGTCGTTTTCGCTGAAGGCCCGCGCCGCCATCACTATGGCCGGCCACAAAGCCGATGCCGTCACCTGGTTCGACAGCGGCGCGTGGGTCACTTCCAGCCCGTACGGCACGCAGCCTTTCATTGAGGAGCAAGCCAAGTCGCATCCGGCCAAAGCCGACTTTGGCAAGACCTGGGCGCCTTCCCTTCCAGCGAGCGCTTATTGGTACGGCGAGAAAACGATTGGCGCCGTTCCTCCCGAAGGTTGGGATCTCACTTTTCCCCACCCGTTGCGTGGAAAAACGGGGGTCGGCGAACCGGACAGCGCCTTCTACGAACAATGGGCCTCCAGCCCCTACGCTGACACCGCCCTAACCGACCTTGCCGAAAAGGCCGTCGACGCCCTGAAGTTGGGCAGTTCAAGCGGAACCGATTTTCTCGCCGTCAGCTACTCTTCGGTGGACCTCGCCGGCCACGAATTCGGCCCCCGAAGCCGCGAAATCCAGGACATCTTAATAAGACTAGACAAGGACCTCGGCAACCTCTTCGCGCATTTGGACGAGAAAGTCGGCCGTGGAAATTACGTCGTCGCCCTCAGCGCCGACCACGGCGTGGTCCCCATTCCCGAAGACATGCAAAGCACCGGCGCCGACGCCGGCCTGCTGCATTTGCCCGAAGTGCAGGAGCGCATCGAGAAGGCCCTCGAATCCTTCAACTATGCAAAGCCCGCCGTTGCCCGCATCAGCGGCAGCGATATTTATTTTGTTCCCGGCGTTTATGAAAAATTGCAGCACGACCCTGCCGCAACGCAGGTCGTTCTGGACGCCGCGCTATCGCAGCCCGGAGTTGCAGCAGTCTACCGCGCCGAAGAATTGCGCGAGCGCCCCGCCACGCAAAGTCCCACTCTTCGCGCCTTCGCGAACAGTTATTTCCCCGGCCGCAGCGGCGACCTATTCATCCTGCCAAGACCCTACTGGCTCCTCGACGGTACCCCCCTCGGAAAGCCGCGCTCCTACGGCACTGGCCACGGCGTCCCCTACAACTACGATCAGCACGTCCCCGTCCTCCTGATGGGTTTCGGCATCCAACCCGGCCAATACTTCCAACCCATCACCCCCGCCGACATCGCCCCAACCTTCGCCGCCCTCTGCGGCATCACCCTAGCCTCCCGCGACGGCCACCCCCTCGCCGAAGCCCTCATGCATCCCTCTCAGAAGACTGTGGCTCGCAAGCCCGTACCAACTGCAAATCCATAGGCCCTTGTGGTAAATTGCGGAGAGATGCCGCACAAGAGGCTCTCATGGTTTCATTTGGTCTAAGATTGGCCGGTATCCTGGCACTGGGATTCCAACTAGCCCAGAGCCCCACAGAGGTTTCATCTCAGTCTCAAAAACACTTGCGCGAAGTCGCAGACGCTCTTCCCGGTGACAGCACTCTTCGTCAGGCCCTCCAGAACGGAGCTCATGGAGACGGGATTCACTACTCCTGGATGGACGAAATGAAGCGCGGCGGAGTGAAATGCGCAAAGGTAGAAATTCACCTTACGTGGTTCTTCGGCCCAAGGTTTTTGAAAATCGCGCGAATCATGTACTTCACAAGCTATGACGACCCTGATTCGCAGGTTACGAACCCAGAGCGAATCAAATTCTTCCAAACGAGTGGCCTTGAAGCGAAACTCAAAGAAGTTGCTTTGAAACGCAGTCGTCGTGGTTTTTGGTTTGAGTCTCCGCCGCACCAGCATCCCTCGCACTGGTGGCCCGTCCCCGCAGCTGTTCGGATTGATCTTCTTGACGATGAATTCCTGCCGGTCTTTCCTCAACTCTACGGAAATTTTGACACCTCGCAGACGCAGCTGGTGCGAGCCGTGGCGGCTGGAGACCGATTTGAAACCCAGAAAATACTCTCACAGGGAAAGCTGGATAGCAGAGATCTAGGCCAAGCCCTTGTCTGGGCAGGAGCGGAGAGGGATACCAACACTGTACGAGCTTTGTTGAGTTCGGGCGCAAACCTAAACGCGCAAGACCACAAGGGCAACACCGCTCTGATGGCGGCAGCGGCGTACAACAACGTGCGAGCAGTAATGGTGCTTTTGGATGCCGGCGCGGACCGCACTATCAAGAACAAAAACGGCGAGACAGCCCTCTCAATCGCCTCGAAGGCGAACTACACTGAAGTTGTTGAGCTACTAAGCTACGAGCACTAATACTTAAGCCAAACGAGGTTAAGTCTTGCCTACTCCAAACGGATAGATGGCAAGTCCGAAACCAACCTACTCCTGGATTCTGCTAGCCAGCACGTACTTCGTGTTATGCTTTCTCATGAAGTGAGCTCCGCTGGTGCCGTTGACCTCAGCGTAAAAATTGGCGCGTTGCGCCTGCGTAACCCTATTCTTGCCGCCAGCGGAACCTTCGGTTACGGCCTCGAATTCGCCCACCTGGTCGATCTGAACCGCCTCGGAGGCTTCGTCACCAAAGGCCTGTCCCGCGAACCCATCGAAGGTGCCCCCGCCCCCCGGCTCTACCCGACCCCCTCCGGGATGCTCAATGCCGTCGGGCTCCAAAACGTGGGGGTCCGGGCCTTCGTAGCCGAAAAACTCCCGGTATTGCGAAATTTCGATACGGCGGTCATCGCCAACGTCTTCGGGTACACCGTGGAGGACTACGTCGAGGCGATACGGGTCTTGGAAGGCGCCGAGGGGCTGGCCGGCTATGAACTCAACATCTCCTGCCCAAATGTCAAAAAAGGGGGTCTGCAGTTCGGGAACGATCCATCCCAGGTCGCCGAAGTCGTCGGAGCCGCCCGGAAAGCCGCCTCAAAGAGGCCCCTTTGGGTCAAGCTTTCCCCTCTTGTTACGGACATAGGGCTTGTTGCCCGAGCCGCCGAGGAGGCGGGAGCAGATGCCCTCACGGTGGCAAACACTTATCCCGCGATGGCCATTGACTTCCGTACCGGGAAGTCGCGGCTAGGCAATCCCACCGGGGGGTTATCCGGCCCGGCCATTAAACCTATTACTTTGAAGCTTGTCTGGGAAACGAAAAGGGCCGTCAAGACACCAATTATAGGTCTCGGAGGCATCGAGACGGTCGAAGACGTGCTTGATTACCTGGCAGTAGGCGCTTCGGCGGTACAGGTCGGGACGGCCAGCTTTACTGACCCGAGGGCCAGTGAGCGACTTGTCGAAGCCCTTACGAACGTACTAGAACGATATAAAACGTTTACTTTGAGTGAGTTAAGGGGTAAATTCCCAACGGAAAATGGTTGACATAATGACCCTTTTTCGCTACACTTTTTTGATTCCGAGTAGTACAAAAGAGCACACTATGAGACATCGACTTTTCATGAGTTGGGCTGCACTGCGGTGGGTACTCCTCATGTTCCTCGTCGCTCCGGCGATGGAGGCACCCCTCGTAGCGAATCTGAATCACCCCGTGAAGCCGATCAAGACCTGGGTGGGTAATTCCAGTTGGTATGGCCCCGGCTTCAATGGCCGCAAGACCGCCAATGGCGAGCGCTTCGACTCCGAAGCCCTCACAGCGGCACACCCAAACCTGCCTTTTGGCTCCGTCGTCCGTGTGGTCAACACCCGGAACGGCAAGTTTGAAATAGTACGTATCAATGACCGGGGTCCCTATCAAGAAGGTCGCGAAATTGATGTATCCTATCGTGTCGCCCGGAAGATTGGCTTGATCCATTCGGGCGTGAGCCAGGTCCGGCTCGAGCTCATGGCACTACCCGAGAAGCACTGACCCCGGAGGAGTCGGGGTCGCCTATGACCCTGACCTTCGACGCCCATCCCCGCAGTAGCCTGATTGTCGCTCTTGATTTTGATTCTTTAACCACCGCGGTGAAATTCGCGAAGCAGATTGCCGATCTTGTGGGTATGTTCAAGATCGGCAACCAGCTCTTTACCGCCGCGGGCCCCGCCGCCGTCAAGGAAGTCGCGGCGCTCGGCCCTGGCATTTTTCTCGACCTGAAATTCCACGACATTCCCAATACCGTTGCCGGCGCCGTGCTTTCCTCGGCCGCCATGACGGGAGTGCAGCTCGTCAACGTGCACGCGCTTGGCGGCAAAGCCATGCTCGAAGCCGCCGTGCAAGCCATCAGCGCGGGAGTTCCCATGGGAGCCGACCGGCCTCGCCTCTTGGCGGTGACCGTCCTCACGAGCATGGATCAGAAAACCATGAAGGAGGTCGGGATTGGCGGCGCGCCCAAACTTCGTGTCGTAAAACTGGCGCAACTCGCTAAAAAAGCAGGCGTCGATGGGGTCGTAGCTTCCGTGCAGGAAGCCAGGGCGATTCGCAAGGCTTGCGGCCGCGATTTCCTGATCGTGACGCCCGGCGTTCGACCCAAGGATTCCGCCGTGGAATCCAATTCAGAAGACCATGCCCGGAAAGCTACACCGGCCGAAGCGATTCGCGCCGGCGCCGATTTCCTCGTGGTGGGCAGGCCGATTCTTGCCGCGGCCGATCCTCGCGCCGCCGCGCAATCCATCGTCGATGAAATCGCCGCCGCGAAGTAGGCGCCAAAGTTTGACCCCCGATTCTCTCCTCCAGTAGCATCCAAAGCGGCAGAGGAATTTCCGCCATTCAAATATGTCCACTGCGATGAAGAGCGTCATTGTTGGCACCGCTGGGCACATCGACCACGGCAAATCGACGCTGGTCGAAGCGCTGACCGGCACGCACCCGGATCGTCTTGCTGAAGAGAAGCGCCGCGGAATCACGATTGACCTGGGCTTCGCTTTCCTGGAAGAGAATGGCGTGCGCTTCGGTTTTGTGGATGTGCCGGGGCACGAAAGATTTGTTAGCAACATGCTGGCGGGCGCGGCGGGCATCGATGTGCTGCTCCTGGTGATCGCGGCGGACGAATCCATCAAGCCGCAGACGCGCGAGCATTTTGATATTTGCCGTTTGCTGGGAGTGAAACGCGGGGTGGTGGCGCTCACCAAGAGCGACTTGGTGGACGGCGACACCCTGGAACTCGTGCGCATGG
>Ga0307479_10006371_pt1 | contig 10831 bp, 8 predicted proteins | sample atmos_gasesECM4C_FD_203743 | JGI IMG/M metagenome (GOLD analysis project Ga0307479, IMG submission 203743) | Hardwood forest soil microbial communities from Morgan-Monroe State Forest, Indiana, United States - atmos_gasesECM4C_515 | ecosystem: Environmental > Terrestrial > Soil > Temperate...
CCTCTCCCGGGATTCCAGGGAAAGGTACCGGTTGCGATCCGGATCATCTTCGGCAAGCTGCAGTCCGAGCGGCAGAAATTGCACCATCCGGCTTTTATCAATGTCCATGAATTTGCGGTATTCGGCCGAAAAGACCAGCGGCGGTGGGTGTCCAAAATTCACGAATCGAAAATGTCCATAAGGGCCAACTTCGCCGTAAAGCATGGTCGCAATTTCCTGCGCGCTCTCTTTCTCGCTTCTCCCCAGGGCATTGCGAGGGGTGACGGACAGTGCAAACCGCAAGTTGATCCTCTCGAACAACTCCCGAGTCGTTTTTCCCCGGTAATCGAGTTCGGCAAGCATAAGGGCGTGAAACGTGTCGTGAACCGTGGATGCGATTTTCGCTGAAATGATTCCGTGTCCTTCAGCGTCCACCACCAGGACGCCCGCTGTGCTGTAAAGCTCATGCAGGTCTTCGGCGACCCGCACCTGCTCCGAACTTCGCGCGGCTCGATATTCGGTTTCCACTTCCGGTTTGTAGCCCGGCCTCGATTTCAACCATTCGACTTGGTTGTCCACCGAATTGCGTGGCGCTGCGCCGGCCGGAAGCGGCTCGAGGTACTCCTTCGATCGCTTCAGTGCCCGCTGAATGCGTGCGTCGATATCGTAACGTTGCTGGAAGTTTATGTATTCAAAGAGGTCGCCGCCCACCGTTCCGGCGGGAATAGAGTTGCCGTACATCTCGATTCCTTGCACATGAGGAATCGCTCCTTCCACCGGCATCAGCCGCTTGCGCAGATATTCATCGATGCTTGGGGCGTTGTAAGTTTCTGCCATAGGGGAATTCCAGCGTGAAGCGAACTCGCTCCTGTGATGCTTTCCGAGGACACGAGGATACGCCACCGGCCCACCACCCGCCGGGCCTTCACCGTGTAGAATACGTGGCGGGCGGTTGTACCTCTATGATTGCCGGAGCCTTCTCAACGCTGGAGCCAGAAAAGCTCTAAATGCACATCGATCACGACAACCTCGCGCTGCACAACGAAAGCGATGTCGAGCAGAAAATTATCATGCCGCTGCTCGGCGAAGACATTTACCTTGAAATTTCGAGTGATAAAATTTTTCCAAAGCAGTACTTGGCCCCTACTGTCCTAGATAAAACGGCTGGTCGAACGGTTGGATACTACCCCGACTATACCGTTTGGATGAGAGGGTTTCCGGTGTTTGTCGTCGAAGCAAAGTCCCCTGATGTACCTTCAGAGACTGGCTACCGGGAAGCGAGTTTGTATGCGCGTCACCTCAATCAATCTTATAAGACAGACCTTAACCCCTGCCGTTTCGTTATGGCCACGAACGGCAAGACCCTGCTGGCTGGGTATTGGGATTCGCCGCCTGCCCTTGAGGTACAGGTTGCGAACTTGCGTCTTGGCTCTGCCGACTTGGAGCGTCTGCGACAGCACTGTCACAGTGGTGTGCTGGAAGAATTCGCGCGCCAGTGCCTTCTCAGAGTCCGTTCAGAGCGCACGTTCTTCCCGTATATGCTAGCGGGCGGGCCAGCTTTACTGCGCGCACGCGTTCCTGTCAACTCATTTGCCGCCGATTTGTCGCCGATACTACGGTTGTATTTCACTTCGCCAAGCGAGGAAAACAACCGAGAAATAATCGAACGGGCATACGTTTGCTCGGACGAGGTCACAGAATACGATCGCATACTCGAAGCGCTGCTAAAGGAGAGGTTGACCGTCCAACAGGGAACCGTAGTCGAGAAGCTGGAACCAGGGCGTCATGGCGAACAACACGTTGAACGGGTCATTTCCGACTTCAGAGAGTCGAGGCCACCGGGCGGACAGCTCCAAGTCGTGCAGGGTTCGGTTGGCAGTGGCAAATCACTCTTCATCAGGCGATATAAGGAGGCCACGCAGTCACCTAGTCTCGCAAATGCCACTCGCTGGGCGTTTGTGGACTTCAATTCGAGCCCCTCCGACCTTTCCAATGCTGAACGCTGGCTTTGCCAAGTCTTCAGAGAAAGTTTTCAGCGTGAGAATCCGGAAATTGACTTTAGTTCCGCCGGTGTATTACGGGGAATTTACTCCAGCAAAATCCAGATGCGAAAGCCAATTTATGATTTGCTCGCCAAAACCTCTGCGGAGCAGGCGGCGATTGCGAAAGCCAACGACCTTGCGAGCTGGCAAGACGATGTAGAAGAAACGGCGCGCGGAATTGCGCAATACGTACTGGGGAGCCGGCAGGAAGTATTGATTACTGTCATGGACAACGTGGATCGCTTGGACTTAAAGAACCAACTGTCTGCATTTCAACTCGCTCTGTGGTTTATGGAGCGGACTCGTTGCTTCGTAATTCTTCAAATGCGTGATGAAACGTACGAGCGCTACAAGAACAAGCCGCCGCTGGACACCTTTAGAACCGGCGTCACATTTCATATTTCGCCTCCTCGATTCACGGATGTTGTCAAAAGACGCTTGGAGCTTAGTCGAGAGTACCTTGCATCGCGTGCAGGTCAGCAGCGCTACAGGATCGAATCGGGCGTCCGCGTCACTTATAAGAAATCTGATCTAGAGGAGTTTTTGCGAGAACTTTACGTTGAGCTGTTCGACCGGAAACGAAATATCTCTCGCTTGCTCGAAGCAGTGGCCGGTTGGGATGTAAGAAGGGCGCTCCAAATATTTGTCAGCATCATCACCTCGGGCCACCTATCTCCGACGGCAATCACTTCGACTGTGTTAGGTGGACGAAGCGCGGGAATTTCAGAGCACAACATTCTCAAGATATTGATGCGGGGCGAGTATCGCTTCTTTAGCGATGACAGTGGATTTGTTTCCAACATACTCAGCTTTGATCCGGACTGGCAGAAGCCGGACAATTTCATCTTGATCGAAGTGCTGTACTTCCTTGCGTTCAACCGAAAGCGTAAGGGTGCAATCGGCCTGGAGGGCTACTTTACTTGTCGGCACGTGGCGCAAGAATTGCAACGTCTCGGGTACGTCCCCGATGATGTTCTTTCCGCCCTCAACGTTGCGCTTCAAAGGCAGCTCATTGGCGCCGATCATATGAACTTTACGAGCGTAGGCTTCGACGACTCGGTGCGGATCCTTGCGTCCGGTTATATGCACGTCCGGGTTTTGGCCGGTCGATTAGAATATCTGTATGGAATTATCCCTACAACACCAATCCTCGAACGAGACGCAGCGCAGCAGTTGACCCACTTTCTTGAGATTGAGCAGTCCCGCGGATCGATTGCTCCATATCAGAAGATGAGAGCTGTCGAAATACTCCATGGGTACTTGTTACGTCAATTCGAAAAGAATCGCACGCCCTTCTCAGCGACAGGGGACAGTGGTGCCTCATATGTTTTGGCCCAAATCGCTGGTGCGATAAATCATTTCAAGAATGCGACAGCTACAGTGCCGGGGGATTCCGACCCGTTGGATCTCTAAGGTTAAACACGCCGGGTGGCCAATCCTTGCGGGGTTTGCACCTCCGCCCCATCCCGCTGCTCTTGCGGGATGAACGGTGGGGTCTTTCTCTTGCTGTTCTCCAATTTTCAATTTCTATTTTCTAGAGGGGCACAGAAAAACGCTCTTAGGGCGTCGGAGCGCGCATGTCATCCCGAATCCCCGCGTCTTTGGCGGGGTGAGGGATCTGCTTGCGGCATTTCATCGACCGTGGGTTATTTCGAGCGCCTGATAGCGGCTTCCGCGTCCGCCTGGAGCCTGGCGCTAACCCTTCGTTGTGAGTACCGAGCCGACCAATAGTTGATCTTCTCTGCGAAATATTGAAGGAACGTCCATCCAAGAGCATGGTATTCCGCGTACTCCTCGGGTGTGAGCTGCACCATGATAGGAAAGCCTGCTGCGGACTGCTCGCAGTGGACATAAAGGAAATGGGCATCGCCGTCTCTTAAGAGATGCCAAAACTTGTACGTGAGAGTGTCTTGCGTCGGCTCTCTGACGATCACTTCCATAACCGTTCCGCGGAGGCCGAGATTAATAGCCGTAAGAAGTATGCCACGCTCTGCCCGAGTTGCTCCATGATGCGGCCGACTCGGGCTAACAAGCCCAATGGCTACCCTCTCGGCTCATACCGCATCGCCACCGCCCCCGAGCCGAACTCCAGCCGGCTCACGAGCCTCAAGTCGACATGCTTCGATAGCCCCGCGAACAACGTCGGCCCGTGGCCCGCTAGCCTGGGATGCACCACGAACTCGTACTCATCGATCAATCCCAGCTCCGCCAACGCCAGCGGGAGCTTCACGCCTCCCACCAACAGTCCCTTACCCGACTCCCGCTTGAGCTGCTGAACGGCCTTCCCTAGATCCCCGCGCACGAGCTCCGCGTTCCAATCGACCCGGTCCAGGGTGCTCGACACGACGTACTTCTTTGCCGCGTCGATCGTCCGGGCGAAGGGTTCCATCCAATCAGGCGCCGGCGGTCGAAACGCTGCCTCCATCATTTCGTAAGTCACCCGGCCAAAGAGGAGGGCATCGGCCTGGTCGAGGTTCTCGATCGCGTGACGATGCAAGTCTTCGTCCGGGATGATTGCTCGATGATCGCAGCACCCGTCCAATGTGACGTTGATGGAATACCGAAGGGGTCGCATTGCGCAAGTGTATCGCCGATGGGGTACGCTCGACGAGAGCGCGATGCCAAACTCCTGCTAACCCTGATTAACGCCCTTACCGTCCATGTGAAGTACTGGGAGGAACTTTTCCGGTTTCCCGACTTATCAGGACCTAGCTGGCTAGACGCTTCTCGCGCCCTTACAGATTGATTTGGTAACAAACAAAAAGCTGTTTACACACTCTCCTCACAGGTATACGGTGCACCGCCAGAGGCCATCATTTTGCCAATTCATGAAGAAGGTTGAGGAGACTTGCCATGACACAAACCAGGTTTCTGAAGACCGCGGGAGTCATTACTGCATTCGCTGCCATTGTTTTTGCTGGAATGATGAGTAGCTCGAAGCGAGTCAGAGCGCGTGACGCGGCAAGTGCGGTGGCGGTCGCGTATCCCCAAACCGCAGGCGACCTCGCGTCAGTTGCACCTGAGCACTGCAAACTTTTGAAGGAGGATGCCAAGGTTCGCGTTATTCATTGCATCCTCAAGAAAGGCGAAAAAGTCGGGATGCACTCTCATCCTCCGTTCGTTGTGTACTTTATCAAGGGAGGGAAATCGAGGTATACCTTGGCTGACGGGACCACACGAGTTGTGGAAACGAAGGACGGTGAAGCGCAAATCCTTCCGCCAGTTACCCACTCCGGGGAACAATTAGACGACGTAGACGAAATTCTCGTGGAATTGAAACAATAAAGAGAAAATACGCTTAACCCTGGACCATGACCGACGTAGCACGTGCTGTCCCCGTGAGATCAAGATCAAGCTGACGCCTCAGGAGCAGTTCATACTTTACTCACCGACCGCGAACGAGGCTCGATATGTCTATTGTCTCTAGGAACCTTGTTGGTCCTTCCGCGCTCATAATTCTCTCCGTTGGATTGGCAGCAGCCGGGTGCCGCAGCCTTGGTTCTTAAGGCTGCGGGTTTTGAATCTGCGATACGGCCGTCCGAATGTTTCTTCTCTCAATTCCCAAAACGGGACAAAATACTTCTTGACAAGAGCTAACCAAATGGTATAATATCCCATGAAGTACCCACAAGCCTCGCTAACTCCTTTCTTTGCCTCACTTCTGTTCATCCGGCGAAGGACTCACATCCTGAGCGAGCCACGCGAGCCGAAAGACCTCAATCAGCTAAGTGCCAGCACTACAATAGCTTGCAGCCTCTTTTCCCTCTCTTTGCAGCGTTTCCGGCCCCTCGGTTGTTTGTTTTCAACAGCTTGCAGCCTCTTTTGCAAAAACACCCGGGGTGGGGGTATCCCGGTCCGATGGGTGGACTCTCGGCGGGAGTCGACGGAGCGTCTTGCTACACCGCGCACACCAGCCTAGACTGGAATCGATGATTCCCGCGTCCTACAACGTCCGCGACTTGAGCATCCGTCCCGCCACAGTGCTTGCTCCCATGGCTGGCGTCACGGACACGCTCTTCCGCCGCGTAATCCGCGGCCTCGGCGGCTGCGGCCTACTCATGACCGAGTTCACCAGCTCGGAAGGCATCACGCGCAGCGCCAAGAAAACCCTTCGCTATCTCTATTTCCAGGAAGACGAGCATCCCATCACCGCGCAACTTTTCGGTGCCAGCCCGGACGTCATGGCCGAAGCCGCGCGCATGGTCGAAGATCTCGGCTACGACGCGGTCGACATCAATCTCGGCTGCCCGGCCAAAAAAGTCGTCAAGTGTGGCGGCTCCGGCCTCCTCCGCGACATGCCGCTGCTCGAGCAAATCTTTCGCGCCGTGCGCGCCGCGGTAAAAATTCCGCTCACCATCAAGCTGCGCGCCGGCTGGGACGAAAATTCCATCGTCGCCGTCGATGTCGCCAAACTCGCCGAATCCGTCGGCGTCGAAGCCATCGCCGTGCATCCGCGCACGCGCATGCAAGGCTACGCCGGTCAGGCTGACTGGAATCTCATTGCCGCCGTCAAGCAAGCCGTGCGCATTCCCGTTATTGGCAATGGCGACATCAACGCGCCGGAAGACGCCGAGCGCATGGTGCAGCAAACCGGCTGCGACGCCGTCATGATCGGCCGCGCCGCCGCCACTAACCCCTGGATTTTCCCGCAGATGCAGCAATACGCCGCCAGCGGCCGCTACGACGTCCCCACCGACGCCGACCGCCACCGTTTACTCTCCGGCTACTATTGTGAAATTAATGCTGCCAACCTCCCCGATGCTGTGGGAAAAATGAAGCAGTTCGCCTGCTGGTTTTCTCATGGCGTTGGGAACGGCGGCGAGCTTCGCAGAAACGTACACGCGGCGCGAACTCCCGGTGAAGTGCTGGAAAGCGTAGAACGCTTTTTCGAGCACCGCGCCAGCGTGGTGGGGGAGGACCCAGACCATGGTCCCAGTCGATCGGTCCGTCTCGAAGCAGCGCTCGGAACGTAGAATTTCCGTGCGCCTGCCGCTCAAGGTGCGTGGCCGCGATGCCCGCGGCATCACCTTCGAGGAAGAAACTTCCAGCGAAAACCTTTGCCGCAACGGAGCCGCCTTCATGACCCGCTTCGACGTGGCCCTTGGCTCGGACCTGGAGATCCGCATCCCGCCCTCGCGACACACGTCGCGCCGCATGGAAGAAAAGGATTTTGCCACCAGCGGCCGCGTCGTGCACGTCGCCGAAGCGCAACCCGGCGAACACTACGTCGGCGTCCAATTCACAGGCCCCCGCTTCCAGCGCGTCTTCCGCTCCGAATCCGCCGCCTGAGCCCCTCACAGCGTTTGGCTCTAGGGTGGAAGCCCGGACGTCAGTCCGGGGAGCGGGCACTTCCGGCCCGCGGAACGCTCGCGCTGAGAGGGCATGGGAGAAAGTCAGATGGAGTTGTTTCGGGCGATGTTGCCGAGGAAGGCGGCGCTGGGTTTGGGCGTGCGCTTCTGGGTTTGGCGATCGACCGCCACTAATCCGAACTTGGGCATGTAGCCGAAGGTCCATTCGAAATTATCGAGTAGCGACCATTGAATATATCCGCGGACGTCGATGCCGTCGGCCAGGCAGCGCTTTACGCCTTGTAAGGCTCGCTGAATGTACTCGATGCGTTTGCGGTCGTCTTCGGTGGCTACGCCGTTTTCCGTGACGATGATGGGAACGCCGGTTTCCTTGCTTGCATAGCGGATGGTGTGCTCAAGCGACTCCGGATAAAATTCATAGCCCATCTGTGTGAGTTCGGCTCCCGCGGGCGGAGGAAGATTTTTCGCCCCGACAAGGGAGCGCGTGTAGGTCTGGACTCCCATATAGTCGTCCTTTTTGGCGAGCTTCAGCCAGGGACCGTACACGTCGGCGCGCTTTTGCTCGACGTGGCTGTCCGCGGCGGCGGGCTGATCGTCCTCCATCGCCAAAGTGAGGCCGACGGGTAGGTTGCCGCGAAGTGACTTGATGGCGGCTTTCCCTTTCTCGTGCGCGGAGAGCATGTTCTGACGGCTCTTTTCGGCATCGCCAATCAGAAAACTGCTGAAACGCGGCGCGTTGAGCTGGCGGCGTATTGCGTCTTTGCCAGCGGCCATTTGCTCGATGAGCGAGGAGCCGGGCTTGTCGCCGGCCAAGATTATCCAGTGCAACAAGTGAGGAATGTCCGGCTCGTTAAATGTGGCGGCATAGGCGGTGAGATCTCCAAGGGCACGGGTAGCTCGCTCGCAATAATTGGCGAAGAGACTTGACGAGTCGGGATTTTCCCATGCGCCGTCCATGGCCAACCAGCGTGGAACGGTGAAGTGAGAGTAGGTGACCAGAGGGGTGATGTTGCGGCGGTGGCAGGCTTCGAGCATGCGCCGATAATGTTGTAGTTCCGCTTGGGAAAAGTAGCCGCGCTCCGGCTCTATGCGCGCCCATTCTATTGAGAAGCGATATGCGGTAAGGCCCAGGTCGGCGAGCATATTGATATCCTGTTCGTACAGATGGTAGTGGTCGCAGGCATCGCCGGAAGGCTCGCGGAACATGCTGTCTTTGAGATGCTCGACCAACCAAAGGTCAGTGTTGATGTTGTTGCCCTCGACTTGGTGAGCGGCGGTTGCGGCGCCCCACAAAAAGCCTTTGGGGAAGGCGCCGGCGCTCTGCGCTAGTGATTCGCTCGCCCGGGGAATTCCGGGGAGGCCACTGCTTGCCGCGAGGCCCACCGCGAACTGCGCGGTTTGCCTGAGAAAGTCTCGACGATCCGAGGTGATTCTTGTGCTTGCCATGGGCTGGCCCTCCGGGTTGAAGGCGGTGCAGCGGGACTCTAGCGGCAGGGCTGCCGCGTGTCAAACGTCTAATGGCCCGGCTTTTCCGGAGAGGGCGGCAAGACCGATGGAACCGTTTTGTCGTCATTGCGTATAGGTACAGCAGAGGCAGGAAGCTCGAGGCTGGAGGAGTGGGATGAAGATGCGCGAGTGGGTGGAGATGGTGGGGCGGGATTTTGCGTATGCGCTGCGGACTTTGCGGCGCAGCCGGGGGTTTGCTGCGGTGGCGGCGTTGACTTTGGCGCTGGGGATTGGCGCGAACACGGCTATTTTTACGTTGCTGGACCAGGTGTTGCTGCGTTTGCTGCCGGTGAAGAATCCGCAGCAATTGGTGTTGCTGACCATGCGCGGGCGGCACTACGGGAACAATTGGGGCGGGAACGCGATTTCCTATCCGATGTACCGGGATTTTCAGGACCACAACGAAGTGTTTTCGGGGATGTTCTGCCGGTTTCCGAATCACGTGAGTATGGCGTCTGGCGGGCAGTCGGAACGCGTGGCCGCGGAACTTGTTTCGGGGACGTATTTCAATGTTCTCGGAGTGGGGACAGCGTTAGGACGCGCATTCACTCCGGAGGATGATCGCGTGCCGAACGGGCATCCGCTGGTGATGCTGAGCTATGATTTTTGGAAGCGGAGATTCGGAGGCGATCCGCAGATCATCGGGAAAACGGTGCTGGTGAACAACCACCAGATGACGATTATCGGCGTGGCGCAGGCAGGATTTGACGGCGTGGAGTTGGGGTATTCGACGCAGATTTTCGTCCCGGTGATGATGGAGCAGCAGATCATCATCGGCCCGATGAAGATGCTGACCGACCGAAGGTCGCGCTGGGTGAATGCGTTTGGGCGGGTGAAGCCGGGCGTGTCGCAGGAAAAGGCGAAGGCGTCGCTACAGCCGTTCATGCATTCGATGCTGGAGCAGGAAGTGAAAGAGGCGGCGTTTCGGAACGCGTCGGCGTACGACCGGGAGCAATTTTTGAAATCCTGGATCGATGTGCTGCCAGGGTCACAGGGACGTGCGTCGTTGCGGCGGGAACTGCGGACGCCGTTGTGGGTGTTGATGGCCACGACGGGGATGGTGCTGCTGATTGCGTGCGCGAACATCGCGAACTTGCTATTGGCGCGGGCGACGGGAAGGCAGAAGGAGATCGCAGTACGGCTGGCGATGGGCGCGACACGTGGGCGCATCGTCACACAATTGCTGATCGAGACGCTTTCGCTTTCGGCACTGGGCGGGATTTTGGGATTGGCGCTGGCGTTCTGGGGCGACAAGGCGTTGATGGCGATTTATCTGCCGTCGGAATCGAACGAATTGAACATTTCGACTGCACCGGATTTGCGGATTTTGCTGTTTACGCTGGCGGTGACAGTGGTGACTGGAGTGATTTTTGGGCTAGCTCCGGCGCTGCAGTCGACGCGGCCCGACGTGGGGCGGACGCTGAAGGATCAGGCGGGCGCGGTAGTCGGCGGGGGGCATGGGCGGTTGCGCAACGCGCTGGTGGTCACGCAGGTGGCGCTTTCGCTGTTGCTGCTGATTGGCGCGGGATTGTTTTTGCGGAGCTTGAAAAATCTGAGCAACCTGGGCCCTGGATTTCCGGCGGAGCGGCTAGTCGGCTTCAACATTGATCCGTCGCTAAATGGCTACACGCCTCAGCGACTCAACACTTTTTATCAGCAGTTGACCGACAACCTGGGTGCGATACCTGGTGTGAAATCGGTGGCCGTGGCTTCCATGCGCATCATGGAAAACGACGAGTGGGACAGCGGGTTGACGGCCGAAGGGTATTCGCCGACCAAGCCGGACGACCACCCGCAGGCGTACATGAACGAGATTGGTCCGGGATATTTTGCGACGTTGGGCGTGCCGATTCTCGCGGGGCGCGATTTCCGTCTGACCGACAACCGCGTCATCAAACGGGCTAATGCAACGGACGACTTTGACACGACGCCGACGACGGTGATCATCAACGAAAAGTTCGCGCAGAAGTTTTTTGCCGGGCGCAATCCCTTGGG
>Ga0307479_10006372_pt1 | contig 10830 bp, 9 predicted proteins | sample atmos_gasesECM4C_FD_203743 | JGI IMG/M metagenome (GOLD analysis project Ga0307479, IMG submission 203743) | Hardwood forest soil microbial communities from Morgan-Monroe State Forest, Indiana, United States - atmos_gasesECM4C_515 | ecosystem: Environmental > Terrestrial > Soil > Temperate...
CAAGGCGCGCCGGCTCGGTACTCCTCCTACCTCGAAAGTGAGGTCCCGATCGAAACCATCCTGAAACCTGAATGGCAAACAAGCATCGGTGTCAACGCCTGCATTCAGGGCGGCTATCCGGACGAGCTAAACGGTGGTACGGTCGGCCATCTCTGCCTTGTCGACCAGCAATTTTGGCTCCCAGGCACCTATCTGGAGAAGTCGGACAAGGGCGGCATGGCACACAGTCTCGAGGTTCGCGTTCCGTTTCTGGACAATGAAGTGATCGAGTTCGCCAACACCCTCCCCGACGATCAGCGGATTCGGGGTCGCAGCCGGAAGTGGCTGCTGAAAAAGGCCTTCGTGGACTTGGTTCCTGCCGAAGTCTTTCACCGCTTCAAACGGGGTTTTGGAGTCCCGGTTAGTCGCTGGTTGCGCAACGAATTGCGCGACTACTACGTGGACCAGGTCCTTTCGCCCAAGGCTGGCATCAATCGATACCTCCAGATGCCAAACGTGGAATCCTGCTTTCGAGACCATCTGCGCGGCGCGCATGATTATTCGGGCCTGTTGTGGAAGTGTCTTATCTTTGAGATTTGGCTGCGACACTTCGAGCGGGGCTTCCAGAGACCCAACACATGTCGCCGCGCGGTTGACGGCTCTGCACGCAACCGAGAGATTCTTCGGGCAACCGAGGACCCGGTGGGAAGACCGACGACCTCGGCCTTTTTGCAATGATCCGGAAGCAAAACAGCAGCGGAGCGTCTAAGCGTCGCTTTCCGCAGCCGGACCCACGAGTGTGAGACCGCGCACCCCAACGCCTAAAAGGGAAAAGACAAAGTGAGCGTTTCCTGAGCAATACCTCGATGCGCGAATTAGTGATCATCGGTGCAGGCGGCTTCGGGGAAATCGTCGCGTGTACAGCCGACGACATCAATGCGGTTGCGCTGGAAGGCGATCACCCGGCTCCTTGGGACGTGATCGGTTACGCGGACTCCGACGCCGTAAAGCGCGGAACATGTCATGCGGGGCGAGCCGTGCACGGAACGATCGAAGAAATGGCCTGTCATTTGGGTGGGCGCGAGCTGTGGTTTTTCTGCGCGATCGGGGATAACGGCGCACGCGCGAGGATGGTACGGCTGGCGGAGCAATTGGGGTGGAAACCCGCAACACTGGTGCACCCGTCAGCTATTCTGGCGAGAAGTGCGAAGATCGGAGCGGGCACCTACGTCGGACCGGCAGCGGTTATTTGTTCGAACGCCACGATCGGCGCTCACGTCATCATCGATATACAAGTCTCGGTGGGCCACGATGCAATCGTAGAGGATTTTTGCGCCGTGTTCCCGGGTGCCAGGATCACCGGCCGCTGCCGCCTCGGCAAATACACACTCGTGGGATCCAATGCGGCTTTACTGCCGGGGACAGTCGTGGGCGACCGTGCCGTGGTAGGAGCGAGTTCGCTAGCGCACGGTCGCGTGGAGTCGGATACAACGATTCTTGGGGTTCCTGCACGAATCATTCACAGGCGGGCGAATTCGATCGTTCACCGATAGCGTTGTCGCGAATTAGCTTCGCAGGTGATGCCCCCGTGCCGCAGAAATTCCCAGTTTACGATTGCGCGCAGAATATCTCGACTCCTGGAGCGGTCGCTTGACCGAGTCCAGAGCATTGTGGACACAAGGAGGAGATGCACTCATGTCCTTCAACGAGGGTTCTCCCATCCAAATTTTCTCAACGAGCCCACAGTCGAAAGACCTCCCTCGCGAGATCTACGTGCAGCAGGTCAGCAATGTGGCCCGTTGGAGCGAAGAGGCCGGATGCACGGCCATTCTGGTGTACACGGATAATTCTCTCATCGACCCCTGGTTAGTGGCACAGATCATTATCCAGAACACAGGGAAGCTTTGTCCCCTAGTCGCCGTTCAACCCGTCTACATGCACCCCTACACGGTGGCCAAAATGGTTGCTAGCCTTTGCCATCTCTACGGGCGGCGGGTCTATCTGAACATGGTCGCGGGCGGCTTTAAGAACGATCTTCTCGCGCTCAACGACACCACGCCGCATGACGAGCGTTACACCAGGCTGGTGGAATACACGACGATTATCAAGCTGCTTCTCGCGAGCCCCGATCCGGTGACGTTTGCTGGCAAGTTTTACAAAGTAGACAAACTGAGGATGTCACCGCCGCTGGCTCCAGAAATGTTCCCGGGGATCTTGATGTCCGGTTCCTCGGACGCGGGGTTGGCAGCCGCGAAGGCCGTGGGGGCAGTCGCTGTCCAGTATCCTAAGCCCGCGAAACAATGCCAGAGCGTAGCTCGCACCCAAGGCTTCCAGGCCGGGGTGCGCGTGGGTATTATCGCGCGGCAAACGAGGGCAGACGCCTGGGCCGTCGCTTACGGGAGATTCCCCGAGGATCGCAAAGGGCAGATCGCGCACGAACTCGCGATGAAAGTCTCGGACTCGCAGTGGCACATGCAGCTTTCTCAAATGGCCAAAGAACTCCGGTCTACGCAGGCCGTGTACTGGATGTGGCCATTCGAAAACTACAATACCTTCTGCCCCTATTTGGTCGGCAGCTACGAGGACGTCTCAGAGGAAATCTGCTCTTATCTCGAGATGGGGTATCGTACGTTTATCTTGGATATACCGCCGGAGCGCGAAGAGCTCCGAAACATTCAGATCGTCTTCCAAATGGCATCCGAACGCGAACGTGTGCTTTCGTAAACAACTCCCGACTTAAGTCGGAAGCTTTTCACTGAGACCAGATGCGACCTAATACCAAGATCAGACCATCGGTCCCGCGAGATTGGCCTTACTTCTCCGGTTCGGCTCCGCATTCCCGGAAGGCCGTTGTGCTGGTTTACACCGGGCGACCAACCCGGCCGCCATTGGTCAAACCTACGATGGCGGAGCAGCGTTCGCTTGTGACCGCGCCTAAGTCTCATCGCGGGGCGTCCGGATCACTCCGGCAAAACACAAGCGGCAAGAGCCATTTGAATTTCCGTCGCACCATAGCACGCTTCCTCCCCCGATTGAAATCGAGGGTTTCCAGCAGCCGGAAGGATTTATGAAGGCCTTGCTCCAAAACTGGGTCACCGAGCAAGCCGAAAGGCATCCTGAGTCGGTCGCCGTTGTCATGGGATCGGAAAGATTGACCTACGGCCAGCTGGAGAAGATGAGCAATCAACTCGCACGTCTTTTGAAGAGGGCCGGTTGCCGGAAGGGCGATCGCGTCTGTTTTCTGATGCCTAAGTCAGTCGCCGTTATCACAAGCATAATCGGCATTCTGAAGGCGGGCTGCATCCACGTGCCCCTGGACCCCGCAAGCCCGCCATCGCGGCTGCGCAAGATCCTGGAATCTTGTGAAACCCGGTGGCTAATTGCAGCCGGACCGATTCTCGCGTCGGTATCGAAGCTCTTGGATGAGTCTCTCGATGCTCGAATCTCAGTAGGATGGTTGGAGCCGCAGAAACCGTCCACAGCCAACTTTCGACTCGAATGGTGCTGGGACGATGTCCTGCTCGAGGAGCCAACCTTGCCGCCCCAACAGACCTCGACCACCGATGCAGCGCACATACTATTTACTTCCGGTTCTACGGGGATACCTAAAGGGGTCGTGATCACACACTCGAATGTGATTCACTTTGTGGAATGGGGTCTTCGGCATTTCGGAATCGACTCGTCGGACCGTCTTTCCGGCTTTACCCCGCCGCATTTCGATCTCTCTACTTTTGATGTTTTTGGGACTTTTGCGGCGGGAGCCGAGTTGCAGATGCTATCACATGAGGCGGCTTTATCGCCCCTGAAGCTCGCCGAATGGATCCGCTCTACCGAGTTAACGCAGTGGTTTTCTGTACCTTCCGTGTTGAACTATATGGCTAAGTTTGACGCGGTGAGACCCAATGACTTCCCGTTCTTGAAGCGCGTCCTTTGGTGTGGGGAAGTGCTTCCCACACCCGCTCTGATCTATTGGATGCGACGACTGCCCCACGTGCGCTTCACGAATCTGTATGGTCCCACCGAGACGACCATTGCCAGTAGCTTTTACGATGTCCCGGCGTGTCCCATTGATGAAAAGGCTCCCATCCCCATCGGCAAGGCTTGCGATGGAGAAGAGCTCTTGATTCTCGACGAAAGTTTGCGGCCCGTAATTCCGGGCGAAGTCGGAGATCTTTACATCTCCGGCGTAGGACTGAGTCCGGGTTACTGGCGCGATGCGGAAAGAACAGCAGCGGCTTTTCTTCCCGATCCGCGTCACATCCAGTCGAACAGTCGCATTTATCGTTCGGGGGATCTCGCGCGGCGGGGAACTGATGGCCTCGTTTATTTTGTTGGGCGCGGAGATACGCAAATAAAAAGTCGAGGCTACCGCATTGAGTTAGGCGAGATCGAAGCAGCTTTGGGTTGTTTACCTTGCTTGCAAGAGAGCGCTGTCGTTGCGATCGAGAGGGGCGGCTTCGAAGGTTGGCTCATTTGCTGCGCTTACGCCTTGCGGCCAGGCTCTCGCTCCTCACCTAATAGTTTGCGCAAGGATTTGGAAAAACACATTCCCGCGTACATGATTCCGATGCGCTGGATGGCCTACTCCACATTACCCAAAAATGCTAACGGAAAGGTGGCACGGCCGAAGCTAAAAGAGCTTTTTCTGCGAGCAGAAAACCGTGGCCGCATAGACGCCGCCTGTCTTGTGCAGAACTCGTGATCGGGCGCAGACGAGTCTAGGCTCTGGTGATTCATGGGTTCGTACGGGTCAAGACTTAGAAAGATCCGCAAGGAAACGCGGGAATGAACATTCTAGGAATCAGCGGGTTTGAGAACTCCATTCCTTTTAAAAAGGCATATTGGCCAAATCTAGAAGACCGCGAATACCGCATCTCGCAGGGACACGATTCTGCAGCGGCGTTATTTGTCGACGGCGAAATGGTTGCGGCCGCTGCCGAAGAGCGCTTCAACAGGAAAAAACATTCTGGTGATTTTCCGGTAGGTGCAATCTCGTATTGTCTTGCAGAGGCGGGCATCACGCTCGAAGATGTCGACGAGATTGTTCATAGTTTCGACTATCAGCCTTATCAAAGCGTCTACTCGCTCGACCCGATTACGACTGAGCTCTACCGAGGCGTCTTTTCGCGTGAAGCGGTTCTGGACCAGGTTTGTCGCCATCTCGATGGGTACTCCACAGATCGCGTGTGCCACGTCACCCATCATTTGGCACACGCTGCCAGTGCGTACTTTTGTTCGGGCTGGGACGAATGTCTCGTTTTGGTGGTGGATGGCATGGGTGAATGTAACAGCGCATCCGTCTATCACGCTCATTGCGGCCAACTGGAGAAACTGTGTGAGACGCCGATGCGAGATTCGATTGGCATCCTCTATTCCCTTGTAACACTGCATCTCGGGTTCGATTTCAATGCCGACGAATATAAGATTATGGGGCTTGCTCCTTACGGGGACTGCGCACGTTTCCGTTCGTTTTTCGAGTCGGCTGTCGAGCTGCGCGAAAATGGCACGATACGCATTCCCCTACTGCACAGGAACCGATCGCGCGAAGAACGTGAGAACTATCTTGCTACCCGATCCTATCTCAAAGATTATTTGATTCCGCCGCGAGATCCTCACGAAGAGATCACGGACAAGCACCGAGACGTAGCCGCGGCACTCCAAGAATGCCTAGATCGCGCGATGCTGCACATGTGTGGACAGTTTGGCAAGCGCACCGGCCTCCGCCGGCTGGCTCTCGCCGGAGGCGTTGCTCTCAACTGCACCGCCAACGGAAAACTCCTGCAATCTGGCATGTTCGACGACATCTTTGTGCAACCGGCTGCTGGAGACGACGGCTCGGCACTGGGAGCGGCCGCCTTTCGTGCTGCGCAGAATGGCGAAATTCGAAACGCCCGCATCCCTGTGCCGTTTTACGGTCCGGCCTACTCAGCTGCAAGGGTCGAAGAAGCTCTAAGCGCATGCGCCAGTCGGATTGAAGTGATACGTTACCCGAGTCTGGACGCAGCGTGTGCCATCGCCGCTCGGCTGATTGCGGAGGGTCGCGTTTTGGGTTGGTATCGCGGTCGGATGGAATTTGGACCGCGCGCCCTAGGGCATCGCAGCATCCTGGCCGATCCGGGGCATCCGGAAATGCGTGATCGCATCAATGCCATGGTCAAGATGCGTGAGGCGTTTCGCCCCTTTGCTCCCGCAGTGACACTACGGGAAGCACCTCGTTGGTTCGAAATCGCTGCGGGGACAGAAATGCCCTACATGATTACGACGGTTGATGTACGCAAGGCGTATCGAAACCAACTCCCCGCGATCACTCACGTGGATGGTTCTGCGCGTCTGCAGACCGTTTCTTCAGCCGACAATAAGGAATTCCATGCTCTTCTCGAGGCCGTAGGAAAAACGACGGGCCGCGAGATGGTTCTGAACACGAGCTTCAACGTGAAGGGTCAGCCGATCGTCAACACACCACAACAGGCAATCGAAACGTTCCTTAATACCGGAATCGAGTTCCTGTTTCTGGAGAATACCTTGGTGGGTCGGCGAGACCAAATGCCATCGTCAGGATCTACCAGCGAGATAAGACGGTGACTATTGGTCGTGACTTCCTACGCCCAAGTGACCATGGAGCCCCTTCCGTATGCGCAGTCGACGCTGGCCCGATCGTGTACCAGTCCATCTTCCCCATCACCGAAGTGGATACCGGGGTTCCGGCAGATCGTCCAAGCCGCGCACACTGGCCTGCCGGCTCGCGCGGCTCCCGGAACAGTGAGCTGTCTCACCTCCGACTCCTTGTTGCCTGCGGCGACGAGTGGATTTCGCTGGGCAAAGTCAACGTGCAGGGCAAATTCATTAACGCCACCGAAGTTCTTCGAGTCGGCGATCGCTTGGAGGCCAGCCAGTGAACTTGAAAAGCCAGATCGGGGACAAGATCGCCACATCGAATCTGATGATTCTTCTGCCTTCTCCGAGCACGCGAACCTTGAATAGCCCGGGGCCAACTGCCAGCGAGGTCGCGGGCGTTTTCTCCCAGAAACTACATATTGATGTGCCCGCGTATGATTCTGACCTCTTCGAAGCGGGCATCCTCGACTCGCTTCAGCTGGTCGAACTGCTCTTTGAGCTGGAACATCAATTTGGCGTTCGCATCTCACTCGGCGAGAGCGACCTTGAAGACTTCCGCAGCATCGAGCGCATCACGCTGATGCTGAACAGGAAGAACGACAACGGATCGCGGGCCGAACCCTAGGAACTTCCATCCAAGGTCCGCAGACTGTGGCGTAAACAAAGAGGGCCAAGGCGTCGTGAGCCTATACCCACGCCAATCAAACTGATTGACCAAATAGAATTCCCCGATCCCATCCGTTCGTGCGTGCTGCCATCGCACAGCGACTCTACATCGCTCGGCTAGCAGTTTCGGAAAGGGAAATCGCTTGTGAGCCTCCCGGTCATACAGCAAATTAAGTGGTCCCCATCTGCGTGGCGCATGAGGAGCAGCGTCCGTTGGAATCTGCTCGGAAACGGGGCCTATGCGCTCGGGCTAGGGCTACAACTAATCATCCTGGCGCACGTGGGCGGTCCAGCCGCCGTCGGCGAGTACGCATTCGCCCTAGCCTTGACGGCGCCCGTGATGACGTTCGCGAGCTTGTGCCTACGTCATTTGCAGGCGAGCGATGCGCGAGGCACGTACGCCTTCCGCGAGTATCTGTGCCTGCGTGGCGTAACGACCGTCGTAGCGATCTTTGTGATCGCGTTGATCGCCTGGGGCACCAGTGCGGGGCACGGAGACTGGGCAGTTTTGCTGCCAGTCTGCGGCATGCGAGCGGCCGACGCGCTGAGCGATATCTACTACGGAGTGTGGCAACAGCAGGAAAGGATGAGCGTCATCGCTTGCGGTCTGGTGATGAACTCCGTCAGCTCGACCGCCTTCATGACCGCATCGTGGATTCTCGGCGGCGGCGTTTCGGGCGCGGCGGTGGGTGCCGCGCTCGGTTCCTGCGCTGCCTTGTTCTTTGTGCGCCTCCGCACGGCCTCGGACCGCGAAATGCGGCGCGTTATCACGTCAGATCCACGGCCGGTGTCGTGGCGCCGGTTGACCCAACTCTCAGCCGAAGCCGCCCCTCTCGGGGTCACCATTCTGCTGGGCTCGCTTCAACAGAACGTCCCGCAGTTCTTCGTTCAGCAGTATGGCGGCGCGGCGGCGCTTGGCGTGTTCGCCGCGGCGAGCCAACTCACCACGGCGGGCGGCCTGGTGACTGGAGCGCTGGGTGCTGCGGCTACCCCCCAACTCGCGTCTTTTTGCGCTCGCGGTGACGCCGCGTTGTTCTGGAATTTGACGCGCAAACTCGTTCTAGCAGGGGCGTTTCTCGGGGTGGCAGGAGTCACGCTCTCCGCACTCGTGGGTCGGTGGTTTCTTGCGATTTTGTACAGGCCCGAGTTCGGCTCGGGCGCGCGCATGCTGGTCGCGTTGAGCACAGCTGCAGGGATGGGATTCGTGGCCTCGCTTCTCGGTTATGCCCTCACTTCGGCGCGCGTCATCGCCGTGCAACCTTTCCTACTCACCCTAACGCTCACGTTACTGGTCACATGCTGTGCTGCGCTCGTGCCTCGTTACGGCGGAGACGGCGCGGCCTGGTCTCTGTTCGCCGCCTCCTCCCTACATGTGCTCGTAAGCTGGTTGGCGCTGCACCGGTTCGGATGGAAGCCAGCAGAAACCATAGGTCCACAGGGAACTCCAGCAGCGTGAGCTTCTGGGCGCATCGGAAGGGCCGGCAGAGCTCCGATGCCGATGAAGGGTTCCGTCCGGGCTTGTGGGGCTATTTTGGCCCCATGGTTGGCTGGACTAGGCAGAGCGGCTCGTTAGTAAAAATCGCCTGAGCAAAACCAAGTATTCCCGGATTGGCGGGTAGGCGAATCACAAGCGGAGCTAGTCATCCGCAAGTTCCATGATCAAAGTTACACACATCATTACGGACCTCGGTCCAGGCGGGGCCGAAACCATGCTTTATCGGCTCCTGCGTAGAATGGATACCGGGCACTTTGAGAATGAGGTCTTCTCCCTGACCGACTTCGGGTCCCTGGCCGAGAAGATTCGGGTTGCACAGGTGCCGGTCCGCGCGCTTGGCATGAAGAGGGGCATCCCGAATCCTTTCTCGGTGGTTCGCCTTCTCCAATGGATTCGCAAGTCGAAACCTCAGATCATACACACCTGGATGTATCACGCCAATCTGGTTGGAGGTTTGGCCGCCCGTCTTGCCGGCGACATACCAGTCGTGTGGAGCATCCACCAAGCCAATCTGGACCCTCAACTGAATAAGTCTCGCACGATTTGGACCGCAAGGGGTTGTGCCCGGATGTCTCGTTGGCTCCCTAGGTGTGTCGTGTTTGTCTCGCAGGCAGCTTTGCTTTTGCACACCGCGTTAGGCTACGCGGGGAAAAGAATGGAGGTCGTCCCGAACGGTTTCGATCTGGAGCAATTCAAACCCGACCCAATTGGCCACGCGTCGGTTCGGGAGGAGCTGGGCATCCCGGCGGAGACACCGCTGATTGGAATGGCTGCCCACTTCCGTCCCGAGAAGGACCACCGTAATTTTGTTCAGGCAGCCGCGCGGCTACACACGCACCTCCCTCAGGTTCACTTCGTGCTCTGCGGGATCGGCGTAACTCACGACAACCCGCAACTGGTCAAGTGGATAGCGGAGGCAGGCATCCAAGCGCATTGTCATCTGCTAGGGCTACGCGGGGATCTCCCTCGTCTCTTCTCAGCGATAGACATTGCCACGTCTTCCGCTCTGAGTGAGGCCTTTCCTCTGGCAGTCGGCGAAGCGATGGCATGCGGCACGCCCTGCGTGGTGACCGACGTGGGAGACTCCGCCCTGATCGTCGGGGAGACCGGCAGAGTAGTGGCGTGCGGAAACCCGGATGCGCTGGCAGAGGCATGGCGCGAACTAATGGACGCCGGGCCCGAGATGCGGCGTCACCTCGGAATGGCTGCCAGGGGTCGCGTGCAGCAACACTTCGCATTGTCGGCGATTGTGGAACGCTATCAGTCAATCTACACGCAATTGGCTAAACCATCGAATACGCGGGAGTTCATTTTCCCTACGCTGGGGACCCACCCGCCGAGGACTCTCGGTTTGGGAGGGCCGCTCTCAGACGAAGAGTCTCATCTGGAGCCAACCTGTCAAACAGTTCGAGCGGAAGTTCTACACGGAAGGCACATACCTCGATAAGAAATCCCCTTTGACATATTGACGAATCGCCGCTCAAGGCCAAGCAAATCCTTCGAATGTTACAGAGAAACCACCTGCAGCTGACGGCCATGGGATGCGGTGCGGAGGAGGTGCTCAAGCTGTTGCAGAAGAAGACTTACAACGCGTGCCGTTTCTCGAGTTATGACATCTCGCGGCAGCCATGCAGATGTGCAAGAGCCGGGCAGCGAAAGGCTTCAGTTCAAGCTGGCGCGATATCAGTGAGGCCCACACGTTCACGCACGATCGGTCAGCGCAAAGTCTTTGCCGGATCTCGGCGAAGCTCCGCGCTCGCCGAAACTTACCCCGTCCTGTCCCTCCGGTGTCATTGATGCCGGCAACCGACAGAAGACAGATCGGAGACGAAAGTGGCTAGATTCTTTTTCCAGCGCTTGATCAAAGTGGTAGTTGTTTGCATTTGCTTCAACACGGTCGTGCAACTCCACGCCGCCGATTCAGTTGCGGTTGAAAATGCAAAACCCGGAACATCCGATTGGCAGTTAACACACCTAGCAAACATGTGGGGTTCAGGTAGCACCGACCCCAACGTTTACGCCAACGTTGAAATTCAGGGTTATGCTTCTCGTACCAGTGTGAACCAAGGGGAATC
>Ga0307479_10006373_pt1 | contig 10830 bp, 8 predicted proteins | sample atmos_gasesECM4C_FD_203743 | JGI IMG/M metagenome (GOLD analysis project Ga0307479, IMG submission 203743) | Hardwood forest soil microbial communities from Morgan-Monroe State Forest, Indiana, United States - atmos_gasesECM4C_515 | ecosystem: Environmental > Terrestrial > Soil > Temperate...
AGAGGCCGCACTTCAGTTAAAGAGGCTCGTTGGCGAGCCGCTGCAGCATAATCCTTCACCTTTTCGTAAAAGTCTCCCGCAGTAAGCAGCGACTCTGGGTCGCGGGGGTTGATTTCCAGGGCGGTTTGGAGGTCATCGCGGATGCTCTGCGCGCCTGCTTCGGTCATCGGCTCTTGAGTCAACAACTGAGCGGCATGACTCGCTTTGCCTCGCATCGTTGCGTACTGCTCGATAGAAGGAAGTACAGTACTGGCAAGACCTGCAACTTCCGGTGCTTCGAGAAGAACCTGCCCCTGCAAGTCTGACAGAATGGACCGAAAAACCACGAAACCCGAGCTAGGCGCGGGGGGCAGCCAGTCGACTTGAAAATAGAACTGCGAGACGTCATTGACGGCATGAGAAAAGTCACTCAGCTCCCCGCGGATAACCGTACCACCCGTCGCCAGGAACAGCGGACGCCAGCCATTGTTGCCCCCAGAGAACGCGTACCAGCTCACCTGAAGGTGGGCGCTGCCGAAAGCACGCAAAAGGAGACCCGATGCATATTCCGTTGTCGTTGGTTCCAGCGGTGGAAGTTCACCGATTAACAGTACTCGTGACCAATCGGCGCCCAATTGGCCAACACTCGCATTGAGGTTGTCCAGAAGGGTCGTGGAGGTGACCGAGGCAGTAGATGCAGTGGCAGCTGAGGAATCGCTTCCGCCCGGCACTTCGCTTAGAGCACTCTTCAGCTGAGCCCGGTTGGCAAATGGACCCGCAATCCCGAAGGCACCATTGCCGAGTATCCCCAAACGGAATGCATGTGCATGCAGCGACGTATACAGTCCTATGAGATCTTTCTTGACACTCTCCATCTGGGCCGGACTCAGCGAATCTGTGAGAAGGACAACAGTGATCGAAGTCGAGGGCTTTACGCTGGAGATGATCGGGTCAATCTTGCCTGCGTAGGTTTGCACCGATCCCCATTCGGGACTTGTCTTTGATGTGGTGCGAAACAGAGTCGTAGACGCTTCGGTACCGCGACAGGTCAACACCCACAGGAGGCAGGCAAACCGCGCTTTCATTCTCATACTTCGCAAATTCATGGGACACCTGTGGAGGACCGCCTACAAAAGTGGCTTATGATAACACGTTGGTTTCTTTCGTGGGCGGCCGCCGAACTCAGGCAACTTCAAAGCAATCTTCGACAACATACGGACGAGATCGACCGTGACATTTCTCTGACATCAGACTCCAAGATCTTAAGACGTCACCGCAAGTGGTTACAGCCCAAGAGCTTAGGAGCTGCTGTTTTCCGCTCAATCCGACAAGCATTCGGTCGAGGGCCGAATGCTCTACCCCCACACTCTGTGGTTACTTGAGCGCAAAAAGTTTTGGCTTCCCTGGAACTTCGAGTCCTTCCCAAGGTCGACCGATTTCGTTGCAGCCGATTCCAGACAAGTGTCCTCCTGCTCCGATCCTAAGCAGTCTGTCCTTAGGTAAGCTATCGCGAGCCGGCTGAATAATTCTTCTGTTCTTATCCCGTACTGGATAGTTTAGCTTTCCCTTTTTTCGCTTAGCCCCACGTTCGGCAAAATAGCAGTTTGCCAAACCGATACAAAAACGCCGAAGTTGTACGTGTTGTCCGCAAAATGAAGTAGAACTCGTAGTCGAGAACGCCGTGTAACACATTGAATAAAAAAAACAAACACTGGTTGTGGCAAATAGATTTCAACCAGTGACATCTTGGCCCTGCACTAGGCGCTCAATGGACTTCCGCATTTTGTAAGTTGCTGATTCTAAAAGATTGGTCGGGGCGAATGGATTTGAACCATCGACCTCCTGGTCGCGAACCAGCGTAGCAAAAATCATAAGTGCTTTATCTGGTGTCGCTTCGGGACCACAACCCGTTTCTTTTCCCCTCTTAATTGTCCGTATGTTGTCCGTAAAGTTGGATGCCCGTGAGTAACCCACTGCAAGCTGGGTCTCTTCGTGTCTTGCATAGGTTGTCGGCTGCCACGCCTCAGCTGCGCACCAGTTCGAATCCTGCGCAGCGGTAGACACTGCGGCCAGAGTGATCGCGCACCTCAAAGATGAGATGAGAATGGTTGCTATAATCCACGGTCGCCCAAGTCAGATGACGGAACGCCGCAGCCAAGGCCATTGGCCGGCAGCCACTTGGAATGAAAGCCCGATCAGCGAGTCTTAGGAGATGAGCTCCGCCGAACACACAAACGAGCTGTACAGGTCCGCTAGCCCGGAGATATGTGGACTCGCGCAGATCGCGTCGCAGCGGCCGCGCACCAGCCAATATCCAGATCCCGCCAACAAAGAGCCCAAGAGCCAAGCTGAAAAAGCTACCCCCCGCCAGAAATTCGAGGGGAGATGACACAGCAAGGCCAATACTCCCCGCGAGCAACAAGACTAATGACATTCCGCCCAAAATCATGATCACCATGATGCGCCGCGAGCGGGCTATCTCCTGAGCGACCACGGCGGAGACAGCTGGTGTGAATGGCAGCTTAGTGGTTGGGGAAGCTAATTCAGGTCCTGGTCCAGGCTTTGCGACAGTACTCGGATCCGAAGATGGCCCCCGCTTCGCAATGGGCCTCCCGTAGGCTCTCAGGCGCCAGCTGGAGAGTATCAGTATGGCTACCACAGCAAAAGCAGTGGGCGAGACCTTGCCTCCGCCCAGCCGCGCTAGTACCAAGAGAAGCTCAAAGACGATACCTACGAACAGCAGTACATAACCAAAGATCCGCATGGTTTCTCTCCTTCCCTCCATAACGCGCAAAGCGCGGGCGAAAGGGCTCAACTCATCTAGAATTTCTTTGGAGACAACTGAAAGACCCGTTCCGTTGGGACCAAGCGCCGGGCAGTCTGTGTAATTACCGACAGACGGCGGAGAACGAGACGCGGATGTATTCGTTGGGATTGCGAACTGGCCTTGATTCTACTCTGCCAATAAGGGAATGGCTTCCATTTACATGGAAGCCACTCTTCTGTTTCACAGCGATATTGGCAATTCGGCTCGCCCACGGAATTGGAAAGATCTACTAGTTTGGCCGTTGGTCGAACACGCGCTTCCGGTCCCACATCATACGCTCTTGCGCATGCAACCAATCTCTGTCCGTCAATCCTCCTGTATCTATAGCTCCCGTCGAGTTCCCCGTATCCATTCCTCCCATCGAATGCCCAACTCCCATGACTTGAGACACGACGATGATTGCGTAGCGTTCAGCCGCTGGCGACACACTGAACAGGCCATTGACGAATGCTTGGTGATATTGCGCCGGAATACGTTGCAGGCTCGGGGTGATGATGGCCGGACCCACCAATGAGAGAAAACCTGGCATCGCGGCATTCAATTGAGCGAGTTCTGTGAGTTCCGCGTTGGCGCGCTGCGGCCCTAGTGCCAACACCGCGTTCACCAACAAGCGCTGCTCATAGGGGGATAGACCGGTTGCCAAGCCATTCAGAGCCTGCTTCGCTTGGATTGAGAGAGGAAATTGGCGCGGGCCATAAGCCTGCGCTTGGCCAGGCTTTGCGCAAATCGTGAGAGCATTGGCGAAAACCGCCGCTCCCAACACGACTGTCGTAACCGATTTCTTAAGAATGGATGCAAACATGATGTTTCTCCTTTCGGCGTTGTCGAGGCAGCGTTTTCTGCCTTCACTCCATAACGCGCAAATCGGCAGAGAATAAGCTCACCGCATTCAGAGATTCTTAAGGTTGCTGGAAATTCGCAATTACCTAACGGCACGCTCCAGAGGTGCAAGCCCGTGACTCAGTGAATCCACAGGTAGATGGCGGAGCCGGACAGGCACCGCCGAAGTTCTACGACCAGAGAGGATAACATCCCCAATTCTTACGGCAGACGCAGGGCCTTCTTGAACTTCGCTAGGTTGGCTTCGTACTGTTTGCCCTTGGCAGATGCTGCCTTCTCTGAGTTGGAGGGCGAAAGAAGGTCCACAGCCTTCTGTTCGGTCTCAGCTGCTTTGCGCGAATCACCAGTCTTGAAGTATGCCATTGCCAAGGAATCGAGAAACCCAGGGTCGCTGGCATTGGTCATTTCAACCGCGCGCCTGGCATAAGGCAACGCAGCAGTTGCGTTACACGGTCCGCCGGGTTCGCAGTTCAACATGGCCTGCGCATATCGGTTTAGCTCCCCGGCTGTAGCGTCTGACTTATCCGCAAGAACTTTCAGAATGTGCAACCCGCGGAAGACCATCTGTCTTCCTTCGGTTTGCTCCGCGTTTTTTGCCTGGAATAAACCCAATTCCCACAACGTGTCCGCGAGCTTGGCTTGGACTTGGAGGTTGCCAGGACTTCTTAGACCCAAGTTTTGCGCTATCGCTAGGGCCTTGCGAAAGTTCTCGAGAGTTCCGCTTTTGCTGCCGGTCTCGGACAACATTTCGGCGAGATGCATGTAACGGAGCCACAGGCCCTCGCGAAGATTCATGTTCTGCGGGTCTGCCGCAGCCAGCGCTTCGTACATCTCCAGCGATTTCCTCAAGTCTTGGACGGCGCCCGCTTTATCGCCGGCGTCGGCGCGAAGCATGGCCATCCGGTCCAGGATGCTCGTCAGATTTTTGCGATATCGCGAGTTATTAGGATCCGCCGCGCTCAGATCTTGGTAGATTTTGAATGCATCGGTAAAGCTGTCCAGAGCCTGGGCCACCGCTCCGCTGTTCTCGTGGCTGTCGCCGATTTGGGTTTCAGCATTGGCAAGCCCAGACAGAATGCGGGCGTTTTTCGGTTCGGAAGCGGCCAGGTGTTGATAAATCGCCAGACTCTTTTGAAAGTTCTCGAATGCTCCAGCCTTATCGTTTACATTCAGGACTGCAGGACTGTCCAGCGCATCACCCAAAGATCCGTAGCTGTCGGCCAGTTCCAGCTGGAGTTTTGTCTGCGCTGGCTGCTCCGCCACTAAAGCCTCGAACGTAGTAATTCCCTTGCGAAAGCTGTCGATTGCTGCAGCAGCCTCGCCATTGTGGGTCAAGACTTGCCCGATCAAAATTTGCGATCGTGCCCCAAGATAGCCCCCCGTCGAGCTCTTCGGGCTGTCATCGCGGAGTTTCTGTGCGATTGCCAGCGCCCTCCGGTAGCTTTCCAAAGCACCGGGGCGATCACCAATGTTAGCTGTGTACGGATTTCCTTGTACGTCGCCCACGCGCAAATAGGCCTCGGCGAGCTCGGCCTGCAGGGAAGGGTCCCCATCCGCTTCCTTTGCCAACCCGTCAAGATATTGCAGCGCCTTTCGCACGACGAGCTTTCGGGCTGGTGTCGCGCCCGGTAGGTCTTTGATGGCGTCATGAAATTCAAACAGGAAGGAATTCGCCAGTTGACGCACGTCGTTGAAACGCCGCAGGGCTCGAGCTTTTTCGGCTCTGGCGATCCGAGCTTCACGAGTCGTTACGATTATGCCCACAATCAAAACCAAAAGAATCATCGCCGCCGCCAATACTGCCACGAGATGCCTGTGGATAAACTTAGAGGCTCGGTAGCCCAGCGTGGCTGGCCGCGCTGTCACCGGCAAGCCCTCCAGATGGCGCCGAATGTCCTGGGAAAACTGTTCTACGGAAGCATAGCGTCGCTGGGGTTCCTTCCGGAGCGCCATCAGCACAACATTATCCAGGTCGCCGAGCAAGCGCCGACGCAGCTTCTCCGGCCGCCCTTCTCGGGTCTGACTTACGAGTTCAGGCGTGAGTGCCGTTTGCGTGGTTCCTTTAGGGGAAGAGACCTCAGCTACGTGCGTCACCACCGTGCTGGGTTTTTCGGGCTCCACTTCGCAAATGACACGCTCGATCTCGTGCAGCGATTGGTCCTTCATTCGATACGGCCGATGTCCAGTCAGCAATTCGTATAGCAGCACACCAAGAGAATAAACGTCCGTTGCAGTGGTGACCGGCTGGCCGCGGACCTGCTCAGGACTGGCGTATTCAGGTGTCATCAAGCGTCGATCTGCTTGTGTCACCAGCAGCGTCTGAGCCGAAAACTCGGGGTTCAGCAGCTTGGCAATGCCGAAGTCCAGTAATTTGGGAACGCCTTCTGCAGTCACCAAAATATTGCCCGGCTTGAGATCCCGATGGATAACGAGGTTCTGATGGGCATAATGCACTGCGCCGCAAACGATGCGAAATAGTTCCAGCCGTTCAGTGATGGAAAGCCGGCGGCCGTCACAATACACAGTAATGGTCATCCCCTCCACATAGTCCATCACTAGGTACGGCGAGCCGTCCTCTGTGCTCCCGCCATCCAACAGCCTCACAATATTAGGGTGGTCAAGCGCCGCCAGCGTCTGCCGCTCGTTTCGAAAACGGCGCGGGATTTCGTCGAGGTCCACGCCCTTCTTTACCAGCTTGATGGCGACGCGTTTTCGATACTGGTCGTCGGCACGCACAGCGAGGTAAACCACGGCCATGCCACCGCTGCCAATTTCACGGATCACCTGGTAGGAGCCGATCCGTCGTCCTGTTAGCGTTTCTTCGGAGGTGTCAAGAGTTGATTCCGCCGCGGGCCTTTCGATGAAGCTGTTTGCTTGATTATGGGAAGAGAGTAGCGATTCCACTTCCGCCCGCAAGCCGTCATCTCCGCCGCAAGCTTCTCGAAGAAAGGAGCTGCGTTGGTTGGGGTCGCGCTCCAAAGCGGAACTAAAAAGTTCTTTAATCTGGTCCCACTTCTCAGGCTTCACTCGCACTGCTCCTGCACATCTCCCGCGACAACCAGGCTTTGGCCACGTTCCAGTCGCGCTTTACCGTTGCCGGAGAGATGCCGAGAACTTCCGCGGTTTCTTCCACGGTCAGGCCGCCAAAAAAGCGTAGCTCGATGATGCGGCCTTGTTGCGGATCAATGGACGCAAGCCGGTTAAGTGCTTCGTCCAAGGCCACTAAGTCTCCAGCGCGTTCCTTAGATACTGCGATCCCTTCTTCCAACGAGATTTTTGTAGCGACACCACCGCGTTTTGCGGCTCGGTGGCTGCGCGCATAATCCACCAAAATTCGGCGCATGAGCTGTGCGGCTACTGCGAAAAAGTGGCTTCGGTTTCTCCACTGCACATCTTGGTCAACAAGCCGGAGGTAAGCTTCATGAACGAGGGCCGTCGGCTGCAAAGTGTGTTCGGGTCGTTCTCGCCGGAGATAATAAGACGCCAGGCGACGGAGTTCGCCGTAAAGGAGGGGGACCAGCTTGGCGACCGCGTCCTCATTTCTGCTGTGAAGTTCTGCAAGTAGGCGGGTTACGTCATTTGACGCGCTTTTCATCCCAAATACCTGTGGAGCGCAAACTTCTCAAGCGGAGTTCAACCGACGTTGCAGGCGCTCTCGCGTGCGAGCCTGTGCATATCCTCTGGGCTCCAAGCCAAACGCTTTGCCGGCTCCAAATATAGCGATGCGTCGGCTGGACAAACCCCGTGCGCACAGGGACCGCTTATCGAAGGACAGATAAGTATGCGCGCAGCGTAGTCCCCGAGGGACGTGTTGTCAAGGAACTGCGCCAACGCTTGGGGCGAAGCATTTCGGCCCAGGAATCCTTTTCCGATTTTCACGTCGTGTTGCATTAACCGCTCTGAGTTGCGGCCAGATACCCTCATTTGCGGCGCATACGACTGAACCCACCAGGTTGGGCTTGGCTTCGAACTTCCAAATAAAATCACAGATGTTGTCCGTATTGTCCGCAAAATGAAGTTGAAGTCGCGGTTGAGAACGCAGCATAATGCATTGATTTGAGAGGGGAAAGAGTGGTCATGGCGAATGCGCTTGGACCATTGACCTCCTGTCCCCGCGCTAGGCGCTCCTCAGATTTTCGTGTGGTGTAAATCGTTGATTCTAAAAGAGTGGTCGGGGCGAATGGATTTGAACCATCGACCTCCTGGTCCCGAACCAGGCGCGCTAGCCAGGCTGCGCTACGCCCCGACAGACAAGCGGAATTCTCCGCCTTAAACTTCTCACCCAGATTAGCACAGCTCTCCACCCACCGCTATACGAGGCCTGTCCCGTGCCTTCCGGAGTCGTGTTCTATTTTCGCAGCGCCTGCGGTTCGCCGGTTGTTGCGTGGGGACGGTACTCTCAATTCACCATCCTAGAGGAAATGGCGTCTTGCGCGTAATCCTCGCCGCAATTTTGTGTTGTGCTCTGCCACAAACGTCTCTTTCACGCTTCCTCTTCTCCCCTCGGCGCGATTGTTTACGCCGAGCACGCCCATCTCGGTGCTGGAGTGCTTCCGCAGGCGCCACTATTTTCCCAGGCGACAAGTTGCACACCGAACCAGAAGGCAGCCTCCAGATTCGCGTCGGCGCGTCTGTTGCTCTCCGGCTCCAGCAGTGCCACTTTAACTCAGGAGAAAGACGGCCTCGCCGCCATCCTCACCACTGGCTCTGCCATTTTCTCCACCGCGAATTCCAAGGCCTTTGCCATCCATGTCGCTGCAGCAGTAACTCGCCCCTGTACGGACCTGCCCACCATCGACAAGTCATGGTCCTGAATCCCAGGGAATTCCTGGTCAAGAGCATTCGCGCCTCACTGCGCCTCGCCGTCGAGGACGATGTACGCGAGATCCCCGAAGGTGCCGCCTATCGCATCGTTCTCGACCCCACCGCCGCAGAGCCAGAGCCGCAAGGACCGCGTGGCGCAGGCACCAAGGACCACAAGTGGCCTATCAAGAAGCCCAAATTTGTCTGGATACCCACATCTCATTCGCCACTATCGCAACCGTTTGGGGCGTCCACGAGGCCCTCGAAAGCCCCGGCCGCCCTTGACTCCTTTAGGCATCCTCCATAAATTGAAAAAAGCCACCGCCAGGAAACTTTCGCTTCCTGGCAGTAGCTTTTGTTGTGGCGGGTTTATCCCGCCAGATGCATCTCGCGACTAGAATTCGTACCGCAATGCGAACTGCATCACGCGCGGATTCGTGAGCAATCCCGTGTAATTGCCAAAAGTGGACGAAATGTCCAGTTCCGGAGCTATGGATTGCACGTCGAAACGAGTCGAGTTGGTAACGTTGAAAACCTCCCAGCGCAGCTGGAGGCTTTGCTTTTCAGCCCATGGCATCCGCCACCGCTTGGACAAGCCCATGTCGATGTTGAAAAAGCCATCGCCCCGGACCTGGTTGCGAGCGCCAGAATCACCGGGGAAAGGCGCGGTGAATGAGTTAATGGCCGCAGGTCCATTCTTGAATACGCTCACTGTGCCGTCGGGATTCTTAAAGGATCCCGCTTGAACCGGGCCAGTCAGGAAGGCATTACCGCCGAGCTGCCAGTTCGTTGGCCAGTTGAACCCGCCGAAGACATTGAATGGCAACCCACTCGTCAACCGGAAGAGCCCCGAGAGCTGCCAGCCGCCGATAATGGCATCAAGCGCTCCATGCGCGTTACCGGCAAGGGCCTTGCCCTTTCCGAAGGGAAGCTCGGCAATCCAATTGGCGTTGAACTGATGCTTCGCGTCATAGTCCGACACCGCTCGCATTGCGTTCGGATCCCACGAGTTGATGATCTGGCCTCCCAGGCCCCCCCAGGCGCCTATGCGCGTCGCGTCCGATGAAATGTCAATGGATTTAGAGAAAGTGTAGTTGAAGTCAAACTGCAGCCCGTGCGACAGCGGGTGCCGAAAGTTTACTTGCATCGCATGATAGTTCGCGTTCGTATTCGAGCGCCACCCATACAGCGACGAGTACTGCGGGTTGAAAAACGAATTCGCCCCCCCAGCGGGGAGGTACGAGTTGCCCGACGTGCCCGAGACTCCGAAGTAATCCAAAACAAACAGTCCCGTGGTCTCGTTCAAGCTAAAGCCGCAGAATAGGTCGTAGATGGCTACTACGGGGACGGTAGTCGGATTGCTCCCGCATGCGCCCGTTGCATACTGGTCTCCGGCCTGCAGAGGCGCTAGCATATTGGCCCAGTATTGCACAACGTTGGCCGGCACCATGGAGGCCTTGAAGTTGTCAGTTGAGACACCCGTCCGGTAGACTTTTGCCAAGGCCGTGAGAGCCTTGAAGTAATCCAGCCCTGTCTTCTTGTCAACCAAATCGAGGGGCATCGCCAGGTCGGACTGCGCCCATAGCCAGTGGGACAGACGGCCGACATAGGAAACATCGAGAGCAAAACCCTTTGGCAACTGGCGTCCCACGGAAAAATCGAGCGTGTAAGAGTATGGCGTCTTGATTCGGTTGTCCAAGCCCCAGGTGATGGCAAATCCCCCCGAGCTCAACGAGCTTGGAAACGTCTGCGGGAATTTGCCCGGGGGTGCCGGAAGCAGGATTTGCTGTGGAGCCCCGCCGTTGGCCGGGCAGCCGAGGTCGGTCGTAGGGATGGAGTTCATATTCGTCAAACGGGGCGCGCATGCAGCCGTCTCGATGCCGGCTGGATTGCTGAGGCCGGTCGATAGACCAAACGAGCCCGCGGAGTCAAACGTGTTTAGGAGACCCGCGCCGTTGCGGTCATACACGACTGCAACCCCAGCGCGAATCGCAGTCTTGTTGCCGTCGCCGAAAACCGACTTTAGCAGACCCGAACTTGGCTGCGGAGACCACGCAAACGCGAGCCGAGGGCCGAAGTCGTGTGTGTTCCATTTGTAAAAGCCCGGCTTGCCCCCGTTCGCAGGACCCGCAAGCTCGAACGAAACCAGTGGATCTTGATTCGAAGGTATGCCCTGCAACATGTTTTGTGCGCGCTGGTCGAACCATTTCCCGAGGTCCAGTTCGGTGCAAGTCGTGCCCTGGAGTTGGCACGGAGCGACCTGGAGACCGTTCGTTTCCCATGGCGGAGAAGAGAGCGAATAGCGCACTCCATAGGTCAAAGTCAGATTCGGCTTGACCTTCCAGGAGTCCTGTACATACATCTCGTAGGAGTCGACGGCA
>Ga0307479_10006374_pt1 | contig 10829 bp, 5 predicted proteins | sample atmos_gasesECM4C_FD_203743 | JGI IMG/M metagenome (GOLD analysis project Ga0307479, IMG submission 203743) | Hardwood forest soil microbial communities from Morgan-Monroe State Forest, Indiana, United States - atmos_gasesECM4C_515 | ecosystem: Environmental > Terrestrial > Soil > Temperate...
CTCATGACCACGGAGGCGGCCGCGCCATCGCTCATCTGCGAGCTGTTTCCTGCTGTGACGACGCCGCGAGCATGGAAGGCAGGTTTGAGTTTCGCGAGCACCTCGAGCGAAGTATCGGCGCGCGGGCCTTCGTCAGTCAAAAACGTCACCTTCGTGGTTTTGGGTTTCCCGCCGTTCGAAGAGCCATTGGCGCTAGCCTCCAAAACCGTGTAGCTGACTTCGACCGGCACGATCTCGTCCTTAAATTTTCCGGCGGCGATGGCGGCGGTCGATTTTTGATGGCTGGCAAGCGAAAATTCGTCAGCCTGTTCGCGCGTGATGCCATATTTTTTGGCCAGGTTTTCCGCCGTCAAACCCATGCCGAGATAAGCGTCTGGATAGTTGTCCATCAGCCAGGGATTCGGCGCGACTTTGTTGCCGCCCATGGGGACCATGCTCATGGACTCAGTGCCGCCGGCGACTGCGACGTCGCCCTGTCCGGACATGATGCGCTCGGCAGCAAGAGCGATGGCCTGCAGACCGGAAGAGCAGAAGCGATTGATGGTCATCGCGGAGGCATCCACAGGAAGCCCAGCGCGAAGCGAGGCGATTCGCGCGACGTTCATGCCCTGCTCTGCTTCGGGCATGGCGCAGCCGAGGATGACGTCTTCGATTTCTTTGGGGTCGAGGCCTTTAGCGCGGGCGACGGCATCCTTGATCACGGCAGCAGCCAGGTCGTCTGGCCGAGTCGCTCGGAGGGTGCCCTTGGAGGCTTTTCCTACGGCTGTCCGAACTGAGCTGACGATTACAGCTTCTCGCATTGTTCACCTCAAATGATCCAGTCATCTTGCCCGCGCTACAATCCTATCATTGGATGCGGTAGTGGTGAAAAAGCAACAGCGCGAGTGTGGCATGCCTTAGGTGAGGTTGCCGAGGAATTTGTGGGGCCGCAGCGCGGCTAGCGGCGGAACTTGATGGTGACCTGCATCTCGACGGCGACGGGCTGACCATTTAGCCGCGAGGGCTCATATTTCCATCGTCGAAGCGCGTCGAGCGCTGCCTGGCGGAGGAGCGGCGGTCCGGAAACGACGCGCATGCCCACAACGCCGCCACTTTTGTCGATGGTGGTGTTTACAACGACCTCCCCTTCGACACCTGATTGCCTTGCGGCTAACGGATAGACCGGCAGCACCGACGAGATGAGTCGCGGCTCTTTCACGTCGCCCCCGATTTTGCCCGGACCTTCCGGCTGGGTCGCCGGAGTCGGGGGAGGGGGCAATGCCGGAACCCGGGGCGAAGAAGAAATCCCGGAGAGCGCGGCGCTGCTGCCTTCGGATTCGGCAGGCGCAACAACGACAGGCGCGGCGTCTATCCCGCCCGCGTCTGGGCGCTGCGCCGGAGATGGGTGCGAATTCAGGGATTGGGACATCAGGCCCGGCTTAACGCTCGGCGTGACCGTCTTGGCGCTTGCAACGGACGGAGGCGTGACGCTCGGTGTAACCGTCTTGGAGCTGGCAGCGGGCGGCGGCACGCTAGCCGCGTGCTTGTTTGCGGTAGCAGGATTTGAATTTCCGACCGGAGCTGCACTATTCGTGGCGCTCAATTGAACAGTGGGACTGGGCGGCGCGATCGGCGGTTGCGCGGTCGAGTTTGCGAGTGGCGATTCCACGGAATATGACGGGGCAGATGGCTGCACTGCCTGCGCGGGCTGCTCCACTGTGGCTGGAGGGTTTGCGGTTGCGGCGCGGCTATTCGTGGAGCGACTACGGATGTAGAGCCCGCCTGCAAGAACGGTGAGGAGGACGGCTGCGCCTGCGGCAAAAAGCAACCAATTCACGCGAGGCTGGGCACCTTGTGAAGCGGACGCACCAAAGCTGGAATCCAGCCGCGCACCGAAATCGTCAGAAGAGGATGAGTGTGCCGTGGCGAGTGTGTTGCCGCCGGCAATGCTTCCGAAAGTGCTCCGCGAATTTTCGGATGTGGACGCGGCTGCGAGCGCGAGTGCTTGTTCTTCAGCAGCAGAGGCGTCGGAATCGAGCGCAGCGATTGACGGCGCTGCGTCATAATCACCGCGCAATTGGATCGTCGAAAGCGTTGCGTGAGGCGCGGCCGGAGGTACGGACGAGACGTCGATCGGCGCGGGGCTCTTGGGAGGCGCTGGAACAAATGAATCGTACTTGCGCCCAATTGGGGAGGTTGAGGAAGCGGCTGGCTGCACTTCCTCCTGCGAGCCGATGGAAATGAACGACGGCTTCGCTCTGGGTGCGGGGACAAAGCGTTCTACCGGGGGCGGATGCTGCACATCGATGGGTTTTGATTCCTTGGGAATTGAATTCGAGTCGAGCGGCTTCGATGTTGCTGCGCTCGCCGCGGGCGCCGAGGAAATGTCGGAGGCCGGGTTCGTCTTCTCGGTGAATTCTGAGGCACCGGAAACTTCAGGGGCCGCGGGGGTAACTTTAGCCGGAGCGGCGTCGGCATCGCACGGAAAGGAAACGCCCCAGTAACCCGGTTGGCAGTGCGTGAATTCCACTTCGATGTAGGCTGCGAGATTTGCGTTGGGGCGGATTTTGACCACGCGGCAGATGGCATCCTGCCGCGATTTTAAATTGGTGAGCACGAGCATCTGTCCGACGGTCACGGCCGTGTTCATTCGCAACACGCCGCCCTGAGGGAAAATAATCATCGTGCTGGTTTGCTCTTCGAATGGCTCAGTGTGCGGTGTGGTGCCGAGCACAACTTCTTTGACTTTCGAGCCGTGCACGCGGACGGCGACCTCGAGCGAAAGAGCGTCGGAGCGCATGTGACCGGCCGGGGATTTGGACTGAGTGGCGGCTTGCGAGACGGCAGATTCAGCAGCGGAGTTTGTGACCTCGAGTGTGTCTTTCGTTAGTGGCGCCATGTTCGAGTCCGGCAGTCCGCCGCCCCCAGGGTAATTTATGAACTCTGCAAGATGTTCTGATTTTCGTAGCGGGTGACAATTTGCGGCAATAGTACCTTCGTACTGTCTGAGAACATTTCTGCGGACGCCCTCAAGAGGCCATGGACAGGGGGCAGCGGTGGTTTCGCTGCTCCCTGGTACTTCGCGAACTTCGAAAGCAGATAGGACTTCTGGCCTAGAACTGGAACCGCGCTGCGAGTTGTACGACGCGCGGGCCGCCGCCGCCGAGTCCGGGATTGCCTTGCGCGACGTCGGGAGTCTGCGTGGAGAAACAACCGGAGCAGGCATTTGGATCATGCGGCGCGGCACCAGGCACGATCACGCCTCCTGGCAGAGCGAATTGCGGATGATTGAAGATGTTGAAGAATTCAGCTCGCAGTTGGAGAGTGAGCCGCTCGGTCAGGCGCGTACTCTTGCTCACCGAAAAATCGAGATTCCAGAATCCAGGTCCGTACACCGCGTCACGGCCGAGATTTCCGTCGGGCCCAGCCGGGGATGCGAACGCGGCTGGATTGATATACCCAAGCGCCGGATTGCCATGAAATATCTGTGGCACGCCGGGAACGACATCGGGGCGCTGTCTGCCATTGAATCCGTTAAAGCCGGCAGTGATGATCCCTATCGGCTGGCCGGACATCACCGTGACGATTGTGTTCCATTGCCAGCCCTCAGCTAGTTTCTTCGGCAACACATCCCATGTCGGCACGGAGTAGTTCAGCGCAGTTGTCCAGCGGTGCCTCGCGTCGAAAGTAGACGCACCTTTTTCCGCCTTTAGATTGTCAGAATCCTGCGGAAAGGCCGCCGTCGACCCATTGAAATCAATGCCATCGGAAGCGTCATCGAGCGACTTCGAGAAGACATAGGACGAAAAGCCCGAGAAGCGGTGCCAGCTCGAGAATCGCGCCTGCGCCTGCAACGCATGGTAGGTGGAATTCGCCCGAGTGCTGAACACTGCTACCTGGGAGTAGGTTGCGTTCAAGCCATCCTGGTTGGCATCAAAGAGGCGCGTGAGGCGGGTGCCTTTGCTCCCCGCGTAGCCGATTTCTATCGCCGCGCCTTTCGAGAGTTGCTGCTGCACGTTCAAATTCCACTCGCTCACGTAGGGTGTGCGGAGATTGTGATCTGTCACGAAAATGTTCATCGGGCCAGTTGCGATGGGCCCAAACACCGGCCCAGGCACTGAGCCATTGAAGGCGTTCTGGTTGAAATCTAGTCCTACTACCGGCACCGGGCCCACCGGATTAGTCGCCAGCCCGGCAGAATTGGTGAAATTGGCAATCAGCAAATCCTGTGGAATATAGTCATAGTAGAGGCCATAGCCGGCGCGAATGACCGTGTTCTGAATGGGATTCCACGCAATGCTCACTCGCGGGCCGAAATTGTTCAGATCGCGGCTGTAGGCGCCACCCAATCCGCCATGCCCCACCAAAGCCAGCGTTGCAGTGGGAAACGCTGCTGGCGACAGCGCGCCCGCGCCGAAATTCGAGAGCAAATCATTCTTCTCGCTGATCGGCCCGAAATACTCCCAGCGCAAACCGTAATTGAGAGTCACGATCCGGCGGATGCGCCAACTATCCTGGGCGAAGAACGCCACACCGTTGTTGTAGGTAGTGCGCTGCGTGTTGCCTGTGCTGGCGCTGGGGGAGCCGTTGCCGAGGAAATATTGTGTCAGCAGATTAACTTCAGGTGGAGTCATGTCAGGCACGCAGGTCGGATGCGCGGTTGTGTCGCAGGGAAAGAATTGGATGATTCCGCGCTCGAAATTGTCATTGAATGCGCTCACCCACGCGCGGCGGAATTCCCCGCCGAATTTGTAAGTATGTTTGCCGCGAACCCAGGTGAAGTTGTCGAGGATCTGGTAGTTCTGGCTCACTCGCGCGCGCGGAATGCTGAACACGGTGGCGCCGAGGTTGTCGAAAAAGCCGTCGAAATCGATCTCCGGCAACCCGGTGTGCCCCGTCCCGAAATCGAGCCCGAGCGGTTTGGGGTTAAGAGCATCCAGGCTCGTGAACGAATTGCGGAAGCGCGTATAGCCGAACCGGAGCTCGTTGATCAGAGAAGGACTCAAGGAAGAAATGAAGCTCGCAGACAGGACTTGGACTCGCGTGGGAGATACCTGCGCGAATGGCGCGAGGCGCGAGCCGGCACCAAAGCCGTTGCTCAGGGACCCGAATGGAAATTGCTGTTTGTTCTGTCCGAAGGCATAGCGAACTGCGAACGAATTGACGTCGTTGAACCGGTGATCGAGCTTGGCGATAAAGTTATTGAGATTGTTAGTGTCGTTGACGACGCCGGGAATGAAATTCGAGTTCGTGTTGTTGGTCGGGAAATAGGTCAGGATCGCTTCGAGCGGCGCGGTGTTGATGGCCGGATTCTGCGTGAGCGCAATCTGCTTGGCCTGCGAAATCTGGGCCTGTGTCGGAACCGCGAGATTGAAATCCGAACCAACGCGCTCCCGCTGCCCTTCGTAGGCGCCGAAGAAAAATGTCTTGTTGTGGATGATCGGGCCACCGAGCGAGCCGCCGAATTGATTGTTGATGAACAGCGTCTGGGGAGCGCCTACCGGATTGAAGAAATTGCGCGCATCAAATGCCGAGTTGCGCAAATATTCGTAGGCTGTGCCGTGGAAATCATTCGTGCCCGATTTCGTAATCACGTTCACAGCCCCGCCGCTATTTCGTCCATATTCGGCGGCAAACTGAGACTGAAGATTGAACTCCTGAATAGCATCAATCGGCAGCAATGTGGCGGGCGCGCCGGTGATGCCCACCTGATTCAGGGCGGAATTATTGAACCAGGGATCATTGTTGTCCGTGCCGTCCAGCATGTAGTTGTTGGAACGGTCGCGGTTGCCGTTGATGTTGAACTGGCCGAACCCGTGCGTGGTTCCCGCGACGCCCGACCCCTCCACCGTCACGCCCGGAACCAGCGCCACCAGTTTTCCGAAATCGCGCCCGTTCAAGGGCAACTCCGCCACCAGACGCTCTTCGACGACGCCGCCCAGAGTGTCCTGAGTGGCTTCCAGCAAAGGGACCGACTGTGCTTCTACTCTGATGGTTTGAGAAGTGGCAGACACTTTTCCGAGCGTGATGATTACGGTGGTGTCGAGACCAACCACTACGGAGGCTTTTTGTCTGACGATGACGAAGCCCTTCGCTTCGGCTGAGACTTCGTATTCGCCGGCCACGAGCTCGGGGATCACGTAGCTGCCTTCTCCACCGGTGGATGCGTTGCGGTTGTCGCCGTTTGCAAGGTTTTTCGCGGTGACGGTGGCGCCGACGACGGCGGCGCCAGTCGAATCCGTCACGCTGCCACGCAGCGAGCCGCGGAAGCTCTGCGCGGCGACGGAAGAGGCCACACAGGCGAGAACCATCAGCAGCGCGAGCGCCTTTGCGACAGAGCACGGGAATTTTTCGGAACGTGTTTTTGTGATTTGCATCGGGCGGGTGTTGGCCAGCGTGATCATCGGGCCTCCTCTATGCGCCTTTCCGGGGAATGATAACGGGTGCGGGCGGAGACACTTTGTTTACTTTCGAAAAATCCTGCTCGTTGAGAGCGATGCCGACGCGGCCGCGCGAATCTATGTACAGCAGCGGCTGGCCGACGGGGACATCCATGAACGTTTTGACGTAAGGAATGGTGTAAGGCTTCTTGTCAATTTTCACGGGGACCTTTTCGCCGAGGGTGTAACCAAGCTTCTTGAAATCCTCGCCCTGAATGTCCGTTACCAGGCTGCCGAAGGGATCGTCGAGGGCGATGACTTCGGCGGTGATGCCCTTCTGGTCCACCGTTGCGGTGCGCGGATGCAATCGCACGAGATCTTTCGCTTCCGGGCCGACGAGTGTCCAGTCGTCACCTGCAGCGAGGTGGGCGGCGGTGGGCGAAAAAATGTCACGGCCGTGGAAGGTGGAGGATATCTTGTCGCCGATCATCCAGGCGGGATTGGTAATCTGGCGCGCGGCCTCCACACCATCGCGATCCGCAACCGGGGTTATCAACCCATTGTCGGGTAGGACAAAGAACTGGCCCTTCTTCGACCTTATGACGATGGCTTTGCGCGATGTTCCCACTCCCGGATCCACGACCACCAAAAAAATCGTACCGGATGGATAGTAGGGAGTGACGCCTGCGAGAAAACGCGCGCCTTCGCCGATCGAGAACGGTGTGACCTGATGAGTGATGTCCATGATGCGGGCTTCGGGGACGATGCCGACGATCACGGCCTTGCAGATGGCGACCGCATCGTTGGCCGTGCCGAAATCGGTCATAAATACGATAGTGGGACGGGCAGCCGGCTTCTTTGCAGCTTGTTCATAGTTCGCGCGGCTGCCGCAGCCAGCGGGCAGCCATGCGAATGCAAATAGAAGTAGAGCGAATCCCCATCGAAAGCGTTGCAAATGCATGCTGACCCCCTCAGCGAATGCACCACCCCTCAGCCATGTTTCCGAAATGAGGTGCCGCCACCCTGAAAACGACCGCCCCCTGAACCCCCAAAAGAGGCAAGAATTTGCGGAGATTATAGCCTGAGCCCCGCGAGACGCAAACAACGGCGTGACGAAAAATTTAATGCGCGGACTCGGGGCGTTTGCGGTATTGCTCGTAGAGATCGCGGTGACGATTGGCGGTGCTCGTAAGCTGGCCGTTGATGAAGATGTAGCGCACCTGGGTGCGAATTTCGAGCGGATCGCCTGTGGTGACAATCAGGTTGGCAATTTTCCCCGGTTCGAGTGTGCCGAGACGATCACCGAGGCCGAGCATTCGAGCGGCGTTGAGCGTTACAGCCTTCAAGGCCTCGTCATGTGGCAAACCATAGGCGACAGCCGTGCCAGCGTACTGCGAGAGGCGCCGCGAAAAGGCCGTGCCAAAGCTGGAAAAGGCTATCGGGATTCCAGCTGCGTTCAATTCCGCGGGCTGGCTCATGGGTTTATCGTAAGGATCGTCCTCCTCCTCGGGAAGTTGCTCGGTGGGGCCGAGAATCACGGGAATTTTTTTCTCTTTGAGCAGGTCCTTCACTTTCCACGCCTCCGAGCCGTCGGCGAGGATCATTTTCAGATTCTGTTTGGCACAGAAATCTACGGCGTTGCGGATATCACGGGCCTTGCCGGCGACAACCATGGCAGGCAATTTGCCCTCGACGACGGGGATTAGCGCCTCGAGTCTCAGGTCGCGCTCGTAGAGAGCCGGAGAGCCCTTCTCTTTCGCCTGCGCATAGTGGCGCGCGCGGTCAAGCAAATCGCTCAAATCGTTAACGAACTTGTCATATTCCTTCTTTGCATCTGCATAGGGCTTTTCTTTGAAGCCGAAAGAGGCAAAATCGAACGAGCGCGTTTGGATCGAGGGCCAGTTGATCACCATGGCGACAGAGCGCTGAATTTGCATCTCCTCCATCGTCCAGCCGGAGAGATTGAACGCCGACGCTTGGCCGGAGATGACGCCTCCGCCGCTCAATTCGAAACCAGGTGCGCCAGGAGCGGCAACAACGTGGGTGATTCCGCTGGCACGCGTGACGGGGATGTGCGCGCTTGCCGGATTCACGGCTGTTGCTGCGACTAGTTCAGGATTGAACTCTCCCAATTCATTCACGTCCACCGTTGCAATAACCTGGCCGACTTCGGTCAGGCCCAACTGGGTGACGGGATCGAACAAGCCGGGATAAACTTCGAGGCCCTTCGCGTCAATCATCTGCGCGTCCGCGGGAATTTCTATGTGAGCGCCAACCGCTGAAATTTTTCCATCGCGGATGATCACTGTGCCACCGTCAATCGACGGCCCGGCAAGCGTGTAAATTTTTGCACCTTGGATCGCGTAAACGCCGGTCGCGGGCTGGGCCAGTGCGGGCACCGCCAGGATAGAAGCTAGAAGGAACGAAGCAAGGCGCCTTGGCAATTTAAGCGCTCGAGATGCGTTCGAGAGGGTCGTCCAGGTCATCGCCCACCTCCCGAGACACCTTCACTCGAATCGCCCGGCTTTAGAGGTTTCTTTTTCTGGTCCTGTTTTTTTTCGGGGCTTTTGTTGGACTTCTCCTCGTGCTTCTTTTCTTCCTCGGCCGCTTTTTTTTCTTTCTCGAGGAGCGCTTGCTTTTCTTTCTCGAGCGCGGGGCGAGCGGCCAGGTCGTGCTCGCGATCGAAATACACTTGCCCGTCGATCAGAGTCTTTTGAACTACAGCATAGACGCTGAGCGGATCGTGATTGTAGATGACCAGGTCGGCATCCTTGCCGACGTCAATCGAGCCAGCACGATTGTCGATGCCGAGCTGGATTGCGGGATTGAGAGTAATCAACTTGAGCGCATCATTCGCCGAAAGGTCACCGTACTTCATGCTCTTGGCCGCTTCCTGATTCAAGTGGCGAGCCTCTTCAGCGCTGTCCGAGTTGATGGAAACCAGCACGCCGCGCTCCTGCATCAGAGCAGCGTTGTAAGGGATCGCGTCGTACGCTTCGATTTTGTAGGCCCACCAATCAGAAAATGTGGAGCCGCCGGCGCCAGATGCCGCGATCTCATCGGCGACCTTATATCCTTCAAGGACATGCTGAAAAGTGCGCACCTTGAATCCGAATTCCTTTGCGACGCGCGCGAGCATCAGGATTTCATCGGCGCGATAGCAATGCGCATGCACGTAGCGCTTCCCTTCGAGCACTTCGACTAGCGGCTCGAGCTTCAAATCGCGGCGAGGCGGGAGCAGATTCTGCTCGCCGGCTGCTTTGCGCTGGTTGTAGTCATCCCATAGTTTCTTGTACTCGCGCGCTTCCGTGAAGGCCTGGCGGATGACCTCTTCTACCCCCAGCCGCGTGGCCGGGTAGCGCGCCGGCGTTCCCGCCGGTGGCCCGAAATTCGAGTGTTTCGGATTTTCGCCGAGAGCGAACTTGATGCCGGGCAGCGCGCCTTCAAACGGAAGCTGGTTGGCCTGCTTCCCCCACCGCAATTTGATGACGACAGTCTGGCCGCCAATCGGATTCGCGCTGCCGTGCAGGATATTGGCAGTCGTGACACCGCCGGCAAGATCGCGGTAGATGTTTATGTCTGCCGGATTTAGCACATCCGCAATATTCACCATCGAAGACACCGCCGGGCCGCCCTCATTCACACTGCCATCGACGGCGATGTGGGAGTGGCAATCAATGATGCCGGGGATGACGAACTGTCCGGCGGCATCGATCACTGTGGCACCGTCGGGAGCTTTCACGTCCATGCCCACGGCAGCAATTTTGCCGTCACGAATCAGGATGGAGCCGTGCTCGATGGTTCCATGCGTGACCGTGAGGATGGTTGCATTCTGGATGAGGATGACATTGGAAGTCTGCGCTTGCGCGGGAGGTTGCGCGAGCAATGTTATGGCGGAAATTGCAACCGTGAGCAGACGCCTCATCGTGCCACCGCTGCGTCCGCTTCCGGAAAATCACCGCCGCGCTCTGGCTTTTTTTCGTCGGGTTTTTCGGGCGGGGCTTCCTCGTGGACTTCAAACCAGCGGCCGTCGAGGAAAGCGTGCTTCACTTTCGTTTTTTCGTTGAAGATGTCGCCATCGGTGACTATGACGTTCGCGATTTTCCCCGGCTCGAGCGAACCGAGGCGGTCGCTGACGCCGAGGATTTCCGCGGCATCAAGAGTGAAGGCGCGGAGGGCCGCGTCTGCCGTGAGGCCGGCGCCCAGCGCCCTGCGCAGGTTCTTGAAAATATCCTTCGGTGCAGCGAGGCCATCAGAGTAAAACGCAAATTTCACGCCGGCTTTCGCGAGCGCGGCAGGAGTGGAAGGTGCCAGGTCGCGCAAGCGGAGATCGCGCAGCGTTTCTTCGGCTTCCGGATCAGCATCTTTCGGGCGCTCGGGCCACTTCAGGCTGACGAGCACTGGAATTTTCTTCAGGGCAAGAATGTCCGTCACGGCGTATGCCTGCTGGGCGCCCAGCAGCACGGCTGA
>Ga0307479_10006375_pt1 | contig 10829 bp, 10 predicted proteins | sample atmos_gasesECM4C_FD_203743 | JGI IMG/M metagenome (GOLD analysis project Ga0307479, IMG submission 203743) | Hardwood forest soil microbial communities from Morgan-Monroe State Forest, Indiana, United States - atmos_gasesECM4C_515 | ecosystem: Environmental > Terrestrial > Soil > Temperate...
TCCGACGGACCGCTGGACGCCGCCGCCGCTTCCTCCCGTCCTGCACGGCCTCTCCCGGAAAGACGCCGCGACGCGCATCGGCATCGTTGCGTTCGTCGCGGTGTTGGCGCCCTTCGTTGTCGGGCAGGCCTGGCAATTGCAATTGGCGCGCGTTCCGGGCATGGCGCTCATCTTCCTGTCGCTCGTGGTCGTGTGCGGGTTCGGTGGCCAAGTTTCCCTGTGCCAGGCGGCGCTCGCCGGTGTCGGGGCGTTCGTCGCCGCGCACCTCGTCGTGTCCGGTGTTCCGTTCTGGCTCGCGGTGCTTCTCGCCGGACTCTCCGTCGTCCCGGTCGGCGTGTTCCTCGCGCTGCGTGCCGCGAATCTCTCACCGTTGTTCCTCGGATTCGCGACTCTCGCTTTCGGTGCCGTTATCGACGAGGTGTTGTTCAGCTCGCAGGCATTCTCCGGCGGTTTGGCCGGTGTGGTCTTCCAGCGGCCGGCGTACCTGTCGAGCCCGCGTGTGTACTACCTCGCGGTGCTCGTCGTCTTCGGCGTCGTCGCATTGCTCGTCCAGAACCTCAGGCGCTCGAAGACCGGACTCGCCCTCGCGGCGATGCGCGACTCGGAGGTCGGCCTCGGTTCCCTTGGCGTCGACGTGGCAAGGCTGCGACTCACCGTTTTCTCCATCTCTGCGCTCATCGCCGGGATCGGAGGTGCGTTGTTGTCGGCTACCGACAACCTCGCGACGCCGTTCACTTACTTCAAGCTTCAGTCGTTGCTGTTCCTCGCCCTCGCGGTCGTCGGCGGGATCGGAACGTGGCTCGGCGCCTTCGCCGGCGCCGTGATGTTCCTGCTCCTGCCCGCCTTCGTGCACGAACCGATCGTCAGCAACAACGCCCTGACGCGCCTGGTCTTCCGCGATCAACTCGATGCGTTGCTCCCGGTGTTCTTCGGACTCGCCGCCATCGGCCTCGCGCGAAATCCTCACGGCATCGCCGAGGCGCTCCGGCGTCTGTTCACGCCCCGTCCGAGCAAGATCGTTGCGACCGTACCGCCGACCCGAAGGGTCGATCCGACGCTCGTCACCTTCCCGCAGGCCACGATGTTCCACCGCGCCGATTGCCTGCTGGCCATCGGGAAGGAGCCGGTGCCGGTCCCGGCGACCGGTAACCTCCGTCCGTGTCCCGTGTGCTCACCGACGTGATCGAGCAGTGGATCGAAGCGCTTCCGGACGAAGCGACGTCCGAGCGTGTTCGCGATGGATTCTGGTACGTTCGGCTCCCCGGCGTCGCCCGCAAGTGGATCGGGATCGAGATCGAAGCGGGGGAGCGTTCGGTGAAGCTCACGAGCCACGTGATCATCGAGCCGGACTCCAATCACGCGGACGTGTATACGTTGTTGCTCCGGCACAACCATCAAGCGTCCGGCGTGGCGTTCTCGATCGACGGCAAGGAAGGAGTCATCTGTCTCGTGAGTCGGATCTCGAACGAGCACCTCACGGAAGGCGCTCTGGACGAAGCGGTGGGATCGATCGTCCAGAAGACCGAAGAGATCTTCCGGTCGATCCTGGCCATCGGGTTCGCGAGCCGGATCAACCGATGACCGACGTCTGGAGCTTGGTCGACGAGTACTTCGGCGACTTGTTCGTCGGGGACGAATTCGACTACGTGCTCGAGGCGAGCGATGCGGCGGGACTCCCGCCGATACACGTGTCGCCGCCACAAGGGAAGTTCCTGAACCTACTCGCGCGGCTGATCGGCGCGCGGTCGATCCTCGAGATCGGGACGCTCGCCGGTTACAGCACGATCTGGCTGGCCCGCGCACTTCCGCCGGACGGAACCCTGATCACGCTCGAATTCGACCCAAAGCACGCGGAGGTGGCACGCGCGAACATCGAACGCGCGGGGTTGTCCGAGGTCGTTGAGATCCGCGTCGGGGCGGCTCTCGATACGTTTCCGGACGGTACCTTCGATCTCGTGTTCATCGACGCCGACAAGGAGACGTATCCCGAGTACTTCGAACGATCGTTGGACGTGTGCCGTCCCGGTTCGGTGATCGTCGCGGACAACGTCGTCCGGGACGGCGAAGTGATCGACCCGTCGTCGACGGACATCCGTGTGCAGGGCGTGCGACGGCTGAACGAACTGATGGCGTCCTCGTCGCGCGTAGACGCAACCGCGATCCAAACCGTCGGGAGCAAGGGCTACGACGGCTTCGCGCTGGCCCTCGTCGTTACGTGAGGGCTATCCCTTGCGCTTGTTCAGCTCTTCGATGAGCGCCGGCAGCACCTTCATCGTGTCGCCGACGATCCCGAGGTCCGAGATCTGGAAGATCGGAGCTTCCGGGTCCTTGTTGATCGCGATGATCCGCTTGGACTCCTTCATGCCGACCTGGTGCTGTGACGCCCCGGAGATTCCGGCCGCGATATAGACGTCCGGCTTCACGGTTTTCCCGGTCTGGCCGACCTGCATCGCGTAGGGGACCCAACCCGCGTCGACGACGGCGCGCGTCGCACCGACCGCCGAGTTCGGGATCGCTTTACTGACCTGTTCGAGCAGCTCGAAGTTCTTCGGGTCGAGGAGGCCTCGTCCTCCGGAGATGACGACCTTCGCTTCCTCGAGCTTGACGCCGGCGGCTTCCTCTTCGTGCCGTTCGACGCGGCGCGCCTTCTTCTCGTTGTCCGGGATCTCGACGCTCACCTGCTCGGTCTCCGCGCTCCCGCCGACGGGACTCGCTTCGAACGATTTCGGACGCGTGATGACGATCTTCGGGTTGGGTCCGCTGAGCGCGACGTCGACGATCTTCTGTCCGCCGAAGATCTGCGTCTGTGCTTTGTCCGGACCGATGATGTCGGTGACGTTGCCCATGACCGTTGAGCCGTTCGATGCGCCGAGGCGCGCGGCGATGTCGCGCGAGTCGTAGTCCATGCCGAAGACGATCATGTCCGGCTGGTGTTCTTCGGCGAGCTTCCACAGCGCGTACGTTGACGGCTGAGCGACGAAATCGATGAACACCGAATCGTCGGACACGTAGACCTTCTTCGCGCCGTGCTCGCCCAGCGTCGCGACGGCCGCCGACGCACCGGGCCCGAGCGCGACGGCTTCCGCGTCGCCGAGCTCACGCGCCTTCGCAAGGTTCTCGAGCGCGCTCGTTGCGACTTTGCCGCTCTCCTCGACTTCTGCGAACACCCAGATCTTCGCCACCTATTTCTCCTTCGCTGGACGCCGCACTCTTTGCGTGCTCGCGCCGATCCTGTTCAGGGGCGTGCGTCGCCCGTCGCCGGTTAAATCACCTTTGCTTCTGCGAGGAAGTCCGCGATCTTGGCGGCGCCGGTGCCGTCATCTTCGACGACCTGGCCCGCGCCGCGTTGCGGAGCATCGTTGACGGATTCGACGGATTGCGAGGACGATTCGCCGGACGCACCCGGCCCAGGCTGTTCGACCGGCTTCTTCTTGGCCTCGACGATCCCTTTGAAGGACGGATAGCGCGGCTCGTTCACTCCGGCGGTGACGGTGATCACGCACGGCATCGGGCACTCCACGACGTCGTACCCCTTCTCCGTCTGACGATTGATCTTGACCGTGTCGCCGTTGATCTCGATCGACTTCGCGAACGTCGCCATCGGGATGTCGAGGATCGCGGCGATCATCTGCGGGACGACGCCCGTGTATCCGTCCGTCGACTCGACGCCGGAGATGATGAGGTCGTACCCGTTCGTCTTGATGGCCTCGGCGAGGACACGCGCCGTGTGCAGCGCGTCGGAGTTCTGCAGCGAGTCGTCGCTGACGAGGACGCCTTTCGCGGCCCCCATCGACAGCGCTTTCCGTACGGCTTCCATCGCCTGCGGCGGGCCCATCGAGACGACCGTGACTTCGCCGCCGTGCGCCGCCGCGATCTGAAGTCCCGCTTCGACGCCGAATTCGTCGCCGGGATCGAGGACGCCCGCGACGCCGTTCCGCTTCAAACGGGTGCCGTCGAGCTGAGGCGCGACGTTCGGATCGGGGATCTGCTTTACGGTTACGACGATATTCATCTGTTCTCCTATGACTGATAGTCAGCGGGGGATTCTCTCACATGTTCGAACTGACACGCGACACGGTCGAGCCCAAAGCCCGCGGGGCCGCTCGATGGCTCATCGAGCGAGGGGTCAACGCCGGCGACCGCATCGCCGTCGTCGCGGAGAACGTGCCCGAGTTCGTTCCTTTCACTCTGGGTGCGCTCCGAACCGGGATCGTTCCCGTCCTCGTGAACGTCCACCTGTCATCGGACGAACAGGCGCGGATCATCGCCGATGCCGATCCGAAGCTGGTCGTGGACGAGTTCCCCGAGGCGAGCGGAACGGCCGACCTCGCGGACGTTCCTCTCGGGCGACCGATGCACTACACGTCGGGGACCACAGGACTTGCGAAGGGCGTCTGGTCCGGCGTGTTCGATGAGGACGACGCGGACGCGCTCGTTGCCGACGAACGAGATCTCTGGGCGGCCGAGCCCGGCGACACCGTGCTCGTCTGCTCGCCGCTCTATCACTCGGCGCCCCACCGCATCGCGATCTCCGCGCTGATGGCGGGAGCGCGCGTGCTCGTCTTCGAACACTTTGACGCCGACGAGATTGCGCGTGCGTTTGTCCGTGAGCGTGTGACCGGCGCGTTTCTCGTCCCGACGCATCTTCGTCGTCTGCTCGCCGCCGGATTGAAAGCGCCGCATGCGAGGCGCGTGCTCCACGCGGGCGAGCCGTGTCCCGAGGCGTTGAAACGTGAAGCGCTCGACGTGTTTCCGTCCGGCACGCTCTTCGAGTTCTACGGAGCGACGGAAGGACAGTTCACGCTGTGCTCGCCGGACGAATGGCTCGAGCGGCCGGGCACGGTCGGACGAGCACGCGCGGGTCGCGAGCTCTCGATCCGAAACGGCCTCATCTATGTGAAGCCTCCGTCGTTCGCGCGGTGGGAATACTGGCGCGACCCTGAGAAAACGAAGACCGCGTGGCAGGATGGCGGCTTCACCGTCGGTGACCACGGCCGCCTCGACGAGGGCGGCTACCTGTTCATCGAAGGCCGCCGTGAGGACCTCATCATCTCCGGCGGCGTCAACGTCTACCCGGCCGAGGTCGAGCGAGTCCTCGAAACGCATCCCGGCGTCGTCGAAGCCGCGGTCTTCGGTGCGCCGGACGAAGCGTTCGGGCAGCGTGTATGCGCGGCGATCGTCGGCGAAGCTGATCCGGACGAGCTCCGGATGTGGGCTCGCGAGCGGCTTCCCGGCTCGCACACACCGAAGACGATCATCCGCGTCGATGCGCTGCCACGAACGGCAACCGGCAAGATCCGCAGAAGCGACCTCACGTCGCGGCAAGCCTAGAGCTTCCCGCATGTAGGGCACACTGGAAGCGTGGCGCAGACAAAACCTCGTAGCCCGCTTCGAATCATCCTCGGACGGCTGCGCCGCGCGCCGCAGGCCACGGAGGCTCCCGAAGCCGTCCGGCCGCTCGTGGCGAAGGTCGTCGTCGCGCACCCGAAGGCCGACACGAGCGCGATCGTCCGGGCCTACCAGGTGGCGGCCGAGGTCCACGAAGGGCAGTACCGGCTGTCCGGCGATGAGTTCATCACCCATCCCCTCGCCGTCGCCGAGATCCTCGCCGACATGGGGATGGACCCGACGACGATCGTCGGCGCCCTCCTGCACGACGCCGTCGAGGACACGGACGCGTCGCTCGAGGACCTGCGCGAGTCGTTCGGGGACGAGGTTGCCGAGATCATCGATGGACTCACCAAGATCGCGAAGTTCTCGTTCCGGTCGAGTGAGGCGGCGCAAGCGGAGAACTACCGGAAGATGATGGTCGCGATGGCGCGGGACGTGCGCGTCATCATCATCAAGCTCGCGGACCGCTTGCACAACATGCGGACGCTCGACCCATTCCCGGTCGAGAAGCGCGAGAACAAGGCACGCGAAACGATCGAGGTGTACGTGCCGCTCGCGAGCCGGCTCGGGATGTTCCAGGTCCGGACGGAGCTCGAGGACCTCGGCTTCCGTTACCTCTATCCGAAGCGTTACGACGAGATCGTCGAGCTGACGAACCGGCGGCAGCCGGAGCGCGATGCGTACATCCAGGACGTTGTCGCCGACATCCGGGAGCACCTCGACCAGGCGAAGATCAGTGCCGAGGTATCCGGACGCGCAAAGAACTTCTTCTCGATCTACCAGAAGATGGTCGAACGCGGCGTGCAATTCGACGAGATCTTCGATCTCGTCGGCGTCCGGATCGTGGTGGACGATCTCCGCGATTGCTACGCGTCACTCGGCGTCATCCACGCGCTATGGAAGCCGCTCCCCGGACGCTTCAAGGACTACGTGGCGATGCCGAAGTTCAACATGTACCAATCCCTGCACACGACAGTGATGGGACCGGGCGGCAAGGCCCTCGAGATCCAGCTCCGGACGCGCGGCATGCACGAATCGGCCGAGTACGGGATCGCCGCGCATTGGAAGTACAAGGAGTCGGACGGTGGCCGAAAGCGGCGCGAGACCGATTCGGACGTCCCGTGGCTCGGCGAGATGGTCGAAACCTTCCGTGAAGCGCGCGACCCGCGCGAGTTCATGGAGTCGTTGCGCCTCGACCTCTTCCACGACGAAGTGTTCTGTTTTACGCCGAAGGGCCACGTGATCTCGCTCCCGCGCGGAGCGTGTCCGATCGATTTCGCGTACGCGATCCACACGGAGGTCGGCCACCGCACGGTCGGTGCGCGCGTGAACGGCAATCTGGTGCCACTCGATACGCGCATCGAGTCCGGGGACGTCGTCGAAGTGTTGACGACGCGCGCACAGGACGCCCGTCCGAAGGAAGACTGGCTCGCGCTCGTCAAGACCTCGAGGGCACGCTCCCGCATCCGGCACTGGCTGACGGCCCACCGGCGCGAAGAGGCTCGGGAAGAAGGGCGCGATCTCTTCATCAAGACGCTCCGGCGCGAAAAGATCGCACAGAGCGAGCTCACAGAAGAGGTCTGGCGCGAGATCTACTCGGAGCTCCGCCAGTCCGGTGAAGAGACGCTCTACGAGGCGCTCGGAGAAGGACGACTCCCGACGACCGATCTCATCGAAGCGTTGCGCCGGGTGCTTCGTCCGGACGAGACGATCGTCGAACCGGAGCCGGCGGCGCCGACGCGACGTCCGCAGACCGCACCTTCTGTTGTCGTCAAAGGAGAACGCGACATCGCCGCGAACCTCGCGCGATGCTGTGCTCCCGTTCCGGGGGACGAAGTGTTCGGCTTCATCACGCGCGGTCGCGGAGTGTCCGTCCATCGCGCCGACTGCCCGAACGCAAAGACGCTGATGCTGCAACCGGAGCGCATGGTCGAAGTCGAATGGGACGCATCTCAGGGCGGACGATTCACCGTCGTTCTGCAGGTGTCGGCGCTCGACCGTCCCGGTCTGTTGCGCGACATCTCGGACACGCTCACCGACTGCGGCGTGATGATCCTGTCGTCGTCGTCCTGGGCGAAGCGGGACGGGACGGCACGCCTCCGATTCGCCTTCGAGCTCGCGGACGTCGCGCACCTCGACCATATCCAGCGCACCGTCCGGCGCGTCGAAGGCGTGTTCGATACGTACCGCGTATTGCCGTTGCGCGCGCGTGCCGAGTGAGCTGGAGGCTCATTCGGAGCGCGGGGGGCTCGGGGGGCGCAGCGCCCCCGATCAAGTGAGGGCGCTCGTTCAGAGGGTTTCGTCGGCCTCGGTTGTCGTTGACGGTGAGACCGTCGGTTCGATCTCGCAAGGGTTCCTCATTCTCGTCGGCGTGCACCACGACGACGACGAGACGTCGGCGATCGCCATCGCCGACAAGGTCGCGAACCTTCGCGTGTTCACCGACGCCGACGGGAACATGAACCTCTCGCTGCTCGACACGAGCGGTGCGGCGCTCGTCGTCAGTCAGTTCACGCTGTACGCGGACACCGGACGGGGGAGGCGTCCGTCCTTCGTCGATGCGGCGGCACCCGAGGTGGCGGAGCCGCTCGTCGTTGCGGTCGGTGACCGCTTGCGTGAGCTGGGTGTCGCCGTTTCGTCCGGCATCTTCGGTGCTCACATGGAGGTCGCTTTGGTGAACGACGGCCCGGTGACTATCCTCTTGGAATCATGAGCTCGAAGGTCATCTCCGTAACGCGGTTCATCCCTGCGCCGCCCGACAAGATCTTCGACCTGCTCGCCGATCCGAAGATGCATCCCGTGATGGACGGATCGGGGACCGTGCAGGCGCCGCGCGGCGACAACCCAGAGCGGCTGGCGCTCGGCGCGAAGTTCGGCATGGACATGAAGCTCGGCACGCGCTATCCGATCAAGAACACAGTGGTCGAGTTCGAGGAGGGCAAGCGCATCGCGTGGTGCCACTTCGCGAAGAACATCTGGCGCTACGAGCTCGAAGGAGCCGACGGCGGGACGAGGGTGACGGAGAGCTTCGACTACTCCGGCGGGCGCGCGCCGGGATTCTTCCTGAATGCGGTGGGCTTCCTCCGCCGGAACAAGGCGGGGATGGAGAAAACGCTCGAGAACATCGAGCGCCATCTCGCTAGATCTTGAGGACGATCCGGACGAGACCGGCGGCCATCGCCACCCAGAGCGGTCCGACGAAGATCATCGCGTAACGGAAGATCTGCCGATCGCGTTCGGCGAACCGGCGTTCCATCGTCGTTTCAAGGGTTGAGATCCGCTGGTTGGTGTCCGCGAAGCTCTGCCGCATCTCGGATCGCAGATCCGCGAAGTCCTGCCGCATCTCGAGTCGCAGTGTGGTGAGGGCGTCGCCGACGTCGCCCCGAGTGGCGAGGTCCGATGCCTTGGGGACCACCTCGGCGATCATCCGTGCGGCTTCCTCACTGACGTCCTTCTTGAGCGCTTCGTACAGCTCCATGTTCGTCAAGGCCATTGTGACTCGAGCGTCGGTCGGAGGGAAGGCCTTAGGGAAGGGGCCCCAAGATAGCCTCGGGTGCCGACACGAGCGCGTTTGGGCTGGTACAAACGAGGACTATGACCCGTTCGAGCGCCCCGCGTGGGCTGCCCGATATCGTCCCACCGGACTCCGAGTACCTCGAGGAGGCCGAGGCGATCGCGCGCATCCTCTTCGACCGGTACGGCTACCGCCGGATCGAGCCGCCGGTGATGGAGTACACCGAGGTCTTCCAACGCGCTGCGGGGGAGTCGTCCGAGATCGTTCTTGACAAGCAGATGTACACCTTCACCGACCGGCAGGAGCGATCGCTGACGTTACGTCCCGAGGGGACGGCGGGTATCGTCCGGGCATTCATCTCGAACGACCTCGGCAAGAAGCTGCCGTTGCCGGTCCGGCTCTTCGCTATCGGTCCGATGTTTCGCTACGAGCGTCCGCAGAAAGGTCGCGACCGTCAGTTCGAGCAGATCGATGCCGAGTGCATCGGTTCGGCCTCACCGCTCGTCGACGCGGAGCTGATCATGCTTGCGTGGGAGTTGTACAGAGGGTTAGGACTCGATCCGGAGTTACAGCTCAACTCGATGGGCGACCCGGCCGACCGCGAGCACTACTGGCCCGTGCTCCGCGATGCGCTCGCCGACCGCATCGACGAGATGTGCGACGACTGTCACGTCCGGTTGGAAAAGAACCCCCTGCGCGTCTTCGACTGCAAGCAGGAAGGTTGTCGCGCGATCCTGCGCGGCGGAGACATCCCGCCGATCACCGAGTTCCTCGGTGAAGAGAGCAAGGCGCATTACGCGGCCGTCCAGGAAGTGCTCGAGAGTCTCGGCATCGCGTGGAAGGACGCTCCGCATCTCGTCCGTGGATTCGACTACTACACACGCACCGTATTCGAGTTCGACATCCCGTCCCTCGGCGGACGACCCACCGTGGGCGCCGGGGGACGTTACGACGGTTTGGTCGAGCAACTCGGAGGTCCGGCGACGCCGGCTTGTGGTTTCGCGATCGGTGTGACACCGACGCTCGTCGCGCTTATCGAGAAGAAGGAAGCGGAGCCGTGGAAACCCGAGCTGTTCATCGCCTGGATGGACGGCCTCGGTTCCCTCGCGCTTGCCGCCGCGACCGAGCTCCGTCGGACGAACGCCCGCGTGACTGTGAGCGACGAGGCGCGTTCGATGAAGTCACAGCTGCGACAAGCCGAGCGGCTCGGCGCTCGCCTCGTCCTGATCCTCGGTCCCGACGAGGTGTCGCGCCGGAAGGCCAAGGTCAAGAACATGGAGACGGGCAACGAACGCGAGGTTTCGCTCGACGATCTGGTGAAAGAGCTGACCTGATGCTGAAATCGCACGGGTGCGGCGCACTGCGTTCGGCTCACGAGGGGATGCACGTGCGTCTCGCCGGCTGGGTCAACGCGCATCGCGATCACGGCGGCGTCCTGTTCATCGATCTTCGTGATTCGTCCGGCGTCGTCCAGGTCGTCTGCGAGTCCGAGTCGGTCGCAGCCGTCGCGCACCGCGTCCGGGACGAATGGTGCGTCGGTGTTCGAGGCCAGGTGCGGAAGCGTCCGGACGGAACGATCAACGCGCGCCTTCCGACCGGCGAGATCGAGATCGTCGCCTCCGAGATCGAGGTGATCTCGGAGTGCCCGCCGCTGCCGTTCCCGGTCGAAGACGACGTCGACGCGGAGGAGACGACTCGACTCAAGTACCGCTACATCGACATCCGGCGCGCGCCCATCACCCACAACCTCGAGATCAGGTCGAAGGCCCGCAAGGCGATCCGGGATCACTTCGCCGAGCGCGACTTCGTCGAGATCGAGACGCCGATCATGACGCGCGCGACGCCGGAAGGCGCGCGCGACTTCCTCGTGCCTTCGCGGCATCAGCACGGGAACTTCTACGCGCTCGCGCAGTCGCCGCAGCTC
>Ga0307479_10006376_pt1 | contig 10828 bp, 13 predicted proteins | sample atmos_gasesECM4C_FD_203743 | JGI IMG/M metagenome (GOLD analysis project Ga0307479, IMG submission 203743) | Hardwood forest soil microbial communities from Morgan-Monroe State Forest, Indiana, United States - atmos_gasesECM4C_515 | ecosystem: Environmental > Terrestrial > Soil > Temperate...
GATGGCGATCCCAATCAAAACGCTCACAGCGGGAGTAAGAAATCCAATCACGAGGCAGGCACCACTTATCGCAAACAGCAGGCAGGAAAACAAAGATCCCCAGTTCCAGGTGCCTCCATGAGACAAATAGAAAGCCCCCTGTACCGCCGATGTGACACCGATTGTTACTCGCAGCAACAGTAACGCTACACCTGGCCAGCCGCCAGGAAACGTGGAAAATAGCCTTTGCAGTGCATTCTCCCTGGGGGACTTTTTAACGGAGCGTCATGGGAAGGTACATGGAGTCTGGCTCGAGGCGAAACCCAACATCCCGGTATCTTTGCATGCCACTTTCGGGGTATCAGGCCTAGGACGGGATCTGCTGCTTAAAGCTGGATGATCCCACGGCGTAATCCGATAGCGACCGCTTCTGTGCGATCGCTTGCGCCAAGTTTTTCCATGATGTGTTTGATGTGGACCTTCACAGTTTCTTCTGAAATGAACAGGCGTTCGGCGATATCTCGGTTGCGGTTTCCCCCAGCGATTTGGCCGAGTACCTCAACCTCGCGTTCGGTAAGTCTTTCGTCGCTCATATGTTCAGCAAGTTGCGCTGCCAACTGAGGAGGAACCCGCTTTTTCCCTGCGTGTACTTGACGGATAACCTCAAGCAACTCTTTGGGGGGCATGCTCTTGAGCAGGTAGCCGCGAGCACCGGCCTCTAGAGCACGCTTAATTTCAACATCACCCTCAAATGTTGTCAGCACGATGATACGGGCATCGGGAAATTCCGCTCGAATCGCTACCATGGCGTCGATGCCGCTCAGGTCGGGAAGGCGAAGGTCCATAAGCGTAACGTCAGGCTGGTGTTTGCGAAATTGCTCAACGGCATCTTTAGCGTTGGCCGCTTGGGCTATGACCGCCATGTCCGGCTGGTTGTTAATGACAGCCGCGATTCCCTCGCGCAATAGAGGGTGATCGTCGACGCTGAGAATGCGGATGGGTGCCTGTTCACTCATCTCTTTTCTCCCTTTCCGCCTCCTGTTCTTCTTCTGGTACCATTCGGAGCTTCAGCTTCGAGAGCCATCGCCATCGGCTTTCTGGGGACGAAAATTCGAAAGCGACACCGCCGGGCACCGACAGTTCAATCTCTGTTCCAGCCGAAGCGCCGCTCAGCACACTGAACTTCGCGCCGATTCTTTCGGCGCGCTCGCGCATGCCTGATAAGTCTTGCTCGTACGATCCCAGCCGTTGCATTTTGCCACTTCTTCAGAGCCACCGATACACAGATCTCCGGGGAAAACGGATTTCTCGATCGGTACCTCTCGGCGCGTTCCCGCGAGGGGCAAAGATGGACCGAATTTTTTCGCCCACGAGCATAGGCTTGGCAATGAGGAGTCCACGTATGTGGTTTGATAGGGTTGTGAAGGATGCTAAGATTGAAGGTCGCTGGCATGATCTGCGCCATACGTTCGCGAGTGGACCGGCCCAGGCAAAAAAGCTCGCAGCTAGATGGCACTAAGAGCCTGAGGACGCGTAGGCGTTACGCGCACCTCGGCCCGGAGGGGGCTTCACGACGTCAGTGGCGCTGTTGGACCAAGAACCTACTGGCCCAAGCCTTTTCAACCGGGGAACTGAGGTTTCCCAACTACCTGTCCAGTAAGAGTTTAGGGGCGTAGCTCAGTGGTAGAGCAGCGGCCTTTTAAGCCGAAGGTCGTGGGTTCGATCCCCACCGCCCCTACCAAAAGTCCCAAGCGGCAGTGCGGTTTACCTGAGCAATGGGAAGGTTGTTGGATTGATCCTCAAACGCGGAACGAATGACGCAGTGGGATTCGCCTTCGCACCGTCGAGTAAATTTATCGTGGAATTCTTGGCAAAGCCCAATGCTGGCGCTAAGAAAGAATAGAAGTATCAGCAACACAATATTAGCCCACCTCCAACAATAGCCCACTACCGCGGTGCTCGAAGCACGCGCCGCCTAACGCACAAATGGATACTCGCCCTCGAACCAAAACGCCTCAAGAACCGAAAGGGTTCTCGACCAGACGCTCAAGCTGCTTGTTGTCTCAGATGTTCAGCGTCGAAACGCACTCCTTTCTTCCAGAGATTAACGTGATGGCGGCGATCTTCCGCGCAAGAGTTAGACGCGCCATCGGCAGTTTCATTGCGAGATAAAAGCAGGCGTGATAGGTTCTTCCCGCTTATAGTTCTAGAGGGTCGCTTCGCGACATGTCACAAGTCCTATAAACTTGGGAAGGATGGCATGACGAGCAATCAACGTGGGGTCCTGCCAGTTCAGGCCGTCTGGATCGTCGCCGGGGTCCTAGTGATTATTGCTGCCGGATGGCATATTGTGCGAAACCTGAGCAGTTCTTCGGTCGAGTTCGCCACACCTTACCAGGCTATCCTGCTCACCAACGGTTCTGTGTATTTCGGTCATCTGCATGGCTATGGAGGACCTCGCCCGGAGCTGACGGATGTCTATTACATCGTGACGCAGACAAATCCGGAGAACAAACAGGTCAACAACGTGCTGGTCAAGCGAGGGAAAGAATTGCACGCGCCAGACCGAATGTATCTGAATCCGCAGCACATTCTTTTCGTCGAACCGGTTGGCACAGGTTCCAAGGTAGCAGAGCTGATCTCACAGGCGCAGACGGCTCACTGACGTTTGCGCGCGGAGTCACTTTAATTTCTTGCGTCGGGCGAACGATCGAGGGACCTAGCCCCGGAACTACGATCGGCTGCCAGGGTGTCCAGTCCCGAAGAGCAGTTTCACATCGATAGCTGACCCAATCGCAGCGTCCCACGGTGCGCAAGACTTTGCACAATTGCGTAACCTCAGGTTTGGGCTTCTCCACGAATCCTCAAAGGGCGGAAATATCTAAACTGCTCGTAAACATCCTTAACCTTCTGTAAACAGCAGGACTTGCGGCGAGTCATCGTTGCGTCTTGTACCTGGCCCAGTAAGTGCACCGACTCAGGTCAATAGTGTATGCCCATGTGGTGTGTGTGCCCGCTGATGTGGATGTGTTCGGTCAAGGGTCGGGTAAATCGACCGCGACGGCGAGCGGTACAGATAGGGGATAGGTGGCTTGAGATTTTTCTTGCGGCAGTTTTGGCCGCATGGAAAGTGTTCCACACCTTTCTTGTGGTCGCTATTTTCTGCTCCACCAGACGATGGTGACCCCGATACAGACCACGGCGATTCCGATCCAGCGATTGCGGTTGATGCGTTCACCCAGGAAAACTTTTGCGCCAAAAGCCCCTGCAGCATAGCTGAGAGCACTGACTGGAACCACGAAACTTACCTCCTGAAACGACAGGATAGCGAGAAGCGAGAAGAATCCCAGGCTCATCAGCGTTACGCCTAGCCACATCCACGGGAGGCGTAGGGATCGGATAACGAACCTCAGGATAGATCTGGGCCGAAAGTCGTGAACCTCCCCGATACTCTTCATAGCGCGGCTTACGCATAACTCTCCGGCTGTTCCCGCAACCACAATGAAGAACAAGAGCGCAACTTCACGCACGGTCAGGCGCACCTGTTGTGCTGGGTGAGGTACGACCCACGAGGAAAACGCCGAGACAAATCACTATGACCCCGAGCCAGCGCAGCGGGGAGATCATCTCTCTAAGAAGGAAGTAACTGAGAATGGAGAGGGAGAGATAGGACAGAGATGTCGCAGGCTGCACGTAACTGTAGTCTGCCCAGGTGAGCAGCAGCATATGGACGACGAAGAATCCCAGTAGGCAAGCGATCCCCAGCCAGATGTAGCCGGATGCCAGCACCCGTGAAACAATTTGGCCAAGCTCGGGAATTCGTCCCGAAAAGACCGGCCCGACGCCTTTCATGGCCTTGCCGAGAAATACATTTCCAAGGGGGCCCAAAATGATGCTAAGCAGAATCAGGAGCGTCGTTTTGAGATGGAGTCTGCGAGTGTGTGTCACGTATTCGCTTTGACCGCTATTACAGAATAGCAAAAAAAATCAGCAGAACAGACGGGGCAGGAAATCGTGGCAAAGGAGGCTGTGGCATTCAGGAATTCTCCTGATTCAGGATAGAATGTTAGGGCGAGCGTGGAACCAAGGGTAGGGAAGCGCATCTGCGGGTTCCTGCGTATGGCAGAGTTCCCAGACTGGCCGCACTCGAATCGGGAATGAGGTGGCGTGCCCTCAAGCGCTTTAGAATTCGTTGTCCTTTTCGCAGCGGCGATTCCGTCTGTTTTCTACTTTCTGGCAATTTACAGTTCCAGTCGCTATTTTTGGCAGTCTAGAAATCAATCCGGAAAAAATTTGGATTTCACTCCGCCAGTAAGCAATCTCAAGCCGGTGCGAGGCTTAGATCCTGATGCCTATGAGAATTTCGCAAGTTTCTGCCGCCAGGACTATCCCGAGTACGAAATCCTATTCTGCGTGACGGACCAGACGGATCCTTCCGTGCCAGTAATCCAGAAACTGATGCGGGACTTCCCCGAGCGAAAAATCCGGCTACTCTATAGCGCTGGCCACACGGCCATCAACGATAAGGTCGCCAAATTGCGGCTGATGGAACGCGAAGCGCAGTACGAGTACCTAGTCATCAACGATTCCGACGTACGTGTCGATAGCGAATATTTGCGGAGAGTGGTTGCGCCGTTACGCGATCCCAGAGTCGGAGGCGTGACTTGTTTCTACGTGTCCTCGCGAGAAGGATCATTCGTCGAGAAGCTTCAGACGATTGGCATGATTTCAGATTTTTACGCGGGGGTGCTAGTGGCGTGGCAGCTTGACGGGGTGCATTTCGCTCTTGGTCCAACCATGGCGTCGACGAAGCAGCGTGTAAGGGGCTTCGGAGGTTTTCAAGTACTCGAAAACCGGCCCGCAGATGACTTGCTGTTTGGGCGGCTGATCGCGGGACAAGGAGTCGAAATGAAGTTGCTGCCGTTCGCGGTGGAAACGGTACCTGACTTCCAGGGAGTTGGTGAGCTCCTGGCCAAGCGAGCGCGCTGGATGACGGTGATGAAAGCCATGCGGCCTTGGGGACATTTTGGATTGCTTTTCACCTGGGGATTACCGTGGGCAGCCCTCGCCGTTTTGGTCCACCCGACATTACTCATAGCTGCGGCTTATTGGGGTTTGTACCTGGTCTTTCGCGTCACCATGACGTGGCTCATCGGAATCCGTGGATTGAAACAGACGGGGCTTTGGACAAAGATGCCATTGATTCCACTTTGGGACGCCATGGCGTTTTTGATATGGCTGATAAGCTTCACGCGAACGACGATTCGTTGGCGTAACGTGGACTACCAGCTCCGAAATGGTCAATTTGTAGCGACCACCGATGCCCTTGTTCCGAATTCCACCACCAAGAGCGATTTGTAGGGGCAACCGTCAAGACCGGCGTGGCTTTTCCGGGCCTCTTCTGGTTAACGCCCACCGTGTGGAGTTCACTTGTGGGCAGCGCTAACGGAAATTCCCGCAGCGATATTCGTTTGCAGCCGGCGGTCGTTGCGCGGTTCACGCCAATTCACCTGTGGCAGCATGATCGTGGGATCCACGCGGTCGCGATACTTCAGCGCGATATTCATAAGTGAATCAAGCAGGGAGTCTGAAAGATAGTGGGGCTGCAAACCCAGATCAAGAAGCTTGGAGTGCTTGGCGTTATAGTAGTGCTGTTCCGCTTCGACGCGCGGATCGGGGAGATGGTCGATTTCCACCTTCATCCCAAGATCCTTGCCAGCCTCCTGCACCTTCAGCGCGATATCCAGAACGGAGAATTGTTCCGTGAATTGGTTATACACGCGACATTCTCCCCTGGCCGCAGGGTTAAGGCAGGCGAGTTCAATGCAGCGAACGGTGTCCCGGATGTCGAGAAATCCTCGCGTCTGGCCGCCCTTCCCGTAGACTGTCAGCGGCTGGCCTATGGCCGCTTGCACGCAAAAGCGATTCAGAACCGTTCCGAAGACTTCGTCATAATCCAGGCGATTGATCAGGGCTTCGTCCAATCCTACTTCGTCGGTCATCGTCCCGTAGACCACGCCTTGATTCAGATCCGTGGCGCGAAGTCCCCAGATCTTGCAGACAAACATCATGTTGTGGCTGTCGTGCACTTTAGAAAGGTGATAAAAGGAGCCAGGTTGTTTAGGGAAGGGCAAGAGATCGCGGCGCCCGTTGTGTTCGATATGGATGTAGCCTTCCTCGATATCAATGTTTGGAGTGCCGTACTCCCCCATCGTGCCAAGTTTGATCAGGTGGCAATCCGGTTGCACCTCGCGAATTGCGAACAAGACATTCAGGGTGCCGACAACATTGTTCACTTGGGTGAATACCGCGTGCTTTCGGTCTATCATCGAGTAGGGAGCCGAGCGCTGCTCGGCAAAATGGATGATCGTCCCCGGCTCAACCTGCTTGACCGTGGAGAGTAAAAAGTCGTAATCCATCACATCGCCCACGAAAAGGTCGATGGTCCTGCCTGTCAGACGAGTCCACGTTCTAAGACGGTCACTTAGAGGAAGGATGGGCGTAAGAGTCTGGGCGCCCAGTTCGTGATCCCATTGGCGGCGCACAAAGTTATCCACGATCGCCACGGAGTGGCCTTTGGCTGACAGATATAGCGCGGTCGCCCAGCCACAATACCCATCCCCGCCAAGAACCATGACTTTCATCGCTTCGCCTCTCCTACGACTTGCCTCCATCCAGCCCTCCTGGGCGAGATACTTTACGCCCCTAAGCAATTCCCTGCGAGAGTAAACTTAGTTCCCGTGCCAGGAAAGTTCATGAGCAGATTTGCTTCGATTGTCGATTCTGCCCCTAAATGCCTGACCCTGCCAAGACTCTCTTCATGGATAGACGCATCGATGCATCCCAATTAGGTACAGGAGCAGACCTAATAAGCTTACAAGAACTTTCCATTGACGAACACAGAGTAGGGCTTCACCCGCCACAGCGCTCTGTCCAGGGATCTAAATTCGGCTTGAGTTGTAAACATCATTTTCAATCGACGATTAGGGGAATAAGGATGCTACGGATTGGCGGGAGCATCTGGCAGAGTGCCAGCAGGACGCTTTGGCGGCACATTGGTTAACAATGATTTCCCTCCGCTGGTTGCAACTGTCTCAAAGTGCTCCTTGCCAACCAGGGCCTCGATGCGGTCGGCCCCCTTCTCAGAGGCGACTAAATAATATCTGTTCTCGCTTGTCCACAACACTTTGAATTCCGAATCATTCAGAAAAACCGAGGGAGCGCCTGGCGCCGCCGCTCCATATTCCATATTGTTGAACCTGCCGTTCAAGAGCAAGGGATCCTGACCAGTGTAAAAAATCACAGAAGAGAAGTAATAGTAATGGCGATCCACGATGAGTTTCCCCGGAGGTACCGAGAGAAGCGCCTCCGCGAGGGGACGAGATGAAAGGTAAGGATCGAAGACAACGAGCGCCAGGCGGGCAGCATGAAAAAACAAAACCATCATGAGCGACGACGCCAAAAAGGCACGCATGCCGGACCACCGCAGGTTACCCACGGCGCCCACCACGAAAGCGGCGCCTGCCAAGCATAACGGCAACCTCAGGTAGGCAAAAGAATCGAAGGTAAGATCGAGCATGTGTCCGAGAGAAAGTGTATAAGCCAAAGGATGATGAGACAGTGCGGACGAAATATCTCCGGGAGTGGCCAGATTGCGGACAGCATAGGCGATGGCGATGGCAGTTAGTGCAGCGAGAGCGGCGGTTGCTCCCAGAACGCGCGTTCCTCGCTCAATCCACTTGCCTCCAGCGGCCATTGCTGAGCCAAGCAGAAGAGCCAAGGCTGGATAGCACGGCATTGAGTAATACTCCTGAGTCGTGGAAAACGTAAAAAAGACGAGAACGAACCCTGCACAGCAGGCTGCCAGAAGCCTGGTTTGTCCAGCGCGATCCACAGGTTTGAAAGGGAGCTTTGTGATCGCCGGCAAGTACGCAGACCACGGAAAAAGCCATAAGAGGTGGAACAGCCAGAAGTACAGTCGCGGAACGGTGTTGTAATCGCGCGGGTATCTTAGGTTCAGAAACCGCAGGAGTTGTTCATTCACAAAATAGAACCATAGGAATCCGTGGTACAGACCAGGCCCGCTTTGCAGGGTCCAAGCAAAGTAGGGAGGATTCCGTAGAGTAGCCAACACATGCCAAGGTGCGGCGATCAGCAGCACGATCAGAGAGCCACTCACGGGTCGCAGGCGCCGCCAGGTTTTGCGAGAAAAAAGCTGATTGGAAAGGAAAAGGTAGATCGCAGCCGCCGCGACTGGAAATACGATGCCAACCAGACTCTTGAGCAAAAGCCCGGCACCCAGACTTGATGCAAGAATGGCCGCCCAGAGTCGGGGCCGCTTTTCCCCTTCATCCAGAGCTCGCAAGAACGCCCACAGGGCAAGTGCAATCGTGAATGTGAGCATCACGTCGGGAATCTGAATGCGCGTGAAGAGAAACAATCCAACGCACGTGGACATGCACAATCCAGCGTAGAAACCGGCTCGCTCTCCGAATGCCCACATGCCAAAATAGGCCGATAGGGTCGCCAGCGCAATTGAGGCGAGCGCCACCGGAAGCCGAGCGACCCAGTCGAAGACGCCAAAAACCTTATAGAAAACTGCCATCAGCCAATAAATCAACGGAGCTTTCTCCAAGTACAGCACTCCGTCCAGCCGTGCCGTAACCCAATCGCCGCTCGTCAGCATTGTTTTGGCGATTTGTGCCTGCACGGCATCAACGTCGTCCATGAGAGACGGCGGAGATAGCACGCAACCCAGGTAGATCGCGGTTGCGATCAGGAAAACAAGGGAAAGTAAGAACCAACGGCGAGAGAAGAGATCATTCCTCAAGGTAGCTAAATCTTGACTCGCTATCTCTTCATCCACAAGAACAAAGTAAGCAAGCTTCCCGGCTGATTTCCAAAGTTTAATCGTTGTTTGGAAGCCACTCCTCAAAGCGTTCGACACCATCGCATGGAAGAATTGTTATTTCGGTCGGTGGGTCTTGCGCAACCGCCCCTATCATCCTTTGGATTTGTCGGGTTTGGCAGAGTATGGCGGCTGATCCGAAGAGTCTATCAGAGATGTGGGTTACTGACCGTCTCAGGCGTATACGCTCTGCGAGTGATTCCAGACCTCGTGCTACGCATCTCCGCCTTGCGGATCTAATTCCTGCGGGCCCGGCTTGATGTGCTCTATGCCGGTATTCTCGCCCGGCGTGTCCTTTTCAGCACGCTTTTCGAGCTTCCTTTGGGCGCGGCGCTCCGCTTTTTCACGCTGCTTATCCAATCGCTTCATTTCTTTTTGGCGCTTTTGAAATGTAGTCGTCATCGAATTCTCCTTGAAATGAAAGGAAGCTGCTTATCTCGGAAGAGTGCGCATTGAAGCTACCAGCGCGGCTCGCGAGGCTGGCGTGTGGCTTCGCGATAATCCTCGTTGGAGAATCTTTCCCGTCCACGTCCGCCACCGCCGGGGCGAGGGCCGCCGCCTGCGGCTTTGGGGCGTGCTTCGTTCACTTTCAAGTTCCGTCCGCCAAGCTCTTTTCCGTCGAGGCCCGCTATCGCTTTAGCGGCTTCGTCGTCATTGGGCATTTCGACAAACGCAAAGCCGCGAGCGCGGCCAGTCTCTCTGTCCATGACCAGGTGCACGCGCGTCACTTGCCCGAACGGTTTGAACAGCGCACTCAATTCAGCTTCCGTAGTTTGAAAACTCATGTTGCCTACAAAAAGATTCTTCATTCCCGTCTCCTTGTTCGTGCCTATTCCTAGACCGAATTCTCGATAAAGATCCGAAAGCGCGCCGAGCGTGAGGAATGCCGCAATTTTCGCAAGGCCTTGGCTTCGATCTGCCTGATGCGCTCGCGTGTAACCGCGAAAGTTTGCCCCACTTCTTCGAGAGTGTGATCGTTGCCATCGTCCAAGCCAAAGCGCATCCTGATGATTTTTTCCTCGCGCGGCGTGAGCGTCTTCAACATGGACGCCATCTTTTCCCTGAGATTGAGGTTGATCGCCGCGTCTGACGGAGACTCAATGTTCTTGTCCTCGATGAAGTCGCCGAGATGTGCCTCATCTTCCTCTCCGATGGGCGTCTCGAAAGAGAGTGGCTGCTGCGCGATTTTCTTGGTCCTGCGCACGGCCTCCACAGGAATGTCCATGCGCTTGGCGATTTCCTCGGAGGTTGGCTCACGGCCAAACTCCTGGAGCAATTGCTGGCTGGTGCGAACTTGTTTGTTGATCGACTCGATCATGTGAACTGGGACGCGGATCGTGCGTGCCTGATCGGCAATGGCCCGAGTGATGGCCTGGCGAATCCACCAGGTGGCATAGGTAGAGAACTTGTAGCCGCGGCGCCACTCGAACTTGTCGGTACCCTTCATGAGGCCGATATTGCCCTCTTGGATGAGGTCGAGGAACTGAAGTCCACGGTTGGCATACTTCTTCGCAATAGACACGACGAGGCGAAGGTTTGCCTCAGTCAATTCTTTCTTTGCCTGGTCGGCTTCCGCCTCACCGCGCCGGATGAGGGCAAGAGTGCGCTTCAGGCTGGCCACGCTGACCTCGCTGGAATCATCGATTTCTCTGAGCTGCGCGCGGCACAAGCGTAGTTGCTTGCGCGCTTCCCTGGCGGCATCGCCGCGCGCGGCATTGCATCTGCGCTCCAGCCTTCCAGCTTCGCGCTCGATGGAGTTCAGCCGCTCAACCGTGTGCCGCATGATGTCGATCAGGCGCTTCTTCTCCTGCTCCTTGAAATCGATGGATCGCACCAATCTCGACATCACGACTCGTGTTCGCCCCACCTGCCCCCGAGCCGCCAGATACGCGCGCCTATTGGACTTCGGGGTGTTTTCCAGCCGGGTTGCCTGCTTGAGCC
>Ga0307479_10006377_pt1 | contig 10828 bp, 11 predicted proteins | sample atmos_gasesECM4C_FD_203743 | JGI IMG/M metagenome (GOLD analysis project Ga0307479, IMG submission 203743) | Hardwood forest soil microbial communities from Morgan-Monroe State Forest, Indiana, United States - atmos_gasesECM4C_515 | ecosystem: Environmental > Terrestrial > Soil > Temperate...
CGCGCCCGAGGCCTTGACCCCCGCGCGCGCCGCCAGCGGCCACGTCTGCATGGTGGCGACCGGCTGCGCCCGGGACACCACGTAGCCGGCCGCCAGGCCGAACGCGATCTGGGAGACCACGAACCACATCCAGTCGACGCGGGCGTTCAGGATCGGATTGATGACGCCCAGCACCGCCCAGAGCCCTCCAGTCCACAGCAGCGGCGCCACGAGGCCACCCCAGAGCACGTGTCGGCCCGGCAGCGTCGGCAGGATCACGGCGTAGAGGAGCCCGGCCAGCACCGAGATCAGCCCGTGCGTGAGGATCCCGATGATCAGGGCGCTCATGCTGAAGGCCCGGAGCTCCGCCAGGCTGGCTTGCGCCATTTCGGGCATCGCCACCGCGGAGAGCAAGTTCACCGGGTACCACAGGCTGTGCTGGAAGATGGCCCCGTACACGAGGGCCACGAGCGCCATCGCCGCGCCCCCGACAATCCCTCCCCTGACGCCTGCCGAGATCGGCTGAACCTCGACCGGGATCCGCGTGCGGTGCCCACCCTGGCCGAGCTCGAGCCTTCCGACCGCGGTGGGAGAAGGCACGATCGGTCTCGCCTGCTCGGCGACCGATCGCATCGGCACGTGCTCGTACTGCGCCTCGGGTAAGACCTGCCGCCACCAGCCGAGGCCCGCGACGAGCGTCAAGATCACTCCCACCGCGGACACGATCTCGTTCGTCACCAGGCCGGCAACGGTCAGGGTGATTCCCAGGGCGATGGCCAGTGGCCAGGCGGTCGGCGCCGGCATCTCGATGGTCTGGGGCTCGGTCGCGGGCGTCGGCGTCATCGGCCCACCAGGTAGACCACGCTGAAGACGACGATCCATACGCCGTCGATGAAGTGCCAGTACCAGGACGCGATCTCGGCGCGCTCGATGTCCTCCCGCCGCAAGGCGCCGGAGAACGAGAAGACACAGAGCAGGCTCAAGATGACGAGCCCGACGATCACATGGCTCGCGTGGAGCCCGACCAGGGAATAGAACGTGGTCCCGAAGAGATTGGTCCCGATCGTGAGCCCGTGCCCGACGATCAGCCGGTACCACTCCCTCGCCGTCCCGGCCAGGAACACGGCGCCCAGCACGATCGTCACGAGCAACCACAACCCGGACCGGCGCAGCGCCCCCCGCCGGAGCGCACCGAGGGCGACCGCGACCGTGATGCTGCTCGAGAGCAGACACACGGTATTGAAGATCGGGAGCTCCAGCACGTCCTTCGGATACGGCCCATTCAAGCTCTTGCCGATGTAGAACAGATACGCGACCACGAAGACCGCGAAGAGCGAGGTCTCCGCGACGATGAGGCAGATCATGCCCACGCGCCCGCGCTCATTCATGGGGACCGTCCGGATCGTCGGGATGCTTCAGATCCCAGAGCGGCCGCCGGCTCGACACCACCGGGACCACCTCGAAGTTGTAGACGGGCGGCGGCGAGGTCGTGGCCCACTCGAGCGTCCAGGCGTCCCAAGGGTCGTCGCCCGCCGGGGTCCCCCGGCGCAGTGAGATCACGATGTTGATCACGAAGATCAGGATTCCTATGATCTGCAGTGGGAGGCCGAGCGTCACCACCAGATTCCAAATCTCCCAGCCGCGATCCGCCGGATAGCTGTAGATCCGTCGGGGCATGCCGAGCATCCCGGGAACGTGCATGGTCAGGAACGTGGTGTTGAACCCGATCACGAACAGCCAGAAATGCCAGCGCCCCAGGCGCTCGCTCAGCATGCGGCCCGTGACCTTCGGGAACCAGTAGTAGATTGCCGCGAAGATGGTGAACAGCAGCGCGCCGATCAGCACGAAGTGGAAGTGGGCCACCACGAAGTAGGAGTCGGAGAGCTGCCAGTTGAACGGGGCCACGGACAACATGATCCCGGTGAGGCCCGCGCACAAGAACTGGAAGAGGAAGGCACAGCAGAACAGCATCGGCGTGCCGAAGCGAATCTTGCCGCCGTACATCGTGCCGAGCCAGTTGAAGATCTTTACCCCGGTGGGGACCGCCACCAGCATCGTGGAGGCGGCGAAGGCCGCATTGAGCGTGCTGCCCATCCCGACCACGAACATGTGATGGGCCCAGGTGCTCATGCCCACGAGGCCGATTCCGGCCGAGGCCGCCACCAGCGTGGCGTAGCCGAAGAGCACCTTGCGCGAGAACACCGGGATGATCTCCGAGGCGAAGCCGAAACCCGGCAGCATCAAGATGTAGACCTCCGGATGGCCGAAGAACCAGAAGAAGTGCTGCCACATGACCGCCGAGGCGCCCGCCTGGGTGTCGAAGAAGTGCGCGCCCAGGAAGCGGTCGAGCAACAGCATGATCTGCGCCGCGGTCAGGGGAGGCAGGATGATCAAGGTCAGCCAGGAGATGGTCGCGATCTCCCACACGAACACCGGCATGCGGCCAAGCGTCATGCCCGGGCCGCGCATGGTGAAAATGGTGGTGACCATATTGACCGCGGTCGCGACCGTCCCCACCCCCGCGACCAGCAGCGCGAGGTTCCAGTAGTCGGTCGCGTTCCCGGGGGTGAAGGCGCGCTCGGTGAGCGGGGCGTACGCGAACCACCCGATGGCCGGCGCGGCGCCTCCGCCGTAGAGTCCCTCCCCGCCGAGGAAGCTGAAGTGCAGGAGCAGTCCTCCGAACAAGAAGATCCAGAACCCGAACGCGTTCAGGCGCGGGAAGGCGAGGTCGCGGGCTCCGATCATCAGCGGCACCAGGTAGTTGCCGAATCCGAACACGATAGGGATCCCGACCAGGAACACCATGGTCGTCCCGTGCATGGTGAAGAGCTGGTTGAACGTCCCCGGTGGCACGACGTGGAGGCCGGACCAGGCGAGCTGGAGACGCATCGCGGATGCCTCGAGCCCGGCGACGACCAGGAACACGAGCCCGCTGACCACGTACATGACCCCGAGTCGCTTGTGATCGACCGTGACCACCCACTCGTGGAGCACCGCCAGCAATGGGCGGTGCGCTTCCGCGCCGCGCCTAGACGTCATCGTGTCCGCCCGCACGCTCATGAGACTTCTCCCTTCACCGCAGGGCCAGGAGGTAGGCGGTCACTTTGTCCAAGTCGTCGCGCGAGAGCTTCATGGCCGGCATGAGCGCGCCCGGCTTCAGGGATGCCGGATCGTCGATCCAGGATCGAATGTTCTCCGGCGTGTTCTGGATCACTCCGGCGCCGATGGTCCGCCGGCTCATCAGATGAGTTAGGTCGGGCCCGAACACGCCGTTGGCCGAGGTCCCCCGAACCGCGTGGCAGTTGATGCACGACAGCGACGAGAACAGCTCGCGTCCCGCCCGCACCTCGGCATCGATCCGGGCCGGCGCTTGCTGCTGAGCCACCCACTTTGCGAAGTCTTCCTTGGTCTGGACGGCCACGATGAGCAGCATCCCCGCGTGCTGGAGACCACAGTACTCGGCGCACTGGCCGACGTACCCGCCCGCCTTCTGCGGATCGATCCATATCCGGTTGGTCTTGTTCGGGATGACGTCCATTTTCCCGGCGAGCTGGGGAATCCAGAAGCTGTGAATGACATCGGCGGACTGGAGCGTGATGAACGTCGGGGTCGGGCGCGCCGGGTCGCTGACCGGCACGTGGAGCTCGTTGGCGGTGACGATGCCTAGCTTCGGATAGCGGATCTCCCACCACCACTGGTGCCCGACGATCGTGACCTCGAGAGCCTCCGGCAACTGCGCGCGCCGCTCGATCGCGAAGATATACCGGGCCGTCACCAGGAACAGCACGACGACGATCAGAATCGGAACCACCGTCCAGGCCAGCTCGATCTGTCGGCTCCCATATACCTGAGGCGGCTCACGCCCGTCGTCACCCCGGCGGCGTCGAAAGCGCATGAGGGCGTAGACGGTCAGTCCAGCCACGACGGCGAAGATGACGCCGGTTATCCCGAACACGATCAAGGCCAGCTCGCGGATGGCAAAGGCCGGCGTCGAGGCCGGCGTGAAGATGCTCGGGGTCTGGACCACTCCGTTGTCACCCGCCGTCGCCGGCGAAGTCGAGAATATGGCCACCGTGGTGGCCACCAGAAGTAGCCGACACGTCAGCCGGCGCATGCCCCTAATCAGCACGGTAGGTGCCCGAGCCCCCGCAGCCTTTGCCCGGCCGCATTGAGGGTGATCCGGTAGAGCCAGGACCGGAACGCAGCCGTCCCTCGGAAGCGGTCAATCCTCCGAGTCGCCGACCAGAGCGCGTCCTGCATGACCTCCCCGGCATCCGAGCTGTTGCCAGTGAGGCGGATCGCCAGCCGGTAGACGCGATCCCCGTGAGCGACCACCAGCGCCGTCACCGCCGCCTCCTCCCGGCGGCGCAGCCGCTGCACCAGAGCCGCGTCCGGATCGATCGGCTTCCGATCGCGGGCGACACGCACCTTGTCAACATGGCGGCTGTGACGGTTCCGCCCCATCAACGGTTCCTTGCGACCCACCCCGGCCTCCCTTCACTCCGCAGGGAATTTTTGTTTCCCGCTCAGCTGACCCAAAGGCAATCGCCATGCCGGGGATCAGGGAGTTCGTCCGACGCTTCGCAAGTAGCGGTAGTGGAAGACGCCCGGAGGAAGGGACAGATCCCAAACCGAGCCACCCGCCCCACCGTCGAACTGCTAGTCGGCTACCGACTGCCGGCCGGTTGGCACACCCGCGGCGATTTAGCGAGAGCGGTTCGGAGGATCGACGAGAGACCACCCACCGCGCCACAGATGAGCAGGAATATGAACGGGATCGCGGCCTAGCCCTGCGTCAACGGGTCGACCGGGTACCCGCGCCGGCGCCAGCCGTGCAGGCCACCGGCCAATGGCCGCACGCCGCGGACCCCCGCGCGCCGCAGATGGAGGGCCGCCCGCGCGTACAGAGCGGCCCGCGCCGTTCTCGCCTGCCGGGAGCCGCCGCCGTATACCACCACCGCGGCAGTCCGCGGAATTCCGCGGCAGTGTCGGCTGAGCTCATCCGGCCGGATCCATCGGGCACCGGGAAGCGTATAGGGAGCAGCCTTCACATCCTCACTCGATCTGACGTCGAGGATGGTGATGGGCCGGCTCGCCTCAAGCAGCGCCCGCAGCTCGTCCGGCCTCATTCCCGAGCGCCGAAGGATGCGCAAAAGGCGGTGCCGCCTGGCACGGCGCAGAGGCACGTACAGGAGGAGCGAGATGAGAACAACGAGCATGACTCGGAGGCCGAGATGCAACGCGGCCTCGGTGACTGCCTGGCCCACCAGGTATCCGAGGCCCACCCACGTCCCGGCCCAGAGCGCCGCGCTGATCGCTCCGTAGACAAGAAAGCGCGGGATACCTTCGCCGGCCGCCCCGGCAAGGCCGGCCGCGATCGGACCCAGCTCGGGCAGGAATCTGGCGCCCACCCGAAATGCTCCTTCGTGATCGCGGAAGAGAGACTGACCCCGCTGGACGCTCCCCCGGGCCGCCGGCGAGAAGCGCGCGATCAATGCAAGCGTCCTGGTTCCCCGCCATCGCGCGAGGCTGTACCATACGAGATCTGCGCAGAGCGTGGCCCCGACCGCGACCGCCATCGTCGTCACAACGCTGAGTCGGCCGCTCGCGATCAGCGCGCCGACTGCAAACAAGGCCGGAACCACCGGCACCGGGACCCCCCCTTGATTGGCCATGATCCACGCAAATAGGACCCACTGCGCGTTCTCGACAATGACGGGAACATGCTGGGTCATCGCTGACGCCGCAAGCTCACGTTGGCCGGCATGATGCCGTTGATGACTCCCTTCATCTCGTCACCGCTGACATCGAGGGTTCCGGACAGGTAGGGTACTTTCAGGATGACCGAACTTCCGCTGACGGTGCCCTCGAAGTAGGTGGGTTCGGCCGGCGTCGGGCCGGTCACCCTGAGATCGCCGCTCGCGTCGGCACCACTCTGCTTGAGATTCATGAAGACATCGCCCGACCCCATGGTCGGGTTGTGAAACGACCACGTCCCGGCCCACTTTCCGCTGACGTCGACACTTGGCGGAACCGTGTTGCCGCCAACCGCCGCGCACCCGCACAGCAGCAGCACGAGTGCTGCGACGAGACAATTCGCTCCCTGGCTCATATGCTCTCCTCCCTGTCGGTCGAGGAGAGGCAATCCACATGCCGAGTGCTCAAGGACGTGAAGTCGCCTCGCAAGTATTTGAGCTGAAATGAAAGGTGGAGTAGGAGAAGCGACACATACATCCGTCTGCTAACCTCATGGCGCTCAGCGGCCATCGATTGCTAGCGGATTGGCACTCGCGGTCTGCGAGACTCGGCGCCAACGACGCCGCAGGTCGATGGCCCGACGTCCGAACCAGGCTGGAGCCTAGGGAGACGCGCGCTACTACGAGTCCGTCGCCGCTGCGGTGACCGGCACGACAAACACGGAGGTCCACATGAGCACGACTCGAATCATGGCTATCGCGGCGCTGATCGCCGCCACCGGCCTAGCGCTCCACGTGGCGCAGGCGCAGCAAGTGGGAGCCCGGCGCATCGATCTCCAGCGGCATGACCTGAGCGTCCCCGGACGCGAGGTCGTCCAGACGATCGTCGAGCTCGCGCCGGGAACGACGGCGCCCAGGCACACGCATCCGGGCGAAGAGATCATCTATGTCCTCGAAGGCACGTGGGAATACACGGTGGAGGGCAAGCCGCCGGTGACCCTCAAGGCCGGCAACGTCCTGTTCATTCCGGCTGGAACGATCCACTCGGCGAGGAATGCCGGCACCGGCCGCGCGGCAGAGCTCGCGACGTATATCGTCGAGAAGGGGAAGCCGCTCATCACGGTGGTGCCGTGAGCGCCGTGGTGTCACAGCGCGTGAGACGAACGACTACTCGCGACGATCGCCCACGAAGCGCAGGAGGAAGAGGAAGAGGTTGATGAAGTCGAGGTAGAGGGATAGCGCGCCCACGATGGCATAGGAGCCGACCTGCCCCTCGGGGAGGGCGAGCGCCATCTCCTTCAGTCGCTGGGCGTCCCAGGCGGTGAGTCCGGTGAAGACGATCACGCCCACCACGGAGATCAAAAACTGCAGGGCGGCGCTGTGCCAGAAGATCCCCACGATGGACGCGAGCACGAGCCCGATCAATCCCATGAAGAAGAACTGACCCGCGCCCGCCAGGCTCCGCCTGGTGGTCGACCCGTAGAGCGCCAGGGCGCCGAACATGCCGGCGGTCACGACGAACGTCGTCGCGATGGAGGCCCCGGTGTAGGCGAGCACCAGGACCGACAGGGTCACGCCGGTCAGGGCGGCATACGCGATGAAGAGAAGGGTGGCGATGCCGGGGGCGAGCCTCTCGGCGCGGGCCGAGAGGAAGAACACCAGCGCGATCTGTCCGACGAACAGACCAAGGAAGAGCAGGTGATTCGTGACCAGGGCCTGTACGAGCACGGGTGAGCTGGCGATCGAGTAGGCCACGAGGGCCGTGATCGCGAGTCCGGCGCACATCCAGCCGTACACCGTCCGGAGGAAGGCGGTAGCCCGCTCGGCGGCCGCGATACCCCTCCCCCCGAATGGCGTGGCGGGAGTTCTCTCGAAAGTCTCCATGGGATCCTCCAGTCTACTCTCCAGTTTGGCGGTATCGAGGTGCGCATTCTGACCGCTCACCGCCGTCGATTCGATGTGCTCCGTCCTGGACCTACGCCCGACGCATCAGACATTCCCGGCCAAGCAGCGCCCGTCGGAGGTGTAGGTGCCACCCACCCCCTCGCACGACTCGCGTCCGTTGTAGGGCGCGGGAGCCAGCGCCGCGCAGCCCGCCACCACCACGGCCGCGCTCAGCACCGCCATCGCCAGCAGCGCCCCGGCGCCCACGCGCCTTGCCATCCCTGACCCCCCGCCGTCCTCTTGCGGTCGCACGTGTTGTAGTCTCGAGTGTCGCTGCTTAGGACGGGCCGCCGGCGGAAGGGAACCCGGCCCGGGCGTCTTTTCGCAAGAATCGGCTAGTGCACCGTCGGAAGGCGCTCGACGTGGCTCGATGCTCCAGTATCCACGGTGGTGGAAGCCCATGAGTCCGATTTGAGTGTCGCTAGCGAGGTGACGCAAGCGCGCGTGACGGAAGCATTGAAGGTCGGCGCCGAAACTTATGAAGGCGAGCTGGAGATGGATCATTTATCGAGACTCTCCCCGATAAGATAATCCCGCGAACGAATCTATGGCGCTGAGGCAATCGCCCCCGGCTGGCTTAGGCCTCAGGGGCCGGCAGTCGTTCGACCAGGTTGGTAGAATCCCTGCATGCCAACGAAGGGTAGCGTGATGTCCGGATCGGCCGCTGGGATGCTTGCCTGGTCGTCATGGTTGCGCTGACCCCGACGGTCCTCGATACCGATCCCGGCATCGACGATGCCCCGGCGTTGCTGCTCGCCTGGGGCTCGCCCGAGCTCGACGTCCTGGCGCTAACGGTGGTCGCGGGCAACGCGCCGCTCGCCGACACGGCGCGCAACGCCGCGCGCCTGGTTGCGGTGCGCCGGCCGGCTCGCCTGCCCCAGATCGCTCTAGGCGCCCCGGCCCCGCTGCGCCGGGCGCTGGTGACCGCCGCTCCCGGCGATCACGGCGCCGACGGCCTCGGCGATGCGCCGGATTGGCCCCCCGTGGCCAGTCCGCCCGCCTCGCCGTCGGCGGCCGAGACGCTCGTGGCCCTCGCCCGGGCCCACGGCGAGCGCTTGACGCTCATCGCGCTGGGCCCGCTGACGAACCTGGCGCTCGCTCTCCGCCTCGATGCCGATGCCCTCCGGAGGATCGGCCGGGTGGTCATGATGGGTGGCGCGGTGGACGTGCGTGGCAATGTCACCCCGGACGCCGAATTCAATGCCTATGTCGATCCGGACGCCCTGCGCGAGGTCCTCGACGCCGGCCTGCTGGTCGACCTCGTGCCGCTGGACGCGACGCGCCAGACCACGATCCACCGGGACCAGCTCCACGCCGCGCTGGCCGGCCGGCCCGGCCCGCTCGCTGCCCGCATTGAGGCGCTCAGGGAGCAAACGTTCCGTCTCTGGGGTTACATGCACCTGCACGACCCTTTGGCGGTCGGTCTTGCCGTCGACGCGAGCCTGGCGCAATGGCAGCCGGCGCGGATCGCCGTGGGCGAGAGCGGTCAGACTCGGCGCGCGGTCGGGGCTCCGAACTGCCGCGTGGCGCAGATCATCGACGCGGAACGCTTCCTCGCCCTGTTCTTCGACCGGCTCTGCCCCGCATCCTCGTAGTCGGCTCGCCCCCTCACCCGCGGGCACTCTCCATGTGGCGGGCGGCATCCTTGGCTGCTTCCTCGGGGGTCTTGCCCTGCTGGCGCGCGACGATGTAGGCGGCGTACCAGCCCGACCAGTGGTGCTTCGGCGCGGTCGCCTCGTACGGGCCGTGGCCCTTCTCGGTTTCGCGCAGGAGGTCGGTCAGCGTCTCGACGTCGAAGCTGCTCACCCCGCGACCAGGAAGCCGGGTGGTGACCTCCTGCAGCAGCCAGCCGTTCCCGTCGGGGTCGCTGAACGAGATCCACGAGCTGTAGGAGCGGCGCTCCGGGTCCGGGCCCGGCAGGCGCCCCTGCGTCCCGGTGACACGGAGCGTGCCGTCGAAGTGGAAGACCTCGCTCGGGTTGGCGCCGTGGGCGGCGAGGTCGGCGCGTGCGGCCTGGATGTCGTCGACGATGAGGAGCATTCCTTGAACCGAGCCCGGCGCGGCGGTCGTGAGGCCCTTCCCGATGAAGATGGAGCACGCCGAGCCTGGGGGCGTCAGCTGTACCACTCGCCAGTCGCCCTTGGAAAAATCGGCGTCGAGCCGCCACCCCAGGCCCTCGTAGAAGCGCTTGGCGCGATCGACGTCGGACACCGGGATCGTGACGACCTCGAGCTTCGTTTCGACCCTGCTCATCGTGACCTCCGCTCTTTGGCGTTCAGGCGACCTTCGCCGCGAGCTCGGCCAGGCTCGCCCCGAGCACGCGGTTGAAGGCCGGGAATGGGTGGATGACGTCGGCGAGCGTCGGGAGCGGAGTGCCCAGCTTGATCGCCAGCACGAGCTCGCCCAGGATCTCGCCGGCGCGCGGCGTGACGAGCGTCGCGCCGATCAGCACCCGGCGGTTGCGGTCGCCGACCAGCTTGAGCGCGCCTCGGTGAAAGTCGTGGATGTAGCCTCGCGCGGTCTCGGCCGGATCGGCGCTGGCGACGACGACGTCGATGCCTTTCTCGCGCGCGGCAGCTTCCGACAGCCCGACGGAAGCGATTTCCGGATCGGTGAATGTCACGCGAGGGACCGCCGTGTGGTCGGCCCTCGCGTCCGTGCCACGCAATCGCCGCGCGACCACCTGACCGTGGTAGTAGGCGAGGTGGGTGAATCCGCCGAGCCCCGTGACGTCACCTGCTCCAAAGACGCCGGCCCGCGCTTCGAGCGTCGCCGGGTCCACCTTCAACCAACCGCGCTCCGTCTGGGCGATCCCGATCTCGCGCCATGCCTCCACGTTGGCGCGGCGGCCCGTGGCGACCAGCAATCGGTCGCCCGAGACTACCGCTCCGGACTTCAAGTGGACGACGACGGCCGAGGATTGCTTTTCGACGGCGACACAGGGGTCCCCGATCATCAGCGTGATACCGTCCGCCTCCAGGTGTGGCCGGAGCGCGGCTCCGGCCTCTGGCTCCTCCAGGCCAAGGAACCTCGGTCCGGCTTCGATCACCGTCACCTTGGAGCCGAGACGTGCGAAGGCCTGCCCCAGCTCGACGCCAATGGCCCCCCCGCCGAGGATCGCCAGCGAAGCCGGCAGCTCCTTCGGGATCACGGCCTGGCGATTGGTCCAGAACGGGACGGCGTCCAGGCCGGGGATGGTTGGAATCGCC
>Ga0307479_10006379_pt1 | contig 10827 bp, 10 predicted proteins | sample atmos_gasesECM4C_FD_203743 | JGI IMG/M metagenome (GOLD analysis project Ga0307479, IMG submission 203743) | Hardwood forest soil microbial communities from Morgan-Monroe State Forest, Indiana, United States - atmos_gasesECM4C_515 | ecosystem: Environmental > Terrestrial > Soil > Temperate...
TGTTGGCGCCATCAGATACCAGGTAGATGCCGAACTCGCCCTTGGGCGCCTCCACCGCCGCATAGGTCTCACCGGCTGGAACTTCATAGCCTTCCGTGAAGAACTTAAAGTGATGGATGAGGGACTCCATGTCCTCCTTCATCTGCAGGCGTGAGGGCGGGCGCACCTTGCGGTCAGCGATCATCACCGCTCCCGGATGCGCGCGCAGCCACTCCACGCACTGACGGACGATGCGGTTCGCCTGGCGCATCTCCTCGACGCGCACCAGGTAGCGGTCGTAGCAGTCGCCGTTCACGCCCACCGGGACATCGAAATCCATGCGCTCGTACACTTCATAGGGCTGCTTCTTGCGCAGGTCCCAGGCTATCCCTGAGCCGCGCAGCATGGGGCCCGAGAAGCCCAGCTGCAGGGCGCGCTCGGGCGACACCACCCCGATGTTGACCGTGCGCTGCTTCCAGATGCGGTTGTCGGTGAGCAGCGTCTCGTAGTCGTCGATGGCGGAGGGGAAGCTTTCAGTGAACGCCTGGATGAAGTCCAGCATGGTGCCGGAGCGCGCCTCGTTCAGGCGTGCGGCCTGCTTCGCCGAGCGCCACCTGGACGCCTGGTACTTCGGCATCGCGGCCGGCAGATCGCGGTACACGCCGCCGGGGCGGTAGTAGGTGGCATGCATGCGCGTGCCCGACACCGCCTCGTAGACATCCATCAGCTCCTCGCGCTGCTTGAAGCACAGCAGGAACACCGTCATGGCGCCGATGTCCAGTCCGTGAGCCCCGAGCCACATGAGGTGATTCAGGATGCGCGTGATCTCATCGAACATGACGCGGATGTATTGCGCGCGCTCGGGCGGCTCGATGCCGAGCAGGCGCTCGATCGCGAGTACGTAGGCGTGCTCGTTGCACATCATGGACACGTAGTCGAGCCGGTCCATGTAGCCGATCGACTGGTTGAAGGGCTTCGACTCCGCCAGCTTCTCGGTGCCGCGATGCAGCAGACCGATGTGTGGATCGGCCTTCTGGATCACTTCGCCATCCATCTCCAGCACCAGCCGCAGCACCCCGTGGGCAGCCGGGTGCTGCGGCCCGAAGTTCATGGTGTAGTTGCGAATCTCGGAAAACGGTGTGGCGGCCATCAGCGCGGTACCTGCGGATCCTTGAGTGCGGGCTCGTAGCGGTGGTCATGGCGGATGACCTTCGGCACCAGCACCCGCGGTGTGATACTCACCGGCCGGTACACGACCCGCTGCTTGTCGGGGTCGTATTGCACCTCGACGTTGCCGATGAGCGGAAAGTCCTTGCGGAACGGATGCCCGATGAAGCCGTAGTCGGTAAGGATGCGGCGCAGGTCGGGGTGGCCGCGGAACAGAATGCCGAACAGGTCGAACGCCTCGCGCTCGAACCAGTTGGCGCTCGCCCACACGTCCACCACCGAGTCGAGCACCGGCTCGGCGGAATCGGGGCACTTCACCGTCAGGCGCAGCCGCTGGTTGCGGCTGATGGACAGCAGGTTGTAGACCACGGCGAAGCGGCCCGCGCCGTTCGGGTCGGGCTGCTCGCTGCGCGCCACGCGGCCGCGGCTGAAACCGGAACGGGTGGCGCTCGCGGTCTGCCACTCATCGCGACCGTAGTCGAGGTAGTCGACGCCCGCCAGGTCCATCAGCATCTCGAACCTCAGCTCCGGTGCATCGCGCAGCGTGCCGCACACTGCGAGCAGCGCGCCCGGCTCGGTTTCGTACGCCAGCTCGTGCGCGAGCGCGGGCCGGCGGCGCACGCTGCCGGCAAGGTGCGCGTCGACCTTCAGGGCGAGAGCTTCGTTAAGCTCGCTCAAGCGTTGTCCCACTCCATGCGCGCTTATCTGGCGATGGTGCTCGTGCGGGCAATCTTCTTCTGCAGCTGCACGATGCCGTACACGAGGGCTTCCGCGGTCGGCGGACAGCCGGGAACGTACACATCGACCGGCACGATGCGGTCACAGCCGCGCACCACGGCATAAGAATAATGATAGTAGCCGCCGCCGTTGGCGCACGAGCCCATGGAAATGACCCAGCGCGGCTCGGCCATCTGGTCATACACCTTGCGCAGCGCCGGAGCCATCTTGTTGACCAGCGTCCCGGCGACGATCATGACGTCCGATTGGCGCGGGCTGGGACGGAACACCACGCCGAAGCGATCGAGGTCGTAGCGTGAGGCCCCGGCGTGCATCATCTCCACCGCGCAGCACGCGAGTCCGAAGGTCATCGGCCACAGTGACCCGGTGCGCGCCCAGTTGACCAGGGTGTCGACGCGCGTGGTGAAGAAGCCGCGCTGCGCGAAACCCTCCGGGTCCTCCAGCGCTAGTCCCACTCGAGCGCTCCCTTCTTCCATTCGTAGATGAACCCGACCACGAGAATCGCCAGGAAGATGCCCATGGCGACGAGGCCGGCGAGCCCGATGTGCCCCAGGGCCACTGCCCACGGAAACAGGAACGCGATCTCCAGGTCGAACACGATGAACAGGATCGCAACCAGGTAGTAGCGTACGTCGAATTTCCTACGGCTGTCCTCGAAGGCCTCGAAGCCGCACTCGTACGGCGAGAGCTTGGCGCGATCGCCGTGGAAGCGGGCGAAATAACGCCCGATGCCGGTGCCGAGCACGAGCAGGACCACCGCCAGGGCGGCGGCAATGATCAGGAAAATCAGAATGGGCAGATAGTTGGACAGCATTGCGCGGTCGTGGTGCGTAAAAAAGGCAGATCGAACCGCGACCTGCCCCCATAGAGGGTCGGCATTGTAGCAGCGCAGTCAGTCGTTTTGGTGCCCACGGTCGGATTCGAACCGACACACCTTGCGGCGCTAGCCCCTCAAGCTAGTGTGTCTACCAATTCCACCACGTGGGCAACATCGCAGACTGCGCGGGACGCGCCGGCTTCACTTCGGCGCGGGCGCCGGAGACGGAGTGGAGGCCGGCGCAGAAGCCGGCGTGCCAGCCGGTGCGGGGGCGGCTGGCGGCGGCGCGGGCTTGCCCGCGGCGGGCAGCGGCTTGCCGCTGGCGGCCTCATCGAGGATGGTCTTGGGCGCCTCGGCGGTGCGCGTGCCCATATAAGCCAGCGCGAGGCTGTTGATCATGAAGATCGCAGCCAGGATGGCGGTGGCGCGCGACAGCGCCGTCGTCGCACCCCGTGCGCCGAACACGGTGCCGGAAGCGCCCGCACCGAAACCGGCGCCGGCCTCAGCCCCCTTGCCGCGCTGAAGCAGCACGAGGCCGATGATGGCCATGGCGGAGAACAACTGCACGCAGGTCAAAATCACACGCAACATCGGCAAAACTCACTCATCCCGGTCCGGCAGCGGCCAGGATTGCCAGGAACTCATCCGCCTTCAGCGAGGCGCCACCGATCAGACCGCCGTCGACATCCGGCATCGCGAACAGCTCGGCCGCATTGCCGGCCTTGACGCTGCCGCCATAAAGAATGCGCGTGGCGGCGGCAATTCTAGCATCCCGCGCCCCGATACGGGCGCGGATGAACTCGTGCACATCCTGCGCCTGCTCGGGTGTGGCGTTGCGCCCGGTGCCGATCGCCCACACCGGTTCGTAGGCCACCACGCCCAGCTCGAGCGCGCCGGCACCGCACAGCTCCAGCACCACATCGAGCTGGCGGGCGACCACTTCGTGCGTGCGCCCGGCGTCGCGATCCGCCAGTTGCTCGCCCACACACAGGATCGGTACCAGGGCCTTGGCGTGCGCCGCACCAAACTTGCGCGCCACGAGCTGATCGCTCTCGCGATACAACAGGCGCCGCTCGGAGTGACCGACAATCACGTATTCGCAGCCCACATCCTTGAGCATGGCGGCCGAGACCTCACCGGTGAGCGCGCCCTGCGCGTCAGCGCAGACATCCTGCCCACCGAGACTGAGCACCGAGCCGCGCACCAACCGCCCGATTTCCTGCAGGTACACGAACGGCGGGCACACCACGCACGCCGCGGCCGGCTGTGCCGGGCAATGAGCCAGAAGCTCCTCGATGAGGCGCGCGTTCTCGGTGCGCGACCCATACATTTTCCAGTTCCCGGCAACAATCGGGCGGCGCATGGACCGACCTCGAGCGGCCAGCTGGGCCGCCTGTGGGTTCTCAAAGGGCGCGGGATGATAGCGATGCAGGGGGGGTGACGCAAACGCCCCCGCTCACGGGTCGATTTCGGCCCGCGGGCGAGCGAGAGGCTCGTTGCGGGGCCGCTATTGCGGTCAGCCGGCGACGCCTCGCACCACGGCGGCGAGCTCGTCGGCGGCGGCGCGGGTCGTGCCCTCATCGCGCCCCTCGACCATGACGCGAATCACCGGCTCGGTCCCCGACGGCCGCAGTACAACGCGGCCGTCGCCGGCCATGCGCTTCTCGATGCGCGCCACGGCCTGCTGTATCGCGGGCACGCCGCTGGGATCGTAGCGCTCGGCCACCTTCACGTTGAGCAGCACCTGGGGAAACTTCTGCATCCCGGAAGCGAGCTCCGCGAGCGGCCGGCCGCTCTGCTTCATGACCGCCAGCACCTGCAGCGCGCTCACCAGTCCGTCCCCGGTGGTCGTCTTGTCGAGGCACAGGATGTGCCCGGAAGTCTCGCCCCCCAGAATGCCGCGCGTCTCGCGCAGCATCAACAGCACGTAGCGGTCACCGACCGCGGCACGACGGAACTCGATGCCGGCGGCGCGCAAGGCAACTTCCAGCCCCAGATTGCTCATCACCGTGCCGATGACCGGTCCACGCAGCGTGCCCGCCTGCTGCAGCGCGCATGCTATGACGTACAGCAGCTGGTCGCCGTCGACGATGCGCCCGAGATGATCGACCATCACCAGGCGATCGCCGTCGCCGTCCAGGGCGAGACCCACGTTGGCGCGCACTCCGGGCACCGTGAGTTGCAGCAGATCCGGCGCCATCGAGCCGCAGCCGTCATTGATGTTCCTGCCGTTGGGCGAGCAACCGATCGGCACGATCTCCGCGCCCAGATCGGCGAGGATGCGGGGACCGACTTTGTAGGCGGCGCCGTTGGCGCAGTCGATCACGATCTTCAGTCCCGACAGATCGAGACCCGGCGGCAGCGTGGAGGCGCAGAACTCCTGGTAGTGCGTACGCATGCGGTCGGCACGGGTGGCGCGACCCAGGTCGCGCGAGGTGCGCGTGAGCGGCGGCTGTTCGAGCTCGGCCTCGATGCGCTCCTCGAGCTCGTCGGAGAGCTTGCCCCCCGAGGCATCGAAGAACTTGATGCCGTTGTCGTCATACAGATTGTGCGAAGCACTGATCACGACGCCGATATCGCAATTGAAGCGACGCGTCATGTAGGCGATGCCGGGGGTCGGTAACGGGCCGATGAGCATGACGTCCACGCCCGCGGCCACGAAACCGGCTTCCAGCGCGGATTCGAACATGTAGCCCGATAGACGCGTGTCCTTGCCGATCAGTACCGTGCCGCCGGCGGGCGCGAGCACGCGGGCCGCGGCGCTGGCGAGCTGCAGGGCGAAGTTCGCGGTCATCGGGTGCTCACCCACCCGCCCGCGCACGCCATCCGTGCCGAAGTATCGTCGCCCCATGTTGCTCTCCCTACGCGGCTCGCCCTGCCCCTGCAACCGCCGCGGCCACCTTCAGTGCTTCAACCGTCGCCCCCACATCATGGGCGCGAACGACGCGCGCACCCGCGAGCACTGCGATCACCGCGAGGGCCACGCTGCCGTACACACGCTCCCCGACCGCACGACCCGTGAGTGTGCCCAGCATCGACTTGCGCGACAACCCGACCAACACCGGCAAGCCGTCCGCGGCAAGCTCACCGAGGCGGCGCAGCAGCGTGAGATTGTGCTCCACAGTCTTGCCAAAGCCGAATCCCGGGTCGACCGCCAGGCGCTCGGCGGCCAGCCCCGCGGCGACGCAGCTCGCCACGCGGGCGGCCAGAAAACCCCGCACCTCGGCCACTACGTCCTCCGCATAGCTGGGCGCAAGCTGCATGGTGCGCGGCTCACCCTGCATGTGCATGAGGCACACCGCACAGCCGCTCGCCGCGGCGGCAGCGAGTGCCCCCGGCTCGCGCAACGCACGCACATCGTTGATGAATCCGGCGCCCGCGGCGCTCGCGGCCCGCATGACCTCAGCCTTGCTGGTATCGACGCAGATGATCGCGGCCGTGGCCGCGCGCAGCCGCTCGATCACGGGAATGACGCGCCGCAACTCCTCATCCGCCGTGACGGGCTCGGCGCCCGGACGGGTGGACTCCCCGCCCACGTCGATGAGCGCGGCGCCTTCGGCGGCCATGCGCACGCCCTGCTCCACCGCCGCCTCCACCGACAGAAAGAGCCCGCCGTCGGAGAAAGAGTCGGGCGTGACGTTCAGCACCCCCATGACCACCGGGCGTCCGAGATCGAGGGTCTTATCGCCGCAACGGAGCTGGACAGGTGGAGACGGCATTCGGCAGGGACGGATCCACGGCGTCCCCGAAAATCCCCTTCTTCGGTTGCGGCTGCCCCCGACAGAGCTCTAGTGCTGGCCCGCCGGTATCGGTCCGCCACCGGCCGCCGGCCCTTCCGCCGGCGCCTGCGGCGGCTTGTTGGACAGCGCCTCGTCCCAGCCCGCCGGGGGCTTGGGCACCTTACCCGCCATGAGGTCCTTCAGCTGCTCCTCGTCGATGGTCTCGTACTTCATGAGCGCATCGGCCATCGTGTGCAGTTTGTCGAGGGAGCTGGTGAGGATCTGGCGCGCACGCTGGTAGTTGCCCTCGATGACGCGGCGTATCTCCTCGTCGATGGCGTGCGCGGTCACGTCCGAGACCTGCTTGTGCTGCGTGACGCTGCGACCCAGGAACACCTCACCGGTCTCCTCGGTGTAGGTGAGCGGCCCGAGACGGTCCGACAGGCCCCACTTGGTGACCATGTTACGTGCCAGCTCGGTGGCGCGCTCGATGTCGTTCGCCGCGCCGGTGGTCACCGACTCAGGCCCAAAGATCAGTTCCTCGGCGATGCGCCCGCCGAACAGCGTGGTGATCGCGCTCTCGAGCCGGCGCTTGGAGAAGCTGTAGCGGTCCTGCTCGGGCAGGAACTGCGTGACCCCGAGCGCCCGGCCGCGCGGAATGATCGTGACCTTGTACACCGGGTCGTGCTCCGGAACCGTCATGCCGACGATCGCGTGACCGGCCTCGTGATAGGCCGTCATGCGCTTCTCGGCCTCGCTCATGACCATGGAGCGCCGCTCGGTGCCCATCAGGATCTTGTCCTTGGCGCGCTCGAACTCGTCCATGCCGACGATGCGCTTGTTGGCGCGCGCGGCGAACAACGCCGCCTCGTTGACGAGATTGGCAAGGTCCGCGCCGGAGAAACCGGGAGTGCCGCGCGCAATCAGGGCCGGCTTGACGTCGTCGGCGAGCGGCACGCGGCGCATGTGCACGCGCAGAATCTGCTCCCGGCCGCGCACGTCGGGCAGCGGCACCACGACCTGGCGGTCAAAGCGACCGGGGCGCAGCAGCGCCGGGTCCAGCACGTCGGGACGGTTGGTCGCCGCGATGACGATGATGCCCTCGTTGCCCTCGAAGCCGTCCATTTCCACCAGCAGCTGGTTGAGCGTCTGCTCGCGCTCGTCATGACCGCCGCCGAGGCCGGCACCGCGGTGCCGGCCCACGGCGTCGATCTCATCGATGAAGATGATGCAGGGAGCGTGCTTCTTCGCCTGCTCGAACATGTCGCGCACGCGCGAGGCGCCGACGCCCACGAACATCTCCACAAAGTCGGAGCCGGAGATGGTGAAGAAAGGCACCTTGGCCTCGCCGGCAATGGCGCGCGCCAGCAGCGTCTTGCCGGTTCCCGGCGAGCCCACCATCAGCACGCCCTTGGGGATCTTGCCGCCGAGCTTCTGGAACTTGCCGGGGTCCTTGAGGAAGTCGACGATCTCGGCGACTTCCTGCTTCGCTTCCTCGACCCCCGCGACGTCCGCGAAGGTCACGTTCACCTGATCCTCGCCCAGGAGGCGCGCGCGGCTCTTGCCGAAGGACATGGCCCCGCGGCCGCCGGATGCGCCCTGCATCTGCCGCAGCATGTACAGGAACACCAGGATCAGCAGCAGCGCCGGCGCCATCTGCAGCAGCAGCTGCCCGATGAAATTCGGCGGCTTGGGCTCACGCGAATCGATCACGACGCCCGCCTTCAGCAGCGTGCCGAGGAGCGCCGTGTAGTCGGTCTCGGGGTTGCGGGTCTTGAAGGTCGACTTGTCCTTGTGCACCCCGTAGACCATCTCGCCCTGCATGATCACCGACTCGACGCGACTGTTCTTCACGTCGTCGATGAAGGCGGAGTACGGGATGTCCTGCGGCTGCCCGGTGGTCGGCATGTAGCGGCTGAACACCAGCAGCAGCACGATCACGATGACGACCCAGAGCAGGATGTTCTTTGTCAAATCGTTCAAAGGCTTCCGTCCTTTTACGTACGCGGCCCTCGGGCCCAAAAACAACCTACACCAAGCGAAACTGCATGGCCAGCAAATACATCTCCGGGCTGCGGGACCGGGATGCCAGGGGTTTGACGACCCTCACACGGGCGAAGCTGCCCCGCGCCGACTGCACCAGCTCGCGGAAGCCCGCCCCCTGGAATACCTTGATCAGGGCGCCACCGCCGGGCTTCAAGATGCGTGCGCACAGGTCGAGCGCCAGCTCCGCCAGATACAGGGATCGCGGCTGATCGATGACGTCGACGCCGCTCAGGTTCGGCGCCATGTCCGAAAGGACGATGTCGACCTGCCGTCCCGGCAGCAGCCCGAGGAGCTCGCTGAGAACCTGCTCCTCGCGGATGTCGCCCTGCACGAACTCGACCCCGGGAAGTTCGGGCATGGCGAGCATATCCGTGGCGATGACCCGGCCGTTGCGCCCCACCCGCCTGCGGGCGTACTGACTCCACGCTCCGGGGGCGGCTCCCAGATCAAGGCAGGTGTGTCCGGGCTTCAGCAGATGCTCGCGGCGGTCGATCTCCTCGAGCTTGAACACCGCGCGTGAACGCCAGCCCTCGCTCTGGGCCCGCTGCACGAACGGATCCGAGAAGTGCTCCTTCAGCCACCTGTCGCTGCTCTTGGAACGCCGGCTCATCGATTTGGTTTGCCAGTGCGCGCTATGAGTTCCTCGCATGCACACCGGCAACGGCGCGAGCTCAGGTGCGCGCTACTCGAAGCGCACCGCGACGATCTCGTAGGAGCGCGTGCCCCCGGGGGCGGCCACGTCCACGACCTCGCCCTGCCTCTTGCCCACCAGTGCGCGCGCAATGGGCGAGGTCACTGAGATGCGCCCGGCGCGGATATCCGCCTCATCCTCGCCGACCACCTGGTACACCACGCGCGCGCCGTCCGCCTGATCCTCCAGCTCCACCCGAGCACCGAAGACCACCTTGCCGGTGTTGGGAAGCTTGCCGGGCTCGATCACCTCGGCGTTGGCGAGCTTGTGCTCGATGTCCTTGATGCGGCCTTCGACGAATCCCTGCTGCTCGCGCGCGGCGTGATACTCGGCGTTCTCGGACAGATCCCCGTGCCCGCGGGCCTCGGCGATCGCCTTGATGATGCTCGGCCGGCTCTCGGACTTCAGGCGCTTGAGCTCGGCGCGCAACGCGTCGGCGCCGCGCTGCGTCATGGGAGTGCGCTTCATGCCCGCAACGCCTCGTTGTGCAGATCCTGCAAGCGGTTCACTTCGACTTCGTCGAGGTGATCGAGCGCCTCGCAGGTCGCGAGCCCCGCGGCGAGCGTCGTGTAATAGGTGACGCGGCGGTGCACGGCCTCACGGCGAATCGAGTTCGATTCGCGGATGGCCTGCTTGCCCTCGGTCGTGTTGACGATGAGATCGATTTCGTCGTTCACGATCATGTCGACGATGTGCGGCCGTCCCTCGCGCACCTTGTTCACGCGCCGGCAGGCGACGCCGGCCTCACTGAGCGCGCGTGCGGTGCCCTCGGTCGCCACGAGCTCGAAACCGCGCTCGATGAGCTTGCGCGCCAGCATCACGGCCGGGCCCTTGTCACGGTCGCGCACGCTGATGAAGCACACGCCGTGGCGCGGCAGGACCACCCCCGAGGCGGTCTGTGCCTTGGCATAGGCCTCCCCGAAGGTGCGCCCGGTGCCCATGACCTCACCGGTCGATTTCATTTCCGGACCCAGGATCGGGTCGGCTTCCGGGAACTTGGTGAACGGGAACACTGCCTCCTTCACCGAGAAATAGACCGGCACGCGCTCCGCGGCACCCACCAGCTGGCGGAGCTTCTTCCCGGTCATCACCCGCGCCGCGATCTTGGCGAGCGCCAACCCGGTGGCCTTGGAGACGAAGGGCACGGTGCGCGAGGCGCGCGGGTTGACCTCGAGGACGTAGATCACCCCGCTCTGGATCGCAAACTGCACGTTCATGAGCCCGACCACGTTCAGCGCACGCGCCAGCTTACGGGTCTGTTCGCGCAGGTCAGCCTGCATCTCGCGCGTGAGGCTGTTGGGCGGCAGCGAGCACCCCGAATCACCCGAGTGCACCCCGGCCTGCTCGATGTGCTCCATGATGCCGCCGATCAGCACGTCCTCGCCGTCGCACACCGCGTCCACGTCCACCTCGATCGCGACGTCGAGGAAGCGATCGAGCAGCACCGGGCTGTCGTTCGACACCCGCATGGCGTGCGTCATGTAGGCACGCAGGTCCTCCTCGTTGAACACCACCTCCATGGCGCGTCCCCCGAGCACGTACGAGGGGCGCACAATGAGCGGGAAGCCGACCTCGCGCGCCAGGCGCGCCGCCTGGTCCTCGGTGCGCGCGGTGGCGTTCGCCGGCTGCTTGAGCCCGAGGTTGCGCACCAGTATCTGAAAGCGCTCGCG
>Ga0307479_10006380_pt1 | contig 10826 bp, 11 predicted proteins | sample atmos_gasesECM4C_FD_203743 | JGI IMG/M metagenome (GOLD analysis project Ga0307479, IMG submission 203743) | Hardwood forest soil microbial communities from Morgan-Monroe State Forest, Indiana, United States - atmos_gasesECM4C_515 | ecosystem: Environmental > Terrestrial > Soil > Temperate...
GCGCACCTCGTTCAGCTCGCGGCGAAAGGAGGTGCCGGCCTGCTGGAGCACGCGCTGCAGCGACCGCCGGGTGATGCCGAGCGCGCGGACGCAATCTTCGAGCGTGGCGTCGGCGTAGCGCGAGGCGAGGAGCATCTTCAGATGGGGGAGCAGCGAATCGGCGGCGGCCGCTTCTTGAAGTTCGTCCAGCTCCCCGAGCAGCGCGCGCTGCGACGAGCGGCCCAGCCATTCGAGCGCGGTCTGCGCGTCGGCGAACACCGCCACCGGGAACGGCGGAGGGACCAGTTGATAGAATCCGGCGAAGACGCTTCCCAGGATCCCCTCGGGCCGGAGCAGCGCCTGCCGGCGGATGCGGGTCGCCAGGTCGGGAAGGCGGTGGCGCGCGTAGCTCTGGAAGGTGGCGAAGGCCTCGGCGTCGACGGACGAGACGCGCCGCGCATCGAAGAGAACGTCGGTGCTCGCCTTCTCGGGATGGTAGAGACCCTCGAGAACGCGCAGGCAGTCTTGCGATTCGCTGCGGGCAAACTGCCCCCACAAGATGGCCCCGCAGAACGCGGGGCTCTCGCACCAGACCAGGTAATTCCGTCCCGCGACGAAGCGCCCGACCGGAGAGGTCAGGTAATCATCCGGGCTGAGCGCTGCCTCGAGCTGTCCCATCGCGCCAATGGTACATCCCCCAACTCTGGCTGAGTTGACCTGACCTGTCGACCGGAACGAAGATGCCCTTCGGGGAGGGGGGGATCATGAGGGGGCAAGTCAGACCACGAGTCGCGGCGCTCGCCGCCGCGCCGTACGCGCTGGGACTCTACCCTCCGGCAACTGCTCGCCTCCGAGCCCGGGCGGCGTCTCATGCTGCACCCCGAGCAGTGGCGGAGGCGGAGGCTGCTCGAGTGCTCCACGAACGTGGCCGCGCCCGGGAGCTGCAACGTTCAGTCGTGCGCCTGCTATTACAACAACAGTTGCTTCATCGAATGGTATCTCGCGAACGGCGGATGCTTCGAGTGCAACTTCACGAACAACGTCGAATCCGTGTCGTCCGATTGCCAGGCCGCAGTGGCGAGCGCCTTCAATAGTCTCCCCTGCGCCTGCAACGGCACTTGCCACCCCTGATCGGCGAACGGCGCCCATCAAGTCGCTGCTGTTTCCGGCCGCGCGCCCACGATCGACTCGCGCGGAAGAATGGCGTGGAAGGTGCTCCCTTTCCCCGGTTCGCTGCGGGCGCCTACCCGCCCGCCTTGCGCTTCGACGATGCGACGGACCAGCGCCAGCCCCATGCCCGTGCCCGGATAGTTCTTGCTCAGGCCGGAGTCGAGCTGGTGGAAGGCCGTGAAGAGCCGGCTGGTCTCCTCGGGCCGCATGCCGATGCCCCTGTCCTCGACCTCGATGCGGAAGCGGTTCGGGCCATCGGCCAGCGTCCGCACCGTCACCCGCCCGCCGGGGCCGGTGAACTTCACGGCGTTGGAGAGGTAGCTATAGATGACCTGCCGCAGTCGGGCGGGGTCGACGACCACGAGCTGGACCTCCGGGTCCAGCACGGTGTCGATGGCGATCTCCTTTCTGGTCGCCGCCGGCCGGAGGATGGAGATCACCTCGGCGATCGCCACGCGCAGCTCGACCGGCTCGGGGTGGAACTCGATCCGCCCTGACTCCAGCCGGGCCAGGTCGAGCACGTCGTTGATCAAACGGAGCAGGTGGCTGCCGCTGCTCAGGATGTGGCCAAGGGCCTCGCGCTGCTCTTCGGCCAGCGGGCCCATGCCGCCGGCACTCAGCACGTCGGCGAATCCCAGGATGGCGTTGAGCGGCGTGCGCAGCTCGTGCGAGACGTTGGCCAGGAACTCGCTCTTCAAGCGGTTGACCTCCTGGATGCGGCAGTTCTCCTGGTGCAGGACGTTGCTCTGGGCCTGCGCGCGCTCGAGTTCCTTGCGCTCGGTCAGGTCCCGAATGAAGGCGGTGAAGCGCGGCGGGCCGCCGTCCAGGCGCACCACCGTCAGCTCGATGGGAAACTCCTCCCCGCCCGCGCGCAAGGCCGTGTACTCGGCGCGCTTGCCGATCAGCGTACCCAGGCCGGTGGCCAGATAGCGTTCGAGGCCCGAGCGGTGCGCCTCGCGCAGCGCCAGCGGGATGAGCAGGTCGGCGACCGGCTTGCCGAGGACGTCGGCGCGCGCGTAGCCGAAGATCTTCTCTGCGGCGGGGTTGAACCCCGCGATCCGGCCCTTTTCGTCCATGGTGACGATCGCTTCGAGCGCCGCGCCGAGGATGGCCTTCTTGCGCGCCTCGGATTCGGCCAGCGCGGCTTGCGCCTCCCGCTCGGCGGTGACGTCGCGGACCACGGTGACCATGGCCGGCTGTCCGCCGAACTCGACGAGAAAGCCGCCCACTTCGATGGCGAACGACCGGCCGTCCCTGGTGGTGAGCCGCGCCGCCGCGGGCTGGATGCTCTCGCCGCGCGCCACGGCAGCGATTCGATCGGCGTGTTTCGCGCGATCCTCGGCTGGGAGGAACTCGACGGGATCGCGGCCGAGGAGCTGATCGAGGCGGTCGAGGCCGAGGGCGGCCAGGACCACCTGGTTGGCGTAGAGGATGCGGCGGTCGCGGTGCACGACGATCCCCAAAGGCAGCGCGTCGACCAGCGCGCCGAACTCCAGCTCGCCGCTCATTGCAATCAGTTGCTTGCTCATCGCTCTCCTCGACCCGCAAGCCTAAGGAGAGCAAGGCGCTCCGGGAACTCGGTGAAAGACCGGGGGAGGGCGAAAACATCTCCCTACTCGCGCGGCGGACGAGCCCGGAGCGCGACCTGGCGCTCCGGGCCCTGATCACACAGCTGGGAAGTTCCTAGAAGCCCGCCTGCAGCATCACGCGACCCTCGACCACCGTCTGTCGATTCACGCTGCCCTTGGCAATGACCGTGCTCTGGTCGGGCTGCTCGATGCCGACGTACCCGCCCAGGCCCTGCTCGATGAAGACCGGCGTGTTGATCAGGACCGGCAGATCGGCCACCACCTTGAGCTTCTGGCCGTTGATGTACCAGGTCGCGGTGGGCGTGATCTCCTGCATCGCCTTGGCGCCGGTGATCTGCGCCCCGTTCGAGGAGAAGCTCGCGTCGGGGAAGAGCACCGCGTAGCGCAGGGCGATCTCGAACGGCTTGTACGCGATGCCGGCTTGCGCGCGGCCGCCCGCGGTGTGCAGCACACCGTAGTCGTTCGAGTAGCCGGCCCAGTTCACCTCGGCCTCGGCGGACAGCGACGTCGCGCCGATGAACGGCGTGCGCAGCGCCGCATCCGCGCCCACTTGCCACCACTGCCCTTGCGAGAATGGCGTCTTGGCGATGTAGGGGTTCCAGTTGGAATCGAGGAGGATCGACTTGTCGATGAACTTGATGTTCAGCACCGTCGAGTGGCCGATGAGCGAGTCCTTGGTGTAGAGGCCGTTGATGAAGAAGGCCGCCTTCGTCGTCGCCGGCTGGAGGTCGTTCTTGAGGAAGTAGGGATCGTCGTCGACGTCGCCGATTCCCACGCGCGCGACCAGCTCGGGGACGCCGATGTTCTCCGGCAGGTAACGCTGCGGAGCATCGCGCCCGCCGCCGGTGAAGACGCCGGCGATGATGGTGAGCGGGCCGGGGAAGAGGTTCACCGTCGCCCCCACGTCGCGGCCGACGCGGAAGCCGAGGTCCTGCGTCGAGCGCTCGATGAATTGCGAGTTCGCTTCGTACGTCAGCCGCTCGCGGCCATAGGGCACCAGGAACTGGCCCACCTTGATGTACGACTTGTTCCAGAAGCGCAGCGGCAAGTTGACCGACAGGTCGAGCAGGCTGAGCGAGACGCCGGTGGTGCCGACCACGGTCTCCTCGCCGCCCAGCGTCGCCTCGGCGTTGAAGGTGAAGTCCTGGTAGTTGCCGTTGGCGCGCACGCGCGCCGACTTGAGGAAGAGGAACATGCGCGCGTCGTTGCGATAGGGGTCGTTCAAGTCCTGCCCGAGCCCCAGCGCCTGGGTCATTCCGCCGAGATAGAGCCCGGCGTCGTCGTTCTTCACCACCGGGACGTCGGCCCGCGCGAATTGCGGCACCAGCGCGGCCGCCGTCAGCATCCACATGCACAGTTTGCTCTTCATGACTTCCTCCTTCATTTCAAGGTTGCGAGGCGTGGGGCTGCAGATGCGGCATCACGCGGATGTCGAACTTCACCGTGACCAGGTCGTATGTCTTGAGCACCAGAAGCGCCGTAGGCGGCTGGACGCCGTAGTCAGTCATCGAGATCGGCACGGCGCCGGCGGCCTGAGCGGAGCCGTCGCCGGCGAGCGCCGCATCGACCACGAACGTCACCTCGCGCGTCTTGCCCGCGATGGTGAGCGCGCCCGTCGCCTTCAGCTTGGTCGCCTCGCCAGGCAGCCGCTCGGCCGAGATCAGTTTGTATTCAATGATCGGATGCGCGTCGGCTTTCATGGCGTCGCGCAGCTTGTCGTTCATGTGGCCGTCGCCGCACTCGAGGCCGGCGACCGGGACGCGCACGGTGAGGCCGCGCGCGATCTGCGCCGACTCGGCGTCGACGTCGACCGACACCTCGAGCGCCGTCGCCTTGCACGACCAGGGATGGAGGTTGGAGTCGCCCTCGATCCAGAGCCGGCTGCCGGCGGCGAGCGCGAACGGCGAGCCTTGGGCGACGACGAACTGCGCGAGGAGGATGAGCAGCATCCCGGTCTCCTTCCGATCGCTCGCGCGTGCAGCCGCCATGCCATGCGTTTCCCCTCGGGAGAGACTCGCGCGAGCGTGCAATCGCTGCGCGCCGCGCGATTCACGCGGCCCTCGACGCGCGTGCGGCGCACGCCAGGCAGAAGCGCGCCTCGGGAATGGCGCGCAAGCGCTGCCGCCCGATCGCGCCGCCGCACGACTCGCACTGGCCGTAGACTCCGGCCTCGATGCGCGCGAGCGCGGCCTCGATTTCCGGCGTCTCGCGCAGTTCCTGCGCGTCCTGGGCCAGCTCCCGCGCAAGCTTTTCCAGCGCTGCGCGCCGCTCGAGCAACGCCGTCCGCGCTTCCGCTGCCATGGGGGTCATGACGTCCTCCGTTCAGGCGATGGAATTCAAGAACGGTGCCGGCACGGTTCGTGAAATGCGCCTCGTCCCCAGGAGCCGACATGATCAGCCTCGACGAAACCAGGACGATGCTCGGCGCTCAGCACCTGGCGCTGCGGGACCTCATCCGCGAGCTGCGCATCCGCGCGGCCGAAGTACTGGTCGCAGGCGACCGCGCACCCGATGACAAGGCCGCGCCGCTGCGAGAGTGCATCCACCGTCTGCGCGGCTGTCTCGAACGTCATCTCGAGGCGGAGGAAGCTCTGCTCGGTCCGGTCCTCGTCCGCATCGACGCCTGGGGACCGCAGCGCGTCGAGCTGATGCGCGCCGAGCACGCGCACCAGCGGGCGGTGCTCAAAGTGCTCGCCGGCGATCGGGTCCGGCCGCTGGAAGCTCACGTCGTGGCGCGCCGCGCCTGGTCGCTCTCGGAGGACATCCTCGCCGACATGGACGCCGAGGACCGCGATCTGCTCTCGCCCTCGGTCCTCACAGACGATACGGTACGGGTGGATCAATCCGAGACCTGAATGCCCGAGACCTTGTTCGAGGAGCTCAAGCGCTACGTCAGCTTCGGAGCCGACGACGAGGCGGCGCTGCGCAAGTTGCACCCGCTCGTGGCGCCTCATTTCGTCGCCATCGCCGACACGTTCTACCGGCGCATCCTCGAGCACGACGGCGCCCGCAAGGTCCTGCTCGAGGGCGAGAGCATGGTGGGCCGGCTCAAGGTGACGCTGGTCGCCTGGATGGACAAGCTCTTGAGCGGCCCGTGGGACGAGGCCTACTACGAGCTGCGCTGCCGCATCGGCCGCGTGCACGTGCGCATCAACATGTCGCAGCACTACATGTTCGGAGCGATGAACGTGATGCGGCGCGAGATGAACGCCGTCGTCGATCGCGTCTACTTGCAGGACCCGGTCGAGCTCGCGGCGACGCGCTCGGCGCTGGCGAAGATCCTCGATCTCGAGCTGGCGGTCATGCTCCACACCTACCGCGAGGACCTGCTCTCGGCGCAGGCGCAGAAGGAGCGGCTGGCGACGTTCGGGCAGCTGGTCGGCTCGATCGGGCACGAGCTGCGCAACCCGCTCGGCGTCCTGGAGACGTCGCTCTTCATCTTGAAGGGCCGCGTCAAGGGCGACGAGCGCGCCGAAAAGCACCTCCAGCGCATGTCGGAGCAGCTGGGGATCGCCAACAGCATCATCACCGACTTGCTCGACATGATCCGCGACAAGCCGCTCACGCGCGAGCGCCTCGCGCTGCCCCGGATCATCGAGGAAGCGGCAGCGGCGGTGCGCAAGCCGGACAAGTTTGCACTGCAACTCGAGGGCCTCCAGGACGTGCCGGAGATCCTGGGCGACGCGGGCCAGCTCCGGCAGGTGTTCGTCAACTTGCTCGACAACGCCGTGCACGCCGCCGGCGACGAGGGCAGCGTCAGCGTCGTGGGGGAAGCCGACGCGCAACGGGTGAGCATCGCCGTCGAGGACAGCGGGCCCGGCGTCGACGAGACCACGCGGCGACGGCTGTTCGAGCCGCTCATCACCACCAAGCACAAGGGCGTGGGGCTCGGACTCGCGCTGGTCAAGCGCATCGTCGAGCGGCACGGCGGCACCATCGCCTACGAACCGCGCGGCAAGGGCGCGCGCTTCGTGGTGCGCTTGCCGAGGGCAGGATGACGCGCCGGTATCTCATCGTCGACGACAACGCCGCCTTCGCCGAGAACCTGGCCGAGATCGTCCGCGACCACGGAGACGAGGCGGTCACCGCGCAGAGCGGCGCGCGCGCTCTCGAGCTCGCGGCGGAGAACGAATTCGACGCGCTCTTGACCGACATGCGCATGCCGGTGATGAGCGGGGCGGCGCTGGTGCACGAGATCCGACGGATCGATCCCGGCGTGCCGGCCATCGTCATCACCGCCTATACCGGTGAGCGCGATCTCGAAGCAGCGCGCCAGGAGGGTCTGCTCGCGGTGCTGCCCAAGCCGCCGCCCATCGAGCGCCTGGTCGAGCTGCTCGGCCTCGCGCGCCGCGACGGGTTGGTCGCGCTGGTCGAGGATGATGCCGCGCTCAGCGACAACCTGTGCGAGGCGCTGCGCGATCACGGGTACTCCGCGGTCACCGCGCGGTCGGTCACCGAAACCGATCGGCTGGGCGAGGTGCGGCCTTTCGCGGCGCTGGTCGACCTGCGCATGCCCGATGGTCCGGACGGCGAGGCGATGCGCCGGCTGGCCCACCGCTTCCCGCACTTGCCCATCTTCATCATCACCGCGCACGCCGACAGCTTGCCGGCCGGCCAGGCCGCGGCCGCGTTCGTCAAGCCCTTCGACAGCGCGAAGCTCCTCGCCGCCATCGAGGGCGTTCATGGGAGGAAGCAGTGAGGCGCCGTCCCCGGGTGCTGGTGGTGGACGACAACGCCGCGCTGCTCGACAACTTGACGCAGATTCTCGAGGCCGAGGGCCATGACGTGCTCGGCGCGGGCACCGCGGCGGCCGCTTTGGAGAAAGCGCGCAGCGGGTTCGACGTCGCGCTGGTCGACTTGCGCTTGCCGGACGAGCCAGGCGATGCGCTGGCGGTCAGACTCAAGGAGATGTCGCCCGAGGGAGCGATCGTGCTCTTGACGGGCTATGCGACGTTGGAGACCGCGATCGCGGCCGTGCGCTCGGGCGCCTTCGCCTACCTGGTCAAGCCATGCTCGACTCCGGAGCTGCTCCTCACCATCGAGCAGGCGTTGCGGCAAGTGCGGCTGCACGGCGAGAAGCGCGAGCTGGCTCGCCGCGCGCAAGTCGCGGAGAAGCTCGCCGCCGTGGGCACGATGACCGCCGGCCTCTCGCACGAGATCCGCAATCCGTTGAATGCGGCCGGCCTTCAGCTGGTGGTCCTCGAGCGGGGCATCCGCAAGCTGCCGCGCGAACAGCAAGAGAAGTTGCTCGAGCCGCTGGGCCTGGTGCGCGACGAGATCAAGCGGCTCGAGCATCTGCTCGAAGACTTCCTGCAGTTCGCCAGGCCGCGTGAGCTGGTAGCGATGCCGGTGGAAATCGCTGCGCCGCTCGAGGCGGTGCTCGGGCTTCTGGCGGGCGACGCCGAGCGGCGCCAGGTGAAGATCGAGCGCGACATCGAGCCGGACCTGGCGGTGGCGGGTGACGGCGAGCGGCTGCGCCAGGTGTTCATGAACCTGGCCCTCAACGCGCTCGAGGCCACGCCGGAGAAAGGCCGCGTCCGCATCTCCGCGCGCGCCGAGGGCGACGAGGCCGTCATCGCCGTCGAGGACAGCGGCCCCGGCATCGCAGCCGACGCGCGCGAGCGCATCTTCGAGCCGTTCTTCACCACCAAGGCCGCCGGCTCGGGCCTGGGCCTGCCCATCGTCCACGCCATCGTCACGCAGCACGGCGGCACCATCGACGCCGACCGCTCGCCGCTCGGCGGCGCGCGCTTCCAGGTGCGGCTGCTTATGCTGCGCGCCTGATCGCCAGCACGCGCAGGGCATCGGTGGTGGTGAAGATGCCCGCGACCTTGTCACCCTCGACGACGATGGCCGCGCGCACCTTGCGCCGCGCCATCTCTCCGGCGACTTCGCCGACGGGCTCTTCGGGCGGCACCAGGAACGGGACCTCGAGCGCGTCGAGGATGGGATCGTTCGCGCGGTCGACGTTCACCATCGTCTCCAAGCGATAGAGCCCTTTCTGCGTCACGATGCCCACCAGGCGCGCGCCGTCGAGCACGGGCAGGTGACGCGCGCTGATGAGCTGCATCAGCCGGTGCGCCTCCATGACCGTCTGCTTGCTCTGGATGCAGGTCGGGTTCGCCGTCATGAACTCGCGGATCGGTTGGTTCTTCATTTGAATGGCCTCCGTTGACCTTCGCTTCAGCACGATCCATGCCGCGCGCGACTGTTCTGCCGGGGGCCGCGAGGCGCAGGACTTGCGCGCCCGTTCGCAGGCGTTCCTTGGAGGACGGTGGCACGCTTCCTGAAATGCCCTCCGGCCATGCTTCATCGCTACGACGTTCCCGTCCCGCGCTATACGAGCTATCCGACCGCACCCATGTGGACGAGCGCGGTCGGGCCGCGCGATCACGCTGGCGCGCTCTCGGCGGCGCAGCCGCCGCTCTCGTTGTACGTGCACATTCCTTTCTGCAAGGAGCGCTGCGCGTTCTGCGGCTGCAACGTGGTCGTGGCGCGGAGCACGACCACCGCCGACCGCTACGTCTCGAGCGTGCTCGCCGAAATGGACCTGGTGCTGAATGAGCTCGGCGATCGCCGCCAGGTCTCGCAGATTCACTGGGGCGGCGGGACGCCGACGTTCCTCTCCGAGCGTCAGCTGGAAGCGCTCTGGCTCGGGATCGCGCGGCGTTTCGCCATCGGTGCGGGGACGGAGATTGCCATCGAGATCGATCCGCGAGTCACTTCGCGCGATCAGCTCGCGCTCTTGCGCTCCTTCGGTTTCAACCGCGTCTCGATTGGCGTGCAGGATCTGAACGACGAAGTGCAGACAGCGATCGGGCGCGGACAGACCGTCGAGCAGACCAGAGCCACGCTGGACGCGGCGCGCGAGCTTGGCTTCGAGAGCATCAGCTTCGATCTGGTCTACGGCCTGCCGATGCAGACGCTCGCGAGCTGGAGGCGAACGCTCGCCCGGGTGATCGCGATGCGTCCCGACCGCATCGCGACGTATGCCTTCGCGCACGTGCCGGACGCGCGGCCCAACCAGTCGCGGCTTCCGCTCGCCGGCATTCCACAAGGCGAGCGCAAGTTGGAGCTGTTTCGCACAGCTTCCGACGCGCTCATCGCCGCGGGCTGGAAGCCCATCGGGATGGATCACTTCGCGCTCCCGCACGACTCGCTTGCGCGTGCGGGATGGCTCACGCGCAACTTCCAGGGATACACGCTGAAGGCCGCGAACGACCTGGTGGGCCTGGGAGTCTCGGCCATCAGCGACGTCGCCGCGGTCTACACGCAGAACACGCGCTCGCTGTCGCGCTACGAATCGGCCATCGCCCAGGGCCAGCTCGCCACCGAGCGAGGATTCGCTCTTACCGCCGACGACCGCGAGCGGCGCCGCATCATCATCGGGCTGATGTGCAACGGCCGGGTCGAAGTCAGCCCGCGGTTTGGCGCCGAGCTCGAACGCCTGCGCCCGCTCGAGCGAGACGGTCTGGTCGAGCTGCACGGCAACGCCATCGCAGTCACGCCGCTGGGCTGGAGATTCGTGCGCAACGTGGCGTCAATCTTCGACGCGTACCTGACCGACGAGAGCCGGCCCTTCTCCCGCGCCGTCTAGCTTTCCTTGTCGGGCTGATGGCCGTCGTCCCGCTCGCCCGAGTACTCCTTCAGGCGGTACTGGATCTTGCGCACCGAGATGCCGAGGATCTCCGCCGCGCGCGCGGTCGAGCCGCCGACCACTTCCATCGTTCGCAGGATCGCCTCGCGCTCGATTTCGTGCAGGCTCGCGCCGGGAATGAGCGTCGACGGTTCTCGAGTCGGGCGAGGGCCGCGCAGGGACGAGGGCAGATCGTCGGCGGTCAGCTCCGGCGCTTTCGCGAGCACCACCGCGCGCTCGACCGCGTTCTCCAGCTCCCGCACGTTGCCGGGCCAGTCGTGTGCCAAGAGCGCGTTCATGGTGCCCGGCGCGAGGCCCTTGATCTCCTTCTCGTACGACCTGGCGTACCTGTCGACGAAGTGCGCGACGAGCGCGGGGATGTCGCCCTTGCGGCGGCGCAGGGGCGGCAGAGTGACCGAGACGACGTTGAGCCGGTAGTAGAGGTCCTCGCG
>Ga0307479_10006381_pt1 | contig 10825 bp, 10 predicted proteins | sample atmos_gasesECM4C_FD_203743 | JGI IMG/M metagenome (GOLD analysis project Ga0307479, IMG submission 203743) | Hardwood forest soil microbial communities from Morgan-Monroe State Forest, Indiana, United States - atmos_gasesECM4C_515 | ecosystem: Environmental > Terrestrial > Soil > Temperate...
GATGGGTTTGCCGAAAACGATGAAGTCGGGATCGAGATTCTCGGCACGGGTGTAGCCGCCGGGGCCGGCGCAGATGGTGTGGGTCTCGTCAATAATCAGAAGCGTGGAGTATTTGCGAGTGAGATCGCGCAGGCGCTGATGGTAACCGGGGTCCGGGTGCACGATGCCGACGTTGGTCATGGCGGGTTCGGCGAGGACGCAAGCTACATCTCCGGGCTGAAGTGCCTTTTCGAGCGCGGCCACGTCGTTGAATTCGATCACCTTTGTGGTGACGGAGGGATCGACTGGTGGGCCTATATTTCCGCGACGCGCTGCGGATATGCCGTTTTCCAGAGTGATGAAGGTTTCGTCCACCGTGCCGTGATAGCACCAGTTGAAAACCAGAATTTTAGAACGGCCGGTGATCTGCCGGGCCAGGCGGATCGAGAAGCGATTGGCATCGGTGGCCGTGAGAGCAAACTGCCAATAGGGCAGACCGAAGCGGCTTCGCAGCTCTTCGCCTACCAACACGGCATCCTCTGTGGGAAGCATCAGGGTGATACCGCGAGCGACTTGCTGCTGCACCGCAGCGACAGTGGCCGAGGGCGAGTGGCCGGTCATGGCCCCAGTGTCGCCGAGGCAGAGGTCAATGTAGCGATGGCCATCCACATCCAAGAACTCCGCTCCGTGAGCCTCGCAGACGAAGGGAGGGAAAGCGCCGGTCCATTTGGCCATCCAGTTCATGGGCACGCCACCGAGCAAAGACTTGCGGGCACGCTCGAACACCGCCTTGGATTTTGGGCGCTCGTCGATGAATTTCTTTTGTTCCAATAGCATTAGCGAGCTCAGACGGAGACGACTGATTGGGGGCATTTGTGTTCCGCAGTTGCGGCGAAGCCTTGCTTGGAAGAGTTGGGAATTGTAGCCGAGAAGGAAAAAGGGAGGCAAATGGCGAACGGGCTCCCGCGGTTGTGGAGTTAGGGTACATCGGAGTGCGTTGCTGCGAACGCAACCTCTTTGTGGCGCTGTCCGTCTATTCAGATGAGAGTCTCGGCGGGGATTGCGTCGAGTAGGCTCAAGGAGGCTGCTGCCCATGCGACACCGAGCTTTCACGCTTGCATGCGGGGCTACGTTCCTGCTCGGAATGGCCGATTCTGCTGTAGCGCAGGACAATGGGGGACAGCGGCCCTCCGCGCGTGAGCAGCTTCAGCGTATCCATACGCCGCAATCGATCGACGAGAAGCTTGCTCAACTTACGAAAGATCTGGAGTTGACTCCGGAGCAGCAGAAGCAGGTCCGGCCTTTGCTTCAGGAGCACCACGATAAGATTCAGGCCCTGCTCGACAAGAACCCCAAAGCTTCACGGCGGGAGCTTGCTTCACAGATTCACGCTATCAGCGACGAAACCCACCGCGAGATTCATGCTCTGCTTACGGATCACCAGAAAGAATTGGAAAAAGCGATGCACCATCGCGAGCAAAACGGGGACGAAAACAGGCGACTTGCTCCGCCTGCCGCAGCCTCACCAGACTGATCTTCCTCGCCTTCTCGATAGGTCGGCGTTCCCCCCGCTGCGCTGGGGATAAACCTGCGCACTCTACCCGCGCCTACACGCCACTCCGGCGAATCAAGTACAGGTGACGCTTCGGGCAAGACGAAGCGGGCTTGGAGCAACGCCACACAGGTCTAATCCCATCAGAGTGTTAGCGGCAATCGTGTGCCATGAACTGGGAACCAAAAGTGGCGTCGATCGGGCAATGAAGCTGAGGGGTAGTGAGCACCGAAGCGGACGTGACGGCGGAGGAGAAAACTGAGGTGATGGCGTGAAGTGCAGGCAAGAGTTTGCGGGAATTAGTGGGAAGACGAGCGGCGGGCAGCTCCTTCGGGTGTACCGCGGGCAGGCGAAGATGGCTGCTCCACGGTCGCTGGCGATCTGGGCTACGTTGACGATCGGCTTGGCGTTCGCGGCGCTGATAAATCCTTCGCGGGTCTTGGGGGCGCTGGGAGCCGACGTGACTTCCGTCGAGGCCGACCGCGCAAAAATGGAGGCTTCGCTGCGGACCACAAGCAAGCAGCTGTACACCATTCACGAAATGCAGGCTGCCAACAATGTTGTAGTGCGGGAGTTCGTTTCGCCGGCAGGGAAAGTGTTCGGAGTGGCGTGGCAAGGGGCGTCGCGTCCGGACATGAAGCAATTGCTGGGCGGCTATTTCGACCAATTTACTAAGGCCGCGCAGGAGCAAAAGGCGCGGCGCGTGGGACGCGGTCCGCTGGTCATTCAACAGCCGGGATTCGTGGTGGAAATGGGCGGACATTCGCGGTCGTTTTCGGGACGCGCGTACGTCCCCCAAATGGTGCCAGCCGGCGTTAAGGCCGAGGAGTTGCGATGAGGAAGGCGGGCCCAAACAGATTTGCGGTTGTCGCAATACTCGCAGCGTTTCCCGTTCTTCTCGGCGGCGCGATTGCCGGTTGCTCGGGCGGGGGATCGTCTCCGACAAACTCGCCGGGAAGTAGCGGCGGGTCCACGTCGAACATACAAGCGATCAGCGTCAACACCGGTCCGGCGGTGACCGCTGGCACTCTGGCAATCAACAGCCCGTTCACTTCCGTCACGGTGTGCGTGCCCGGCAGCACGAGCCAATGCCAGACCATTGACGGAATCCTGGTGGACACGGGCTCGTCGGGTTTCCGGGTTTTATCATCCGCGCTCACGCTTTCGTTGCCGCAACAAAAAGACTCCAGCGGCAACTCTATTTGGGAATGCACGCAGTTCATATCGGACGAGACCTGGGGTCCGGTGCAAATGGCGGACGTTACGATTTCCGGGGAGACGGCCAGCTCTCTGGCGATTCAGGTGATCGGAAGCTCCAGTTTTCCGGCGCCGCCGACTTCGTGCTCGAACCTCGGCCCGGTGGATGACACGCTGGCTAGCTTTGGCGCGAATGGAATTTTGGGAGTGGGAAATTTCATTCAAGACTGCGGCCCAGCCTGCACGGTCAGCGGGTCTTCCAATTTGGGCTTTTATTACACATGTCCTTCGTCGGGCTGCGTGGTGACTACGCAAGCGCTGGCGCAACAAGTGTCGAATCCGGTGTCCTCGTTCGCCTCAGATAATAACGGCGTGATCGTTGAATTGCCCGCGGTCTCTGGGACGCAGGCGAGCCTGGCTGGGTCGTTGATTTTTGGGATTGGGACGCGCTCGAACAATGGATTGGGAGGCGCTACCGTCTATGCCCTCGACCCCAACACAGGCGACCTCACGACCACCTTCAATAGCCAGCCTTACACCGCGTTTATCGACAGCGGCTCGAATGCGATTTATTTTCTCGATGCAACGACGACGGGGATGCCGACCTGCAAGGATTTCACTTTCTGGTACTGCCCGACGGCGACGCAGAATTTCACCGCAACCATCCAGGGCTCGAACAGCGCGACGACCACGATCAACTTCAGCATAGGCAACGCTGATACGCTGTTGCCTCCTAACAGCAGCGACGGTGTGGCCCCCGGGCTTGGCGGGCCGGAGTCCGGGGGTAACTTCGATTGGGGCTTGCCATTCTTCTACGGGCGTAACATGTACGTCGCCATTGAGGGACAAAACACTCCCGGCGGTGCGGGGCCGTACATCGCCTTCTAGGAAAAATCCTGTGAACTAACGGCGGTCGTCGCCCTGATCCTCGTCGCCAGGGCGCACGAAGAACATGCCGCGGGCGCTGCCGAGGCCCGTGACGCAGATTACTTCCCTTTCTGGCGGGGAGACGAAAAAAAATTAGCTGGACTTTTTTGGGCGATGCGCCTATTACGGACCCACCCAGTGGTATCCCACCCTGTGGAGGAGAGAATCATGACAACAAAAAGATTAGCGGCCTTGGTGACGACTCTGCTGTTCGTGGCGCTTGTTTTGAGCATTGGAATCGGGGCGGCTGCGGATGTGCATTCGGGGACTTGGAAGATGGATCCGGCGAAATCGAAGTACAGCCCGGGACCGGCGCAGAAAAGCGTCACACTGAAGATCGAGGCAGACGAGAACAACTACAAAGTGGATTCTGAAGGAGTCGACGGCGCGGGCAAGCCGACTCATATACAGTTCGAGGCGAAGTTTGATGGCAAGGATTATCCCGGGACAGGATTGCCGGCGGGCGATCACGTATCGGTGAAACGCATCAACGCCAACACGGTGCAGGTTACGATGAAGAAGGGCGATAAGCCGGTAATGACGGTGACGTCGGTGGTGTCCAAGGATGGCAAGACGCGGACCTCGACGTTCCGCGGCAAGGACGCAGAGGGGCACGTGATCCACAACGTGGTGGTGTACGACAAAGAGTGACGCTCGTCAGACGCGGTAACCTCTAAACCAGTTCCTACATCGAAGGACGTACACGGAGGTGACGGGATTCGTGTACGTCCATACATTTTTGTTTCAGTGGCAGGCGGGGGTCAGCGCGGCGGAGATGGAACGCGCGGCGCGGGAGATTCGCGTGCTGCAAGGGCAGATTCCCGGGTTACTGGAGACGAGTTATGGAGCGAACGTGTCGCCGCGATCGCAGGGATTCACACATGGTGGCGTGATGAAGTTTCGCGATGCGGCGGCGTTAGAAGCGTATTTTACGCACCCGGTGCATGAGAAATTGGTGCAGTGGCTTATGCCGTTGTTAAAGGTGGCGGCGGAGTTGGATTATGAGATGTGAGAGAGGCAGTGACTCGCGACTGGTGATTAGGGACTGGTGAAAGAGGAAACCCCCCGCCAAAGTTGGCGGCCGCTACAATTGCTTGCACATCGATTATTGTTAAGGTTGAGGACAACGCCCTTCCAACGGAAAGCATCGCCAGGGCTGACGATTGTGACAATTCGGCGACCGTAAAAGCGGCGGCCCTGCGGCTTCGCTCAGGATAAACAAGACCGCCGTACTCCATACTAGGATCGCGGGACTCGCTGCGATGCGCTGAAGCTCGCCCCGTACAGCGCCAGCCAGAGGCCAGCGCTACGACGACCCGAGTTAGACGTCGCAGAGGTCGGCGGCTTGGCGCAACGAGGTTAGGGGGTCGCGCGCGGGGACGAATTCGTGGGCTACGTAGCCGCTGAACTTGGTGGCGGCGATGCCGCGCATCACGCCATCCCATTGGACTTCTTGAGTGCCGTCTAGCTCGTGGCGGCCGGGGACGCCGCCGGTGTGGAAATGGCCCAGCCAGTCGATGTTTTTCTGGATCGTGCGGACCAAATCGCCTTCCATGATTTGCATGTGATAGATGTCGTAGAGGAGCTTGACGCGGGGCGAGTTGACGGCCTGCACGACTTGCAGACCCCAAGCGGTGTGGTCGCACATGTAGTCGTGGTGGTCGACTTTGGAGTTGAGCAGCTCGATACAAATGTTGACGCCATTGTCTTCGCCGATTTTCTTCAGGCGATTCAGGCCGGCGACGGTGTTCTTTGCGCCTTCCTCATCGGACATGCCGTTGCGGTTGCCGGAGAAGGTGATGACGTTGGGCACGCTAGCTTTGGCAGCGACCGGAATATTTTTGCGAAACGCCTCTTCGATGGCGGCGTGATTTTCAGTGCGATTGAGTGCGTCTTTGATGGTGCCGCCGCCCGCGTAGCCCATGGTACAAATCAAGCCGTAGCGGTGAGGCACCTCCCATTCGTTCACTTCCAGCAAGTCGACGCCTTTGAGGCCGATCTGGGCGGCGTAGGCGCAGAGTTGGTCGAGTGGCGTTTTTTGGTAACACCAGCGAGAGACGGACTGGCGGATATTACCTTTGCGCTGGACGGGCGTGGTCTGCTGGGACCACGTTACGGAGGGAAGCGAGGCCATGGCGACTCCTGAGGCGACGGTTTTGAGCATGTTGCGGCGCGAGACGTTGGACATAGGTAGGCGAGTTTAGCGGAAAAGCTTTTGGTAGGGGCGGGAAATTTGGGGGGAAGATTGCACCACAGAGGACACGGAGAGCACAGAGGCGCATCAGAGAAAAATGAAAACAGAGTTAGCAGAGGCTAGCAGAGATAACGAAGACACGCGGCTGGTTCAGATTGTGCCGGCGGTCAGGGGGTTTCGGCGTGCAGCTTTCGGTGGCAATGAGTGCAGTGAGGGAGTGCGCCGAGCAGGGCGACGTCCAAGGGCTGGGAACAGAACGGGCACAGAGTGGACCAGGCTTGGCCGCACTCGGGGCACTCGTTCAGGAGAATCTGAGACCGCGAGAGCACCCTGCCGCCTTCCCGAAGGTCGATCACGAAGCGACACTTCGGGTTCTCGCAAATCAGGAACTTTTCCATGCAGAGGCTCCGCAGCATGGGGGGCACTCTCGTGCCAAGTGCCTGTGTGCGTCAATATGGGGAAATACGTCACCGCAAATACGTCAGTGGATTACGTAGACAGAAGGATCGCCCAAAGGAAGATATGGCGCGGATAACGGGCAACAGGCTAGATGATGCCGTTGAGCATGGCGTAACGCACGAGCTGTGGAACAGAGTGAAGACCGAGTTTGAGCATGAGGCGGGCGCGATACGTTTCAATGGTTCTTACACTAATGCTCAACAACCCAGAGATCTCCTTGTTGGTCTTGCCTAAGGCCAACAAGCGGAGGACCTGTCGCTCGCGCGAAGAAAGGGGGACAGAAGTGTCCTTTCGGGGTGGGGCGGGGGAACTGGAGAGACCAGCGCCAGGGCCTGGCGTGAACTGGCATAAGGGATCACGCAACGAGGCCGCAATGTTGGCGAGCAGCGTCGGGGTCAAGAAATCCGAAATGGCGGAAAGCTGGGAGACGGAGTGCCTCAACAGAGTCTTAAGCTCATCGGGCATTGGGGCGCCCCGCTCCCCTAGAACCGAATTTGCATCGCGCAGGGTGCCGGCAAGGTGCTGCACGAACCGCTGCAGTTTCATGATTTGAGTCACTTCCAACACGATGGCGCCCACGTAGGCGATTTTTCCGGCCTTATCGCGCAGGGGAAACGAGGTCTCAATCCAATACCCCATTTCGCTGCGCGTCGGCAGGAGCCCAGCGTAATGCACATCGTTGAGAAGCTCGCCGGTCGCGAAAACGCGCTCGCGGACAGGGGCGACCTGCTCGACGATGGTACCGATCATCTTGTGCAAAGGCTTTCCTAAATGATCCTCTCGGGAACGCCCGTTCATGGAGGCGAGTGCGTTATTGACGGCACGGAAGCGCAAGTGGCGATCCCAAATCCCGATCCCCAAAGGTGAATTCGCGATCAGCGTCCTTGAAAGCTGCATCGGGTCGACAGGGAAACCCGCCGACGGAGAGATTTCGTCCTTGGAAAAGTGCTGCGCTGACCTGGTGCGCCGCATACGCGTGCAAGCATTCTAGGACAGCGTTAATTGGTTGTGCAATCTTTTCGGAAATAATCAGCAAGGACTGTGTCAGATGTCAGGGCGTACAGGAGCAGGCGACGCTACCGGCACTTGGACGCTCTGAAACAGCGTCATTTGCAAATAGAGTATGGTTCGCTCATCATTACTGGTTTGTTCGGAAGCATTTCTTCCCGCATTTGGATCGTTGTTATAAAGGAGCGGAATGAAGACGCCTGCAAGAATTCAGCCAGCCATCGGAAAGTTGGGAGTTTTGCTGCCTGGAATGGGTGCCGTTAGCACGACGTTCATGGCCGGCGTGGAATTGGTGCGCAAAGGCAAATCGCAGCCGATCGGTTCGCTGACGCAATTGGGAACGATTCGCTTAGGCAAGCGGACGGAAGGGCGATCGCCGCAGATCAACAAATTCGTGCCGCTCTCGGAGCTGAAAGATTTGACCTTCGGCGGCTGGGATATTTTCAAGGACAACGCCTACCAGGCCGCGGCGAAGGCAGGGGTGCTGAGTCTCCAGGATCTGGAAAAGGTGAAGCCGTTTTTGTCCGGCATTACGCCGATGAAGGCGGCGTTTGACCGCGAGTACGTGAAGAGACTCGACGGAACGCACGTCAAAAAAGGCAAGAACAAATACGAGCTGGCGTTGCAGATCAAGGAGGACATCGCGGAGTTCAAGAAAGCCAGGCGGGTCTCGCGGATGGTGACGTGCTGGTGCGGGTCCACGGAAGTGTTCATTCAACCGGAGGAAGTGCACTCCACGCCGGAAAGGTTTGTGGAGGCGATGAAGGCGAATCATCCGGCGATTGCGCCTTCGATGCTGTATGCATGGGCTTCGGTGACCAGCGGAGTGCCGTTCGCGAATGGCGCGCCGAACTTGACGGTGGATATTCCGGCCATCCAGCAATTGGCGCTGGAACACAATGTGGCCATCTGCGGGAAAGACTTCAAGACCGGGCAGACGCTGATGAAGACGGTGCTGGCGCCGGCGTTCAAGGCGCGCATGCTAGGGCTGGAGGGCTGGTATTCGACGAATATTTTGGGGAACCGCGACGGCGAAGTGCTGGATGACCCGGGCTCATTCAAGACGAAGGAAGAATCGAAGTTGGGAGCGCTGGAATATATTCTGCAGCCGAAGCTCTATCCGACGCTGTATGGCAAGATGTACCACAAGGTTCGGATTAATTACTACCCGCCGCGCGGAGACAACAAAGAGGGTTGGGACAATATCGACATTTTTGGGTGGCTCGGGTACCCGATGCAGATCAAGGTGGACTTTCTTTGCCGGGACTCGATTTTGGCGGCGCCTATCGTGCTGGATTTAGTTTTGTTTTTGGATTTGGCGCAACGCTCAGGGATGCGGGGGATTCAGGAGTGGCTGAGCTTCTATTTCAAGTCGCCGATGACGGCGCCGAAGCTGTATCCGGAGCACGATTTGTTCATTCAGTTGATGAAGCTGAAGAATACGCTGCGGTGGATGATGGGCGAGGAGTTGATTACGCACCTCGGCCAGGAATATTACGACTGAGACGTAGCTCGCGATTCGTGATTGTGGTTGTGAAAAACCCGCCACAGTCGGGCCTTCGGAAATCTCGGGATAAACGGGCGCTACAATTGCTGGTACATTCGAGCGTGCTCAACAGCTGCGGTGTGCTCTCAAAGCAAGTCAGACGAAGCCAGACATGCATATAGGAAGTTGATTGATTCGATTCATTTTTCTGTTGAATGCAGTAGCTGTTTGGATTTGACGGTCTTGCAAGGGGCGCGATACCCTACCGGACTCACATGACCGGCCATTTTGAGCCTATAATCTGCCCACCGAATTTCCTTATAAACCTATTTGAGGAGACTCATGTCGACGAATGAATTGCGTAATTTCCTGGCGCTCACGTATGACGAGCTCGAGCAACTGAACCTGAAGACCAAAGAGCAGCGGCAAAAGCGCGTGGCGCCGCACAAGATTCAGGAAGAGCGCATCAAGTATCTGACGGACGAAAAGCGCATCAAGGCGGTGACGGTGCTGTTCACCGACTTGGAAGGGCGCCTGCACATGCTGGATTACGACAAGAAGTTCTTGATCAAGAGCTGGGACAACCTTACGTTCGACGGCTCTTCGATTCGCGGATTTACGGCGCAGCGGGAAAGCGATTTGCGGCTGGCGATGGATTGGGGCGCGTTCTATTGGGGGCCCGCGGACGTGTTTGGTTCGGGGAAAATTTTGATTTTTGGGCAGGTGATTGACAAGGACGGCTCACCCTACGCCGCCGATATTCGCGGCCTGTTGAAAGGCTACGCGGACAATCTTTTTGAGAAAAAGGGCTACACGCTCAACGCGGCGAACGAAATTGAGGGATTTCTCTTTAAAGGATCGGACGCCGAGCGGCGCTATCACGAAACGCTGAAGTTCGAGTACGTCAACATGGGCGGCTACTATCATTCCCTTCCCGGTGATCCGCTGCGGACTTTTATCGATACGACTGCGGAAGTGCAGCGGGCCATGGGCTTCCAGAACGAGAAGGACCATCCGGAGGTTGCGCCGTCGCAATTTGAAATCAATTATGGTTACGGCGAAGTGGTTGTGGCCGCAGACCAGATTCAGCTGTACAAGCTGGTATGCCGTCAGGTGGCGAGGAACATGGGTTTGACGGCGAGCTTCCTGCCGAAACCGATTGTGGGCGTCAACGGCAGCGGTATGCATACCAACGTTTCGGTGAGCAAGGACGGAAAGAACCTGTTCTGGGATCCGAAGGGCGAGGAAAAGCTCAGCAAAACGGGGTGGGAGTTTGTGGATCGCATCCTGACGCACGGAAATGACATTTGCCTGCTGTTTAACTCCAGCGTGAACGCCTATCGCAGGCTCGATCCCCACTTTGAGGCGCCGAATCAATTGAAGGCTTCGGCTGTGGACCGCGGGGCTATGGTGCGCATTCCTATTGGCAATGAGCGCAGCATGCGCACGGAGGTGCGCGCCGTCGCGCCGGATGCGAATCCGTATATGGTGATGTACTCGATCTTCAAAACGGGATTGGACGGGGAAACCGCAAAGATCAAGAATTTGCGGCAGGCGCAGCGCTATTTACCAGACAACATTTACACGGCGATCGAAAATTTTGACAGCGCGGAGTGGACCACCACGCTTTTTGGCAAAGATGTGAAGGGGCGCTATACGGAGCTCAAGAGGGCTTCGGCGGATCGGTGCCCGCGGCAATTGGGCACGATTGTCAAAGCGCCTGAGGTGCAGTACCACCACGAGGTGTACAACCAGTTTTTGTGGAATTTGTTTTAGAGGCGTGGGTCTTCACACCTCGAATTCGCCTACGCACGTTTCTCATTGCCGAGCCGGGGCGCAGGGATGCTGCGCCCCTACGAGTAGCGTGCACACGGCAAGTGGCGCGATGATTACGCCGTTCGAGTTTGCGCGGTCTTGGCGGCGACGGCGTCGAGGACGCGTGTGGAGTAGATGAGCGCGGCGCCGGCGTTCATGGCGACGGCGACGCCTAACGACTCGGCGATTTCTTCCTTAGTGGCTCCGG
>Ga0307479_10006382_pt1 | contig 10823 bp, 8 predicted proteins | sample atmos_gasesECM4C_FD_203743 | JGI IMG/M metagenome (GOLD analysis project Ga0307479, IMG submission 203743) | Hardwood forest soil microbial communities from Morgan-Monroe State Forest, Indiana, United States - atmos_gasesECM4C_515 | ecosystem: Environmental > Terrestrial > Soil > Temperate...
ATTCTTACTTTGCGTTTGGTCACTGTTTTTTAAGTCCACTTGATGGTTCTGCTTCAGCTTGGTGGCATGATCCGGGAAAACAGAATCACACAGATTAAACTCCAAGAAAATGCGAGCGAAGGTCTGGCGAAACTTGCTGATCAGGTTTGACAGCTTCATTGCTATTTACGTCCTTTTGAACCCCAATTTAGACACGGGTCCCTGTCGACTCCAGGCCTATTATCCAACGGTTTGCGCCGCCTCAAATTTCTGCGTGCATTGACGCAAAACGGAAATGGAGAACTAATGCATGAACGCCAGGAAACAGAGCGCTGATGGCATCCGAACTTTAAAGTAATTATTTGGAGCAATTATTCCGGCCGAGGGGATATTGTGCCGGACGTCTATCGCTGGCTAATAAAACCATTCCACCTGCGTGCCAAACACCGAGCCCTGGTTCGTGTTGCGATTATAAGGCGGGGCGTACAGGTTCCCGCTTTGCTGGATCGGAGTTACGGCTCCTCGTAGAGGATCACCCAAATGGCGTAGGTTGCGAGGAACCGCAACTCGGGTCAGGTGAAATACCCTCCCTTAGGCTTGATCGTTGGCGCGATAGTGAACACTCCCATTTTGCCACCCTTGCCAAACGAATTCGTTCCGGAAGAGGTCTGATCGTTATCTAGGTAGGCCCCAAAAGCTTGGCCTTGGATCGCGATATTATCCATTATCCAATACCAGGGGCGAATGCCGAAACGCAAGTTGATGGTCTGACCTGGAAGGGTTCCTGGGTGCTTGAAGAGGAAGTATGACTCAGCTTCCGGTCAACAGACCGAAATCATCGCCAGTCGCGAAGGTGGCGGCGCCTTTGCCGAACAAAGCCCATACCTCCAGCCAATTGCTGAGGTCGCCCGCCCGAAATGGAGGTCGTAGACAAAACCACCCCCGATTCCCCAGGCCGAGTCCGTATGAAGCGGGTTTGTCAGCGGAACAACGTTGCCGCCATCATTGTACCCTTGGGTAAAAGTACCTCCTTTTTCAAAGTTGCCGATCAGCATCGGCATGTGGCGTGATCCCTGCTTACCTCATCGAAAGGGTGATCCGACTGTAGCCCGTTTGAGCGGCAAAAGTCTGCTCACCTGATCAGTAGCGAACGATCGTGGGGTAGGGCATCCTTTTTGCCATTCGATTACCGAATTTAAGAAAGAGGATAGAAAAAGAAAACAAGAACTAGAAATAAAAGACGTTATGAATAAGAATAGGAAGTTTCTTTTATTAACAATCGCCATGCTACCGATGATCGGCCTACTGGCATTTGCCGGATGCTCCAGCATGAACGCTACGGCCAAGGATAATACAGCGGTGCGAGATCGGACCGGCTATTATCTGGACGGCAATGCTCCGGAATGACTATAGCAGTATCTCAAGGTCTGCGGCTTGACAGAAGATTTACGGCACTAGGCGGATGCGCACGCCGAGCCGCTTACGGCGTCACGGAAGTTTTTTGCGACGAATGACCCCAATCGTTGGAGCGTTGAACTTTCCATAGCACGTTCCGATCATTGCAATCGGATAGCAGCTAAGTTGGCACCGAGTTTTGGGCGGGCGAGTCGTTTTTGCGCAAACTCCAGGATCACTGATCGGTCCTTGGGCGAAGATGAGGACTTTCGCTTGCTCACCGTCGCATTTGGGACAGTCGCCGCTTATACCGGTGTCGTTAACGGCGTTCTCGCTCGTTCCCGCTCATTAAAGTTCCTCGGCCCCTTAATAAAACCATTCCACCTGCGTGCCAAACAACCAGCCGTCGTTCGACTTGCCATTATAAGGCGGCTTGTAATCGTTCCCGCTTTGCTGGCTCGGAGTTGTGGCTCCTCGTAGAGAATCACTCCAAAGGGCGTAGGTTGCGAAGAGCCGGAGCTCGGGTCGGGTGAAATACCCTCCCTTAGGCTTGATCGTTGGCGCGATAGTGAACACGCCCATTTTGCCACCCTTGCCAAACGCATTCGTGCCGAAAGAGTTCCGATTGTTATCTAGGTAGGTCCCAAAAGCTTGGCCTTGGACGGCGATATTATCCGTTATCCAAAAGCAGGGGCGAATGCCGAAATACACAATATTGCGATTACCGGAGGCAACTTTGGTAATGCCGGCAGCATTGGTACCAGCAACGAAACTTCCTGCATTGCCTAGGTCCCAGAAACCCCAGGCCGATAGCGAGAAGAAAGGCACTGGATACCAATAGTATTGGAAACCAGCCCTGAAGGTGCGAGCTTTGTTGATGACATTTCCCACGTTGACAGTCTGACCTGGAAGGGTTCCTGGATGCTTGAAGAGCTGGTATGCCTCAGCTCCGGTCAACAGACCGAGATCGGTGTTGCCATTCCCGAAGTTGGTGGCGCCTCTGGCGAACAAAGCCCACACCTGCAGATGATTGGCGCTGCCGCCGGCCGCGAAATTGAGGTCGTAGATAAATCCGCCCCCGATTCCCCAGGCTGAGTCAGCATGTAGAGGGTTCGTCAACGAAACAATTTGGCCCTGATTATAGTCTTGGGTAAAGGTGCCTCCTTTTTCAAAGTTGCCGACCAGGATCGGCATGATTTTGCCAAAACCAATATCGATATCCTTTATCCGAACATCAAAGGTGTGCCTGAAATGCGTTCCGATGTTGGGTGAAAGGTCCCCGGCATTTAGACCGCCAATCCAAGCTGCCCATAACTTGCCGAACCCGAGGTCGACGTTATAGACACCAGCCCCAAAGCCGCTGGTAGAGAGAAGATAGTAATCCATCGGCTCGACTTGGAAGCGGTCATACATACGTTGGCCTGCCCAAAAAGTGATCTCGGGAGCAGCCTTAAAGACGTTGGAGATGTCAAGCATAATTTGCCGCATAGTGAAATCGAAATCGTTACCACTCCTTTCAGCATTATTACCGAGAATATTACCAGTGAACGTATTACGATTCTGGACGTAACGGATCATTGGAGTGAAGGTCATTTGCACATCCATGACGTCCGGACTGTGCCCCAGCATGTGGCTCTGAATCCAGCTTATCTCCATGTAGGTATCGGGTTCGTTGCCGAGGCGCGCGCGCGTTGCTTCGGCGCTTGCGTCATCCGGAGGGCCAAAGTTGAAATTGCCCCCGCCACCGTTGCCGTTGAACAGGAAACCAGCCCGGAGATAGGCGGAGAAGGTGAAATCGCGCGTTAACGTTTTCACAAATTTCTCGTCCAGTTCTGGAGCCTGTCCCTCAACTGCTTTGCCGTCAGCGTCGGTCAGGACGTGCGTGTTCAGGATGGAGCCGGATTTCGCCCTGGTTTGTAGAGCATCCAGTTTCGCCTGCATCTTAGCGAGGCGGCTCTCAGATTCCTTCTGCCCTTCCTGCATTTCCTGTATTTGATCCTTCAACCCCGTGAGATTCCCGGGGTTGTCGTCCTGCGCGTACGCGGACGGTTGAACGAGCAAAAGTGCGGCTACGGATACTGCGCTCAGGATCGGTGGGGGGAATTTCATATTATCGAAAAACGGTTAAGGCGCCGGGCGGGCAAGGTCTCCTAAGGGCCAACGCACGCGCTCGCTTATCAAAAAAAAGTGAAATCGAAAAATTAGAAGAACCACTCAACCTGGGTGCCAAACAGCCAGCCATGATTGGTGTTGCCGTTGTATGGGGGCATCCAAGGGAAATTGCCATTTTCCTGGACAGGCGTCGTCATCCCTTTGAGGGAGTTCGACCAGACCGCGTAGGTTGCAAAGACACGCAACTCAGGCCTCGTATAATAACCGCCTTTCGGTTTGATCACCGGGCCCCAGTCAAACACACCCAACCAGCCAGATTTGCCGAAGCCAGGATAACCCGAACCAGCAGTGTTATTGCTCTCCCATTGGCCGCCGAATTGGCCTTGGAACGCAATATTGTCGGTCAACCAGATAGCCGGGCGAGCGCCGAACTGAACGTCATGCACGTGGCCTGAAACAATTTTCGAGACAGGGATTGCACCCGGAGCTACTTGGTTCCCGGCAACGCCAATTCCAGGCCCGGTAGTGCCGCCTACCGCTGAGCCATTATATGAAAATTCCCAGTCCCCGAACAACCCGATCGAGAACCATGGAACCGGTGCCGGTGCCGGAGCCGGTGCTATAGCCTTACCTTCCTTTGTTGTCTCAGCAACTGGGGCGGGCGCCGCGTGAGACCACGGCAGAGCAAAATACACCTGGAAACCGGTCCTATATGTAAATGCATGGTTGAGCACGTTACCGACACTAATGGTTTTACCGGCCGGGAACGTTGGATTGCGGAACAAGAAGAGGTTCTCAGCCTGTGAAGCAAAACCAAAATTGTCACCGGCACTGAAGTCCGTCACACCTCTGCCAGCCAGACCATAGGCCGTGAACGAGTTATTCCCGCCACCGGGGCCAAACTTGACATTGTAGATTGCGCCACCACCGATACCCCACGCAGAATCGAATTTCAGCGGATTAGTCAAAGGAACGATAACACCGTTAACGTTGTAATCCTGCGTAAAAGTGCCGCCCTTTTCGTAGTTACCGATCAGGACCAGCGCCAAGTTACCGGGGATAGGGCCAAGGGAAATATCCTTCAACCGGAGGTCAAAGGTATGCTTAAAAAGCGTCCCGATATTCGGAGCGACGAAGTTATCGTTCAAACCGCCAAGCCAGGCAAAGGCGAGCTTTCCGATGCCAACGTCAATGTCATAGACACCAATGCCATAGCCGGACGTATCCAACCAGAAATAATCTTCCGCATCGGTGTTGAATCGGTCGTAAAACCGTTGACCACCCCAGAAGGTGATTTCAGGTGCGCCCTTGAAAACGTTCTTCATTTCCAGGAACGCCTGGCGCAAAACGAAATCGAAGTCGTTACCACTTCTCTCGGCGTTATTGCTCAGGATATTACCGACGAACGATTGGCGGGCCTGGACGTACCGGATAGCCGGGGTGAACGTCATGGAGACATCCATCACGTCCGGGCTATCGCCCAGCAGGTGAGCCTGCATCCAGGTCAATTCCAAGTAGGTGTCGTTTTCGTTACCGAGACGCATACGGCCAGCGTGAGGGAAGTCCGGTATCGAGAAGCTGAAATTACCGCCACCGCCGTTGCCGTTGAACTGGAAGCCGGCACGGACGTATGCCGAGAAGGTGAAGTTACGGGTCAACGATTTCAGGAAAGATTCGTCGAGCACCAGAGGCGCGCCTTCGACTCCTTTCCCATCGGCATCGGTCAAGATTCGTGTATTCAGGATCGAGCCGGACCCAGCATTGGATTCCAAAGCTTGCATCTGCGACTCCATCGCGGTGATCCGATCCTGGTATTGCTTCTCTCGCTTCTGCAAGGTCTCGATTTGAGTCTTCAGCGCAGAAACTTCATTACCGCCGTTGTTAGCATTACTGTTATTTATATTACTGTTGTCCTGGGCCAAGCAAAGGGGGGCCCCAGTCAGTAAGAAGGCAGCTATTATTTTCGCACAGAGGGACGCTGTGGGGGGAGGCGACTTCATGCTTGTTATGTTCCTTTGGGGCTAATTAAGGCTCGGCCTGCGCCGCGGATGAAGAGCTAGCGCAACCTCGATTAACAGGTCTCGTATTGCAGTCGACCTAACAAAGTCGAGACAAAATCCCTCACTCGGAATTTTAGATAAGTTTTTCCGCTTTTTAGATAAATTACCTCGGAAAAATTAGGGTATTACCCAGGCGCTGTTTTTATGACTTTAGGGTCGACGAAATCAAATAGGCGCTTGTCCACAGAAATGGGTCTCGACAGGGCGCTCGTCATTGACGCCCGCCGAAAAGCTTCTAGCCGGCACGGCCTCTCATCAAGGGCCGGGAAACCCCCGTTTACTCCCGGAGGGAAAGATGAAAAAGCGAATAATATGTGTAGCAGGATGTATAGCCCTGGTGCCCGGTCTCTCGTCGTCGGCCACTTTCACTGGTCGATTCACCCCAGTCCTTCTTGATATTCTAGATAAATTCTCAGGCTGGACTAATTGAATGAAGCGCCGGATCCTGGCGGTATCTCTTCCTTTCGCGCTGGGTATTGTCGAAGTGCTCCTATTGTCGTAGTGCGGCTGGCACTCACTGAAATCCAGCTCACTGACTTAAGAAACCCGGCAAAGTCGCGCGATACTAAACAAGCGATTGGTTTACCGGCATTATGTAACGCCGCTCTTAAGGCTCACAACAGAGAGAAAAAAGGCAAGTGACAGCATCTTTCAGCGTTGGGATGGATCACAAAACGATGTTGCTGTTTACGACCCCGAGGCAAGCAGACTAGGGAATTCCGGGTGCTTCTCGATATAGCCCGCCACGAACTCGCATTTGGGAATGACCTGCAAGCCCTGTTCACGCGCGTACTTTAGGCCAGCCTTTGCAAGTGCACTTCCGACACCGCGTCCGGCGAGTTCCTGCGGAACTTCAGTGTGGATGAATGTGATGGATCTTCCCACCTGCTTGTAAGTCAATATTGCAACGTGACCGTCCACTGTGGTCTCGAAGCGGTGTCCGTGCGGGTTGTTTATGACGAGGTAGTTCATAGTTAAATTAGTTAGACATCGGAAAACCATGCCGGAGGACTCACTGTTCCCGTCCTCGCGCACCTGGAACAGCAGCATTCCGGGGCCTTACAAAACCCAACCTAGTTAAAAGCCTAGCCCAGGCCCTTTGGGCCGAGTGCGCCGAACGCTAACCGCCAAAGCCGAACTCAAACACCAACCGCCAAACCCCAATCGCCAACCGCGAACCGGTAATCGCCGAACGCCAAACCCCGGCAGCCGAGCGCATTCGGACGCGGAGCGCGTCTCTATGTCTTATCCGTAATTCACGATCAGGGTTTTCCGCTCGGTCATCTCTTCCATCGCATACTTCACACCCTCCCGACCGAAACCGCTCAGCTTCACTCCGCCGTAGGGCATGTTTTCCACCCGAAAAGTCGGCACTTGATTAATGAGCACCGCAGCAACCTCGAGTGACTCGTAGGCTTGATTAGCCAGCTTCAGATCCCGAGTAAACACCCCGGTCTGCATCCCCCATCGGGAGTTATTCACTTTCGCGATCGCATCGGCAAAATCGTCGTACGGTTGGAGTACCACCACCGGCGCAAACGCTTCCTCGCAACTAATCGGCTGATCTTCGGGAACATGCTCCAAGACGATCGGACCAACACAGGCGCCATCGATAACCTTTTTCGTTGCCAGTTTGGCACCGGCAGCGACTGCCTGATCAACCCATTTGGAAACTCTTGCCACCGCTTCCGGTGCGATCATCGGACCAATCACTGTCTCTCGTTTGCGTGGATCGCCGGTCTTCACTTTGTCGTTCACATAACCGAGAAAAGCATCACGAAACGCGCCGTAAATGCGGCTCTGGACATAAACTCTCTGGATGCTGATGCAGGATTGACCGGCATAGCCAAAAGCGCCGTTGGCGATCGCTGCAATCCGGTTCTGCCACTCCGCGTCATCATGAATAATAGCAGCAGCATTACCCCCAAGTTCGAGGCAAACTTTCTTGGTATTGCATTTCTCCTTGATCTTCCAACCAACGGCGGCGCTGCCGGTGAATGAGATCATTTTGACGCGCTCGTCGTTGTAGTAAGGCTCCATCAAACTGACATCGAATGGCACCATATTGACCAGTCCATTCGGTACACCCGCCTCCTGGAGTGCTTCGGCAAACAGCAAAGCGGTGAGCACAGTGCGCGGTGAAGGTTTGATAACGATTGCGTTTCCTGCGGCCAGAGCCGGAGCCACCTTATGAGCAACAAGGTTGAGCGGGAAATTGAATGGCGTGATGCCAAAGATGACTCCGATGGGCAAGCGGCGAACTGAAGCGGTATGTTTTTTGCCCCATTCACTTCCGTCTAGTGCGATCAGTTCACCGTTGGGCTGGCGGCACTCCGAGGACGCAAAGAGAAAAGTGTATTGGGCTCGCGCCACTTCGGCTTCGGCTTGAGTCACCGGTTTTCCTGCTTCCCGGACCAGAAGATCCACAAATTCCTGGCTCCGCCGCTTAATAACGGCAGCCACCTCGCCCAGAAAGAGAGCCCGCTCCGCCGGCGGTAGCTCGCGGTTGCGGACAAAGGCTTCGTGCGCGGATTGAAATGCTTGCTCGACTTGTTCGGGATCAGCCTGAGAGTAGCTACCGATTGCCTCGTGAGTATAAGGATCCTTGACTTCGATCGATTGGGTAGAACTGACCCAATCGCCACCAATGAAAAACGCCTTAGGTGTCATAACAACAGTATATCTTAATCATCCTTCGCTTTCTAAATCCTCATGCCACTCGGTGTTCGAGTTCGCTCATCGGTCCGGAATCTCGTTTTGTGATCAGATCGAGTTCGACCGCAAGCTCGTCCAATTCCTCGCCACCCGCCATCATCTCCAACAATTTTTCGCGATGCGTTTCCGCCTTACGGAAGGTGCCGTAACTCCGGCCGCGGTTCAAAACGGTAAACGTATCCCCAACCGCCCAAGCGTGATGAACGTTGTGGGTGATGAAGATGACACCAATCCCCTTCGCCTTAGATTGGACAACATATTTCAAGACGACCGCGGCTTCCTTCACACCAAGCGCGGAGGTTGGTTCATCCAGTATCAGCACCTTGGCTCCAAAATAAACTGCCCGCGCGATCGCTACCGCCTGCCTCTCACCTCCAGAAAGAGTACCGACCGCTTGATCGGGGTCGCGCAACCGAATCCCAATCTTTTTTAACTCCTCAGTGGTGGTCCTTTCTGCGCTCGCCGAATCAAAGACTTTGATCGGCCCGAAGCTTTTCTTCGGCTCTCGGCCTAGAAAAAAGTTTCGAGTAATACTCATCAACGACAGCATCGCGAGGTCCTGAAAGACGGTCGCGATCCCGCGATCCAACGCTTGGCGCGGTGAATCCAACTCGATCGGCTTGCCTTCGAATAGAAACTCACCACGGCTGGGGCGATGCACTCCGGAAAGAATCTTGATCAAGGTCGATTTGCCGGCGCCGTTATCACCTAATAGGCAATGCACTTCGCCCGGGTATAACTGAAACGATATTTCATCGAGGGCAATGACTTTGCCGAACTGCTTTGAAATTCCTTTGAGCTCGATAATCGGGTTCATATAAATGATGGCCTCCGCATGTCAGCGGCTGCGCAGTGCGCGGTGCCGGAGATAGTTGTTCAAGAGCACTGCCGCCAGCAGCATACCTCCCAGTACTGCCCGATACCAGTCGGTGCTGATGCGTGTAAAAACGATACCTTGTTGAATCATCCCCAGAATCAACGACCCAATTGCGGCTCCGTAAACGGAACCGTATCCGCCGGTTAGTAGACAGCCGCCGATGACGGCAGCGGCAATCGCCTCGAGCTCTTTCTGTTCACCGCGCAGAACATCCGCGGACCCCGTATCCAATACTTGGATAATGGATAGCAATGTCGCACCGACGGCAGTTAACATGAATAGACTGATCTTGACCCGGGTGACTGGGACCCCGACGTTGCGGGCTGCCCAGGGATCGCCGCCAGCCGCGAAGATCCAATTTCCAAAGGGTGTTCGAAACAGCATCCAGCCGAGCACGAGGCTGAGCCCGAGCCACCACCAAATGGAAATCGGTACACCAAGAGGCCTCCCCACGAAAACCGGCGCAAGAAAGTCTCCCTCGGTATAAGCACCCAGACCGGAAGCTCGAGTGACATTCGTGATCAGGAGCGTGAACCCGATGGTTAGCCCTCTAAGCAGAAACATAGAAGCTAAAGTGATAATGAAAGAGGGGAGTCTCGTCTTAACCACTAACCAGCCGTTCACGTAGCCGACTAACAAAGAAAATAGAAATGCTAGAATGATTGCTGCCCAAAGCGGCCAGGCAAACTGCGTGACGGCCAGGGCGATGATCATACCGGGCGCGCCAATCATAGAACCGACTGACAGATCGAATTCCCCGGCGATCATCAGAAGCGACACCGCAACGGCGACAATTCCAACCTGGGCCGCCACTTCAAGGTAATTGATCGTTCCGCTGACCGATAAGAAGCCTTGGCCGGCCACGGAGGCAAAAAAAAGAAAAATTGCCACGGCAGCCACAAACGCGCCGAGCTCAGGGCGTATGAGCAGTTTCCGGACTAATGTCATTTGCGATGGCGCTTCCGCCAGCGGCATGTGCTGCGAGCGCAGATAGGAATCAGAAGTTACAGAATTGTTTTTCATTTTGAGTTGAAGGGCGGTTATTCCGCACGCGACCAGGGTGGCACCAGGTATAATTCGGTCCGACACTCCAACACTCCATTACCCCAGTTTCCAGCATCTCGAATTGCGCTTGCGCAGCGTCATTCTTGCTTTGCGTTTGGTCACTGTTTTTTAAGTTCAGTTGATGATTCTGCTTCAGCTTGCTGGGACGATGCGGGAAAACAGAATCCCACAGATTAAACCCCAAGAAAACGCGAGCGAAGGTCTGGTGAACCTTGCTAATCAAGTTTGAAAGCTTCATCGGTATTTTACTCCTTTTGACACCACGATATATGTAGATACATGTGGCCTCCAGGCCTATTAGCCCACGCTTTGCGCCATCTGGTCTTTGGAACCGCTAACCAAATGTTTCCCGAGCACGCTGGACCTTATCCGATCCAAGTAGCGTCACCCTGTCCTGAATCATTGATGACTGGTTACTCAGGGCTCTCCATCTTTCCTCACCTGTACTATCAAGATGTTCGTGGCGTCGACACGCTCCTGCTTGCCAGCGGACCGCTGAGCCATAGCGATGTAGACATAGACCTTCTGCAGTGGATTATTCGGCTGTCACGAAAGGTGCGGCGGTTAGGGTCTATTTGTTCGGGAACCTTCTTGTTAGCAGAAACCGGCCTGCTGGACGG
>Ga0307479_10006383_pt1 | contig 10823 bp, 12 predicted proteins | sample atmos_gasesECM4C_FD_203743 | JGI IMG/M metagenome (GOLD analysis project Ga0307479, IMG submission 203743) | Hardwood forest soil microbial communities from Morgan-Monroe State Forest, Indiana, United States - atmos_gasesECM4C_515 | ecosystem: Environmental > Terrestrial > Soil > Temperate...
TTCTCCACGGCGTCAAACATGATGCCAATGGAACCGCGCGAAACCCTGTGGTCTGGGCCCGTGAGCTGGTTGTAAACGTCGACCACGGTTTTCGAAGGCAAGGCAAATCCAACGCCGGCATAGGCGTTGGTCTCGCTCAGAATCGCCGTGTTGATGCCAATCACTTCCCCATTCATGTTCACCAGCGGTCCGCCTGAGTTGCCGGGGTTAATGGCCGCGTCGGTCTGAATGAAAGTCTGGAATTGGCGACCGGGAACGATGTCCCGTCCCTTGGCCGAGACGATTCCGGCCGTTACTGTCTCCGACAAGCCGAACGGACTGCCGACTGCCAGCACCCAGTCGCCGACCTGCATGCTGTCGGAATTGCCCATCTTGGCCGCGGGCAAAGAGCGGTCTACATCAACCTTGATGACCGCGAGATCGGTTTCCTGGTCCGTGCCGATCACTTTGGCGTCGTGCTGGACTCCGGGTGGATCATCCTCGAAGCGGACGCGAACCCGGTCGGCCTTCTCGACCACGTGCCGGTTGGTGACGATGTAGCCTTTGGAGTCCACGATCACGCCCGAACCTAAGGAGCGCTCGCGGATCGGCCCTTCACCCTGCCCAAACTGGCCTCCGCCTGGCCCGCCAAAGAAGTGATTGAAGAAGTCGTCCATCCCGCCGCTGTCGTCATCTTGGCCGTTACCACCGCCGCCAGGGCGACGCTGATGAAAGTTCTTAATCGTTGATTCTGTGTTGATGTTGACGACGCTCGGTTCCATTTGCTTCGCGATCTGGGAGAACGCATTCGACATCTGCGATGGTGATGGCAGGGTCAGGGGCGTGGCGTCGCTGCTCTGACGCCCCCCTTCTTTGCCCTTGACTCCATAGGAGATCACCGTGCCGATCAGAATGCCGACCGATAGCGTGGCCAGAATACTCAGCGTATAGGCCCAGCGATGAGCCTTTATGCGCGCCCACATTGCGCCCGAATCCATAGGTCTACTTCCCTCCGAAACTCACACACCCTAGTATACCCATTTACCCGATGCCGCCGGAACCACCCGGGCGACGACAACTCTCGTCAATGGGTTCTAACTATTAGACGCACAAAGCGGCGAAAGCGTTTGATCGCGAGCAAGTTGAGCGAGAGTCGTCGATCACAACCGGGCCAACAAGCGTAAGCCTGGCTACACCAACTGCCCTGATCCCATAGAATCAGGCGTGAACGTTCACCACTACTTCGAGGCACCGGGGTGAAAATGGTTGACCCGCTCATTGGCACATGGCGAGTGGTGGAGTTTGCCGATCTCGACAAGGATGGCACGTGGCAGTATCGGTTTGGTGAACATCCAAGGGGGTACTTCGTTTACGACGGAACCGGGCACGTGCACATTCAGATCATGAAGGCTCCGCCACTGGTGCCTTTTCCGGAAGCGAAGCTCTCCGACGGCAAGCCGCCCTCACCCGAGCATGCCCTCGCCGCTTACACCGCCTATGTCGCATACTTCGGCACCTACACCGTAGACGCGGAGCAACGCGTGGTGACCCATCATGTCGAGGGCAGCTTAGCCCCCGATTTCACCGACACTGACCAGCCCCGTCCCTTCAAACTGGAAGGCGACCGACTGGAGATCGGGGATGGCAAGACTTGGCGGCGGGTGCTGGAACGTGTGCGCTGACCTTGCGGACTCCTGCGGAGTAGCCCATCGGGACGCGGCCTTCCCATCCCATCTGGTAACAACAGTTAACCGAGAGGTGCGGCTCAGATCGTTTCGCCTGCAGCTTGGCCGTATTCGGCTTAGGCTTTCAAGATGAGGATGTCTGGTCGGCGTCAGGGCTTGAGTCGGGTCGGTACGTGAATCATGATCCCCCACACACACTTTACTGCTGCGCTTCGCTTGGCGGTTTTTCCGGTGCGTCCAGTCGCTTGAGATGCGGATAGAACGGAGTCACTTCGAACGGAATCTTCTCAGCCTTCGACAATAGGGGTAGCGGTTTACTCTTGAGCATTTCTCCGCTCACACCGGATGGCAAGGCCTTTACAGTACTGGAGCACGTATCGAACGGCAGCAATGCGAGGCTAAAGCCCGTTGCGAACGACTGGATGGCCTACCAATCGAGTCAATCCGGGCGCCCGCAGGTCTATCTGACCCGTTTCCCTCACCCCGCAAGTACCAGGTCTCGAAGGATGGCGGCGCGCAGCCGGTATGGAGTAAGGACGGCAAGACACTCTATTATATCGATGCCTTCCAGAAATTAACTGCGGTGGATGTCGACGTGGCGGGTGATTCGTTGCGCATATGTCCGCCACGAACTCTTTTCCAGACTGGTATCCGCCACTCCATTCCTACCGACGGCTACGACGTTTCTCGCGACGGCCGCTTCCTGGTCCTGAATTCCATCACCGAAAGCGCCGCGCCGGTCGTCCTGGTCACGAACTGGGACACGGAGCTCAAGAAGTAAGTTCCCCTGTGAGCTGAAAAGTAACCGCCGAGAGATGGGGGTGCAACGATCGTTCCCGGGTAACGGGCAAACCTTACCTTACCTTACCGATTAGGGAAGGGTTGCCGACTAACCACCAGGATATCTGGGATCTATTCAGCTTTAGACGTTGGGCGGGAGCGGGATTTCCCAACGTTACCTCCTTCGTCAGGGTAGGCCTACGCCCCGGAGAAGATCCTTAAAGCGCTCATCCGAGCGGCAGGGGTCAAAAATCGGGTCGGCGGCGAGGTATCCAACCCAAACGGCGTGATCGTCATAGGCCGCTTGCAGCCATTTGAATGTGTCCTCCTTCTTGTTTAACGCTGCGTAGATCTGAGCCAAGCCATAAGGGGAAACGTAACGCTTCCTCGAGATCGTTTCCAGGTCGTGCGCAATTCGCAACGCTTCGCGATTACGGCCTGCGAGTGCGAGGGCAACGGCGACTTGCGCCCTGTAGATTGGGCTGTCTCCTGAGAGATCTGCAGCCCTCTTCAGTTCATCAACTGCTTCGCTCCGCAACCCCGCCTGGACGTAGTCCTCTCCGAGCAGAAGGTGAGCGGCAGCGAAGTTCGGATCCAGTTCAACGGAATTTCGATTTTGATCGATTGCGCGGGAGTAGTCACGTGCCATGTAGTAGCGGAGTCCCACCCACGTGCTGATCATGAGGTTAAGGGGGTCGAGCTCTAGTGCATGCTTCGCTTCTGCAAGTGCCTCGTCATGGCGGCCCCTGATGGAAAGGTAGTCTCCGTACCAGTGGTGCGCGTTCGCGTATTGGGGATCCAACTGCAGAGCGCGCCTGAACTCGGCCTCCGCACCGGTCCAATCCCAACGATGGCTCATCGCAAGCCCTAGGGACGCGTGGGCTTCAGCCGATTCTGGATTGATCTCGATCGCTTTGCGTGCCGCGGCGTAAGCTTTCGGGAGTGCCTCGGCTGGGGACTTAAATCCGTGCCACGTCAGTCCGCTGTTACAGTCTGCCAGTCCCGAATACGCTGCCGCATAGGTGGGATCGTTGTGGATCGCCTGCTCGAAATATTGCTCCGCCTTCTGCATGCTCTCGCCGGTTCGCTTGTTCCAGTAATAGCGACCCTTCAAGTACGCCTCGTATGCTGCTGGACTAAGTTGCCGCGGAGTAGCTAAACGCTTTTCCTGTTCTTCAGTAAGGGCGATGTGAATCTGGCTTGCGATGCTCCGCACGACGGAGTCCTGCACGGCCAGCACATCTTTGAGTTCGCGGTCGTAACTCTCGGTCCAAACGTCGGTGTCATCACGTGCCTGGATGAGCTGGACAGTGATGCGTAAACGGTCCGACGAGCGTCGAACGCTGCCTTGGACGAGATAGTCAGCGTTCAGTTCCTTACCAATCTCCCTCGCGGCCAGGGTGCTCCCTTTGTACTTTGCAACAGAACTGCGTGCGATCACCTTGAGTCGATCCCGATTCAATTTCCCGACCGGAGCGATCATCTCTTCAGTCAGGCCCTCACTGAAGAACTCTTGATCAGGATCTCGGCTCAAATTGTCGAACGGCAGGACAGCCAAGACTGTCTTGCGCTGGGAAACGGTGTGCACACTCGAAGTTCGCCAGCCCCAAAATGCGAAGAGTGACAGAATGGACACAACTGCCAGCGAAGCTAACCCAACGAAAAGCCACCTTCGCGCACGCCGACGGGCCTGTCCACGAGCGGTTTCAGTGCCCGGTAACTGCCCCGCTGTCCGCTCTTGTTCTTGGTCCACCAGGCACAGGCTGCGGCCTTGCGGCCAGCTATCTGGCTCCGAAACGAAACTCCGCGTGCCTGTGGGGACGATTGATGCTTCAGGTTTGGGTGGCTCCGTGGTGTGTTCTTCTTCGGGAGAAATAATCGGCGCAATGAATCGATACCCCCGTCCGGTCACGGTCTGGATAAATCGTGGGGTTTCGGGATCGTCCTTCAGCACCTGGCGGACCTTGCGTATTGCACCCCTGATGCTGTTGTCCGTATCCAGGAAAACATCACTACCCCAAACCCTAGCCACGATTTCTTCGCGACTGACGATCTCTCCCCGGTGCTCGAGCAGCAGAATAAGGATTTCCAGTGGGATACGTTCCAGCTTTAACACGTGACTGCCGCGGCGCAGCCGTCTGGGACGGAGATCGAGTTCGAAGTCCTCAACGAACCGGATCGATTGCTGCAGTCCAATTGGCTGGGAAGTCATGGCACGCCCAGAGAAGTTAAACGATTTTACACTACATGGGAAGCCGCGACCTAAGTGCAAACAATGCCTGCGCTTAGCGGGACACAAACCATAACGCCGCGACACACGCTTCGCTATGGACATTCAAGTCCGAAATTGCAACCATGCCGCTCACGCACACCGCTTGCACTCGAGGACTGACAATGAAAAAGATCTATGACAAACCCGTAACTTTCAGACTGTTAAGCGTGTTGATGGTAAGTGTCTTGTTCGGCTCCGCAGCCGCAAGAGCCGATGTCGTTTTGGACTGGAACACAATTGCTGTCAATACCGCCGTTGCGAACAAACAAAGTCCATTTGCCCAGGCGCGATACGCGGCCATCGTGCAGCTGGCTGTATTCGAAGCCGTGAACGCCATTACGGGCGAATACCAACCATATCTTGGGACCATAACAGCGCCGCCAGGCGCTTCAACTGAGGCAGCCGCAATTGAAGCTGCGTATCAGGTTCTCAGCACCTATTTCCCAAGCAGCGCGTCGACACTCTTCACCGAGCGCACCAACTCGCTGGCACAGATACCGGATGGCCAAGCTAAGAGTGACGGTATTGCGACAGGGGACGCTGCGGCGTCGGTCGTGATCGCCCTCCGTGCTAACGATGGGTCGTCACCACCGCAATTCAAGGTTCCCGGCCCGCCTGTACCAGGGGAATGGCAGGCGACAACAAGTTGTCCAATTGTGAATGGAGTCGCAGTCGGAATCGGTTTTCAATGGCAGAACGTAACTCCGTTCGGAATTCCGAACGCTGGTGACTTCCTCCTCGGTCCGCCACCGGCGCTCACGAGCAACGAATACGCGAAAGCCTACAATGAGGTGATGATGGTCGGAAGCCTCAACAGCACAGAGCGGCCGCAAGATCGCGCAAACGTCGCTCTCTTCTACGCCGCTTCTTCGCCAACTCAAGTGTTCAATCAGGCTGCCGTGCAAGTCGCACAGCAACAGGGAGGGTCGCTGTCCGAAAACGCTCGCGCTCTGGCCCTCATCAACATGGCGATGAGTGACAGCTTGGTGGCGTCATTCCTTAACAAGTATCACTACAATTTTTGGCGTCCCGAAACGGCAATCCATGCAGGCGACACGGACGGCAACCCGAAAACCGAACCGGATCCCAGCTGGGTCCCGTTCATCGTGACTCCATGTTTCCCGAGCTATCCCTCGAACCATGGCAGTGCAGGCAACGGTGCGGCCGAAGTGCTGAGACGTCTTTACGGCGAAGCCGGGCATTCGATCATGTTGACGAATCCTGCAGTGCCGACCATCACGCTGCAATACACCTCATTTAAGCAGATTACCAGCGACATCTCCGACGCGCGTGTTTACGGCGGAATACATTTTCGAACCGACCAGGAGGCTGGTGCGGACCTGGGCCGGGCTGTCGGCACAGCTGTCTATAAGAACAACTTGCGTCCTGTGCACGATGACGACTAATTCTTCAGCGCGAAAAGGGCTCCCATTTGTGTCATCGGCGATTACCTGCCCGATCAAATGGCACAAGTGGGAGATATTGCTCTTCTCAAGCGGTTTTCTGCTCCGATCCGAAAGGCTTTCACATTTCTTAGCGGATGACGGGAAACCCTTCCCTAATCCTGTAAGGTAAGGTTTGCCGACAATCCACTCAGCGAGGAATCTAGGGCGACTGCAAAGAATATTCGCGGCTTCTGAGAGGTCAACTGCCGTCCCCTCTCGTTCTGGTAGAGCTTGCACTAGCTTTCTTCCCGCATGGACGGAGTAAAGGTGATGCCGACCAATAATCCTTCCGGCGTGACGAAACGGCTCACAGTCTGGCCCCACGGTTCCTTCTTGTTCTTGACAAGCAATCGAAAGCCTCGCGATTCAAGCTCGGCCGTTGCCTCTTCCACACTTTCAACGTCGAATTCAAGCCAGGCTTGTGGGGTGGGGATCTCGTCGGGCCAGAATTCCTTACCGAAACAGGACTGTGCTGCCTGCCAGAGGGGCCACAAAGCGAAAGTCTTTGCGCCTTTCAGAGCTTCCGTATGCAGGTAGCCATCCTTCTCTTCTTTGAAACTAGAGCGCATCTCATAAATGCCTCAGAAGGATGACGGCACAGGCGAGATGGATCATGCCGACGAAGTTCTCCAAGGGAAAGTTCTGGAGCCAGGCAAAGAGACGTTCTATCTTCCAGCGACGGCGGTAGCGACGAAGAGGGCGTCCATCTTGCGTGCGGTTTTTGCGGTTGCTTCGGTGTGGGGCGATCATCTCGACTCCGCTCTCGGCGAGCTCTTCATCGAGCCGGTCGGAGTCGTAAGCATTGTCCCCAATGAGACGCCGTACGGTTTCGGGGACGAAGATCTCAGACAGGGTTTGCTGGACCAGGGTCACCTCGTGTGGCGTAGCAGATTCTGCGCATATGGCGACAGGAAGACCAGTACTGTCTGCCACCGCCATGATCTTTGTCCCCTTGCCGCGCTTGGTTTTGCCTACGCCTGGGCCCCCCTTTTTGCAGTAGCGAAGCTTCCGTCAATGAAAGCTTCGTGGAGGTGGAATCCGCCGCGGACATGCAGTTCTTCCGCCAGCGCTTCCAGCACGCCTCGCATGACACCTGACCGAACCCACTGCTGGAACCGGCGATGACAGGTCTGGTAGGGAGGATAGCGCTCGGGAAGATCGATCCATGGGGCCCCGGTGCGCAAGATGTACAAAACTCCGTTTAGCACCTCACGTCGATTGCGCCACGGGCGGCCACGACCATCTTTTCGTGTTCGAGGTTGCGGGATGAGTGAATCGAGAATTGTCCATTGGGTGTCGGTGAGATCTCGAAGGTGAGCAGGCATGGATTGGACCATCGCAGCGATTGCCGCGTCTCGTTCTACTGGTGAGCCATATTCTGCCGCCACTGGGGCGCCCCTAGCCCCGGAAAGAACCGTTTGCTGGTCCCAGCAGTGGTCACTCTCTCCGCCCGGGGCAGCGGGATCAAGTAGATGACGCGGTGTGCCTCCAGCCTCCGAATGTCCGGCGGTTGGCCGGGTCTTCCTCCATTGAGGCCCACCGAACACTAAGGGAGGCAGAGTCGTCCACCTGCCTCGGGCTCCGTGAAAATCCCCGTTCCACCGATCACAGCTATGTTCCCCCAAAAGTCCGGAGGGCGCCCCACGAGGTGCGGAACACCCCGCCAAGCCCGAGCTCATGATCGTGCCGACGGGTGTTCCGTCAGTTCGCAGGATCATCGACCATGCGCTCCTCGACTAACATCCCCGATCGCCTAGCCAGCCACAGGACTGGGCCGGAGCAGGATGAACCGGCCCACGTGTCCCTGGCCGGCTTACTGTTCTCCTTTCGAGACCAAACGGACCGAAGTCACCGTTATGACCGTGCCGGGATTCGTGCTAATGTAAGTGACCTCCCGCCCGTCTGGAGTGACCACGAAGTCGTAATTGGAGGAGCCGAGAGTTTGGGACCCTGTGCAATCACCATTCACGGTATAGGTGCCTGTGCCTGTCGGTGGCCGTAAGATGGTGCCGTTCACGCTTACCGTTGCGCTCAGTTGAAAGTTTCCGTGTCCGTCGTAAGTAGTGATCCCAACGACGGCAAGTGGGTTGCCCCCCGCGAAACCGGTGGCGTGTGACACGTAGCCACCGTCCAACGTCGCATTCTGGAGTGGGCATTGTTGTGGTTGCGCCCATAGCCCCATAGGCGACAGGGCGATGGTCAGCAAGAGCGAAATGCCTCTGAAGAAACGCGCTAAAGGTGTTGTTTTCATGGTCCTCCTCAAAAACGAGAAATGTGCCGGCGTGCAGTTTGCTTCCGAGAGGTCGCGGAAGTCCTGAAAGAATCAGGAAAGATCGCGGAAACAGAGAGGAAAGAGGTGGACCAAGAGGGGAGAGAGCCCGGAACCATGCGGTATTTGCTAGACTTTCTTGTGCCGTACGGATGCATCCTCAGCAGGAAGGCCAGAAGGTGGACCTCGAAAGGCCTGCACAACACGCACCCTCATACTCTTTTCTCGACTTCACGCTCGATCTGCGTACGGAACGCCTAGTCCGCGGGACCACTGAGGTCAGACTCCGCCTCAAATCCTTCCAGGTGCTGCGGGTTTTAGTTGAGCACCACGGCCGGCTGGTAACTCGCGAGGAGCTCATGCAGTCGGTCTGGGGAGATATCGCGGTCACTGATGAATCCATCACCAAGTGCGTCGGCGATATCCGCAAGGCTCTGGCGGATAATTCTCAGGAGATCCTGCGGACCGTGCCGCGGCGGGGATTCGTGTTCGAGCCCGAGGTCCGGGCCATAGACACACCGCCGAGCCGAGACCATCAGGCAGCGGCCAGCTGGCGGCAAGCGGTCCGACTTACAGGCCTTGCCGTAGTCGGGCTCGCGGCGATCCTGGTTTCGATCCGATGGCGCGGAGACCTGTTCGGACGCAGGCCCGTTTTTGAGGCGATTGCTGTCCTGCCGTTTGAAAGCCTAACCAACGCGGACGACCAGCAGTATCTGGCTGACGGGATGACCGAAGCGCTGATCACCAATCTCGGTCAGGCGAGTCCCCTTCGCGTGATCGCGCGGACCTCCGTGAACCAGTATCAAAAGACCAAGAAACCGATTCAGCAGATCGCGCGGGAGCTGAAGGTGGATGTCATAGTCGAAGGCGCGATCGCGCAGTCCGGCGACCGCATTCGCGTGACCGCCAACCTCATCCAGGTTTCTCCGGAGAAACACATCTGGGCGCATGCCTATGAGCGGAACCTCCGCGGTGCTCTGGCTCTACAGAACGAGATTGCGGGCACGATTGCCGAAGAAATTGCGGGGAAACTGAGCCCGCGACCGCAATCGCGGCTGGCAAATAGTCGCCTGGTCAATCCCGAGGCGCAAGCCGCCTATTGGAAGGCGAAATATCTTTTGGATCACAGGTTTCGAGTTGGTCTGGAAAAGGACTACCGGAAGATCATCGACTATTCCGAACAGGCTATCCGGATGGACCCCGACTACGCTCCAGCTCACGCCACTTTGTCGAGGGCATACGCCACGATCAGTGATATAGGCCAGGCGTTCCCGAGGGACATCATGCCCCATGCAAGGGCGGAAGCGCAGCGGGCCGTCGCTTTGGATGAGGGGCTCGGCTATGGACACGTCGCTCTCGGTTACGTCCTTCTGATCTACGATCGGGACTGGGCTGGAACAAAGCGTGAGGCCACGCGCGCGATAAGCCTAAATCCAAGCGATGCCGACGCACACGAATTGCTGGCGAGTTATTTGGCGGCGGTTGGGCGAGTCGATGAAGCCGTCATCGAAATGAAGCGGGCCAGAGAGCTTGATCCATTCTCATTTGACGTCAACTGGGACCTCGGCCGAATGCTTTGCTTCGCTCGAAGATATGATGAGGCCCTCGCAGAGTTGCGGCAAGCCGGAGACATGGAGCGGAATTCTCCCGCTGTCGATATCTGGACTTTCAAATCCTACTGGGCGAAAGGTCAGGCTAATGAAGCCGTAGCGGTGGACATGCGGCTACGCAGTTACCGCGACCGACTAAATGTGGATATTTTGCGGGAAGCATATACAAGTAAAGGATCGCGTGGTTATTGGACGAAAGTTCGGGAGCTGGTCCTGCCGCAATTTCGTACCAACCCCATCGGCTGGTATCGCCTTGGCGAAATCAATACCTATCTCGGTGACAAGGAAGAAGCTTTCCGGTGGCTGGAGAAAGCATACGAAGAGCGGCCGAACTGGATACCTTGGATCAAAGTCGATCCGTCGCTCGATAGCTTGCGCTCGGATCCACGTTTTACCGCGCTTCTCCGTCGAATGGGTCTCACGCCGTAGGAACGGTTCAGGCTGGCCGACTTGGGGTGGCCGGATTGCATTTTGGTGGGTGCCCCAGCCGCTGGACGCATGGCAGGATTATCGTGGAAAGGCGCGGAACAGCTTGTCCGCGCATTTATGAGATGGCTCCTAATACCTAGGATCTGGCGGTAGAGTCTGCCACTAGCAGTCACCTCGCGGACGATGGGACCAAAACCCGCGATGAATAGAACCTTGACGTTTCCGATTTGTTCCATACTATCTCCTGTTCGCAGAAGGACAGCCAAGGGGCGACAACTTGCGAAGCCCCTGGGGCGCCCTCCACCGTTCCCAGTTTGATGCAAATTGCTGACCTACTCCCGGAGACAGACTTCC
>Ga0307479_10006385_pt1 | contig 10822 bp, 7 predicted proteins | sample atmos_gasesECM4C_FD_203743 | JGI IMG/M metagenome (GOLD analysis project Ga0307479, IMG submission 203743) | Hardwood forest soil microbial communities from Morgan-Monroe State Forest, Indiana, United States - atmos_gasesECM4C_515 | ecosystem: Environmental > Terrestrial > Soil > Temperate...
ACTCAATAGTGCAATACTTCGGCCAATCGCTACATATGGATTTAGATTCGCATGCCCACGAAAAGGTTCGCTTTGGGAAGGGTTAGCTCACGGTTGGAATCGGAACGGTTGAAAAGAATTGCATACAATGAGCTTAGTTTTGTCAGGGATAGGGGGAAAGGTCGGGGTTAGATGCTCTCCTGGCTCTTTTTGTGCTGCTGGCACTTCGACATGATGGCCGAGCGGAGGCGGGTGCGAAGATCGTCTGGAAGTTCGTAGAGCTCGGAGTCGCGGTAAATTTCGATGGTCTTCTTGGTGGTATCGCAGACTACATAGCAGTTGTGGCACCAAGCCAGATGATCTTCGAGCTCGGACTTAGTCCGATCGTCGAGGGCCCCGTCCAGGTAATTGGTTAGCTCTTGCAGGAACTCAGAGCATTTCACTTTTGTCCATCTCCGCTCTCACGTTTCTTGAAGTACCGGCTGAGCCGCTCGCGCAATTGTAAGCGAGCCCGCAACAACCTCGACTTCACCGCTGGGATACTGAGGCCCAGCGCCTCTGCCGTCTCTTCGGTCGAAAGGCCTTCAACATCTCTCAGTACAAATACCGTCCGAAAGCTCGGGGGCAGGCCTTGGATGGTCCGCGTCAGGATGTCCTTCAACTCCGCTTGCTTGTAGAGTTGTTCGGGATTCGGGCTCCAATCCGCGATTTCGCGGGGAACCGAATCTTCCTCGGTCTTGACGTCCTCATCCAGCGAGACCGTGCGTTCTGGCCGGCGACGACGCAACTTCATGAGCGCCTCGTTCACGGCAATCCGCACGAGCCACGTATAAAACTTCGACTGTCCCTGGAACTGTTCCAGGTTGCTGTAGGCCTTCAGGAACGCATCCTGCACCACGTCTTCCGCGTCCTCGCGGTTTTGCGTGATGTGCTGGGCGATTCGGAACACGTTGCGATCGTATCGCTTGACCAGCTCCTCGAACGCCGAAACCTCGCCCTTCTTGGCCGCCTGAACAAGCGCCAGCTCGTCGCTTACGGGCTCACCTATCTTTGGTTGGATGGCGCTCATTCTTGGTCCGATGCAGTATTTTCAGATCTGCCACTGCGGCAAGATGGTTATTCTACTTGGTAACCCGTCCATCTGACGAGTCGTTTTGGCGTGTCGCGCTCGCGGTCTTTGCGATAGATTTTAAGGGAGCGCAGGCGCACTAGGGAACACGTCCTAAGGTACTTCGAGCCGCGCCGCGCAAGTACCGTATAATCAAGAGTTAGCTGAGCGGTCACCAGGCATTTTCGAGGGCAGCCAAGAATCCATGGCAGATAAGAACGAAATCGAACACATCGTCGAACGTGTGGTGACCCAGGTGCTCCAGGGACACGTTTCGCAGTTGCGCGAAGAACTGGTGCGCCGTGTGCTCGAAGAGCTACCACAGGGTGCCATCGAATCGCCCCACGACACGAACGCGGCTGGACCCGCGGACCTGCTGCGCGGAGTAGGCGCGATCCACGCGGGCAGCACGCAAAAAGAAATTTTGCGCGCCTTGCTGGATGGCATTTCCCAGCACTGCGGGCGGACTGCATTATTCGTCATCAAAGGCGGAACTGCGAGCGGCTGGCAAGGCCGCGGCTTCGAAGACAACGACGCGGTTAAGGAGTTTGGGCTCGACGCTTCGCGTGGTCTTCCGGAGCGCGTGCTGCACGAGAAGGCGCCGTTCAGCGGACAGGTCCTCGATATGGATCCCAGGTTTATCGATCATTTTGGAAGCCCGACCGATGACCACATCGTGATGTTACCCCTGCTTCTCAAGGACAAGGTGGCTGCACTGGTCTACGCGGATGGCGGACTGGAGATGAACCATCTGGACACCGCTGCGATCGAACTGCTGGTGGTATCCACCAGCGCATGGCTGGAATTGACATCTCTCCGCAAGCAGGCGCCCAGGGAAGTCGCGTCGTACGCGGACAGCATGCCGGCCGCACCTCCCGTGCAGGCTGCCTCCAGCTTCAACGATCCATTTGCTGGACATGCACCAAAGCGCACGGCAACGGCTTCGGCCTCGGCGTACGAACAGCCGGCGGTTCCGGAGCCTGCGCAGGCGGAAGTAGTATCGGCCGCGGCGGCGGCGGCGGGTGTGGATCCGGGCGGTGCCGCGGGCCATGCAGGCGTGACGCTCAGCGAAGAAGACGCGGACGTACATCGCAAGGCGCAACGTTTCGCGCGCCTGCTGGTAGACGAAATCAAGCTCTACAACCAGGCCAAGGTGGCCGAAGGCCGCAAGAATAAAGATCTGTACGACCGTTTGAAAGAGGACATCGACAAGAGCCGCGCCACTTTCAAGAAACGCTACGGCAATACCGCCGCGGCAAGCGTGGATTATCTCCAGGCTGAACTGGTGCGCAGCCTGGCGGAAGACGATATTACTATAATGGGCGCCAACTTCCGGCGATAGATTGCGAGCTGTGTTCTACTCCCGAACCTCGGTTCTGATCATTGTTGCAGGAATCGCCTGTGGCTCCTTGTGGGCATCCTCCCCAGGGGGCGGGCAGCAAGCGGACCAGAGTGCCGCAGCGGCTCCAGCGCAAACGCAGACCCCGAAAAAGACCACTGCTTCCAAGACAACAAAATCTACGGCCGCTAAGTCGTCGACGGCGAAATCCCCGTCGGCGAAATCCAGGAGCGCACACGCGACCGCTGCCAAGAAGAGAAGGCGCAGGATCTCACCGCGGGTGCGGCGAATTCGGCTGGCGTTTGTCGCGTCCACGACCCTGAAACCGATGGCGCAACAACTCCTTCAGGAGCGTACGCCCGCCGGTTATACGGCCGTGACTGCCTTCGCGCAACGTCATAGTAAGGAAGATGCGGGCGCGCTGGCCTGGCTGGTGGTGGGCTATGGACACGTGCTCGATCACGACTATGCCAAGGCGATCGATCCGCTGAATAGGGCGCGGCCCCGAGCGGGCGATCTCGGAGACTACGTCGCCTATTACCTGGGTAGCTCGTACCTGCAAGTGGGCAGGAGCGCGGAAGCGGCTGCGACCCTGGCGGATTTCAGCACGACTTTTCCGGACTCGCTGCTGACAAAAGATGCTCATGTGGTGTACGCGGGCGCGCTGATGGCAGAGGGACGCGCGGCGGACGCCGCCAGCTTGCTCGAGAGGGACCGCGTGCCGCAGCGCGCGGACGTTGAGCTTGGCTTGGGCCGCGCTTACGCTGCAATCGGGCAGACCGAGAACGCGTTGGCAGCCTTGCGAAATGTCTACTACCGCATGCCCACAAGTCCGGAAGCCGATACTGCCAGCAGCGAACTGAAGAAGCTGGGCAGCGCCACTCCTCCTGTTTCGTTGGCGGATCGTCGCACGCGCGCAGACCTGCTCGCCAAGGGCAAGCGCTACAACGATGCGGCCGCGGAATATCGTGATCTACTGGATGAGGTCCCTTCGGCGGATCGGCCTTCGGTTCTACTCGCGCTGGCGACCGCGTTGCAGAAGAACGGGCGCAACAAGGACGCCAATCAGATCCTCAGCTCGACTCCAGAAGCCACTCCCGAGATTGCGGCACAACGTTTGTACTGGCTGGCTGAAGTGGCGCGCTCCGGCGACGATGTGGATGGTTTCCTACGCCTGCAAGGGCAGCTGCGCCAGGCCGCACCCACAAGCCCGTGGCTCGAACAATCGCTGCTGGCTGCAGGGAACATGTACCTGCTAAAGCGTGACTATGACCATGCCATCGATTCGTACCGGGAAATGCAGCAGCGTTTCCCGAATGGCCTGCGCGCCTCCTATGCTCACTGGAAGGTGGCGTGGCTGAGCCTGCGCCAGGGGCGCAAAAGCGAGGCCGAGCAGGGCTTCGAGGAACAGATCGCGTTGTATCCCGCGTCGGGTGAGATCCCGGCCGCTCTCTACTGGCGGGCGCGGCTGGCGGAAGAAGATGGCGAGCCTGCGAAGGCAGCTGCGTATTACCAGAAGCTGTCGGAGCGGTTCCGAAACTTTTATTACGCCGAGTTGGCGCGCCAACGGTTGAAGGTGCTGAACCCAGTGAGCGACCCCGTGCATTACGCGCTGCTTGATCGTGTGCCGCCGCTCAACATCAGCGGCAAGGTCACGGCAGACGAGCCACCAGTCGATGACCTGCATGTTCAGAAAGCCCACCTGCTTGAAAATGGCGGGCTGGTCGACTTCGCGGTGCGGGAATTGCAGGCGGCTGATGTGCAAGACGGCAACTGGGCGCTGGCGGAAACGGCGCGTCTCTACCAGGACAGCGGCCGATATGATCGCGCCATCGAAGTGATGAAGCACGGCGTGCCCAACTACTTCGCGGTCGATGTTCCGGAGTTACCGCGATCGTATTGGGAAGCGTTGTTTCCCAAGGCGTACTGGGGCGATCTGAAGCGCTTCTCGACGCAGAACGAACTGGATCCTTACCTGGTGGCGTCGCTCATCCGGCAGGAATCGGAATTCAATCCGAACGCAATCTCGCGCGCGAATGCGGTCGGATTGATGCAGTTGCTTCCGGTGACGGGAAAGAAGGTTGCCAAGGAAGTGAACCTGCATCACTACAATCCCAGCCAGCTCTACACGCCCACGGTCAATCTTCAGTTAGGCACGCGCTACTTCAAGGCCATGGTCGACAAGTTCGGATCGTTTGAATATGCCCTGGCTGCCTACAACGCCGGGTCGGACCGGGTCCAGGATTGGCTTGCGGAAGGGAAGTATCGGGATCCCCAGGAATTTGTGGAGTCCATTCCATTCACCGAAACGCGGGAGTACGTGCAGGCGATCCTACGGAATGCGAACGTTTATAAGCAGCTATATGGCACCCCGTAAGAGCAGGTCTCAGGTGTCAGGAGTTCAACCCCAGCATTCCCGATAGTTCTGGCTCCCATCTCAGCGGCTCTCAAGCCCGGGAGTCACGATCCCATTCGAGAATTTAAAGATGAAGCACGGCACTCAACCTGTGATTCCAACCTGAGACCTGACACCTGAGACCTAGCTTTTGGCCTTTTCCTCCGCCGGGGTCTTGATGAACACGATCTCGTACACCAGCAAACACGCGCCCACCACGATGGCGCTATCCGCTACGTTAAAGGCGGGCCACTGGTACCGGCCGACGTAGAAAAGCAGGAAATCGGTGACATGTCCCGCGGTCAGGCGATCCCACAGGTTGCCGATTGCTCCGCCCAGAATCAGCGCCAGCCCCACACCCGTGATGCTCACCGTGTGGCTGTTCTTCCAGAGCAGTGTGGAAACCACGACCAGAGCAATCAGCGAGAACAGCACCAGGGTCCCGATTTTCCACGGGGACGGCGAATCCGCGAATAGGCCGAAGGCGGCGCCACGGTTCTCGAGATGCGTTAGGCGAAGAAATCCGGGGATAATTTGAACGCCATCGTGGAGCGGGATCCTGCGTTCCACCGCCAACTTCGCCAGCCGGTCGAGAACGACCACCAGAAACGCGATCAGGAAATGAAATTTGCGCATGGGGATGCGTTGCTCATGGCAACACGCTACTGCTCGCCCTCGAGTTCTCGCAGCACGGCGCTGCAGCGTTCGCAGACCGTAGGATACTTCTGGTCTTCACCGACATGGACGGAGTAGTTCCAACAGCGTTCGCACTTTTTCCCATCGGCCTGGCTGACCACTACAGCCACAGCGCCGATTCCATTGCCGGATGCTTTCTGTTCAAGCGTCACCGCGGAGACGATGAACAGGTAGCGCAGTTGCCCCTGATGCCGGGCAAGCACGGAATACACGGGATCGGCGGCAGCGATCTTGACCTGGGCCTCCAGCGCTTTGCCGATCTGTTTTGCATTGCGCGCTGCTTCGAGCTCTTTCAGGACTTGCTCCCGAACGCCCCGCAAAGTGGTCCAGTCTTCCAGTTGTTTGGAGTCCTCGGGCACTTGCGGGCTGCCGAAGATATCCTCCGCCTTGGGAAGGAGCGCCATGTGCACGCTTTGTGGGCGATTCGCCACTTTGGGCAAATATCCCCAGACCTCTTCGCACGTAAAACTCATGAGCGGAGCCAGCAGTCGCACCATGGCTTCTAGAATCCGCCAGATTACGGTTTGCGCGGCCCGGCGACCGGCTGAGTTCGGAGCGGATGTGTAGAGGCGATCCTTGAGCACGTCGAAGTAGAACGCGCTCAGCTCCACCGCACAAAAGTTCAGGACGCGCTGGTAAATCTTGTGAAAAGCAAACTCTTCGTAGCACCGGGCAACGTCGGCGGCCATGGCCGCGGCTTGCCGCAGCAGATATTGGTCGAGCGCCTCGAGCTGTTCGAACGAAACAGCGTTGCGGGCGGGATCGAAGTCGTACAGATTGCCAAGACTGTACTTGAACAGATTGTTGCGCACCGTGCGATAGTTTTCGGCGATGTTCTGCATGAGCCGCTCAGAACCGACAACGTCGTCGCGAAAATCGACCGAGGCGACCCAAAGCCGAACGATCTCGGCGCCCAGACGGCCGGCGATGTCGACGGGATCGACATCATTTCCACGGGACTTCGACATAGCCTGACCGTTTTCATCGAGCGTCCAGCCCACGGTCGCAACATGTTTGTAAGGCGCGTGGTTCTGAGTGCCCACCATACACAGCAGGGAAGAGTGAAACCATCCCCGGTGCTGATCGCCGCCTTCGAGATAGAGGTTGGAAGTCGGAGGATACTCGGGTTCGGCGGCGCGCAGGGCGAGATAGCTGGAGCCGGACTCGAACCAAACATCCAGAATGTCCATTTCCTTCTTAAACGTAGTGCCCTGGCAGTGCGCACACTCAGCCCCCTGTGGGACGAGAGCGTCCGCTTCGGGCGTATACCAGGCATCGGCGCCGGCGCGGGCAAACAGTTTTTCCACCTGGGAATTGACCGCCGGATCGAGCAGCGGCTTGCCGCAGTTCTCGCACAGAAATACGGCGATGGGCACGCCCCAGATACGCTGCCGGGAGATGCACCAATCCGGACGGGTGGCGATCATGTTCGAGATGCGGCCTTCCCCCCAGGCCGGGTCCCATTTCACCTTGCTGATCTCTTCCAGCGCACGTGTGCGCAGCGTTCCGCCGGGCATCGGAGTCTCCATGGAGATGAACCACTGCTCGGTAGCCCGGAAGATGATCGGGTTGTGGCAGCGCCAGCAGTGCGGGTAGGAGTGCTCGATCTTCTCCGTGTGCAGCAGCACGCCCCGCGCCTTGAGCAGCTCGACGATGGGATCGTTTGCGTCGAAGACCTTTTTACCCTCGTATTCGGGCAAGCCCTCGTGTAGGATGCCGGCTTCATCCACACGTGAGGTGGCGTCCAAGTTGTACTTCAGTCCGGTCAGGAAGTCGTCGGCACCGTGAGAGGGCGCGGTGTGCACCACCCCGGTGCCGGTATCCATGGTGACGTATTCCGCCAGCACGCCCAGAACGTTGCGATCCAGAAATGGATGGCGGAAGTTGATCCGTTCCAGCTTGCGTCCCGGGAAGCCGACGATCTCCCTGGCACCTGCGAGGTGACATTTCTCGATGACGACATTGGCCAGCTTAGCCGCGACGATGTAGACCTCGCCGCCGAATTCGAGCGCGACGTAGTTTTCGTCGGGATGAAACGCGACGGCCATGGAGGCGGGCAGCGTCCAGGGCGTGGTGGTCCAGATGATGGTGAAGACTTTCTTTCCGCGTAGGGACGAATCAAGCGCGGCCGGATCATCCGCCATCGCATACTTCACCCAAACTGTGGGGCTGGTGTGATTTTCATACTCGACTTCCGCTTCGGCGAGTGCGGTTTTGTCGTAGATGCACCAGTAGACTGAGCGCAGTCCCTTGTAGACAAACCCCTTCTCCAGGAAATCGTAAAACGTGCGCAGCACCACGGACTCATACCCTGGCGTCATGGTCGAGTAGGGCCGGTCCCACCGTCCAAACACGCCGATGCGCTTGAACTGCTCGCGCTGCAGGTCGAGAAACTTCTGGGCGTACTTCCGACACTCCAGCCGCACTTCGGTCGGATTCAGCTGGAGCTTCTTTTTTCCGAGCTGCTGATCGACCTTGATCTCGATCGGCAGGCCGTGGCAGTCCCAGCCGGGAATATACGGTGCGTCGTGCCCGGCCATACTCTTGGACTTCACGATAAAATCCTTCAAGCACTTGTTCAGGGCGTGGCCCAGGTGAAGGGCGCCGTTGGCGTAGGGGGGCCCATCATGCAGGATGTAGCTCGGGAGGCCCCTGCGCGCCCCCTGGATGCGCTCGTAAATGCCCGTTTCTTCCCAGCGAGCCAGGATTTTGGGCTCGTTTTGCGGCAGGTTCGCCTTCATGGGAAAGTCGGTTTTGGGCAGATTGACGGTACTCTTCAGGTCGAGCGGCACTCTTGGGTTTTCTCCTAAATGGTTGATTTTCAATTATAGGGAGCAACCGAAAGTACGTCCATTGGCAGACCCGGGGAAGCACACCAAAGTAGTGCGTCCAGGGGATTGCAAAATGCACTCTCGAATAATGAAAAAAAAAGTGTACAATTTTTGTCGAGAGTGACCCGGGCAGCATCTAACCGTTTGAAAGTGCTGGGGAATGCCATTCCCATAAATTAGGAATGGCGATTGCACGCAAACACTACGTTCAGTTAGGCAACTTGGCGCACGAGACACTCATCAGGTACACAGGAGACGTCTACCCTAGCCAGCTCGGGGAAAAAGCGAACGCTGTTTGCAATCATGGCACCAGATAATCAGAATCTCGAAAGTCACGAGCCCGAGTTAGACCTCCTTCTCCCTAAAGGCACGCTGGACGTGCCGCTCTGGAAGTCTTTGTTCGCCGGCGTTGACGCGGCCCTGTTCCCGAAGAAGCTTCCTCCTCTGGTGCTGACTTCGAAGCCAGAAGAACAAGGCGAGCTTTGGGGAGAGCGCCTTACGCGCCCGTGGTGGCAATCGGTTTTCAGCAACCTGCGCGAGGTGCTGTTCCCGCCGAAGTTGCCGCCCTTGCAGCTGACCTCGCGGCCAGTGGAAGGCGAGAACGCGCTGGATGACGATCTTGCACTGCCTTGGTACCGCTCGCTGATTGCGAACGTGAGAGAGGCGCTGTTCCCGGAGAAGTTGCCGCCGCTCGAGTTGACCTCGAAGCCGGTGGCGGTACGTGACATTTGGGGCTTCTACAACTACAAAAAAGACGGGGCGCTGGCCTCGACCGGAGTGCACGCCGTCCTGATTGCGTTGCTGATCGGCGGCACGATGTTTGCGCGTAAACAGATCACCACCGCGAAGGCGACGGGACCGGTGATGCCAATCCTCTCCGACGCCGATATCCCGGCGTTACCGCCCTCGAAGACGCAAGTAGGCGGCGGCGGTGGCGGTGGCGATCGCGACAAGCTTGCCGCTACGAAGGGAAGGCTTCCGAAACTCGCCATGGAGCAGTTCACACCTCCCATGGTGGTGGTACGCAACGACAATCCGAAGTTGCCGATGGAACCAACGGTAGTAGTTCCTCCTCAGATCAAGCTGGCCATGAACAACATGCCGAACCTGGGCGACCCGATGGCGGCGATTCCGAATGGGCCGCTTTCGAACGGGACTGGTTCCGGTGGTGGAATCGGTTCGGGGTCCGGAGGTGGTGTGGGTTCCGGCGAAGGCCCGGGCGTTGGACCGGGGAAGGGCGGTGGCATCGGCGGCGGAGTGTTCCATGTGGGTGGCGGTGTGTCCGCACCCAGGGCAATCTTCCAGCCCGATCCAGAATATTCGGAGGAAGCGCGCAAGGCGAAATATCAGGGCGTGGTCGTGTTGGGACTGGTTGTGGGACCCGACGGCCGCCCGCGTGATATGAAAGTGTTGCGCAGCCTCGGACTTGGTCTCGACGAAAAAGCCATCGAAGCTGTAAAGAACTGGCGTTTCGATCCCGCCGTGAAGGATGGCAAGCCAGTCGCCGTATACATCAGCGTGGAAGTCGATTTCCGTTTGTACTGAGAACTTAATGATTGGGCAAAGGGACCGCTTCGCGCGGTCCTTTTGCCTTTTACCGCCAGAGGAATACCTGCATGCCCTTGGAGAGGCGGGTTTTGAAAAGGCGCGGCTTCCAGTCGCGCCGATTGCGGTCAGAGAGGTCGGACTTTAGCCCCTGCGGGAAGACGCCCTTGCGCAACAGCAGGCGAGAACCAGCAAACAAAATGAAGCCCACGGCGTAAGCCGTGGAAAAACACTGCCGAATCGAGTGCCTACTCTTTCAGGTCGATGTGCTCGACTGCATCCACTGCACGGCCCAGGAAGGTGGCCCCGAGGCGCCGGAATTTTTCCACCGAGTCCGTCGCGAAGAAGCGCAACGTTGGTTCTCGTCGCGTGTCATCCGTAGTCTTTCGGGCAAGTTTTTTGATCTTCTCTGCGACCGCATGCGCCGTGGAATGCGCTGAGTCGACGATGCTCACGTGTGGAGGTGCCACCCGGCGCAGCAGCGGCTTGATCAACGGATAGTGGGTACATCCGAGGACGAGCACGTCGGCACTGTGGAATCCGTCACCGAAAGCGTCTTCCAAGTAAATCTGCGCGACCTGCTCGGTCACCGGGTGCTCCACCCAGCCTTCTTCCACCAGGGGCACCAGAAGCGGACAAGCCTTCTCACGCCCTTCGATGCCACGCCGCTGTAGTGCCTTAAGGTACGCGTGGCTGCTGACGGTAGCCTCAGTACCGATCACGACGACGCGGTGATTCTTGCTGGCTGCGGCGGCTTGTTCCGCGCCTGGCTCGACCACACCCACGACCGGTACGTGCGCGGCCCGCGTGATCTGATCGAGCGCCAGCGCCGTGGCAGTATTGCAAGCGATCACCAGGAGAGTCGCACCCTGTGCTTCGAGAAAGTGCGTGGCTTCGACGGCATATCGCGCCACCGTCTCGACCGACTT
>Ga0307479_10006386_pt1 | contig 10822 bp, 8 predicted proteins | sample atmos_gasesECM4C_FD_203743 | JGI IMG/M metagenome (GOLD analysis project Ga0307479, IMG submission 203743) | Hardwood forest soil microbial communities from Morgan-Monroe State Forest, Indiana, United States - atmos_gasesECM4C_515 | ecosystem: Environmental > Terrestrial > Soil > Temperate...
ATGGTCGCCGTAGAGCAGGTCGGTGGACCACGCCGGGTTGTCCGTTGCGGTAACCACCGCATCGAGGTTGAACTGAGCTAGCGCGGTGTCCATGCTGACGCCGGCTGCCTGATCAAGGTCAAGCGCCTGATTGTAGGTGAGGCCGCCAAAGTCGAGGCCCAAGTGGAGCGGATCACCCGACTGCGGGTCATTCTCCCCAGGAGCCAGCGTCGCCGCCTCCAGGAAGATGTCCTGATTGAAGAACGGCATCTCCGTGTCTGCATGGGCATTGTTGAAATCGATGGCGGTCTGCAGCGTGCCGCCCGCTACTGGCACGCCGAGACGCGTGGCGAAGTACGTCTGGACATCGCGCCGGAAGTCGAAAAGCAGAACCAGGAGCTCACCACCGGCAGGCGTGAACGTGAAACCAGCCGCGTCCAGGTCGACGACGGTCGCGCCTGCGTCCTCAAGAGCCTGCACAGCTTCTTCGAACGCGTCCAGGACAGGTTGTGGTGTCGTTACACCGGGGAACCCGCTCAATCCCACGCGCGTAACACCGAGCCTTGCGCCCTGGAGACCGTTGGCGTTTACGAATTGGGTATAGTCGGTAGGTATGTTGTTCGGGCGCGGGAACCGGTTGCGCCATCCGAGGGGAACGCCGCCCGTGGCCGCATCGCGGCCGTCGAAAGTGCGGCTCTGGATCACACCGAGAGTCGCCGCCGCATCCGCCACGGTGCGACCGTGCACGCCCACCGTGTCCTGGACGTGGGTGATGGGTACCACGCCCGCGCGGCTGGTGAGCCCGACCGTGGGCTTGATCGCGGCGACGCCATTAGCGTTGCCAGGGCAGACCACGCTTCCGTCCGTCTCCGTTCCCAGTGATACTGCTGTGAAATTCGCCGACACCGCAGCGGCCGAGCCGGAGCTGGAGCCGCAGGGATTGCGATCGATGCCGTACGGATTATTGGTCTGTCCACCGCGGCCCGACCAACCGCTGATCGATTCGAAGGAACGGAAGTTCGCCCACTCCGACAGGTTGGTCTTACCCAGGATCACCGCGCCGCCAGCGCGCAGGTTCGCGGCGACGGTCGAATCTTGCCTTGCCGGCATACCGACGAGCGCGAAGGATCCTGCTGACGTCTGCATCTTGTCTCCAGTATCGATGTTGTCTTTTAGCAGGATCGGGATGCCGTGCAACGGACCGAGCACGATGCCATGGCGGCGAAGCTCGTCTGCATGATGCGCCAAGGCCAGCGCGTCTGGATTGAGCTGGATCACGGCGTTGACCCCGGGACCGTTCTGATCCAGCGCAAGAATACGTTCGATGTATTCCTTAGTTAGTTCCTCGGAGGTGAGTCTACCTGAGGCCATTTCCGCCTGGAGCTGGGCCACTGTGGCCTCATTGTGTTCCTTGGGGACGGACTTGTGGTCATCATTTTGCGCCAGCGCCGTTGCGGGGAGTAACAGCGCGGCAATAAGGAGACTGCGTAGCAATGGACTGGTCATTTGTTCCTCCTGAGAGCCGAGGCTCGATATGTGTGGACTAATCAGGATGCAGCTGGGAGGCTCATCGAGGTGGTCAAAATAGTCTTCTCGTCGTGCGCAGTCAACCTGGATTTTCAATTTCACACGACATGACAAAAAAGTTACAAACGCTGACTAGCGGGTGACGTGAACCGGTGTGTTTACCAATGGCTAAGTAACATGCACATCGAGCAAAGCCAACCAATACTGGACGGATTGCAGAGTAAACCCGCAAAGAATGAGCCCGATGCCTAAGACACCGAGGCGGCGCTCCGCAAGGTTGTCCGCGTAGTATTCGATGTAGGGATTGATGGTTGCTCCGACGGCTGTAACGATGCCGGTGACCCCGCCTACGCGAATCGCGAACAGCCATGCGTGGTCGATGTGTTGGATGAACGTGCTACAGATAAGAGCGGTCGCGATGTAACCGGCCGTGCGGATTACAGTTCCCCAAAACTGACGCTTGCTAAGACGTGGACGCCGATTCGCTGAGTAATCGATGGCAGGACGCATACCGCGGGAATAGGCTAAGATTTGGCCGGCAGTGATGAGGATCGCGAATGCGATTGCGAATCCGAGTCCTACGATTCTGTATAGTCCAGCTCCGAAACCGACGCCACGGATGGCGGAGAAAAGCGCTTCCCAGGGCAAAGAATAGTGACTCAGGCCGCGAGCTGCTCGATTTAACTCGATCGAGATCGTGATACCTGTGGCAATACCGGAAACCAAGCCAAAGAAGAGACCAAGACCAAGGCCGTAGCCAATTCCAAAGACGATCGAATAAGTGACTGCCCGGGTGAGCAGCCGCAGCGGACCGTGCTGACCGCCCAACAAATCGTAAGCCAGGTAGAGGCTGCCCAAAACATCGAGACAGGTGCCCACAATGCTGATGCTCGCGACTGTGTGGTGGTCCATTCGGCGATTGTAACGTTAAGACGACCGGTGATTATGCCCGGATCGTGGCATCGCGGGAAGTTGCGCCGCAGCTGAGTTGAGCTTTGATTTTCGCCGAGGCGCATCCCAGCTTCCGAGCTTCAGAGCCATGGTCATGCACGCGTCGCGAAGTTCATCGGCAAGAACGGCGTCGGCCAACGATCGAGCGGCAACCATCCCGCCGACGCATAAAGCGGCGATGGCTCGTGCTTTGGTGCGACGGGCGGGATTTTTCTCTGCCACGCTGCGCTCCAATACGCTGACCATCGCTTTGAACACGCTCTCGTAGGCGCGCTTGACGTTTTTGCCGCTGCGCGCCACATCACTCGGCAAGGCCACCATCGGGCAGGAGTTCTCCACATCGTCAAAGTGCTGGCGAGAAAGATAGGCGCGAACGACTTGCGGGCCCACGTCGGTCGAAGATAAGTCCACATGCACGCCTTCCCAGCAGCTCTTCCATTCGGGGTCGGTAAGGAAGCAGCCCAGCACTTCGGTGTACAGATCACTCTTGCTCTTGAAGTAGCTGTAGAAGCCGCCGTGCGTGAGACCGGCGCCAGCCATGATCTGCTGCAGCGAGACATTGTCGAAGCCGTAGCGATTGAAAAGCTTCCTGGCGCTCTGAATGATGTTCTTTCGCACTTCCGAGCGGTGACCGGCTGGATACGGCATAGGGTCTCCTGGGTTGTCAGGTGCGGAAGTATGGCCCGGATGACCGCCGGCTGACCAGCAAAACATTACTTTGAACATATTTTGAATCCGTGTTGGTATGCAGGCACGGCGGGCCAACCGCGACGTTATCCAAATTAGGAGGAGATGATGAACGAGGCGAATTCGCGCGCATTAGTGGCTGTACCGACACGACGGAAGTTGCTCGTGGGTGTGGCCGTCGCGCTGGGTGGTTTGGCTGCCGGTCCTTATGCTTTGGCGAAAGAGCAAGGGAATGACGAAAAAACCAAAGAAGCCATGAGCACAGGAGTCGAGGGCCTGCTCACCTATCTGCATCAAGAAATCGACATCAAGGCGAGCCGTGAAAAGATCTACGACGCGCTATTGGATTCCAAACAGTTTACAGCCTTCAGCGGTGCGCCGGCCGAGATCCATCGCGAACCCGGCGGCACCTTTTCTCTCTTCGGTGGCCTGATCGTGGGGAGAAACATAGAACTGATTCCCAAGGAGCGGATCGTGCAGGCCTGGCGTCCGGCCAATTGGGAACCCGGGGTGTACACGCTGGTTAGGTTTGAGCTGAATGAGTTGGGTCCGCAAACCAGGATTGTTCTCGATCACACCGGCTTTCCAGAACAGAATTTCCGCCATCTCAACTCTGGCTGGTACACGCACTACTGGGAGCCGCTAAGGAAATACTTCGCGTAGCGACGCGCACAAGAAGCCAGGCTGAGTGCTACCTGGGTGAACGGAACGCTTCCAGTGTCCACACATCCTGAGCGTCTTCGCGCCGCAAGACGTAACGTTCACCGTTGGCGAGGAGCACGCGAAAATATGTCGCGCCGGGCGAGTACCAGCGGTCTTCGACTTCGGCAACGTCCAGCATCTGCTCGCCGATCTCCAGTCTTATCGGACGCTCGTCGCCTTTGTATCCGGAATAGCACTCGACGCGCACCGCCATTTCAGCCGATCCCGCGCGCGCCTCGGCGGCTTTCCGCCAGTTCGGCATTCCACGCCGCGCCCAGGAAGATAATTACGGTGGACAGCTCCATCCAAATCAGCAGGCCGATCACCGCCGCCAATCCGCCGTAGATAATTCCATAGGGCATCTTGCGCACGTAAAATCCAAAACCGATGTCGGCCGTCCACCACAAAAGCGTCGCGACCATCGCTCCCGGAATTACGCTGATCAGCGTCTGCTGCCGTGGCCGCGCCCATCGGAAAATGACGGTGACCGCAGCCATCGCCAGCAACAGAGCGATTCCGTGAAAAAAAACCGCCCACCACGTCTGGACCTTGGCACCTTTCCCAAACTCCGAACCCAGCCATTCCCGCAGCGGCCGCCCGAACACGCCCAGGATCGCCGCTACCAGCAAGGGGGCGATGGTCAAGACCAACAAAGCCAATGCGCGTAACTGTCTGGCAAGAAATCCCGGCCGCTCGCGGTCGCCATAAATTGTGTGGATGCCTTCCATCAGCAGGCGCATCACTTGCGTACCCGCCAGCAGCGTTCCACCCAAGCCCACCAGCGCCCATTTCCAGGCTTGCGGCCCACGCTTGACCAAAAATTCAGAAACAATTTGTTGACTACCCGGCGGCAAGAAGCTGGTCAAATCCGAGATCAAATCAAAAAGCGCCGTGCGCCCGCCGATCGGACTGGTGGCCAGGCCTACCGCAATCAGCAGCGTAGGGAAGAACGCCAGGAAAAGATTGAACGCGATGGCTTGCGCGATCATGCTGCAGCGCGGAAATACTCTCCCGAACATGCTCAGCGCGCGCTTGGAGAGGGCGGCGGATGCAATCATCGCACGGCATTATACCTGCCGGACCCGATTTCCCCACTCGCCATCCGGTGGAATCACCAATGAGATCGGGCTTGCCCATACGTCGTACGCGGATAGAATGTCTGCGCTCGCGAAGGGTTCCGTCGCATGACCCGATTTTGAGATTGGGAGGAGCAACGATGCGAAAAGTCACTGGAAGAGCTGGCTCGGAAATCCTCGCAAGTGGAACGTTTGTCGCCTTGGCGTTTTTGTGTCTGTTGTTGGTTGTAACGCTCTCCGCGCAAGCTCCTAAGACCGAAGGCAAGTCCGGCATCGTGCGCCAACTTGCGGAGGTGCGCTTCCCAGCTGGTGAAGGCCCCGACTGTCTGCAGTTTTTTCTCGAAAATGGAGACATGAAAACCGGGCCATCCACCGCGATCATGAAGGCCAAGCCGAATTGCGTTGTGCCGCCGCACTATCACACCGCGGAGGAACAATTGATTATCGTCAAAGGCGACGTCTCGACCGGAATGGAAGGAATGAAAGACGCCGTGCTGGGACCGGGTGGTTTCGCCATGATGCCCAGCAAGGCGCCGCACTGGTTTACCTGCACCGCGAAAGAAGAATGCCTGATGTTTGTAACGTTCGATCGCGCCTACGACATCGTCTGGATCAAGCCCAACAAGTAGATTTCCCAAAACGAGGGGGGCGTTGAGTTAGCCGGCATGCTGTCCGCTTGCGCCGAACCCCGTCCCAAAACCGGTCAGTTTTAGCGTCGATGGCCAAGCCACTGCGCCTCTAAAGGCCTTTTCCATAGTCAGTTACGCCCGTCGAAAGAATCGGCAGCTTCCTTGCAGACCTTTTGAGGCTGTAGACGTCCTACATGCCAAGGGGTAGAGATCCTACTCCCACCAAGCGAGGTGGCAATGGCCCAGCGTTACCAGAACCGGATCGAGTTGCTGCAAGGAACCTTGGACCTCCTGATCCTGCAGACCCTGCAGTGGGGAGCGCAGCACGGCTATGGCATCAGCCAGGCCATTCGCGCCAATTCCGGCGACATCCTGCAAGTGGACACCGGCTCCCTGTATCCCGCGCTGCATCGCCTGGAGCGCCAAAAATGGATTTCCGCGGACTGGAAGCTGTCCGAAAACAAGCAGCGCGTCCGCGTCTACCGCCTCACCGCAACCGGGAAAAAGCAGCTCCTCTCCGAGCGCTCGCGCTGGGAGCAGCTCTCCGATGCCATCGCCGGAGTGCTCAGCCCCGCCAAGCGGGAGGGCCAGGCATGAAATTTCTCTGGCATCGCAAATCCAAGCAGCAAGAGCTGCAGCAGGAGCTGCAATCTCATCTGCAAATGGCCGCGGACGATAAAGTCAGCCAGGGCGAATCAGCCGATGAAGCAGAACGCTCTGCTCGGCGCGAATTCGGCAACGTCGCGCTCGTCCAGCAAGTCACTCGCGACCAATGGGGCACGCGCTGGCTCGAAGAATTCCTGCAAGATTTGCACTACGCCGCCCGCGTGCTCCGCAAAAGTCCCGGTTTCACGCTGATCGCGGTTCTTACCCTCGCCCTTGGCATCGGCGCCAACACCGCGCTCTTCTCCGTCGTGAACGGCGTGCTTCTGAATCCGCTGCCCTATCCCAACCCGGATCAACTCGTCACGCTGCACGCCAGCAAGCCCAATTTCGAAACCGGGTCGATCTCCTTTCCCGATTTTCGCGACTGGCGCAAAGACAACCGCACTTTTTCCGCTATGGCAATTTCCCGTTCCTTTGGCTTCAGTCTCACCGGTCGCGGAGAGCCAGAACGCGTCCAGGCCAAGCTCATTTCTTCCGATTATTTCTCACTGCTGGGCGTTCAGCCGGTTATCGGTCGCACGTTTGCCTCCGGTGAAGACGAAATCGGCGCAGCCCCCACCGTAATGATTAGCGCCGGTCTGTGGAGACGCAAATTCGGTTCCTCCCCCGACGCTTTGGGCAAGACGCTCACGCTGGACGGCCATGACCATGCGATCATAGGTGTCTTCCCCGCCAATTTCGATCTCTTCCTCCGAACCGCAGGTCTCGCTGATGTCTATGTCCCCATCGGGCAGTGGAGCAATTCGGCTCTTCCGCAGCGCGGCGCCGGCTTGGGTATTCACGGCATCGGCAGGCTCAAGCCCGGCGTCACCATCGAGCAGGCCCGCGCCGACATGCAGCGCGTGACACAAGGCCTCGCCGCCGCTTATCCCGACACCAACAAAGGCATCGGCGCGACCATCATTCCCCTGAAGCAAGAAATGGTCGGGCAGGTCCAACCGATCCTGCTGGTACTGCTCGGTGCGGTTGGATTTGTCCTATTGATAGCGTGCGTCAACGTCGCCAATTTAATGTTGGCACGCTCCACCGCAAGAGCTCGCGAGTTCGCCATCCGCACTGCCTTGGGCGCCGGGCATACTCGCTTGATTCGCCAACTTCTTACCGAGAGTCTCCTGATCGCCATCGCCGGCGGCGTCATCGGCTTGTTGCTGGCCGGATGGAGCACACAGGCGGCATTGCGCGTCCTGCCCAGCGGTTTGCCGCGTGCGCAGCAGGTCGGCATTGACACGCACGTTCTGTTGTTCACCACCCTCATATCACTGCTTGCCGGCATTCTTTTCGGTTTGGCCCCGGCCCTGAAGACCTCCGACGCGAATCTGCACGGCACCCTGAAAGAGGGTGGCCGCGGATCAAGTGCCGCGCGGCACGGCGCGCAAAGCGTCCTGGTACTGGCGGAAATGGCCTTGGCCGTTGTGCTGCTGATCGGTGCCGGTCTAATGATTCGCACGCTCTCGCGTTTGTGGGACGTCAACCCCGGCTTTACTGCCCGCAATGTTCTGACCTTTGGAGTTTCCCTTCCTCCGGCAATGATGAAAGCCCCGCCCGATGCCATTCGCGCAGCTCTTCGCGACGTCCATTCGACTCTCGGTGCCGCGCCCGGCGTCCAGGCCATCGCGCTTTCCTGGGGCGGGCTTCCCATGGACAGCGAAGATGATTCGCTGTTCTGGCTGGCCAGCGAACCAAAACCGGCCAGCCAGAACGATATGAAGTGGTCGCTGAGCTACGTCGTCGAACCCGACTACCTCAACGTCATGCAGATTCCCCTCCGGCGCGGACGTTTTTTTTCTCCCGGTGACAACGAGCATGCTCCCGCGGTCGCCGTTGTGGACGACGTCTTCGCTCGCACCTATCTCCCCAATGTGGACCCTATCGGCCAGCGTCTGTACCTCGCCAATTTCGACTCCCAGCAGGTCGAAATTGTCGGCGTTGTCGGACACGTGAAGCAGTGGGGGCTCGACACCGACGATACCCAACAACTACGCGCCCAGATTTATACGCCTTACATGCAGTTGCCGGACAAACCCATGGCGCTCTCGCCCTTTGGGACCGACGTTGTCGTCCGCACCACCGGTCCGCCCGCCCCGGTCTTCGAGTCGCTTCAACGTGCAAGCAATCAGATGAGCAGCCAGCAAGTGATTTTTGGGCCGCAAACAATGGAAGAAATCATTTCCGCCTCATTGGCCGCGCGGCGCTTCTCCCTAATTTTGTTGGGCTTCTTCGCGGCGCTGGCTTTGGTCCTCTCCAGCGTCGGCATCTTTGGCGTGATTTCTTATCTAGTTGGCCAGCAGACCCAGGAAATCGGCATTCGCATCGCCCTCGGCGCTCGCGGCTGGGACGTGTTGCAACTCGTCCTCAGTCACAGTGCGAAGATGGCTGCTCTCGGCGTGCTGGTCGGTCTAGTGGGCTCCCTGGCTTTGACCCGCCTAATGGCCAAAATGCTGTACGGTGTAAGCCCCAGCGACCCGCTCACCTTCTTCGCCGTGGCCGCTATTCTCACGCTGGTCGCGCTGGCCGCCAGCTACGTTCCGGCCCGCCGCGCCATGCGCGTCGACCCTATCGTCGCCCTGCGTTACGAGTAATGAGGGCAATCGTGCGACTTCCATTCTGGGGAAGACTCCGGCGTCAAACGCAACTCGAGCAAGAACTCCAGTCGCACATCCAGATGGCCGCCAGCGACCGCATCGAGCGCGGCGAATCCCCGTCCCGCGCGCAGCAAGCCGCCCGACGCGAATTCGGCAACCTCGCGCTCGTCCAGCAAGTCACGCGCGACCAATGGCCCTGGCGACGCCTCGACGAATTCCTGCTAGATCTGCGCTATGCGGCACGCATGCTTCGCAGAAATTCCGGCTTCACGCTCGTCGCTGTGTTGACGCTTGCCCTCGGAATCGGCGCTAACACCGCTATTTTCTCGGTCGTCCGCGTGGTCTTGTTGAAAGCGCTGCCCTATCCGCGGGCCGATCGTTTGGTCATGGTCTACGAAGATGTTCGGCTGCCGAACTATCAGAACAGGAAAAATGAGCCCTCGCCGGGAAATTTTTCGGACTGGAACAGCCACAACGCCGTGTTTGACAGTATGGCCGCCTACCGCAATCGTAGTTTTAATCTCACTGGCGAGGGCGAGCCCGCCCGCGTGGAAGGAGAGTTGGTCACCGCCGCGTTTTTCACTACGTTGCAAATCAGTCCTGCTTTGGGCCGCGCGTTCGCGCCGGAGGAAGATCGCCCGGGCGGCTCTCATGTAGTTGTAATCAGCGATGGCCTGTGGAAGAGCCGATTCGCATCCGATGCACAGGTCCTCGGCAAGAAAATCCCGCTGGATGGCGACGCCTACGCGGTTATCGGCGTGATGCCGCCCGGCTTTCATTTCCCGGATCCGGACGACCAAATCTGGGTTCCTATGGGTTTGAGCCCTGCCGAACTCAGCAATCACGGGAGCCACTTCCTCCTGGTGTTCGCGCGCTTAAAGTCGGGGATTCCGTTAAGCCGCGCTCAGGCCGAAATGGATGCTCTCGCCAAACATCTCACCGAGCAATATCCCGCTACCAATACGGGACAGACGGTCAACGTCGTCGGCCTGCACGATGACATTGCCGGTCCGGTGCGACCGGCGTTGCTGGCGCTCATGGCCGCTGTTGGTCTGGTTCTCTTGATTGCCTGCGCGAACGTTGCGAACCTGCTCTTGGCCCGCGCATCTGTGCGCCAGCGCGAAGTAGCCCTGCGCCAGGCATTGGGTGCCAGCCGCTCTAGAATTGCTAGGCAATTATTGACGGAGAGCCTTCTTCTCGCGCTGCTCGGCTGTGCCTTAGGATTGTTCTTGGCCCGCTGGTGCCTGGCCACGCTCAAGCTATTTGCTGCTTTAGCCCTCCCGCGGACCGAAGAATTTAGCCTGAATGCGCCCGTCCTCCTCTTCGCCATTGTTCTCTCAATTCTTGCGGGCATCGTGTTCGGTGTGGGGCCCGCCCTGCACTCCGCGCGGGCCAGCGTTCAGGAGACGTTAAAGTCCGGGATCCGCGAATCGCCTCTGCGCTCGGGCCTACGAACGCGCAATCTGCTCGTAATCATCGAAACCGCATTGGGCGCTATCGTCGTAATTGCAGCAGTTCTCCTATTACGCAGTTTTCTGCGCATCGAACATGTTCCGCTGGGTTTTCAGCCGCAAGGAGTGCTGACCTTTCGCGTGATTCCTCGCGGCGAGCGATATTCGCAGCTGTCAACGCGTGCCGCCTTTTATCGGCGAGTTCTGGAACGAATCGAGGGCTTGCCGCAAGTGCAGTCCGCCGCGGCGGTTAGCTTCATACCGCTCACGCTGGCCCGCGGCAGCAAGGGTTTCACCATGGACGGCCGTGCCCCTACCGATCCCGGCCAAATTCCTATGGCCGGCTACAACGTCGTGACTCCAGGATACTTCGCAACCATGCGGATCACGCTGCTGCGAGGCCGAGATTTCTCTTGGAACGATTCTCCCCAGGCTCAGCCCGTCGTTACCATTAACGAAGCGATGGCCATGCGATACTGGCCCGCCGAAAACCCCATCGGTAAGCGCATCCGGCTGGGAGGCTCGGAAGAAACCGGTCTTCCTTGGCTCACCATTGCCGGCATCGTCGCGGA
>Ga0307479_10006387_pt1 | contig 10820 bp, 7 predicted proteins | sample atmos_gasesECM4C_FD_203743 | JGI IMG/M metagenome (GOLD analysis project Ga0307479, IMG submission 203743) | Hardwood forest soil microbial communities from Morgan-Monroe State Forest, Indiana, United States - atmos_gasesECM4C_515 | ecosystem: Environmental > Terrestrial > Soil > Temperate...
ACCGATATATCAGCGCAGGGCAGCAGCTCGCATTCTTGGATGAGTTGCGAGAGGAGAACCCGGGAACATTGGCTAGAGCTTGCCAATTTCTGCGAGAACGCGCCCAGCCCGGGGACGTAGTAATCACGAATTACGATTGGGAACCCCTTTATTTCTACACTCGATTACCACAAGCCCTGAAGATCTTTCCCGATTATCCGATCTATCAAGCGGCGCAGCGGAAAGCCTTGCCTGAATATGTTTTCAATGTTGACCACGCGCGATGGATAATTTGGCGCCCGGTTTGGGACGGCTATGCGGGATATTTCCAAAGCGAGGTCAGGCGTCAAGCCCTCAATGGGGGAGCAAAGGTCACGCGAGAGGCGCAGTTCGAGGAAACGATTTGGGAGAACCGCCCGGAAATCCATCTTCATCGTTTCCCGGGCAACAAGTATTTTTTTACCGCACCACAAAACCATCTTCCGGCCGAGATTTTTCGGGTCGACTGGCCGGAGTCTCATTGACTGTGTCGTTCTGGGAAGTTGCTCGGGTCATCGAGGCGGCCGCGAAGTTATGAAACGCGAAGTGACTGATTTGAATAGGTCGGTACTTTGAAATGAAATTTCCTCACGATTTGCTTCGGTTTCGCCCGCATTGGCCGCTCGCGCTGCTCGCCGCAATTAGCGCAATATTCATTTTCGCAAACCTCGGGTCAGATTATTTGTGGGAAGACGAAGGCGACACCGCAGCATTGGCCGTCAACATTTTGAAGTTTGGAGTTCCCAAAGCGTGGGACGGAGCAGCGTTTTTGGATTCAGATCACGGCGCGCGCCTGAACCGCGATTTGGTGATGGTGACGCATCCATGGGTCCAATATTACTTGGCAGCCGGATCGTTCCTTATCTTCGGACAAAACACATTTGGCGCCCGTTTTCCCTTCGCGCTCGCCGGCTGGACGTCGATCCTGCTCGTCTATTGTTTTATATGGCGTTTGACTCAGAGTCGGCTCAGCGCATTCTCGGCCGCGGCCCTTCTTACGGTATCGGTTCAATTTTTACTCTACGCCAGGCAATGTCGCTATTGCGCGCTCAACCTGCTGCTGATCGCGTGGCTGTTTTGGAGCTTTTTCAAAATGAAATCCGCGCGCGATTGCGCGCTTTTCGTTGCAGCGGCCGTTTTGTTGTTTCACACGCATCCGTACGGGATCGCGCCGGCCGCGGCGCTCTGCGCGCTAACTCTGGTTTACCGACCGTTCTTCACACAAAGGCGATTCGTCTTTCTCGCAGCGCCTGCGATCGCCCTCTTAACCGTGCCCTGGTTAGCTTTGTCGTCGCTCTCTTCAAGCGGATCCGAACTGAACACAACGGCGGCGCAATCAATTGGTGAATTTGCCGAGCGCTGTGCGCAGGCTTTTATCGAATTCACTTCCGTAACGCCACTCATCGGTAGCGCGATCCTTTTGAGCGCGGCCGTTATTTGGGCGCGTTCACAACGGAAACGCGGCGTCGAAGTCTCTGAAGGTTCGACAACAACGCCGGACGAAAAGCCGGCCAGAGTTTTCGAAATAAACGAAGCATCAATCATCGTTAGCGCCACCGCTACCATACTCCTCTACGCCGTTGGAACAGCCATCACGCAATCTAGTGATAGCCTTTGGCTCGCTGGAATGCGTTACGCCTCTCCAGTGCTTCCGCTGGCCGCAATGGTCGCCGCCATCGGAATCGGCAAAGTCTGCCGGGGGCGAATGTTGATCTGGCTCACGTTGATGTTCGTATTCGCGCTTACCAAACTCGCACAGCTCACACCTTGGGTATCCTGGAATCCAAGCGGACTAATCCGCTTTGGAAAATACTCAGTCGGCGCGCATGTCCCCGCCAGGATTTTCGATCGTTTTCTCGGCACCGGGCTGTTGATCTACATTCGCGATTTATGGCGTGAAAATCCCGGCACGGTGGAAGAGAGCTGCAAGTTTTTGCGCGAGAACGCAAAACCCGGCGATGTCTTAATCGTCAATTACGGGATGGAGCCAACTTATTTCTACACCCGTTTGCCGCAGGCGATGGGCATTCTTCAGACCTATCCGGTCTTTCAACGAGCGCGCGAATTGGGTCTTCCAGATTTCGTGTTCGGTGTCGATCACGCCCGCTGGATTGTTTGGCGTTCAGCTTGGGAGACTGGTCCGGGGTATGCGATTAACGATGTGCTCCAGGAACTTGTAGCCCGCGGCGGGCGAATCGTTACCGTGCTAGAGATGGACGAAACTGTTTGGGAAAACCGGGAAGATATTCATTTCCATCGCTTCTCTGACGGCAGTTATTTGTTTCCGCGGACGCAGACTTTCCCGAAATCGCTAGTGGCCCGTGTTGATTGGCCTGAACGCTGATTATCGAGCTACTGAAAACTGAGTGGATTAATGGGATCCGGGGGCGCCCGTCCATCCAGGTCGTCGCTGACGCCGGGTTTCCCCTCGGCCTGGTCGCTAACAATGCTAGCTGAAAGGCGAGCCAGCCAATTTTTTGAACCTCTTCGGAACATTCCCAGCATCGCCCAGCTGTAAACGATTAGATTGAATGCGACTGACATCCAAATTGCTACCAATTCTCCGACGAAATAAGGGCGATCCAGGTACGGCGGATGCAAAATGTTTGTTGCGCCGCCGATTGTGTATGGCCAACCCGGGTGGTCCATCGGGATATCATGTAGCCAACAGTTGACGAACACGCCCAAGCTGACGCAAACAAATACGTTTCGCCAAACGCGGTCCCGTAAGCCAAAAGACGCCAGCAACGGAACCGTGGCAAACAAGTGGTGTTCGTGCAGATGAGTGGAGAAAATAAAAAACGAAAAGCTTACCATCGCCGCGACCGCCAAGATCTGCGATGGCGAAAGTGTACGACCCTGGAATTTGTATTGGCGGTAAGCTTTCCAGCACAGGGCCGCATACGAAAGCACGAATAAAATTAAACCCAGATGCGTTGGCGTTAACGGGCCGATCCACGGCGCCTCCGAATAATGCCAGGCACCGACCAACCACCAAAAGTTGTGCGCGTTTGAGGATGTAAACGGCATCGCCCCGATGTCCGAAAGGACGCGGTCGAAGACTTCCGCAGCTTCACCGCGCACCAGGAATGGTGAGAAGACGAGTAGGCAAACGAGTACCGCTGCCGCCATTCCCGCCGCAGTTCCGCGAGATCCGCAGAACATCAAACTGAAAACAAGGAGAAGCGGAAAGTAGGGTAAACCCAAAGGCTTCATCAACGTGGCAAGGACCAAGAGACTCCACGCCGTCGCGGTCTCCGCAGTGCTGCGACCAATGTTATCCGCTTGCCCGCGAAACAGGAGCCTCGCCCCGTACGCCATTGTCACGAAACTGGCCAGAATAAAGAAACTATGGATGGAATCCGGACCTCCCCAATATGCGGTAAGAAACAAAACCGCCGGATTGAACAGATAAGCAGCGGCTGCGATTGCTCGCGGCATGATTGGCTTGCCTTCCAGGGACATGCAGCGCCATAGCAGCCATCCGATCCCGAGGTCGAACAACAACGGCGGAAGTTTCACCATCGCTGTAAGCGTGACCGGCCCACCCATGCCGCACTTCGCCAGGCCGACATAAAACCAGCCGAATGGCAGCAAGATGTAAGCGTAGAGGGGCGGATAATCCATACGCGAAGTGTGGTAGATTTGAGGAATGCCGAACTGCGTCGCTTTGATGAGCCATTCTTTGTATAAATCCAGATCAAAGGTGTGTCCCGGATTAAACAGCAACATTAGCCGGACAAGGAGATAGACTGTCCCAGCGATTAATAGGAATCGGGGACTCAGCTGCTTATTCATACGCTGAAGTTGGACTAGGCTGCAGTGTCTTTTCTCGCCACTGCTAACAATGCGACTCCGCACGGCAGTGAAATGTTTTGGAGCAAACGCAACTCAACGGCCATAATCTGTGTGAAAAACCGTTGTGAAAATGACGTTTCATGGGCCTCAAAATCGCGGCCCTTTTGTGACAGGCCAAGCGTGCGCGCGAGCACTGCCAGTGGAAAAAGTAACGTCGTCCAATAGGTCAACCGTCGGATCGCAAAATTCTGTTCGAGGAGCAGACGTCGGATCTCCGGTTTTCGAAAGCGGCGTGCGGTCATTACAGCAACATCGTGAGCGCTGTGCAAAAACCGAAACGCCGGAACATTGAGGAGAAGAAGCCCACCGGGCCGAAGGACCCGGCGCAGCTCACGGATGGCGGCTGGGACGTCCTGGACCCATTCGTGATAAAGCACGCTCGAACAAATCACCGCGTCAAATGAATCGTTTGGAAATGGCAGGTGGCAAATATCGGCTTGCTGAACATTGCTCAGCCCGCGCTCTCGGCAAAATGCAATCGCCTCTGGCGCCAAATCGATGCCGACGTTTGTCCCCGGATTGCCAAGGCGTTGCAAGATCGCGCCGGTACCGCAGCCGGCGTCGAGAATTTTTTTATCACGCCAATGCGGCAACTCCGTTTCCAACGTCTGAAAAATCAGATGGTGCAGCGCGCTGTACCACCAATGCGTCTCTTCGACGCGAAACATCGTGGCGTATTCATTCTGCTGCATCGCTTGCTGCGTTCCCGCCTTTCACATAGCGCACGACATATTGCGGAGTGCCGGTGTGGTCGAGATAAAGCCGGCCAAGATACTCGCCGACCAAACCGAGTATCATCAGTTGAATCCCGGCGAGCAACACCATCGTTCCCAGAACCGTCGGAATTCCAAGAGTAAGATTGGGAGTGATCCAAATCCTGTCGATCACAATGGCGATCAGCGCCACGATGCTCAAACAAGACGTGAGCAATCCAACATAAATGGAAAGCCGCAGGGGCTTGATTGAAAAGTTCAAGAACATGTTCAGCCACAGCCTGACTAATCTTCGAAGTGTGTATCGGGAAGGGCCACTCTGACTGACCCGATGTTCGACCGGTAATTGGCCAATGTTGCGCGTCACGCGATAGATCAAACCGTCGGTGTAAGGATACGGCCCGTGATATTTGATGATCTCATTCACTACAAAACGGTTCATCACTTTGAAGCTCGAGAGGTAAAGCTCTTTTGGTTTATGAAGCATCAACGTCGCGATGCGGTCGTTGAATCGGCTGCCAAGATTTCGGAACCAGGAATGTTTCTTCTCGATATAATGACCGTACACGACGTCGTGCTTCTTGCGTTTAAGCTCGTCTAACATCCGAATGACCTCTTCAGGCGGATTCTGCCCGTCATCATCCAGAACGGCGATGTAGCGACCGCGCGCCTGCTTAAATCCCGCCAGGACAGCGTTGTGCTCGCCAAAATTCCGGCTCAGATGCACAAACACAACCTTCCGCGGAAACTTTTCTGCGAGTTGAGCGCAAACCGTTTCGCTATCGTCCTCGGAGCCGTCATTGACCAGGACGATTTCAAAAGATGTCGATCCAAAGACTTTCACAATGTGGTCGACCAACGGCCCAATAGTGCCGCTGCCGTTGTAAACGGGGATTACCAGGGATAATTGAGTTGTTTCGTCGGGCATCGGCGGTTTGGCGGCTTAAGCCTGGCTGATTCTGCCAAAAAAAGCGCGAAAAGTTATAGAAAATCTTTTCGGTCGCGACCTACAATCCGACCATGCCCCAGGATCAAAGCATTTTTGCCGGCTCCGATGTTCTCATTACCGGGGGCCTCGGCTTTATCGGATCGGCCCTGGCCCGGACCCTGGTCGACCTCGGAGCCAAGGTCACCCTGGTGGATAGCCTGATTCCGGAATACGGCGGCAATCGCTTTAATATCGACGACATCCGCGACCGCGTAACTGTCGATCTGACCGATGTTCGCGACGCGGCTGCGATGTCGTCACTCATCAGGAAGCGGCAGTTTCTTTTCAACCTCGCCGGTCAGACCAGTCATCTTGATTCAATGACCGACCCGCTGACCGACCTGAACATCAACGCAGCGGCACAGTTGCAGATTTTGGAAGCGTGCCGTTTACACAATCGCGACCTGAAAATTGTTTTTGCCAGCACCCGCCAGGTGTACGGCCGCCCAAAATATCTTCCCGTGGACGAGAAACACCCCATCAATCCGGTCGACGTCAACGGAATCAACAAGCTGGCCGGCGAATGGTATCATCTGCTTTACAACGACGTGTACAGAATTCGCGCGTGCGCGTTGCGTTTAACCAACACTTACGGTCCCGGGATGCGCGTTAAAGATGCGCGCCAGACATTTCTCGGGATTTGGATTCGGCAACTGATCGAACAAAGCCCGATCCAGGTTTTCGGCACCGGAGATCAACGACGCGACTTTAATTTCGTCTCTGACGTCGTCGACGCCCTGCTGGCCGGCGCCGCCCGGGACGAGTCCAACGGTCAGGTTTTTAACCTCGGTCATCGTGAGCACGTTAGTTTGAAGGAACTGGCGGCGTTGCTTGTACGGATAAACGGTCGCGGCCGATATGATCTCATTGCGTTCCCAGAAGATCGCAAGATCATCGACATTGGTGATTACTACGCCGATTTCGGCAAGATCGAGAAGACGCTCGGCTGGTCGCCGCAAGTTCGACTCGAGGACGGCTTGAAAAAGACTCTGGAATATTATCGCCAGAATCACGCCCGCTATTGGGATCAATGATTCGTCAGACCCAGTCACAGTTTTCGATCCGACTCCAACTTCCGCGCCTTTTCGAATTCTCGAGTGGCTTGTTCCGATTGACCTTTCTGCTGCAGCGCCACTCCCAAGTTATAGTGAGCGTTAACGTCGTCGGGGCGAATCGCCAATGCCTCGGCGTAATGGCGGATCGCTTGATCGATATCTTGCTTCGCCATGAACGCGTTGCCGAGAACGACGTATGCGTCCGGGTCGTTCGGCTGTAGGGTCAGCGCCTCCTGGCACTGCCGTATCGCCTCGTCGGGCTCGCCTTTCAGCAATAACGCGCCGCCCAGATTGTAACGCGCTTCCGGATAGTTCGGATGCAGCTGGAGCGACCGTTTGTATTTAGCAATCGCATCATCCACATCGCCCTTTTGAAAATGGACAACTCCGAGATTGTTATAAGCCATCCAAGAATCCGAATCTTTTGCGATCGTTGATCGCCAAAGAGTTTCAATGTCGCGATAGGTCGCGCTTTGCCGGACTGTGAGCGAGGCGAGGCACCCGACGATTGCTAGAGCGCCAACCCCAATCGCCCATCGCCCGTTTTTTATTTTCTCACTGAATTTGACGAAGCCTCCGATCGCGAGCGAAATCGGTCCGATACAAGCCAGGTATTGATAATGATCCGCAACATAGGTGTAGCGGAACGTGTAGAGCATGATAAAACCGAGCAGCGGACTTAGGGTGGCGACGAAAAACAGCGCGGCGACTTCGATGCTTCGCCCGAAAAAGCGTCTCGCGAAATAAATGGCGACAACCAGCAGTGCAGTCGCCAAAAGCCAGACATACGCCGCCGGGTCTGGCGCGCTGATCTTCCATTGCGGATAAATGAAGGTCAGATCTGACGGCCAAAATATCTTACTGAGATAAAACCAGATTGCGCGACTCGCGATCAGCAATCGCTCAATCGGGCCAAGTGAAACCAGCACTCGCGTGCCTTGATGATATTTTTCCCACCAAATGGCGATCAGACCGGCAATGAGCGCCAGCGCGACGAACGGAACAATTTCAAGAATGGCTTTGCGACCGATGGGCTTGTTTTTCCACCACAAGATCAACAACAACGCGGCCGGCAAGGTGCAAGCGGTGGCCTTGGCTGCGAGCGCCAGAAAGTAACACAGCAGCGCAAGCAGATAGAAGATTGGCCGGCGTTCGCGCTCGAGATCGACGTATTCAATCCAGGCCAGCAGGCTGAGAAGAAAAAAAAATCCCATCAAGAGGTTTTTGAGCTCGGAAATCCAAGCGACCGACTCAACTTGGACCGGGTGCAACGCGAAGACGGCGGCAGCCAACCACGATCCGGGCACTTTCAATCGCGCCAGGACTACCCAGACGAGGAAAGCGTTCGCAATATGGAAAGAAATATTTACCCAGTGGTAGCCTGTTGGATTCAGGCCCCATAGAGCGTGTTGGATTCTCAAGACCGTGTAGGTCAGTGGAAAATATTGCGACGGCGCGTCGAGTGAGAACCAAATCCGGCGCAAACCATCCGGCGCAGTCAGCAAAGCGTTGTTTGTTACATAGCGATCATCGTCCCACAGAAATCCGCCATGCCACGCCGGGCGATAAACAAAAACTGTTAAGACGCATAGGGCGGCCGCGCCGAAGAAGGCAAGCAGACGCCACGCGGAAAAGGGACGGACCATCTGCTTCGATATTATTTGAGGCGTTGAGACTTCCAAAGAGATTTCGGGCAAATCGATTCTCCTTTCCATTCGTGGCCCGCTTGCTTTGACCGATGGGCCCGATGACTCTATCGATTCACCGATGAGCAAGCGCCCGCCAGTTCGTTGGAAGATCGTGGGGATCAGCGTTTTACTTGTCGGCCTGACCTGGCTGGTTTTCGGACAAACTGTGCGGCACGAGTTCGTCAATTTTGATGACGAATCCTACGTGTATGGCAATCCGGTCGTCAGTCACGGATTGACGGCGCGGTCAATTTCATGGGCGTTTGGTCACGTTGTTTCACATAACTGGCACCCGCTCACGACGATTTCACACATGATCGACTGCCAGCTTTTCGATCTACATGCGGCCGGCCATCATTTCACCAATGTCCTTCTACACAGCGTTGCAGCGATCCTTCTCTTAGTCGTGTTGCATCAGCTGACCGGTGCTTTGTGGCGAAGCGCTTTTGTCGCCGCGATTTTCGCAATTCATCCGCTTCACGTCGAATCGGTGGCATGGATTGCTGAGCGTAAGGACGTGCTGAGCGCGCTGTTTTTTATGCTGACGCTTGGCGCTTACGGCTGGTTTGTTCGGCGCCCAACGGTAGCTCGCTACGTGATTCTTTCGGTCTTTTTTGCACTCGGGCTAATGTCGAAGCCGATGCTCGTCACGGTTCCGTTTGTTCTGTTGATTCTCGATTATTGGCCGCTGCAAAGATTGCGAAAAGAAGGCACGACGATCCTCAAGCTCGTTGTCGAGAAGATTCCGCTATTAGTTCTGTCGATTCCGGTGGCCGTTACCACGCTCGTCATTCAGAGACATGGGATCAATTCAATTGAAAATATTTCTCTACCATGGCGGCTGGCGAATGCCGCGGTTAGCGTCATGATCTATCTCCGCCAGCTTGCGTTGCCGATCAACCTGGCGCCATTTTATCCTCATCTCGGGAACAAGTTTCCGCTCTGGCAGATCGCACTCGCCATCACTTTGTTCGTGACGATCACAGCGGCCGTGGTTGCATTGGGAAAAAAACAGCCATGGTATCTGAGCGGTTGGCTGTGGTACTTGGTGATGCTAATCCCGGTGATTGGTGTTATTCAGGTCGGAACTCAAGCGCACGCCGACCGATATTCTTACCTGCCACAAATTGGCCTCTATATGGCCGTTACGTGGGGAATCGCTGACCTGTCGCGACTATGGAGACGCCGCCAAATCATTTTGAGTTCGACGGCGGTAGTCGCGGTTGGGTTGCTGGCATGGATCGCGTCGATGCAGACGTCTCACTGGCGCGATAGCGAAGCGCTTTGGAGCCACGCCTTAGAAGTTACGGAGAGCACTCTTGCTCATGAGCGTCTTGCCAGCGCCCTCCTGGACAAGAAGCGGCTGGACGAAGCAATTGTGCAGGCTCAGCTAGCAATAAATCTCGAACCTCAAGACGCCGGCGCGCAAAATGATTTCGGTGTCGCCTTGGCCCGAAAAGGACAGCCCGATGCAGCGCTTGCGCATTTTTGGAAGGCGATGGAAGCGGATCCAAACCTCCCAAGGCTTCAATACAACATTGCCAACGCGCTGGCCGCCAACGGTGATCCAACGCAGGCAAAGGCGTATTACCAACGCCAGTTACAGGTCGATCCCAATTTTGCCGAAGCCCACAACAACCTCGCCGATCTTCTTCTGCACGAAGGACGATTCGAAGAGGCAACCGAACATTTGAAGACGGCACTAACGTTGAAGCCCAATTATGCCGAAGCCCACAACAATATGGCGATTGTCCTTTCGCAGCAGGCACGCGTAGAAGACGCAATCGAGGAATGGAAAGAGACACTGTCGATCGACCCGAATAATTTCGAGGCTCACTGCAATCTCGCTTGGGTGCTGGCAACCTCTCCTACTAGCTCGATCCGAAACGGCACGGAGGCCTTGGAGCATGCCGAGCGCGCCCTTCGGCTCTCGGCGGAATCGAATCCACGCGTCTGGCGTCTTGTAGCCGCCGCTAATGCCGAGATGGGCCGGTTCGATGCGGCGATCGACGCAGGGGAAAAGGGCTTACGTTTGGCAGAACACCAGAACAACGCTGCTCTGGTTCAAATTCTGGAATCAAATATAGCGTTATTCAAGAGTTGGTCTCCGCTTCGCGATTACAAACAGCGATAGCCATTCGACAGATAAATTACACCGCTTCGTCGCTGTGGTGTGTCTGCGATAAAACAAACGGCCGGGTCTTTGGGACCCGGCCGTTGAATTTTGGATTATGCCAACTAACTAGAACCGCTTCTTGATGGCGACGTACCAGAGCCGTCCTTTGACATTTGCCGTTTGCTGGTCGTAGCCGTTTTCGAACGCTGCGGATACGAATGGCGGCTGTGTGTCGGCGACGTTGTCTACGCCGAGGGTTAGAGTGGTGTTGTTCAGCCATGCTCTCCACCCGCACGGATTGTACTCGGCGGTCGATACCGGCATTACGTTCTTCTCCTTGCCGTCCTTCATTTTCACGTTCTTGCCACCATCTTTGGCGTATCC
>Ga0307479_10006388_pt1 | contig 10819 bp, 8 predicted proteins | sample atmos_gasesECM4C_FD_203743 | JGI IMG/M metagenome (GOLD analysis project Ga0307479, IMG submission 203743) | Hardwood forest soil microbial communities from Morgan-Monroe State Forest, Indiana, United States - atmos_gasesECM4C_515 | ecosystem: Environmental > Terrestrial > Soil > Temperate...
CACTATCGCTGCAGAGCCCAGTAGCTCCGAAATCAGCACGCCGGCGAGAATCAGGCATGCGCCGAGGCCGGCGCGGAATCCGAGGCGCTCGCCCAGCGCGAAGTAGGACGTAATCCACGCAAAGACCGGCTCCAGGGAAAAGATGAGCGCCGTATGCGTCGGCGAAGTGAACTGCTGCGCCCAGGCCTGAATGGTGAAGGCCGCCGCCGTTCCTAACAGGGCGGTGATCCCGATTGCCCAAACGACCCGCGGCGACCAAACGATATGCGGCCGCTCCAACAAGGGGGCGACGATTCCCATTAAGACGGCAGCGGTTGCGATCTGGATAAATCCGATCTGCGCGAAGGGATACCGCTCGGTGGCGCGTCCCAAAAAGATAATCTGAAAACCGAAGCTCACGGCGCAGGCCAGCGTGAGCAGGTCACCTCGATTTACGCTGGCCCAATTTCCCCACGAACTATCTCCAGCCGGCACGGTAAGAAGAAACAAGCCAGTTATCGCCGCCAGCACGCCGAGGGCGGTCCACACCCGGATCCTGCGTCCCCAGAAGAGAATGAGAAACAGGGGAACCAGCACAACCGAAATTCCTGTAATGAACGCGGACTTCGAGGCCGTAGTCAGGCGTATCCCGGTTGTCTGGAATTCATATCCGAGCCACAGAAACGCCCCGGTAATCGTGCCGCTGATAAACGCCTGGCGAGTTATGCGGGCGATCTCGCGATGGAAGACAATGCCCAGCATCGTCGTCGCGAACGCCATCCGCACAAAGTTGAACAGTAGTGGACTCGCGTCCTGTTCCACTGCGTTCTTGATAACGACAAACGTCGCGCCCCAGACGAAAGTCACCAGCACCAGCAGAATATGTGCCTTCAGCGCTCGCGGCATCCAAGAAGAATAACAATTAACAATTGCTGCGGACGGACGCAGTGAGCATCCACTCTACTCACACCGCAGTGCATGGCGAAGATCCTGTCGCACGGATTCCATAGTCAACTTGCAACCATAAATCTTAGTAGTCGCGGAAAGGATGCGAAAATTCGATTTAGGGAAATCGTGAGGTAAAATCAAAATATCGGGGCGTAGCGCAGCCTGGTAGCGCATCTGCTTTGGGAGCAGAGGGTCGTGGGTTCAAATCCCTCCGCCCCGACCATTCGTTTCCGCGCATAGTGGCTGTAACGCCAGCTTGTACTTTATCAATCTGGTCTGTCCTCTCTGCTGCTCCCCTGTAATCAAGCGTCTCAAACGTAACTGGTCTTTCGGTATTGGCTCGCTCGCTTCCCCTTTGTTTGTACAGGATGAAATGCAGGCAAGATATGGTAAGTGCGCCGAACCCTCGGCTTGTGCGCGCACCGTACTTTCAACGCCAAAATGGGCAAACCATCAGATCTCGTGCTTCAGCAGCACCGGGTGTATGTGCTGAGCGATTTCGAGCTGCGAAGCACTGACGACATTGTGTGCTCGGGCTTTGCGCGATCGAATCCGGAAAAGGTAATTGTCGCGCGTTTTCCCAAAGCCAATCTCCTTTCGTCGTGGCAGGAGGTGGAGGACACGTCCAAGCTGCCCTGGCCGCTGGAGGTCATCAGCTTCCATGCTGTTAGACTTATGGGCAAACGTTTCCGGTTTTCGTTGAGCTGCATCGATTTTCAGCGGGAATGGGAATCGGACTGGCCCGAGTTAATCTAGGCCGCTGCACGATGCATCTCTCCCGGCGTGAATTTCTCGGTGGCGCTGTCGGCAGTATCTCCTGTGCACTGCTGACATCATTTCCAATCGGTTCGCGCCACGATCATGAGCCCTACAACAAAGATTCCTTGTTGCTGGAATTGGAGCGGCGAAGCTGTCTGTTCTTTTTTGAGCAGGCCGATCCCGCGACTGGAATGGTGAAGGATCGGGCGAGACATACCGGGCCGGACACACACACGATCTCCAGCATCGCCGCCACAGGCTTCGGTCTGAGCGCGCTGTGTATTGCCCACGCCAATAAATTCCTCCAACCAGCCGACGCGCTCAGCCGCGTGCGCGCAACTCTCGAGTTCCTGGCGCGCCGCATGCCGCACGAACACGGATTCTTTTATCACTTTGTGGACATGCACACTGCCGAGCGGGCGTTCAAGTCTGAAATTTCTTCGATCGACACCGCGCTGCTGCTTCTGGGAGTGCTTCATGCGCGCGCTTACTTCGATTCCAGCGACATCCGACAGCTTGCCACGGAAATTTACGAGCGCGTGGACTGGCAGTGGATGATGAACGGCGGTGAAACCCTCGACCATGGGTACAAACCCGAAACGGGATTTCTGAAATCGCGCTGGGATTCATACTCGGAGTTGAAAGGAATGTATCTGCTGGCCATTGGGTCACCGTCGCATCCGATTCCGGCGTCTTCGTGGGAAGCCTGGAGGCGTCCAATCTACGAATACGGAGAACTGCGGTATATCAGCGCTCCAGCGCCTCTGTTCATCCATCAATCGGCCCATGCTTGGATCGATTTCCGCCACCAGCGCGACGCCCACGCCGACTATTTCGAAAACTCGACCATAGCCACCCTGGCGCACAAACGCTTCTGCGTGAGTTTGCACGATAAGTATCCCTGGTATAGCGACAGCCTCTGGGGAATCACCGCTTCGGACTCTGAGCATGGCTACGTGGTTTGGGGCGGTCCGCCGGCCATGGGTCCCATCGACGGAACGGTTGTGCCCTGCGCAGCCGCCGGATCGCTGGTGTTCATGCCCGAGGACTGCAGGCTAGTGGTGAAGACCGTTTTGGATCACTATCCAAAAGCCTGGACGCGCTATGGCTTCGTCGATGCCTTCCATCCAAAAGACGATTGGTACGATCCCGAGATTGTGGGCATCGATCAGGGAATCGCGCTGCTGACGGCCGAGAACCTGCGCGATGAAGGCGTGTGGAAGGTGTTCATGCGTAACCAGGAGATCCAGCGCGCAATGAAAGCCGTAGGATTCCATCGCGCCTGAATTCCCTGCTGCAGGGAATTTAGCAGCGAATATTTTTGTTTTGAGGGTGGAAATTTGCGATTTCTGCCCAAAATCCGCGAATTTTCGTTGCCAGGCTGGGAACGGTGCAGCGAATCCAGGGAATTTCGCGGCAAAGCAAAGATTCTGAAGCCACTTCGGTCGCAATTCTCGAGAGGCATTAACGCTCTTGCAGTGAAATAACAGGGAATTATGGGCCTGACAGGGGAACGTGCTCTTGGGAGAGCAGCATGATTCTTCTTGTCTGGTTGCGACGTGTCCATTTCGACACAGCACAGGTTGTTTGCGAGGTGTTCTTCAGGGTTTACTGGCCACCACGGCGTACTGCGCACCGATCGGCAGCCATCGCAGGCTGGGTTCCAGAGCGCGCAGCCAGGACAGTTGGCGAGGAAAAAAGACGATGTAATCTCGACGCAGAACCTTCAATCCCGCCCCAGCGCATAGGCTGACTGTTTCTCCGGATTGAAGCAACACGGCATCCTCGTCAAATGAACAATCGCGAACCGCCGCTACCGTTAAAGGGTTTTTCGGATTGTGCTCAAAGATCACAAGCCGGCCGGAGGTCGCCAGCTTCGCTGACAATCTATTGATAAGAAGCTGCCGTTCGGGAAGGACAACATGATGCAGGACGTTTGCCACCAAGATTACGTCCGCAGCGCCTACTTCGGAAAAATCTGTGCAAAAATGCACCTTCCTTTTCAATTCCGGCTTCACATTTGCAATCGATGCCTTGGATTCGTCGAATGCCTCAAGTCGAGCGAGAGGTAAGAACGTGCTGAGTTCCGCCGTGACCAGGCCAATGCCACAGCCGTAATCCAAAATGCGTCCGGCAAAACCGGTTCCCAGGAGGCGCACCAGGTATCGCGCCTTATATCGAGCGAAGTACTCGCTGGTCTCCCCCGAAGCCGAGATATTGCGGTCGTGAAGCTCGCGGTAATTGGTCGCGTAACGGTCGAAATCCACTCGGTCCTCGTTACTCGCTTTGTCCAACGGCGGAAGGGCGGGAAGCGCGTGGCACCGTAGTCTGAAAACCTAAACGCTCGCGGACTACATACAACGGCCGGTGCTTGGTTTCGCCGTAAATTCGGCCCAGATACTCGCCGAAGATGCCAAGACACACCAGTTGCACCCCACCCAGAAAGAGAATGGCCAGGAAGAGGCTCGTCCAGCCTGTCACCCAATGGCGTGTGAAAAGTCGCGTTACCAGAGCGATAATCACGCCCATCATCGAGGCGAACGATACCGTTAGTCCCAAAATGGTCGCGATACGAAGCGGGACAATCGAGAACGACAGGATTCCGTCAGTTGCAAGGCGCAGGGATTTCCAAAATGGGTACTTCGTCGCGCCTCCCGCGCGCGGCGCGCGGCGAAAAGTCACGGCCGTTTGCGAGAATCCCACCCAGCTCACCATCCCGCGCAGGAAGCGGTCGCGCTCGGGCAACGTGAGCAACGCGTCCACTACTTTGCGGTCCATGAGCCGAAAGTCGCCGGTGTCGAGCGGAATAGGAATCTGCGATATGGAATTGATGACGCGATAAAAAAGCTTGGCCGCGCTGAGCTTGAACCAGCCTTCACCTTCGCGTTCTATCCGCGTGCCATAGACTACATCCCAACCTTCGTTCCAGCGCTGGACCATTGTGGCAACGACCTCGGGAGGATCCTGCAGATCGGCGTCCATGAACACTACCGCCTGACCGCAGGCATGTTCCAGCCCCGCGCTGAGGGCGATCTGATGACCGAAATTTCGCGACAGGCAGATTACCTTTACGCGAGGGTCTTTGGCGTGGAGTTCAGCGAGCAATCGCGGGGTGTCGTCGCGGCTGCCGTCATCGACAAAAATGATCTCAAAGGGAAGATGCAGTCCACTAAGGACTGTTGTGAGCTGCTTATATGCCTCGGCGATCGATTCCTGCTCGTTGTAACAGGGGAGAACAATCGAGAGAATCGTCGGTTCTGCTGCTCCGTTCATATCCTTACGACCTTCGTCCCCCGCGAAAGTAGATCAGATCGCAGAACCCAAGACCCAGCGCCTTGAGCGAATACGGTTCAAAAATTTCCAAAGTAAAGAAGCGCTCAAAGATATTTTTCCATTCGGCCAGTCTGCGCGGATAACGCCCGCGATCCCAGCGCGCCATGCGATAGGCAAACGTCCGCTGCTCGGGAAGAACCAGATCGATGATATGCACTCGCCCGTCCGCGCTTAATGCTTGAGCGGCGATGGCGCTGAGCAAGCGCTCGACTCCAGGATCGTCCAAATGATGAAGCAGACTGTTCATCAGGACAAAATCGAATTTGCGATCGAAGGTGCAGATAGTCACGTCTGCCACGTGAAAATCCCCGTCGTATTTTTTGCGCGCCCTTTGGATGTATTTCGCGTTGAGGTCCAAACCGAGATACTCGACGTCGCGAAAATGCGCTGCATTTGTGCCGGGGCCGCATCCCACGTCGAGCACGCGCCGTACTTGCCTCATGTCGTTGTGCTGGAACACCGGCCGAAGCTTGTCTTCAATGAACGGCGCCTGCCAGGCGAGATATACCAGCGGATGCTCGAGCAGCGTATCGCGGATCACTCCCGCCACCTTACATCAAAATGGCCGATGGTTTCATGTTTAGGAAACTCATTATTCAGAGTAGCCAGCAAATCGGCTTGCATTGGTGGAGAGAATTCAGGCCGCGAATTCACGACGATGAGGTTGATATTGTCGGCGCTTAGCAGTTGAAGAATGCTGGCCTGATTTCGGTCGCGGGCCAAGAAGTCATAGAAAGTGGCGGTAGGGTTCCGGTGCCCGGCAAGAAAGTAGAGCTCAGGAGAATCCGGGCCGGCAAAGATGTAGTCTCCACGAGCGTGGTCGCGAACAACTTCAACAAGCCGGTCGTAAGTTCTGCCTTCGTCGGCGGGAACACGAATCCCGCCCGCGCGGGGAGTCTGCAGGACGTAGTTCGCTTGGTACTTCACGTTTCGCCAGCCCAGATTATGAATGAATACAGGCCCAACTTGCCAAACGACGAAAGCCAGCAGCGCGGCCGCCACCAAACTAGTACTGAACTTTGCAAATGGCGGCAGAGGGCCAACCAGAGCTGCTGCCAGCAGAACACCCAATGCAGCGACATAGCAGAAATAAATTGGCGAGCTATAGGGGAACTGAATCAATGCCGACATGGCAGCGACCAAAACCACCAACAGCAGTTTCGATCTATATTGCGGAACTGCCGTTGGCAAAGTGCTGAATGCGGCTACCAACGAACCGAGAACAATAAGAAGCGGCAAGCTAACAAAAATAGCTGTCCACAATCGCTCATACGTAGCGAAACTGTAAAGGGAACGGAGAACAAAGCAGGTGAACACTATCACAGCGATGCTGCCGCTTAGTTTCATCCCACTCCACTCCACGTATAGAGCTGAGATTAGGAGAATCACTGCTCCCATCGAACCCCACACCAAGCCCATGTGCGGCGGAAGCACTGCGGCAAAATCCAAGCGTTTGGTGGGTTCGATAAAGACGCCGTAGATTAAAGCTCGCAGCGCAGCTCCTCTCACGTATGGAGTGAGAAAGGTAACAATAGGCACTGCAGCCCCAGCAAGGAAGATCGCTGTGGTCTTGATGGAAGTACTGTATTCCGGTTCGGTCTGCGCCTGGACGTCGCGGACACGTGCGAGGAGCAGACATATTCCTGCGAGCGCCGCTGGGGCGAAAAAGCACAAGATATATGGCAGCTTCCACTTGGTCATCGCCAGACGAAGAAGAAACATCTCGTAAACACCGGTGCCGATTGCTGCCAGAAAAAGCTGAAGCCTTGGACTCAATTTTCGTTGGTCGGAACTCGGTATGCCCGAATCGGGACTCCCGGCGATCAGCCACAATCCAGCGGCGATCACGAAATACAGTCCGCTGATCTTAAACAGCACAGATACTCCGCCGCAGATTCCGGCGAGCAACAGCCATCGCCAATGTTTGACCTCGGTGTAACGAAGCAGGGCGGCGGTTCCGAAAGTGGCAAAAAACAGGTTGTACCAGGATGGGAGGGCAGCGAAGTAGTTGGCCGGGCCCCACGCTACAGCCAACAGCGTTGTCAGTCCCGCAGCGAACGGCGGCAAAAACCTCGACGCGCAGTAGTACATAGCCGCAGTCCATGCCAGGGCGAAAATCATCAGCATGTAGCGAAAGCTGGCCAGAGTCGGCCCGAACAGCCGGAGAGCCAGCGCGTTCAGATAGGCAAGGCCGCCGGTATAGACATCGTCAAAATCACGATGCGGCAACTCTCCGTGGAGCACTCTTTCGGCAGTTTGCGCCAGCGTGCCTTCGTCGTGCGACACCCATCCCCGCACCATGTAATGGTGCATGTAGGCAAAAGCCGCAATCACAACGATGCCGCAAATCAGAGCAGTCAGGAGCGGGCGGGACGATAGACCGTTTTGGGACGCGGGCAGAACCTCAGCCTTTTCCGGCTGAGCATCGAGTGAGCTAGTGCGATGCGCGATAGTTTCTTTGAGAGGGGACATTCACGCTCAAGGCCTCATTCGAGCATAGAACGCCCCGGGTGTAAACCGGACGCGGATTATCCGTCTAGTTGGAGATGAAACTATCCATACCTAGGTACTGTCATCCCTCGCTCCGCCAACAAATCATCTGCTTCTCCGTCAAGATTGTTTCGCAGAGCGGGGGATCTGCTGTTTTCGCGGGGATGGAGAAAAGCAGATCCCCGCGACCGCAACCTCAGAGCTCGTGGGGATGCGGCTTTGGAGGCGGTCGAAGGGATGACAATGTGGGAAGTTTACTTTCTTGGTCGAGGGCTCGGGGAATCAACAGAGAGAATCCCTTATTGGGAAACCCGTGCTCGGCGACTCTCGTTTACTCGCAGCGCAGCGCGGTCATGGGATCGACCTGGGCGGCGCGCATGGCTGGAGCGGCCGCCGCGCACAAGGTGACGATTATCGTAAACACCGCGGCTGCGCCATAGATGGATGGACTGTTCGGGCTTACATGGACCAATGAGCTGGACGCAAATCGCGCAAGCGCCAACGCCAATGCTGAGCCAATCACCAGACCGGGAACGGTTAACCCCAGGCTTTCGCCGACGATCAGGCGCAGCACATCGGGATGCTTTGCGCCCAAGGCCATGCGGATGCCAATCTCGTTGGTGCGACGGGCGACCGAGTACGCCATGACGCTGTACAGGCCGACTGCAGCCAGAAGAAGCGCGATGGAACTGAGCGTGCCCAGCAGACTGGCAGCGATTCTCTGCGGGAACAGCGAACCGGCGATGTATTCCTCAAGAGGCATGGCGTTGAATACAGGCACTGCGGGATCGATGGCATGCGCCTCTCGCCGCAAAGCGGCAACAACGCCGTCGAGCGGAGCCTGCGAGCGCACGAAGAACTTCAATCCCATTTCGGGGCGATATACTTCCTGCATAGGAACATAGAAATATGGCGGAGGATTTTCCGTGAGCCGATAGATTTTGCTGTCTTCGACGACGCCGACGATGGTGAACCATCTGCCCCAGCCCTGCACCTGCTGCCCGATAGGATTGCGATGGGGAAGGAAGCGGCGGACAAATTCACGCGATACGATCATCACGTTGCCCTTATCCATCAACGCTCCACCGACGTCCGGCGCAAGCTTCCCCGTAGGTCCATCTTGCCAATTGAAGTCTCGGCCCTCAAGCAACGGAATTTTCATAGCATCGAAGTAGCCCGGAGCGATCAAATTGCGATAAATCTTCATGTTCTCGCCAGGCGTAGGAACGTAGCCCTTAATCTGCAGGTCTTCCCAGGAGCCGGCGGAGACGCTGAGCGGGATGTAGTCACCGTAACTGACGGCCTGCACTCCCGGCAGCTTCTCCAGTGCCTCACGCAGACGGCGGCAGAAGGCGTCGGCCTGCGCGGCGTCGTAACCCGCAGCCGATAAGCTCATTTCCGAGATCGCTACGTGGCTTGGATCGAAGCCAGGCTGGATAGCGCGCGCGAGCTGGAAGCTGCGAACGAAGAACCCGGCGCCAATCAGCGCGACTACCGCGAGCGCTACTTCAGCAGTGACAAAGAAGCCGCGAACGCGTTGAGAGCGAACGCTGGCCATGGCCGTTCGTCCGGCTTCTTTGAGCATGTCGTTCGATTCGCTCCAAGCCGACTGAATCGCCGGAGCCAAGCCTGCAATCACGGAAACCACAAGCGTGAGCGCAACGGCAAACAGCAGCACGCCGGCATTCATCGGCGGCCGCACCAGATTCGGCGCCGACGCCGATGGCACCAGCCAGCGCAGCCCGTCGCCAAGCCAGGCCGCGAGCAACAAACCGGCGATGGCTCCACCGCTCGCCACCAGCAGACTCTCAGTGAGAAGCTGGCGCGCCAGCCGCGAGCGCCGCGCTCCGAGCGCGAGACGAATGCTGAGTTCCTTTTGCCGGCTGGCCGCGCGCACCAGCAGCAGGTTCGCCACATTGGCGCATGCGATCAGCAGCACCACCCCGCAGGCGGCGATGAGAATGCCGAGCGGAGCGATCAAGGAATCTGAAATCCCATAATGGGACTTCCACAGCGGCAGGAGCGTGGCGCTCATGCCGTCGCTCGTATCCGCGTTGACGTGGTCCATGTAGCGGGCAAAGTTCTGGATCTCGTCGCGCGCCTGGGCCAGAGAGATACCGGGAGCGAGACGCGCAAGTACGCGAAACATTCGATCTTTGCGGTCGCGCAGCATCCATTCTCCGCCCGGAGTGAGTTGTCGCAGCATGCTCGCCGGTACCCACATGTCGAAAGCCAGTCCCGGCATCGAGCCCACGAAATCTCTGGGAGCCACGCCGATGATCTGATACTGGTTGCGGTTGATTCGCAGCGTGCTGCCGAGGACAGCAGGATCAGACCGATATTTGTTCTTCCAGAGCTGATAGCTGATTACCACAACGGAATGAGCGTTCTGCTCGTCACTACGCTCCTCGCGCGCGAAGAAGCGGCCGATCAGCGGCTTCACCTGCAAAAGGTCGAAGTAGTTTCCCGAAACGGCCTCGCCCCAGTTGCGCTCTACGTTCTTGTCGTCGCCGACGGCAAGGGCCATGGGAGCGGTGACGCTCATGGATTCGATGGTCTTGACATTGTCGCGAATGTCGCGGAAGTCGAGATAAGAGGTGGGTACCCATTCGCCGGAAGGAGTCAGGCTCTCAAGCGCGACCACACGATTCGGATCGCCGGCTCCCGGAAGCGCATTCACCAGCACGGCCTGGATCCAGCTAAAAATGGTAGTGCTGGTTCCAATGCCGATACCGACGGTGAGAATCGCTACTGCGGCAAACCCCGGGTTCTTGCCCAACATTCGCAAACCGGACTTCAGGTCGTTCCAGAAGGCTTCCATTGCGTCCCTTTCCGCGGCGATCGATCCTTGGGGTGCAGCTTGTCTTCCATCGCCATTTTCACCGCAAATTATTGATTAGTCGAGGAATAGAAAGGCGCTGTCAACGTGGGTTGTGTTCAATGGTGGATGAATATGGTCAGATTCGGACAGACGAGTGCAAAGAAGTGCGCACGAAACTCGAAAATCACAGGACGATTTTCGTAGAAGAGCCAGGACAGCGCATTTAAGACTGGAAGCATCCCGGGAGATCCCTCGCGGGGGACCGCTTCGGGATGACAGTGGGTGGGGAAATTCGAGGGTCTGCTCAACCTAGAGAAGCTGTCGTCCAGAAGAACCTGTCATCCAGAGCCCCTCTGTTGGGCGAAGGATCTCCCGGAATATGTCGCACTTGAATGACTCGTCCTGGCTCCTTCACCATGAGCCCAATTCTCCGAATGCGGGAACACCTCTTCGCTGCTTCAGGCGAGCGCGCTTCATGCGTCAAGGCCA
>Ga0307479_10006389_pt1 | contig 10819 bp, 8 predicted proteins | sample atmos_gasesECM4C_FD_203743 | JGI IMG/M metagenome (GOLD analysis project Ga0307479, IMG submission 203743) | Hardwood forest soil microbial communities from Morgan-Monroe State Forest, Indiana, United States - atmos_gasesECM4C_515 | ecosystem: Environmental > Terrestrial > Soil > Temperate...
CGTCGCGGTGGCGTCCGACGATCCGCGCCGCCTGTCGGTCTCGCTGACGACCCACGCGCCGGGGCTCTACACGGTCAAGTACCGCGTGCTGTCGGTGGACGGCCACGTGGTCGACAGCCGCATCACGTTCACGGTGAAAGGACGGAAGCCATGACGCCATTCGACCGCCGGACCCGCCCCGCCCTCACGCTCGCGCTCGTCGTCGCTCTGCTGGCCCTGGGGGTCGGCGCGGGCTGGGAGGCCGCGCGCGCACAGCACGTGCACTCGCACGCGCCCGCCGCCGAGAAGGGCTGGCTCGTCCGCCTCTCCCCGGACGCCCGCACCCCGGCCATCGAGCGCCAGCTGCGCGGCTTCGAGACGACGATGGCCGAGGTCGCCTATCGGTACACCGAGATGTACTGGGGCGCTGTCGACGGGAACTGGGGCTACGCCGAGCACATGGCCACCCAGCTCGGCAACGCGATCACCCTCGGCCTCGAGCGGCGGCCCCAGTACCGCAAGAATGCCGACGCTCTCTTCCTGAAGGGGCCGTACCTCCAAGTGATGGATGCGATCAAGGCCAAGGATCCCGACCTGTTCAAGCAGCGGATCGAGACGATGCGGGCGGCCTGCACGGCGTGCCACGCGGCGGAGGCACACCCATTCATCAAGATCGGCCTGCCCACCGTGCGGCGGAACCCCGTCGTCAACGACTGAGGCCAAAGCGTGCGCAGGTAGGCGACCAGGTCGAGCAGCTCGGGCACGGTCAGCCGGTCGGCGTAGCTCGGCATGATCGACCGGCCGTCGGTCGTCGCCGACTGGACTACGAGGGGCGACCGACGATCGGATCTAGAGCGGGAGGGCTACTGCGAGCGGTAGTTCGTGAACTGGAGCGCGATGCCGAGGTCCTTGGCCTTGAGCAGGGCGATGACCGACTGTAGGTCGTCGCGGCTCTTGCCGACGACCCGCACCTGCTTCTCCTGGATGGAGGCCTGGACCTTGAGCTTGGAGTCCTTGATGAGCCGCACGATCTCCTTGGCCTTCTCCATCGGGACCCCGTCCTGCAGCGTGATCTTCTGGCGGATGATGCCACCCCCGCCCGGCTCCGGATCGTTGATGGTCAGCGCCTTGAGATCGATGCCGCGACGGTGGAGCTTGGACTCCAGGATGTCGAGCACCGCCTTGAGCTTCATGTCGTCGGTCGAGGAGATCACGATGTCCATCTTCTCGGGGGTGATCTCGCTCTTGCTCCCCTTGAGGTCGTAGCGCGTCGCGACGTCGCGGCGGGCCTGATCGATGGCGTTGGTGACCTCTTGCATGTCGATCTTGCAGGCGACGTCGAAGCTGTTCTCGGCGGCCATGGCGCGTGCCTCTCGCTAGCGCGGGTCCAGCGGCACCACCGCCGCGTCCTTCGGCGGCGTGAAGACGAAGAGGGTGTCGTTGAGGCCCGGGTTGATCTGCACCTTGTTGAAGGTCATGGTCACGGTGTTCTGGAACTGATCGTAGAGCACCGCCTGGCGGACGACGTAGTCCTTGGGATCCACGGTGAGCACCAGGCGGGTGAGGAGCGGCGTCGGCTGCTTGGGCGTGAGATCGAGCACCGGCCGGCCCGCCCCGTCGCGCGGGCTCGCCGCGTTGAGGAAGCGTACCGTGAACTCCTCGCGCAGCTTGCCGAGCCCGGAGAGGAAGCTGCCCGCCGGCCCGGCGAGGGCCTTGGGGGCGTTACCCTTGTTCACCTGGTTCAGCTCGGGGGTGTAGACCCAAAGCGACGTCCCGTCGGAGACGATCTGCTGGGGCGCCGGGCTCTTGTAGTCCCAGCGCATCTTGCCGCCCTTCTTGAGCAGCACGATGCCCTCCGCCTTGATGTCCTGGCCCAGGCTCTTGTTGCGCGCGGTCTGCACGAACTCGGCGCGCAGGTCGACGATCTTGCCGTAGGTGGCCTCGACCCCGTTGACCACCTCGTCGAGGCTCTGGGCGTGGGCCGCGAGTGGCGCGCAGAGGAGGAGGAGGAGGGCGAAGAAGAAAAGCGGACGGCTCTTTGGGAGGACGAGCCGACGCGCTCTTCTGTCCATATGGCTCGCCTCGCCTTCGGCTTCAGCTCGCACTGCGGCTACTTGCCCCGCTTCTGCAAATATTCCGGCCCGACGAGGATCTCGCGCGGCTTGGCGCCCTGGCCCGGCCCGATGATGTGGTCCTGCTCCATCATATCGATGAACCGCGCCGCCTTCGGATAGCCCAGGCCGAGCCGCCGCTGCAGGAACGAGATCGACGCGGCCCGCTGCGCGATCACCAGGTTGACCGCGTCCCAGTAGATGTCGTCGCGATCCTCACCGCCGCCACCCGGGCCCGCCTCCTCGGAGGGCAGCTCCACGTGCTCGTACACCGCGGAGCCCTGGGTGCGCAGGAACTCGCAGATCGCCTTCACCTCCTTGTCGGAGACCCAGGAGCCGTGCACGCGCATCTGGCGGCTCTGCCCCGGCGGGACGAAGATCATGTCGCCGCGGCCCAGGAGCTGCTCGGCCCCGTTGGCGTCGAGGACCGTCCGCGAGTCTACCTTCGACGCGACCTGGAAGGCGATGCGCGTGGGGAAGTTGGCCTTGATGAGGCCGGTCACCACGTCGACGGATGGCCGCTGGGTCGCCACGATGAGATGGATGCCGACCGCGCGGGCGATCTGGGCCAGGCGGATCAGCGAGTTCTGCACCTCGCCGGCCGAGACCATCATGAGGTCGGCCAGCTCGTCGACCACCACCACCCAGTAGGGCAGCCGCTCCTCCGGCGGCACCTCCTTGTTGTAGCCCTCGATGTTGCGCACCGCCTTGGCCTGGAGCTGCTTGTAGCGCGCGTCCATCTTGCCCACGATCCACTTGAGGCGCGCGGAGGCCTCCTTGGCGTCGGTCACCACCGGGGCGAGCAGGTGCGGGATCTTCTCGTAGACCCCGAGCTCGAGGCGCTTCGGGTCGATCAGGAGGAAGCGCACGTCGGCGGGCGTCGCCTTGTAGAGCAGCGAGCAGATCATGGTGTTGAGCCCGACCGACTTGCCGCTGCCCGTCGAGCCCGCGATGAGCAGATGCGGCATCGCGGCCAGGTCCGCGATCACCGAGTTGCCGGTGGTGTCCTTGCCGAGGGCGAGCGGCAGCCGCGCCTTGTTGGCGACGAACTCCTGGCTCACCAGGATCTCGCGGAGGTAGACCGTCGTGGTCTCGGGGTTGGGCACCTCGACCGCCACCGTGCCGCGGCCGGGAATCGGGCCGATGATGCGGACCGCGGCCACCTTCATGGCCAGGGCCAGGTCGTCGGCCAGGTTCACCACCTGGCTCACCTTCACCCCGGACGCGGGCTCGAACTCGTAGGAGGTGATGACCGGACCCGGGCTCGCCTGCACGATGTGGCCGTCGACGCCGAAGTCGTGCAGCTTCTTCTTGAGTGTCTGCGCGTTGGTCTCGAGCTCCTCGCGGGTGCGCTGGAGCGCGGAGGCGGGCGGCGCCGCGAGCAGGCCGACCGCGGGCAGCTTGAACGACTCCGCCCCACCCTTGCCGAAGTCGAACGTCTCCTGCCACGCGAGGCCCTTGTCGGACAGGGTCGACTTGGCCTTGGGCGGCTCCTTCACCACGAGCCGCGGCGGCACGTCGGCCTCGATGGCGGCCAATCCCGCCGGCGCCGCCGCGATCGCGGGCGAGGCCGGGGACGCGGGGGCCTGGCTCCGGACCTTCTTGCCGTCCGACCGCCGCAGCCGCCCGAAGCGGGCGCGCAGGCCGCGCGAGAGCACGCTGTAGGGAATGCGGGTGACGAACAGCACCCCGAGCGGGATCAGGGCCAGCAGGATGATCCACGTCCCCACCGTGCCGATCGAGAGCCGCAGCGCCTCCGAGACGGCCCAGCCCACCACGCCGCCCTTGTGCACGCGGAACTCGGCGAGCGTGTCCGAGGCGCGGGCGAGGATGCCGGTGGCGCTCACGAGCAGGATCGCGAGCCCCACGCCCGCCTGCCAGCCGTGTGCCATGCGCGGCCGCACGAAGGCGGAGACGCCGTAGAGCGTGAGCAGCAGGGGGAAGAGGTAGCCCGCGTATCCGAAGGCGCGGAACGAGCCCCAGCCGAGCCAGCCGCCGACCGGCCCCACCGGGCTCGACTGATCGAGCGGGTGCAGCGTGGGATCGTACGCGTAGAGCGCCACGAGGCCGAAGCCAGCCAGGGCCAGGGCCAGGATGCCCTTGGCCTCGCGCACCCAGCGGCCCGGCTCGCCCTTGCCCTTGCGCGGCACGCGCCGCTTTGCCGCGCCGTCGCGCGGAGCCTCGCGCGGCTCGCGCGCGCCGTGGCCGTTCGGGCCCGGCGTCCGGTCCGGGATCATCTTGTCGATCGTCGCCTTCTCCCGCATCACACCTCCAGGATCACGGGCAGGACCACCGGCTTGCGCTGGAACCGCTGGTTGACGAAGCGGCGCACCGCGCCGCGCACGGTCGCCCCCAGCTGCTCCCGGTCGAACACTAGGGCCTCCCGTCGCGAGGCCAGCGCCTCGCGCACCGCGGCCTTCACCTCGTCCATCAGCGCGTCGGCCTCCTTCATGTAGACGAACCCGCGGGAGGCGATCTCGGGTCCCGCCACGATCGAGCCGGTGGTGCGGTCGACGGTGAGGGCGACCACCAGCATCCCGGCCTCGGCCAGGAGCTGACGGTCGCGGAGCACCACGCCGCCCACGTCGCCCACGCCCTTGCCGTCGACCAGCACCGGCCCCGCCGGGTAGGGCCCGAGCACACGCGTGCCCGCCGCGGTCACCTCGAGCCCGAGCCCGTCCTCGATCAGGAAGATGCGGTCCTTGGGGATGCCCACGCCCTCGGCCAGCCGCGCGTGCTGCAGCAGGTGCCGGAACTCGCCGTGCACGGGCACGAAGTAGCGCGGGCGGGTGAGCGCGAGCATCTCCTTGAGATCGTCCTGGCTCGCGTGGCCGGAGACGTGGACGAAGGCCACGTCCTCCCACAGCACCTCCGCCCCGCGGCGCAGCAGCGAGTTGATCACGCGGCCGAGCACACGCTCGTTGCCCGGAATCACCCGCGAGGAGAAGATCACCAGATCGCCCAGGCTCGCCTGCACGTACTTGTGATCGCCCGCCGCGATCAGCGAGATGGCCGAGTTGGGCTCGCCCTGGCTACCGGTGGAGAGGATCACCTGCCGCTGGGCGGGCAGCTCGGCCAGATCCTCGAGCGGCAGCACCAGACCCTCGGGCACTTTCAGATAATCGAGCTCGGCGGCCACCGCCACGTTGGCCACCATGCTCCGCCCCAGGAGCGCCACGTGGCGATCGCAGCGCGCGGCCAGGTCGAGCACCTGCTGGACGCGGTGGATGTGCGAGGCGAAGGTGGCCACGATGATGCGCCCCGGCGCCGCCGCGAAGCGTCCGGCCAGCGCCTCGCCCACCAGGGACTCCGAGCCGGTGTGGCCAGGGCGTCCCACGTTGGTCGAGTCGGAGCAGAGCACCAGCACGCCCTGCTCGCCGAGCGCCGCGAAGCGCGAATAGTCCGGCTGCTGGCGGTCGATCGGCTGCCGGTCGAGCTTGAAGTCGCCGGTGTGCACCACGGTGCCGAGCGGCGTCTCGATGGCCAGCCCGATGCCGTCGGCGATCGAGTGGGTCACGCGGATCGGCTCGACCGTGAAGCCGCCGATGACGAGCCGGTCCCCCGGGGCGTAGGTGCGCAGGTCCGCCTGCTCGAGCAGCCCGTTCTCGGCGAGCCGATGGCGCGCGATCGCCAGGGTCAGCGGCGTCCCGTAGACCGGCACCGGAAACTCCCGCAGCAGGTAGGAGAGCGCGCCGATGTGGTCCTCGTGACCGTGGGTGAGCACCACGCCCCGGAACGCGCCGCGATGCTCCCGCAGGTAGGAGAAGTCGGGGATCGCGAAGTCCACGCCCGGCATCTCGTCGTCCGGGAAGAGCAGTCCGCAGTCGACCGCGAGGATGTCCGGGCCGGACTCGATCAGCATCATGTTGAGCCCGATCTCGCCCAGACCACCCAGCGGGATGAGCCGAACCGCGGGCTCGCCGGGCGTGTCGATGGGGACGGGTTCTGGTCTGTAAGTGGTGTTCACGACGGCCTTTTCATCCTACCACCGGCCCGCCGCCGGGCCCAAGGAACGGGGAGCGCGCTCAGGCCGGGTCGGGACCCGCGGAGGGCGCGGCCAGACGCGAGAACTCGGCCAGCGACAAGGTCTCGGCACGCCGGCCGGGATCGATGCCCGCGGCCTCTGCCTGGCGACGGGCGCGCTCGGCGGAGATGCCCAGCCCGGCGGCCAGGGCGTTGGCGAGGCTCTTGCGGCGCTGGCTGAACGCGGCGCGCACCACCGCGCCGAAGCGGGCCGCATCGCCGATCGGCACCGGCGGCTCGCGATGCGGGCGCAGGTGCAGCACCGCCGAGTCCACCTGGGGGGGCGGGCTGAAGGCCCCGGGCGGCACCGAGAACGCCAGGCGCACCGCGGCCGAGACCTGGGTCAGCACCGACAGCGCGCCGTAGGTCTTGCTCCCCGGTAGGGCGGCCACCCGCTCGGCCACCTCTTTCTGGAGCATGAGCGCCATCTCGTCGATGGCGCCGCCGCTCTCGACCAGCGCGGCCAGGATCGGCTTGCCGACGCTGTAGGGCAGGTTGCCGACCACCAGCACGCGCCCGTCGGGGCCGAGCGCCTGGGCCCGCAGCCCCGCGTAGTCGAACTGGCGCGCGTCGGCCTGGCGGATCTCGACCGCCGGCGCGGCCGCGAAGCGCTCCTGCAGTGCGGCGACCAGCGCCGCGTCGATCTCGAGGGCGAGGAGCCGGCCCGCGCGCGCGGCAAGGGCCTCGGTGAGGGCGCCGCGGCCGGGTCCGATCTCGACCACGAGGTCGCGGGCGGTCGGCCGCACCAGCTCCAGGATTTGATCGATCACCGCGCGGTCCCGCAGGAAGTGCTGCCCGAGGGCGCGGGTGCGGCCGCGGGTGGCGGGCCGGTGCGCCGGGGCGCGCGGCGCGGCGGCGCGCGCGTTGCGGCGGGGGCTCACCGGCGCCCCTGGTGCTGGCGCAGGTCGTCGAGGAGGGCGCGGTACACCTCGCGCACGCGCGCCTCGGTCTGCGCGGGCGTGCCCGAGTTGTCGATGACGTAGTCGGCGTAGCGCGCCTTGACCGCGAGCGGCATCTGGCTCGCGGTGCGGGCCCGCGCCACCTCCTCGCTGCCGCCGTCGCGCGCCATCAGCCGCCGAAGCTGGGTCGCCGGGTCGGTGGTCACCACCACGAGGCGGTCCATCTTCTTGTTGCCGCCCGACTCCACCAGCAGCGCCGCGTCCCAGATCAGGATGCCGTCCCAGCCGGCGCGCTCCAGGTCCACCATGATCTTCTCGAAGCGTGCCCGGATCGCGGGATGGGTGATCGCCTCGAGGCGCTTGCGCTTGACCGGGTCGGGAAAGACGATCTCGCCCAGGCGCGCGCGATCGAGTCGGCCGTCGGCCTGGAGCACCTCGCGGCCGAACTCGGCGACGATCTGGCCGAGGGCCGGGGTGCCGGGCTCCACGACCTCGCGCGCGAGGGCGTCGGCGTCCACCACCCGCACGCTCGGGCTCCCGAGCATGGCGGTGACGGTGCTCTTGCCGGTGGCGATCCCGCCGGTGAGGCCGACGAGCAGGAAGCGCCTCACACCGCGGCCCAGTCGTCGCCCGCCTTGACGTCCACCTTCAGGGGCACATCGAGCGTGATCGCGGCCTCCATCACCTGGGTGGCGAGCGCCTGCAGCCGCTCGACCTCCGCGGCGGGCACCTCGAAGAGCAGCTCGTCGTGCACCTGCAGCAGCATCCGGGTCTCGAGCCGGTGCGCGCGCAGCTCGTGGGCCATCCGCACCATCGCGATCTTGACCAGGTCCGCCGCGGTCCCCTGGATCGGCGCGTTGGTGGCCATGCGCTCACCGAAGCCGCGCAGGTTCGGGTTGCCGCTGCGCAGCTCGGGGAGATAGCGGCGGCGGCCGAGCAGGGTGGCCACGAAGCCGCGCTCGCGGCCCTCCGCCACCGTGCGCGAGAGGTACGCCTTCACCTTGGGATGCCGGGCGAAGAAGCGGTCGAGGAACTCCTGCGCCTGCTTGGTGCTGATGTCGAGGCCGCGGGAGAGGCCGAAGGCGGTGACCCCGTAGATCACCGAGAAATTGGTGGTCTTGGCGATGTCGCGCTGCTCGGAGGTGACCGCGTCGATGGGAACCCCGAAGACCTCGGAGGCGGTGCGGGCGTGGATGTCCTCGCCGCGGCGGAACGCCTCGATCAGGCTCTCCTCCCCCGAGACGTGGGCCAGGATGCGCAGCTCGATCTGCGAGTAGTCCGCGGCCACGAAGCGCCAGCCCGCTTCCGGCACGAAGGCGGCACGGATGCGCCGGCCGAGCTCGGTGCGCACGGGAATGTTTTGGACGTTTGGATTGCTCGACGAAAGCCGTCCGGTGGCGGCCACCAGCTGGTTGAACGAGGTGTGGATGCGCCCGGTGACCGGATTGACCAGGGTGGGCAGCGCGTCGGCGTAGGTGGACTTGAGCTTGGCCAGCGTGCGGTGCTCGATGATGCGCGCGGGCAGCTCGTGGCCGAGGGCCAGCTGCTCGAGCACGTCGGCGTCGGTGGAGTAGCCGGTCTTGGTCCGCTTCACCACCGGCAGCTTGAGCTTCTCGAACAGGATGTAGGCGAGCTGCTTGGGCGAGCCGATGTTGAACTCCTCGCCCGCGAGCTCGAAGATCTCCCGGGTGGTCCGGTCGAGGTGCACCTCGAGCTCGCGGGAGAACTCCCCCAGCCGGGCCTGGTCGACCCGGATGCCGTGGCGCTCCATCTCGGCGAGCACCCCGATCAGCGGGCGCTCGACGTCCTCGTAGAGGCTCGCCAGCCCCGCCTCCGCGAGCGCGGTCGGCGCCATCGCCCACAGGTCCCAGATCCACTGGCCCCGCGTGCCCGGCGGGGCGATCCCCGGCCCCGCCCCGAGCAGCTCCGCGCACACCTCCTCGAGCTTGTAGTTGGTGCGCGCGGGGTTGAGCAGGTACGCGGCCACCGCGGTGTCCTCGCCGGGCGGCGGGGTGCCGCCGCGGGCCAGCCACCACTCGGCGAACGCCTTCGCGTCGTGGCCGATCAGCCGCCGCGCGCCGAGCGCGGCCACCAGGGCGCGGACGGACTCGTCCGGAGGTGAGGCCACCGTGACGCGGGCGGCCCCTGCGGCCGGATGGTAGAGCCCGATCGCGGTGATGGTCGGATCGGGCGGGCCGCCCTCCCCGACGGACTCGATCGCGAGCGGGTCGCCGGCCGGCACCTGGGCCAGGTACCGGGTGAGCGCCGCCGCGTCGGCGAGGGTGACCACGTCGCCGGCGGGCGTCTCCGCGGCGGCGGGGGCGGGCACCTGCCGCAGCAGGGTGTGGAACTCGAGCTCGGTCCAGAGCGCGCGCAGCTTGTCCCAGTCCGGCTCGCGCCGCCGGAACGTCTCCAGATCGACGGTGATCGGGACGCGGGTGCTCACGGTGGCGAGCTCCCGCGAGAGCAGCGCCTGCTTGCGATTGGCGGCCAGCGTCTCGCGCAGCTTGCCGGGCACGAGCGAGAGATTCTCGTAGAGCCGGTCCACCCCGCCGAACTGGCCGATCAGCTTGGCCGCGGTCTTCTCCCCCACCCCGGGCACGCCGGGGATGTTGTCGATGGAGTCGCCCATGAGGGCGAGGATGTCCGGGATCTGCGCGGGCTCGACGCCCCACTTGGCCTTCACCGCCGCCTCGTCGAAGACCACCCGATCGCCGCCCCGGCCGGTGGTGGAGAACACCCGCACGCGCGGGCTCACGAGCTGGAGCATGTCCTTGTCGGAGGTGACCAAGACCAGCTCGAGCGGCAGGTCGCGGGTGCGCTCGACCACCGTGCCCAGCACGTCGTCGGCCTCGAAGCCGGGCACCTCCAGCACCGGCAGGTGCAGCGCCGCGAAGAGCGTCTTCACGTACGCGATCTGGCTCCGGAGATCGTCGGGGGTCGGGGCGCGTGTCTCCTTGTAGGCCGCGAACTTCTCCTCCCGGAAGGTAGGCCCCGGCGGATCCCACGCCACTGCGAAGTAGTCCGGAGTGTCCTCGCGCAGGAGCTTCCAGAGCATGGTGGACATGCCGAACACCGCGTGGCTCGGCACCCCGCGCGAGGTGGAGAGGAACGGCAGCGCGTGGTAGGCGCGGAAGAGGAAGCCGGGACCGTCCAGGATGAAGAACCGCTCGCTCATGCGGCCAGATGATACACCGGCGGCCGGGGCCCCGCCCGCGCCGGCTCCCCCCGGACGGCCGTCTTCGCGCTCCCGGCGAAAAAATCCCCTCGGTTATGATGGTCCGCGGTGAGGATGCGGCGGTGACCGGCGATCGATTCCTGGTGGAAGGCGGCCATCCCCTACGCGGGACGGTCACGCCGGCCGGCAACAAGAACGAGGCCCTCCCCGTCCTCGCCGCCTGCCTGCTCGTGCGCGGCGAGGTCGTGGTCGACAACGTCCCGCGCATCCGCGACGTGACCGCGCTACTCGAGGGGCTCCGCCACCTGGGGGTGCGCGTGGCGATCGAGGAGTCCGGCACGGTGCGCCTCGACGCGAGCCGGCTCGAGGCGCGCGATCCCGATCCGGCCGTGATGTCGCAGCTCCGCGGCTCGGTGCTGCTGGCCCCCGGCCTGCTCGCGCGGACCGGCCGGGCCGCCCTGCCCGCCCCGGGCGGCGACCGGATCGGCCGACGCCGCGTCGACACGCACCTGCTCGCCCTCGGCACGCTCGGCGCCCACATCGAGGCGGGGCCCGCGCTGCGGCTCACCCTCGCCGGGCGCTTCCAGGGGGCCGAGGTGTTCCTCGACGAGATGAGCGTGACCGCCACC